>Ga0180009_10002966_pt1 | contig 19624 bp, 21 predicted proteins | sample OS_PC_MetaG_FD_123537 | JGI IMG/M metagenome (GOLD analysis project Ga0180009, IMG submission 123537) | Groundwater microbial communities from the Aspo Hard Rock Laboratory (HRL) deep subsurface site, Sweden - OS_PC_MetaG | ecosystem: Environmental > Aquatic > Deep subsurface > Groundwater...
CTGCGTAGTTTCTCTTTACCGGAATCAAAAAGCACTTCGGCAACAAAAGTAATCACTAAGCCTTTCTCCAACATCTGCAGGCGCACCTGTTTGTCTTTTATCTCTTGAGACAGTTTTTCAGCCAAATGCCTCTGGGTACTCCTTAACTCATCCAGCTCGCTTTGGAGAGTCTGGATCTTTTCAATATCCGAACGCCGGCCTTTCTGGAAAACTACTGCACAGCCGTTTAAGACAAAAAGAAAAAGAACTAATAGAATCAGGTTCTTTCTCATTATGATACCTCCTTATATTATTTAGGGAAACTAGAGTAAGGTTATCATAATCACCCTTTTAAGTCAAGTGATTTGATAGGCTCAAAAAGACAAAAGGCAACCCCTGATTTTCACCGGAGTTGCCTTTAGTTTAATGAAAATGCTACTTTTTTTTAGCTTTCTTTTTAGCCTTTTTCTTAGGCTTACAACACTTGCTAGTCGAACTACAACAACCCATAATCCACCTCCTTACTAATCTATCTATTAGTCTGAATGCAATATTACCGCAAACAAACGTTTTTAAAAAATACTCCTGTGATTATGGCGCAGAAAAAGCATAAGCATCCCAGTAGATAATCCAGCTTAAATCACCTGGGACTTGGTTCGAGGCTGCCCCAGTGAGAATATCACCAGTATAAAGGTCACCATCATCAAGCATCTGGTCTATTTTTATTGCAGTTTTATCCGGCACTGCACAGCCTTGGGTGCCAAAATTAGGGTAACAATCATCTTCAAAATCTAACCAAATATCATAATTAGAACCTCTGCCAGCATTCCAACTTTGCAAAGCATAAGTTCCTCCCCAGGGATGTTTGGATTTAATTTTCTCGAGATAAGGGCCATCCCATCCTGACCAATCACTATAGTCTATGGCTAAATCATTATTGTCAGATTCCACATATAAATGATAAGAATTAGACTCCGGAATAAACGTTGCAACTTCACTCACCCAGTGACCAGTATCAGCGTATAAAGCCAAAATGGCTGTTTTGTAAGCTTTAAAATCGCTGACCCCTTCTGCAATCTTGGCCTTCTCTATTGCCTTAAAGGCATTAGGGGCGATGATGGCGGCAAGAATGGCAATGATTGCAATGACTACGATTAGTTCGATTAGGGTGAAGGACTTTTTCATTACAGCTAAATTATACCACTATAGAGGAAGCATTCAATAGCCGGTGTTACTTCAACCAGCTGCCTGCCTGCCGGCAGGCAGGCGCCACCTCCGAAGTGTTAGTTGGAGTTATCAAATTGCATCCAAAGATGCCTCTCACCGAAAAGATATCAAACCCTATTTCTCTAAATAATTTGCCTGAATCCTCATTGGCTGACGGCGAAGGTTAAAAAGATTGATTTGTTAAATATCTATTTAATCATTATTAGTAGCAGTGTTCAAAAGCAGCTGGAGTGCAAATGTCCCAAAATAGGACCCAGTGACGATCATTGCTGGAGCCTGGACCCTGGATAAAACCAGAGCTTAAATTTCCATCGTCCAGCATTTTGTCTATTTTTTCAGCAATCACTAAGGGGACAGGGGCTTTACTATTATCGTCACTACTTTCACAAGGATAACGGCAATTCTCAATCTCAACCGCAAGCTCGTTCATACCGTTTGCAGCGGTTACTCGTGGATCGGCAGCACTGCCCCAATCGCCGTTGCTAGCGATATAATAACTACCTCCCCAGGGATGAGCTCCGATATTATTTTCAAGATAGGGACCGTCCCAACCTGCGATTCCCGGATCAGCTAGCAAACTATTAGTTGTTGTTATTCTTTCGGCATGAGGCCATTGGCCGGTATCAGCATAGTAGGCTTGACTGGCTGTTTTCATTGCTCGGATGTTAGCAATAACCTGGCTGATCTTCGCCTTCTCAATAGCTTTGAAAGCATTAGGAGCGATGATGGCGGCAAGGATGGCGATGATAGCAATCACTACGATCAGTTCGATGAGGGTGAATCCTCTTTTCATAGTTAAATTATATCACCACAAGGTAATGATTCAATAGGGGTTTTTAGAATCTACTTCGCGCACTAAAAAAGAGTCTTATGGCTATATCTACAAAAAAGAAATTGTTAGGTTCTGATGAGTTTATTGGACTTAATTCGAACAGGCTGGTTGGTAAATTAGCCAACTCAAAGTCATAGGGTCGTCGGTTGGGTTAGGTGAAACATAAAGACTTTGATAGATAAAACCGACATCAACACCCAGCAAAACACCATTATCAAATCTTTCATCTAAAGTTTGTGCACTCTTTCTTGGAATGTTAAATATTACTGCCTGAACTTCTCCAATTATCCCATCTCCATTATCGTCAGATACGCAGTCTGCATCCCAGTAATATTGATTCCCATAGGCAGAAGAAGAATCACCCCAAGGATTAAGTGGCCATTTTTCTAAATACGGCCCATCCCAGCCTACTATCTGAACGCCGTTGCCATCATCATCAGTCAAAAAACCTGCACCCGTACCCCTAACAACACCGCCAACCCCCTGCAATGGCCACTTGCCGGTATCAACATAATAGGCTAAAGCGGCTGCTTTTATTGTTTTCATATCTCCTGCTGCTTTAGAAATCTTCGCCTTCTCAATCGCTTTGAAGGCATTGGGGGCGATGATGGCGGCAAGGATGGCGATAATGGCGATGACTACAATGAGTTCGATTAGGGTAAATCCTCTTCTCATAGTTAGATTATATCACTAAAAGTGGGTTTTCAGAACTTAATTCAGGCACTGAAAAGGGATCTTATGGCTATATCCACAAAGAAAGAAATTGGTAGATTTTAACGGATTGATTGGGATTGGGACGTTAATAGCTTTATAAATATTAAAAGGCAATTAGTTCATTTCTAGTTTATTTACATTATCATTCATTGAATAGATGAATCAGTACAGCCAGCATCCCAAACTAGGATCCAATAGAGGTTAGTCCTGCCTCCCGCTGTGTCAACTTTCCAGACATTACCGCCACTTGCAAGACTTAAATTACCGTCATCTACGGTCTGATCAATTTTAAGCATAACCTTATGGGGAACATCACAGCTGTGATCAGTATTGGGATAAGGATAACAGGTGTCTTCAAAAAATAAACCTACGTCACAGGCGCTGCCTTCTCTTCGGTTGTAACAATCGAGGCCATAAACCCCAGCCCAAGAGTGCATAGGTTTAAGCTTCTCTAAATAAGGACCATCCCAGCCAGATAAACTTTTTACATTAGTTATAAAGCCATTGTCAGTTATCGGAATCCAGCTGGTAGGCACTTCTCCCACTAGTGGTGCTGTTCCGACAATTGGCCAGACTCCAGTGTCAGCATAGTAGGTATAGAAGGCATCCTTGTAAGTTTTGAAATCACTTATGGCTTGAGATATCTTTGCCTTCTCAATGGCCTTGAAGGCATTAGGGGCGATGATGGCGGCAAGAATGGCGATGATGGCAATGACTACGATTAGTTCGATAAGGGTGAAGGATTTTTTTATATTGCCGTTCATCGATTAGCTATGCTCGTAATCCAAATACGCAGTTCACAGTTGTTGCCTGCACAGCTTAGGTAAACATTGCCTTCGGGATCAGATAAATCTCCGTCATCCAAAATATCATCAATGCGCTGTGCTGCCTCGCGAGGGATAGAACCTCCGGCTGTACTACCTACGTTATTCAGAACTAATACAATATCTACGGTTCCAGACTTAAGACCTGTATGGGGGTTAGTGCCGGGTGTTCCTTCGGGGAATCCTTCCTCGCTGCGAATCACCCATGGCCCGCCCCAAGGATGAAAATCATTCCACTTCTCAATATAAGGGCCGTCCCAATTAGGGATAGGATTGCCTGTGCCATCATCATTTTGTAACAAGCTATTATAATCAAGCACGTAGGCAAGGGGCCCGACTTTCGGCGGATATCCGCCTGTATCCACATAATATCCGGCAATCGCTGCCTTTAAAGCTTTGGCGCTGGCAATTGTGTGAGATATTTTCGCCTTCTCAATGGCCTTGAAGGCATTAGGGGCGATGATGGCGGCAAGAATGGCGATGATGGCAATGACTACGATTAGTTCGATAAGGGTGAAGGACTTTTTCATTACAACTAAATTATACCACTACAGAAAAAGTATTCAATGATGGTATTACTTCAACCGTGCTTCGCCACCTCCGAGGAGTCCGCTGACTCGTATCTTAAGGCTGACACCTCGGAGGTGCTTAGGTATTACCTGTAATAGGTGCATACAAATAAAAATAGCCTACGTTTTTATCAAACGTAGGCTATCAAGCTAGGCCATGGGTCTGCTTCGCTCTACGAGGCTTTTGGTGCCGGCAGAGCTTCGCAGCACCTATTAATTGCTTCGAAGCCCTACCTGCCTATACCCTTTGAAGGGCGAAGAAGAATGGTTGCGGGGGTCAGAGTTGAACTGACGACCTCAAGGTTATGAGCCTTGCGAGCTACCTGGCTGCTCCACCCCGCGACTCCAAAAAACAACGTTTTCGCATTCCGTATTCCGTGTATCGTATTCCGTTAAAGAAGCTTAAGTAAATTCATAATCATACGCGTGGTATGATTTATTTTCTCCAATAAATCGTCTTTCGTATTTTCAAGTATATATTTAAGCCTGAAGGCTATCTCTATTTGAGTTTCCAATTCCGAACATGAACCAATAGCAACATATAGAAACTGTTTGTATTCTTTATTATGCCTCCTTCCAAATCCTTCTGCTATATTCGAAGGTATTGATACGGAGGATCTTTGCATTTGTGTTACTAAACCAAATTCTTCATTTCTAGGAAATAACTTTGTTAATCTATAGACATCTTCTACTATTTCTATACCAACTTGCCATATCTTCAAATCCCTGAAATTTCTTATCTTTTCCATCTACGATATACGGGATACGGACGACGGAATACGGATACTGTATTTTAACTGCCTATTCCTCGATGTCAATAACTATCTCATTCTCCCTGGCCACTCCCAGCTCATCCCGGGCTATTCTTTCATAAATATAGGGGTCGCTGTCTAAATTGTTCAGTTTACGCTCGTAATCAGCTATTTCTTTTTCCAGTTTGACGATCTCTGAGCTAAGCCGCGTATTTTCCTGCCGTAGTTCTTTGATCTTGACGTAATCAGGAAAATAAATTACCGCGACCGAAATCAAGACAACGCCGATTGCGATTCCCAACAATGGCTGTTTAAACCTTTTTATATTTAAAAGTTTCCCCGCCATAACCAGCCTTTTTACCCAGTTCTTCCTCTATTCGCAACAGTTCGTTATATTTAGCCACCCGGTCAGTGCGGGACAAAGAACCGGTTTTTATCTGGCCGGTGGCTTTGGCCACTGCCAAATGAGCAATAGTCGTATCTTCAGTCTCACCGCTGCGGTGAGAAATAACTGAACTGTATCCGGATTTATGGGCTAAATCAACAGCAGCAATAGTCTCGCTCAACGAACCGATCTGGTTTACTTTGATCAAAATAGAATTAGCGATATTGTTATCGATGCCTTTCTTCAAGCGGGTTACATTAGTAACAAATAGGTCGTCACCGACCAGCTGGACCCGTTTACCTAACTTTTTAGTCATTCTGGCCCAACCATCCCAATCATTCTCGTCTAAACCGTCTTCAATGGAGACAATCGGATATTTATCCAAAAGTTTTGCATAATATTCGATCAAAAAATCGGCATCTCTAGTTTGGCCTTCAAAAAGATAGGCGCCATTCTTGTAAAATGAACTAGAGGCAACATCTAAAGCCAAAGCTATCTCTTTACCGGGTTGATAACCGGCTTTTTTTATTGCTTCCAAGATCAAATCCAAAGCTTCCTGGTTTTGCTTCAAATTAGGAGCAAAGCCTCCTTCATCACCTACCGAAGTCGAAAGGTTTTTAGCTTTCAAAATCGACTTTAAGCTATGGAAAGTCTCGGTGGCTGCCTGAAGAGCCCGGCTAAAAGAACTAAAACCTACAGGAGCAATCATAAACTCCTGAATATCCAGGTTATTGTCAGCATGCACTCCACCGTTTACGATATTCATCAACGGTAAGGGTAAAACCACAGCTTTCAAACCGCCTAAATAGCGATACAAAGGTTTGTTCTCTAAAGCAGCTGCTGCTTTGGCCACTGCCAAAGAAACTGCCAGAATAGCATTGGCACCCAGCTTTGACTTATTAGCAGTTCCGTCAAGCTGAAGCATTACCTTATCGATCTTAACATAGTCCGGCTCCTTACCTTTTATCTTAGGAAAGATGATTTGAGAAATATTCCTGACTGCCTTCTGGACACCTTTACCGCAATAAGGCTTATCATTATCCCTAAGCTCCACTGCTTCAAACTCGCCGGTAGAAGCTCCCGAAGGAACCGCAGCTCGCGCCATTATGCCGTTACTTAAAATCACATCGACCTCGACTGTGGGATTACCCCGCGAATCAAGGATCTCCCTGGCCAAAACTTTCTTGATCGTTGCCATTATCCACTCCTTTCTTTTTTGCAATAGGGATCAACGCTGGTAAGAAGCGGTTATCTTACTTTCGGCGATAATGTGTCCCTGCATTGCTGTTATTAACTGACTCTTAGTTGCCCCTTCCTCCAAAGAAAGGACAGTATCCAAAGCGTAAAGATTGAAAAAATAACGGTGAGGCTTTCCTTGCGGCGGACAGGGCCCCCGATAGCCCAGAGTTCCAAAATCATTATTACCCTGGACGATTCCTGTCTTTTTTAACTCATCAGGGCTGATATTTTCTTTTAAAGACTTTACTTCAGCCGGTATATTAAAAATCACCCAGTGAACCCAAATCTTAAACGGGGCATCAGGATCCTCGCAGATCAAGACAAAGCTTTTCGTACCCGAGGGAACATCATCCCAGGAAAGCGAAGGTGAAAAACCTTGGGCATCGCAGCTGTAGCGATCAGGGATGTAACCATTGTGTTGGAAAGCGTCACTGGTAACGTTTAAGGCAAAGACATCGAAACCGATAAACAATAGAATCAATAACAGTAGGGGCTGCAGACCTGCAGCCCCTACAAAGGAACTGCTCTTTTTAACCATCTATAACCTCACTTTTTCTAAAATATTTTTATCCACAGTCAAGGCAAAACGGACAAAGCCTCGGCCGAAAGAACCAAAGCCTACCCCGGGCGTAGCCACGATATTTTTCTTAGTAAGCAGGTAATCGCAGTAGTCCAGCGAAGACTCAAACCCCGCGGGGATTTTAGCCCAAACATAAAATGTTGCCTGGGCATAATATTTTTTGATGCCGGCTTTATCTAGATTTTTGACGAAAACATCCCGTCTTTCTTTGAAGGCCTTACGTAAATCATCAGCGTATTTGCCTTGGGTATCCAAAGCTATTTTGGCTGAATCCTGAATAGCGGTGAAAATCCCCGAATCGATATTAGTCTTTACTTTAAGCAGCCCGGCTAACAAATCCTGATTTCCGGCGGCCCAGCCGATCCTAAATCCGGTCATACAAAAAGTTTTAGAAAAAGAGTGAAATTCAACGGCGATCTCCTTAGCGGCGCTGATTTCTAAAATACTCTTAGGCTTTGAATCAAAATACATCTCCGAATAAGCATTGTCATAAGCCAAGATTATTCCGTATTTAGAACAGAAATCAACCAGTGTTTTTAAAAAAGCTTTCGGGGCTAAAACGCTGGTAGGGTTATTGGGATAATTTACATAGATCAATTTTGCCTTATTGCGCACGGTTAGAGGTATTTTTGCCAGATCCGGCAGGAAATTATTTTTTTCTAATAACGGCAATTCATGGATTTTCGCTTCGACAAAGCGGGCTGCACTGCGATAGCCGGGATAACCCGGAGAAGGACAAATCACATATTCCCCGCGGTTCACAAAAGCTAAAGGTAAATGCACCAAACCTTCTTTTGAACCGATTAAAGGGACTATCTCCTTGTTTTGGTCTAAGCAAACTCCGAAACGGCCGGCAAACCAGCCTTTAATGCTCTGGCGCAAACTCGGACTTCCCTGATCAAGGGCATATTTTTGATTAGCTTTTATCCTGGCTGAACTATAGAGGGCATCGACCACAGCTTGGGGAGCTAAAATATCGGGATCGCCGATACTTAAATCAACGAACTTGACTCCCTTTTCTTTAAGCTGAAATTTTTTCCGGTCGATCTCAGCAAATAAATAAGGCGGAAAATTTTTTAAACGGTTGGAAATCTTAATCTTTCTCATCAAATAACACATCCTCAATAGAATATAACCCGGCTGGCTTGTTGACAACCCAACTGGCAGCGGCTAAAGCGCCTTGAACAAAGATATCCCGGGTTTTAGCTGAATGAAACAGTTCCAATCTGTCAACCTGGCTGGCAAAAATAACTTTATGGTCGCCGACAACCTCACCCTGACGCTTTGAACCGATATCTTCGGTCTTAATCTCAAAACCGTATTGATTGATAATCCTGGCTATCTCCTTGGCGGTTCCCGAAGGAGAATCTTTTTTGTGAATATGATGGGTCTCTTCAATTGCGGCTGCATAGCCTTTGAGAGCTTTCGAGGCTTCTTTAAGCAACCGGAATAAAACATTTACCCCTATGCTCATATTCGGTGAAAAAACTACTGCTATATCCTTAGCCGCGTCCTTTATAATCACTAAATCGTCCTGGTTTAAACCAGTGGTCCCGATAACCGCAGTTTTTTTAAACTGTCTGAGGCAACGGATATTCTCAGGCAAAGCCTGGGGAGAACTAAAGTCAATCAGGCAATCGCAATCTTTGATTTGGCTGCGATCAGCGGTTACTTTGACTCCTTCGACCATTTTGCCGATTTGAGGATGATTTTTATCTTCCAGGCCAAAAATTATTTTAAGATTTTTATCATCCTTAGCCAAAGCAACTATACGCTGGCCCATTTTTCCGCAAAAACCAGAAATTCCTAACTTGATCATAATTGTTTAATCCAACAACCCGTAATCCCCTAAAGCTTTTTTAAGCTTGTTCAGGTTATCATCGGCGATAGCGCACATCGGCAACCGCAGGTCCGGTTGGCAAACCCCCAATAAACCCATGGCAGTTTTAAGCGGTATGGGATTAGTTTCTAAAAACATCGCCTTAACCAGCGGCAGCAACTTATAGTGTAATTTTTCAGCCTTCTCAATATTGCCCTTTTGGAATTCGCTGACTAAACTGGCTACATCCTTAGGAACAATATTAGCCACTACTGAAATGACTCCGCTGGCGCCTATGCTTAAAGCCGGCAAAGTCAGGGCATCGTCTCCGGAAAGTAAATAGAACCCCTCACCGCAAGCCAACCTTACCCTGGACATCTGTTCCAGGCTTCCCGAAGCTTCTTTTACTCCGACTATATTTCGGCAATCCTTAGCTAATTTAGCGATAGTTTCCGGTTCCATATTTACTCCGGTCCGGGAAGCAATATTATAAAGGATTATCGGGATATCCACACTTTCAGCAATAGCTTTAAAATGTTCATAGAGCCCCTTTTGGGTCGGGCGGTTATAATAAGGAACTACCTGTAATGACGCGCTGGCTCCGACTCTGGCCGCGTGCTTGGTCAGGGTTATTGCTTCCTGTGTAGAGTTTGAACCAGTCCCGGCAATTACCGGAACTCTTTGCCTGGTCTGTTCGACAATAATTTCAATAACTCTATCATGCTCCTGATAAGTCAAGGTAGCCGACTCACCGGTAGTCCCGCAGGGAACGATTCCCGAAGTCGAGTTTTTAATCTGAAATTCGACTAGATCTTTTAGTACTTTTTCATCGACTTTGTCATCTTTAAACGGTGTGACTATGGCTACGATTGAGCCTTTAAACATAAATACCCCCCTTATAAACCAAATTGGCTTTACCTTCTAACCAGACTTTAGTGAATTTTTGGCCCTGTTTATCAAAATAAACTTTTAATATTTCACCGCCGCGGGTTAAAACGTTTATTTTTCTGCTATTAAGTTTTAACTTGGCAACCGAGATTATTGCCGCGGCAACCGAACCGGTGCCGCAGGCTAAAGTTTCAGCTTCAACTCCTCTTTCATAAGTCCTCAAAGCTATCGTTTCAGCACTCAAAAGCTCAACGAAGTCAACGTTAGTTCCTGAAGGCTTAAAACTTTTATGAAAACGCACTGCCCGGCCGATAGCTTCAACCTTGATCTTGGCTAAGCCCTCTACAAAAATAACTGCATGGGGCACCCCGGAATTAATAAAATCGACCTTTATTTTTCTGCCTAAAACATTGATCGGCATCTGCAGACGGATATTTTTAGGGTCAGAAAGCTTAATGGTCACACTTTCCTGGCCTACCCGGGATTCGATTATCCCGGCCTTAGTTTCAAACCGGATATTTTTAGCTGGTTTACCTTTTAAGGCATACCAGAAAGCACTGCAGCGGGCGCCGTTTCCACACATTTGGGCCTCTGAACCGTCAACGTTAAAAATCCTCATTTTGAATAAGGCTTTCTTGGAAGGCTCGATCACCAGTAAACCATCGGCGCCGATGCTGAGTTTTCTCCGGCAGTAATTCCTGGCTATCGCCTTTAAGCGGCCGCTGGTTATTTTTAGCTTACGGTTATCGATTAAGATAAAATCATTACCGGAAGCCTGTAATTTATAGAACTCTATTATCTTCAACGGATGGATTCTCCTTTTACTAAATCAGTATAACTTTCGCGGCGGCGCACCAGATAAGCTTTACCGTTTTTGACCAGGACTTCAGCGGCCCGCGGCCGCGAATTGTAATTCGAACTCATGCTGAAACTATAAGCTCCGGCAGCCATCACTGCCAAAAAATCACCTTCTTTGACATTTAAATCCCTGTCTTTACCCAAAAAATCTCCACTCTCACAGATCGGACCTACCACATCAGCTAATTTCGAATTTCGAAATTCGAAATTCGAATTTTTATTTACTGGCACTATTTTATGATACGCCCCGTATAAAGACGGCCGGATAAGATCGTTCATGCCTGAATCAACGATAATAAATTTCTTCCTGGAAGTATCTTTCAAATAAAGGACTTTAGTGACTAAGATCCCGGCATTGCCGACTATAAACCTTCCCGGCTCAAGGATGACCTTTAGAGATATCTCCTTAAGTAGCGGTAAAACTTTTTCGGCAAAAGTTTTAGCAGTCTGCGGCTTCTCTTTATCATAGATTATACCCAGGCCTCCACCGATATCAAAAAATTTCAGGCTGATGCCTTCCCGAGAAAGCTGTTGGACTAAAATTTTAACTTTTTTAATCGCGGCCAGATAAGGCTTACTTTCGGTGATTTGGGAACCGACATGAATATGGATTCCCACTATATTTAGATGAGAATAACTCCGACGGCGAAGAAAAATATTCTTTAAGGTGTCAGCATCCATGCCGAATTTAGTCTCCTTGGCTCCGGTAACAATATAGCTGTGGGTCTTTGGCTTTACCTCGGGGTTAAACCTTAAACCAATATCCACCTTGGTTCTTAATTTTTTAGCTAGGGCGTTGATCCGGGCTAATTCAGGCAAAGACTCAACGGTAAACATCAAGATGCCATAACTGATCGCTTCTTTGATCTCCCGGTCAGTTTTACCCACCGAAGCATAAACAATTTTTTTAGCCGGGCAATTCACTAGCCTGGCCCGGTAAAGTTCGCCGCCGGAAACGATATCTAAGCCAGCGCCCCGGGCCACCAAAAGCTTCATCACCGAAAGATTAGAATTCACTTTGGCTGAATAACAAATCAAAGGATCAAGTTTTTTAAAAGCTGCCTTGATCTTTGAATAATGGTCGATGATGGTCTTTGAACTATAGACAAAAAGAGGCGTACCGAATCTTTTTGCCAGGCTGGCTACCGGTAAATCCTCGCAATATAAGCTATTTTTCCGGAAACAAAAATCGTGCATGATGAAATTATTTTGACCTTGGAGATCTCTTAGAAGTGCTGTATTTCTGGGCCGGAAGCGATTTTTTTGATGCCACCGCATATTCCGGATTCATGATTTTCTTTATGTTTAGTTGGCTAAGGTGCTGGTCAAATTTTCTTAGCTCCTTATCCGACATCTCCCTGATCTTGATTTTTTTATCTTCGGCAAAACGGATAAGCTTTCCCACTGCTGTGTGAGCCTGGGAAAAAGGAACCCCTAAATGAACCAAAAACTCGACCAGCTCAGTAGCGTAAAGTTCTTCATCATCTAAGGCTTGCTGAATCCGGTTCTTATTCAACTTCAAACCTTTGATCAAGCCGGCTATGATTTTAAGTTCCTGCTCCAAGACTTCGGTCGATGAGAAAAGTGGCTCTTTATCCAGCTGCATATCCCGGTTGTAAGTCAGCGGCAAGCCCTTCATGGTAGTCAAAACTGAGATCAGATTACCGTAGATCTTTCCGGTGTTACCCCTTAAAAGTTCCAGAAAATCGGGATTTTTCTTATGCGGCATCAACGAAGAACCAGTGCAATATTCCTCGGGCAAATCAAAAAAACCGAATTCTTTAGTCGAATAAAGTATAAAATCTTCGGCCATCCGTGACAAATGCATCTGCAGTATCGAAAGAATACTTAAAAACTCGATCACAAAATCGCGGCTGGCAACGTTATCCAGAGGATTTTTAACCGTGTAGGATTTAGAATGTTTTGGTTCCGGCCGGGAACTTTCAAGAAACTTTTTCAAAGCCTCGCTGTAAGCCTCCTTAGGGATAGTGCTTCCGGCTAAAGCTCCTGAACCGATATAAATCGATGACTTTTTCAAAAAAGCATCCATTCTTTCAAAATCCCTCTCCAGCATGCAAAAGAAAGCGCCGGTATAGCGGATAAAAGAAACCACCTGTGCCCGCTGAGTATGGGTATAGCCGGGCAAAAAAACATCCCGGTAAGTATTTCCCAAATGGTTAAGATTAGCCAAAATAACATTAAGCAGGCTGGATATATATAAACCTTCCCGGTAACAGTACCACTTAGCATCAAAAACAACCTGGTCATTGCGCGAGCGTAAAGTATGAAGCTTCTGGGCAAGAGCTCCCAGCTTTTTAGTAACCCGGTTTTGAATATCAGTATGTATGTCTTCGGAATCGAGATTGGGCTTGAATTTCCCCTCTCTCACCTCACTGAATATATCGCTTAGCGCCGAAGTCAGCTTGGCGGCTTCATCTTTGTTTAAAAGCCCGGTTTCTTCAAGAGCACTGACATGAATGATCGAATGATAAATATCGTATTCAACAACCTTGTAGTCGTAATGAATTGACTTCTGAAATTCAAAAAAATCTTTATTCACTTCTTTTTTAAACCTTCCACCCCATAGCTTATCAGCCATATCATTTTCTCCTTAACTTTTGAGCACCTTAATTTAGTTATTCAGCGAAATCCCGATTATCCCATCGGGATTAGTTTTTGACTTGAAACGGTATTGCCCAAAGTTTTATAAACCCCTCAGCCAGGGTCCGATCGAATTTATCACCCCGGCCGTAAGTAGCCAGCTCTTTTTTATAGAGAGAATTCACTGAAATCCTTTTGGTAATAACGATATTGCCTTTATACAGTTTGATTCCGATGGTACCGCTGACTACTTTTTGAGTCTGGTTTATAAAAGCATCCAAAGAATTTTTAAGCTCGGTAAACCAAAGCCCTTGATAGATTATTTGTGCGTACTTAAAAGATATCGCTTCCTTAAAAAATAAGGTTTCCCGGTCTAAAGTCAAAGCCTCAAGCTCCTTATGAGCAGTATGGAGAATCCAGGCTGCCGGAGCTTCGTAGATTTCCCGTGATTTTATTCCGATGACCCTGTCTTCAATAACATCAGTCCGGCCTACGCCGCATTGGGATCCGGCCTTATTCAACTTACTGATCAGGCTTAAAAAATCTAAAGACTTTCCATTAAGCTTAATCGGCAACCCCCGCTTAAATTCTATTTCTAAATAGACCTCTTGGTTTAAAGCTTTTTTTAACGGCTTAACAAAATAATATGAGTTTTCCGGAGGCTCTTTTCCAATATCTTCAAGGGCTCCGCCTTCCACGCTAACTCCCCAAATATTCTTATCTACACTGTAAAGTTTTTCCTTGGTGGATTTAATCGGGATCTTGTGTTTTCTGGCATAATCAATCTCTTCTTCCCGGGAATTCAACTCCCATTCTCTCAAAGGAGCGATAGTTTTTATTTTAGGTGCTAATATAGCTGTAGTTACTTCAAACCTTACCTGATCATTACCTTTACCGGTGCAACCATGAGCCACAAAATCAGCTTTTTCTTTTCTGGCGATATCCACCAAGTGCTTGGCGATCAGCGGCCGGCCCAAAGCTGTACTTAAAACATACTTTCCTTCATAGATAGCACCAGCTTTTAAAGCCAGGGCTACATACTCATCGCTGAATTCTTTCTGCAAATCCTTGACGTAAGTCTTTGCCGCACCTGAAAGATGTGCTCTTTTCTTTAAATCAGCCGGAGAAAATTCACTGCCCAGATTGGCAGAAAAACAGATCACCTCAAAACCCTTATTTTGAAGCCATTTAAGGCAACAAGAAGTATCCAATCCGCCGGAATAAGCTAAAACTATTTTTTTCATGGTTTTAATAAATAAACTAAAATGGCCTTGGCCGCATGTAGGCGGTTCTCGGCCTGCAAGAATACTGCCGAATTTTTGCTCTCGATGACCGAATCAGTGATCTCCTCTCCCCGGTGAGCCGGAAGACAATGCATCACAATGCAGTCGGCTTTAGCAGCCGATAAGATTTTATCATTTATCTGAAAGTTTTTAAAAGCTTTTTTTCTTTTATTTCTTTCAGCCTCTTTGCCCATAGAAGCCCAAACATCAGTATAAAGGACATCAGCTCCCGAAGCCGCCTTAACTAATGAATCAGAAAGGCAGATCTTGGCTCCGGAAAGTTTAGAAAACTCCGAAGCTTCGGCTAAAACTGACTGTTTAGGCTTATAGCCTTTGGGACAAGCAACCGTAAGGCTGCCGCCCAAAATCGAAAAGGCGTAAATCAAAGAATGACAAACATTGTTGCCGTCACCGCTATAAACTACCTTGAGCTTCCTTAGGTCGCCCTTGGCCTCCTTGATAGTGAGGATATCGGCTAAGACTTGCGAAGGGTGCAAAAAATCACTCAAAGCATTCACCACCGGGATCTTAGAAAACTTGGCAAATTCTAAAATAGTATTGTGAGAGAAAGTCCGCAGAACCACCGCGTCCAGGTATACTGAAAAAGTCCGAGCAATATCGGCTACCGATTCCCTTTCGCCGATCTTTATCTCCTGAGGCGTATAATAGATCGCCGCTGCCCCCAGCTGGACTGCTCCGACATAAAAGGCAGTTTTAGTCCTTAATGACGGTTTTTCAAAAATAAGCCCGATCGATTTTCCCGAGAGAGCCGCTTGATAGGCAGCTTCATCGCTTTTTATTTTCAAAGCTAGATCGATTAGATTCCGAATCTCTTTTTGAGAGAAATTTTTAATTGAAATAAAATGTTTCATAAAGCTGCCTTAAATACGCTTTCCAATATTTCTAACCCCTGGTCCAATTCATCCCTACTTACATTTAAAGCCGGCAACATCCTTAAAACTGTTTTGTGAGTAGCATTGATAACCAATTTTTTATTCAAACAATCTAAAAATAACGGCTGGGCATCTAAAGACAGTTCCAAACCCAACATCAAGCCTTTACCTCTTACTTCCTTGATGAATGGATATTTATCCTTTAAAACCGATAATTTTCTATAAACATAATCGCCCATAGTCTTAGCTTTAACCAGGAGATTTTCTCGCTCGATTATCTTAAACACTTCCAGTGACGTTCTGGTCACCAGAGGCGAACCCCCGAAAGTCGAAGCATGCATCCCCGGTTTAATTATATCAGTTATTGCCTTGTTAACAACCAGGGCTGATACCGGGACTCCAGCCCCTAAACCTTTGGATAAAACCATGATATCCGGCTTAATCGGATAGTTCTGGTAAGCAAAAAGTTTACCGGTCCTGCCCATGCCAGTCTGGACTTCATCAACAATAAAAAGCAGGCTATGCTTTTGGCAGTACTGCCTTAGCTGTTTAACATAGCCTCTATCGGCCAAGTTTATCCCACCTTCACCCTGGATTAGTTCTAAAAGTACAGCTACCGTCCTGGGAGTAACTTTACTTTTAAAACTTTCGAAATCATTAAACTTTGCCTCTTTAAAACCAGCCAATATCGGCCGAAAGGGCTTTTTGTATTTACTTTGAGCAGTAGCTGAAAGAGCTCCGAAAGTCCTTCCGTGGAAAGAATTTCTCATAGTAATGATCTCATAGCGCTTGCCCCGGCCGAATAACCGGCTGAACTTTATTGCCCCCTCGATACTTTCAGCTCCTGAATTGGCAAAAAATACCTTGGCCGGAAAACTTTTCTTAACGATCTCTTCGGCTAAAAGCGCCTGTTCCTTAAAAAACAGATTATTAGGCAGATGCATTAATTTCTTAACCTGCTGATTGATTACTTTAACTATCCCCGGATGGCAATGCCCGAGTATAGAAACACCCCAGCCAGGCAGAAGGTCTAAATATTTATTACCTTTATCATCCCAAAGCCAGCTGCCCTTACCCTTGACAAATACCGGGCCAACCCGGGTATAGGTATTTAAAGAGTATTGCTGATATAACTTTTTAATATCCATTTTGATTTTCTCTTGTTTTATTTGATGATTTCGGTGCTGATACCTTTGTCAGTGAATATTTCTAAAAGCAAAGCATGCGGTATTTTAGCATCAACGATGTGGGCTTTGCCCACGCCGCGCTCAATGGCTTCTTTGGCAGCCCGGGCTTTAGGAACCATGCCCTCATCGATTATCTTATCCTTGATCAAATCCTCGACTTCCTGAGCGGTAATACTCGAAATCAAAGAAGTTATGTCTTTGGGATTCCTCATCACACCCAAAACATTGGTTAAAAGAACTAATTTCTCGGCTTTCAGCTCAGAAGCGATATAAAAAGCCACTTCGTCAGCGTTAATATTGTAAGTTATCCCTTCTTTGGAAATACCCATCGGGCAGATAACCGGAACCCCCTTGCTAGCTGCCGCCAATAAAGCCGGCTTATCAAAACCGCTGATTTCCCCGACAAAGCCCAAGTCAACTTTACCTTTTTTCTTCCTGACTTCCAAAATAGTGTTTTTCCGTTTAAACCCCACGGCTTTAACTTGATGTTCCTCGATCTCGGAAATAATCAACTCATTCAGCTTATCCAATTCCTCTTCGACCACTTTTAAAGTAAATTCATCGGTGACTCTCATTCCGTCGATGAATTTTGTAGTTACTTTACTTTCCCTGAGCCGTTCAGTAATATTCGGGCCTCCGCCATGAACAATGATCGGCAGTATTCCGGCAAACCTTAAAAAAGCAATATCTTCCAGGACGCATTTTCTTACCCTTTCCTCACCCAAAATCGAACCGCCATACTTGATCACAAATACCTTCTGATGAAACTTCTTTATATAAGGAAGGGCTTCGATCAAAACATCGGCTTTTTTTATCGCTTCTTGTACCATGTTTAACTGTATTCGGCGTTTATCTTTACGTATTCCGGGGTTAAATCACAAGTGTAGACGCTCCCCGCACACTTACCCCGCTTTAAGTCCACCTCGATGGTTATATCTTTTTTGGCCAAATTTGAAGCTTTGACCGAAAAATTCTCATCCAGCTTTATCCCCGACTGGCCAAGACTCTGGACGATCCTTCCCCAGTTGCTATCGGCGCCGTAAATAGCGCATTTAAACAGATTGGAGTTAGCTATGGCTAAACCGGCTTTTTGGGCTTCGGCTAAAGTTTTGGCTCCTTTGATCTTTATCTGGATAAACTTGCTGGCTCCTTCGCCATCCTTAACGATCAGTTTGGCTAAAGCCAAAGATACCTTATTTAAGTTTTTAGAAAACTCGATTGCTTGAGACTTCTTAGCCAACTTGATCCGCTGGCTGCTCAAGAAAAAAACCGTATCATTAGTGCTGGTGCAGCCATCAACAGTAATCGCGTTAAAGCTTTGTTCTAAGGCCTGTTTGGCAATTTTTTTAAACTGCCCTCCGGAAATATCTACGTCGGTCAGGATAAAACCCAACATAGTAGCCATATTGGGAGCGATCATCCCCGCTCCTTTGGCAAAACCTAAAATAGAACCGCCGGCTTTAGTAGCTTTGCTGTAAGCTATCTTTAAAAAAGTATCGGTAGTAGAAATACTTTTGGCAAACTTCCGGCAGTTATTATCGGACCTGTTGACTAAATCGTCCAAAGCCCTGATGATCTTACCTTTGGGTAAAGGTTTTCCGATGATTCCGGTAGAAACAAAAAGTATCCGGGAACTGGAAACCCCCAGTTTAGCCGCCAATTGTTTGACTACCGCTAAAGTATCTTTGTATCCGTTCTTTCCGGAAAAACAGTTGGCATTGCCGCTATTGACCAGCACCGCTTTAATCGGATTACTGATGTTTTTGCGGCTTAAACTCACCGAATAGGAAACATTAAGATTACTGGTAAAAAAACCTACTGCCTTAGAAAACCCCTGGCATTGGATCAATCCTAAATCCGGTTTTTGCTTCTTTAAGCCGCAATTAAGGCTGGCTAAGCTAAATCCTTGGGGAATCTTCATGGTAATTTAAAGCAACCCGGCAGTTTCCGGATAACCCAGGATAATATTCATATTCTGTACTGCCTGGCCGGCTGCTCCTTTAATTAAATTATCAATTGCGCCTACGATCACTATTTTTTTATCTTTGATCTGAAAACCAATATCACAAAAATTAGTACCAACTACCTCTTTTAACTGCGGCAGTTTTCGCTTAAGCAGCCTGACAAACGGCGCTTTTTTATAGCACTTTTCATACAGGCTATTGACCTTACTTTCAGAAACCTTCTTGGTTAAATCCCCATAGATAGTGGCTAAAATTCCCACTTTAGCCGGAATAACATGTGGTGTAAACCTAAGAGAAACTTTCCTGCCGCTGATCTGGGAAAGCACCTGGACTATCTCCGGCAAATGCTGATGCTCAAAGGGTTTATAACTAAAACAATTGCCGTCTTTATACTCATAACGATAACTAAGATCGGGATTTCTGCCAGCACCGCTAACCCCGCTTTTAGCATCAATGATTACATTCTTTATTAATCCGACTTTAAGCAAAGGCGCCAAACTCAATATCGAAACTGTGGGATAACAACCGGGATTAGCAATCAGTTTAGCCTTTTTTATTTTCGGCTTATAAAACTCAGGCAGTCCATAAACCGCTTGTTTTAAATTAGCTAAATCTTGATGTTTGGTCTGATAAAACTGCTCATAAACTTTAACTTTTTTAAACCGGTAGTCAGCTGATAAATCAATCACCAGCTTACCCTTGCTAACAAAAAAAGGCGCAAAACTTTGAGATACTCTATGCGGTAAAGCTAAAAAGATCGTTTCAGCCAGTTTAGCTGCCTTTTCTAAATCGGGATTAGCGCAGATTAAATCAAGCCTCCCCTTAAAATGGGGAAAAATCTTAGAAAACTTCTGCGGCTTATCGATTTTTGCGCAAAGATAGCTGATTTTAACCTTAGGATGCCTAAGTAAAATCTCGATCAAAGTTTCGCCGGTAAAACCAGTGGCTCCTAATACTGCGACTTTCATAGTAAAGCCTATGATAAACTAAAACCTAATGGGAGTCAATACAATTTAGAAATGAGCCTAAA
>Ga0180009_10002967_pt1 | contig 19623 bp, 10 predicted proteins | sample OS_PC_MetaG_FD_123537 | JGI IMG/M metagenome (GOLD analysis project Ga0180009, IMG submission 123537) | Groundwater microbial communities from the Aspo Hard Rock Laboratory (HRL) deep subsurface site, Sweden - OS_PC_MetaG | ecosystem: Environmental > Aquatic > Deep subsurface > Groundwater...
AAAGTCCGCGGACTTTGTCCGCCGCATGCCAACCGGACGCTCTACCAGGCTGAGCTAAGAGCCCATAGTTTAATAATTTTCTTCAAAAGAATAAAGACCATTTATAAATTATTTGCTCACTCGCTTACTCAATCTTGACTTTGGTGCCAAGTGCCTGACCTGGCATGCCGGTCTCAAAGAGCACCCTGAGTGCGCCCTTGTTGCCGTGCGCTGACCTGACTTCGCCTTTTATCTCCTTTCCTGCTGTTGAGCTCCACACAACCTTCTTGCCCAGCAGCTTCTGCGCCTTGTCTTTGCTGTCAACACCTGCAGCCTGGACTATCATCTGATTGCCGGACTTGACATGGTGGCTTCCCTTGAAATTGACTATCACTCCTTCCATACAAACACCATCTTCCTGGATTTAGGGCTGGTTTATAAAGTTTTTGGGGTAGAGGCTCTGCCCTAAATACATTTCTTAGGCCACCAGTCAGAACCGAAACATATTTATACCAATCTGTATATATACCAAATAATTAAAACATCAAACAAACCAAAACAAAAAGTTTAAATATTAGTATACCATCTGGAATAAATGTCTAACAACCTATATACCAATAGAAATAACGCAAGGCTAAGATCAGCCTTTGCCGTGGTCTTCAGAAACATGCCCTTCCACCCACCCCCGGAAGGGCTTTTTACTCTCAAACCGCAAGGTTTAAATAATATTATACCCAACGACATATATACCAATTGGTAAACAACTGACAGAGACTGTTAGATGCTGCAGCCGAATTACACAGAAAAAGAGAGTAAGCTCTTTACAGGCAGGACTTATTATATCAGGCAGGTTGAAGATATCATCTCAAAGAAGAATCTGGCGGCTGTCATCGCTCCTTCTGGTCTCGGCAGGACAGCACTGCTCAAGCATCTTGCAGCCAAGCACAGGTATATCTATCTCGACCTGCGCAGGTTCAGCACCACGCCCGAGAGCTTCTCTGTCGAGCTGATCGGCACAGTCTGCTTCTTCCACCTTGCAAAGGACCCTTCTGAGCTCAGTGCGTTCCAGGGCATCGAGAGGCTCAAAGAGCTCAAGCTCGGCAGGAGGTGCGCGGATATCATCAGCACCGTCGACAACGAGCTGCAGAAGATAAAGCCCGACCAGGAGCTCCTCCTCAAATCTGCGTTCGGTTTCGCAGAGGAGTTCGCTGCAGAGCACAACAGGAAGATGACCCTCATCATCAACAGTTTCGACGAGCTTCTCAAGCTGAACAACTTCTCGCAGGTCAAGGACATACTCGGCCTCTTCTTCAATTCCATATCGAAGAACAAGAGCTGCTCTTTCATCATCTCATCATCATCAGCGCACCTGATGAAGAATGCGCTCAAGAAATACACTCCCGACATCGTCGAGCTGCAGCCGCTCTCGCTGCCGGAGACCAAAGAGCTATTCGAGAAGGTAACTGGGAAGTCCGACGAGAGGGTCATCAAGGAGGCGCACTCCATAAGCGCGGGCATGCCTCTCATCGTCAGGAGCATCGCTTCCAGGTTCAAGGAAGAGCGGTCAGCTGACGCGCAGAAGAACATCGGGCTGGTCAGGCACATCCTCACATCTGAGCTCGCGACCGTCGGCTCAGCTTCATATTCATACTGCAGCAGATTGTTTACCGGTTCCCTCAACAGGGCGAGGGGAGAGTCTCTTCTGAAGGCTATCCTGAAGGCGGTTTCCCAAAACAGGCCTTTGAGGTTGACAGAGATAGCAAGGCTCATCTACAGGTCAGGCCCTGTGACCAAGAGCCTTCTCGAGAGGTTGATGGAGGTTGACCTTCTGGTCAAGACAGGCAACACCTTCGACTTCGCCAACCCTGTGCTCAAGCTTTGGTGCAGGCTGATGTTCAGCAATGTCGAGTTCGACGAGACGCCCGACGAGAGGTCGCTGGCAGGCTTCGGAGGTCTGCCATGAGAAAGAGCGGCGACACCTCAATGACGAGAAAAGCAGGCCATAGCGAGAGCAGGAAGAAGATGTTCATGTTCATGCTGTTCGCATTCGTGTTCCTGTCGATAAGCTCGACATTCGCAGAGGCCGCTGTGCGCGACAGCATAAGGAATGCCTGGGGTCACATGCGCACTTATGTTTTCAGCGCCCCCTTCTGGGTGAATGCGCTGATAATCTTCGCAGTAGGCTTCATACTCTACACAGTGCTCATAGCGAAAGCGATGGGCTACGGCTCTGACAACTCGACAAAGATAATGATGTACATAGTGCTGGCGTTGATAGCGATAGTCATAGCTACTAAGTTTGTCGGCGCGAACGGCGCTCCTGAATACCTATGGAACAATGACCAGTTCAGGAACTTTACGCGTTTCCTGATAGGCCCGAAGGAGTCTTTGGGCACATGCTCTGGAAGCCACTCGGGAATCAGGGCCTGGCTCGGATGGGAGCCCAATCCTCCATGCTGTGGCACTGGATCTTATTTCACCAGCGCCGGCGGCCAGAGGGTATGCAAGCAGGCCATCCTGCGCACGAACCAGAACGGTACAGGCCTGCCTGCGCTGATAATCGGGTTCCTGGCGCTCTATCTGCTGTTCGGCGCTTACGGCAGCAAGCTTGGGTTTGACAGGATGGGCTCAAGCGGCGGCAAATGGTTCCCTATAATGCTGTCTCTTGTCCTCGCTGCGATGATCGCGAATGACCGCATACCAAAGAACCACATACTGATGATAGCCGGCTGGGTAGCTTTCCTGCTGATAGGCAGCTCACTGAGCAAATCCTTCGGAGGAGATGACAAGAAAGGTGGCAAGAAAGGGATAGGATTCGGCCTCGCTTATGCACTAGTCCAGCTGGTGCTGAACATGCTCGGCACGTCGCTGTGGGGAGGACACGTCAATGCAAGTGATTTCGGTGCCTCCACCGTCGTCTGGAACCTCGCTATAGGCCTGGGAATCGGCTACCTGTACAGTGCGATAAGCGGCGGTAAAGGGATACTCGGCACGATATCAGAGGAACGCCGCAAGAAGAGGGAGGAAGATGTGAAGGAGCTCGCAAGGCGGGGCGAGTTGGCAAAGGCAATACTGAGAGGGATGCCTATCTTCGGATCTCACTGGAGCCCCAAGAACCAGGCAGAGGATCTCAGGAAGAAGGTAAAGGAATTGACTGATGACCTGGACATGGTCAACTGCTTGTACACTACCACGCCTCCACCCAGCCCGACGCTGAGGGCAGAGATCAAGAATAAGATAACACGTCTCCAGGACAAGCTCAAGGAAGAGATCAAAAAGAGCCCATGATGATTCAATATGATGATGAGGTAAAATAAGATGGCTGAACCCGCGATGCAGGAAACAAGGCAGGGAACTTCACAAGGAACAATGCAAGGAAATATTGATGCTGAGAAGAGGAAGAAAGCAGAGTTCTTAGGCCACAGGGCAGACTTCACGCACCACCTCGCAGACGTGCTCGAAGAGGATTTCGCAAAGAGCCCTGAAGGCAAGGAAGCAGCGTACCTGAAGAGGACTGTGCTGGAGAGGTCTATAGATACTTCTGAGCATTTCGTAGAGTATGTGGTTGCAGGAACTCCTGGAGATAGAGGGGTCCATCATCTGATATCTTTCCTCGAGAATCCCTCCCAGGGCATGGCCAAGGATGAAGCGCTTGTCAAGAGGATGCGGAAGCTTGCCGACGAGATGGAAAAAGCCAAGCTGCCTGGCCCGGATGAGCTTAAGCACTATACTCAGCTCAAGAGACTGATATTGCAGCTTGGAGACACTGCTGACATACACGAGTTCATCGTAAATTTCAACAATCTTCTGCGTTCTGCGGCAGCGTATCCAGAGACTTTGGTGGCCAAGAAAGTGAAGAGCAGGTCAAGCAAGGAGATCCCTGCGATAATAAGGATGGAGAACTTCGAGTTCACAGCAGTCCTGCTGAAGTTAATGCTCTCGAGGCTGTTCATGCCTGACCAGAGGGATATGGCTCTTAGGGTCATCGGCCGCCAGGACTTCAGGGATCTGGCAGGCAAGATGGCTGCAAAGCTCAAGATTGGTGAAGGTGATGTCCTGTCTTATATCAAGAAGTGCTTCCCGCTCGACCAGGAGACAGACGACAGGACCAACATAATCGCATTCACTAATGATGTCGCTCGCGAGCAGAAGAAGGACATCTTCATAATGTTGATCACAGAGCTTGGCAATGAGCCGTTTGCCGACGCCATCAGGAAGATGTGCGGCAGTAAGGGCAAAGAGAAGGCTGATCCTGAGGTAGTAAAGAAGATTGCCAACCAGATAATAGGCATGAACACTAATGATGTCAAGAGGAAAGTCGAGCATGCCGCCAAGGCTGAGCTGGTTGAGGCAGTCGAAAAGACCCTGAAGGGAATGGAGGATTCTGTCGAGGATGAGCGTAAGAAGTTCGTCAAGCTGATATCTGACAGGGTGGATGAGCTGCAGGAGGCCCACTCCAAGAACTTGAAGAGGATCGAGAATCAGAGCAAGGCGCTTGAAGCGGCTGGCGAGCGTCTGGCTGTCCCGATGGAGCTTGCCATGGAGGATTATGCCGAGATCAAGAAGATAGAAGGTTCGATGGGCGAGTTCATGCAGAGGGCGATTGACGTGACTGGCTTGATATACGCCAGGCTGACCCTGCAGAGCCTTGAGGAACATGAGATAGACCCAGGCACTACTATCGCTGAGCTGAACAGGTTGATATCTGCAGGGATGTCAGGTTTCTTCCTCGAGGAGGTCGTAAGGATGAGGGATGCTGTAAGCATGCCGCCCGAGGAATATCACCAGGCAATGGCGCGGGCTGACAAGCTGATCGAGAAGCTCAAGGCACAGGTACCTCAGATAATCTCGAGCATGCGCAGGCTGTCAGAGAAGGGCGTGAGAGTATCTACAGAATTTGAGGGTCTCAGGGGAGAGTCTGAATACGAGCTTGAGAGCGGATACAAGGAGGCTCTCGACGCACTCAATGAGCTCAAGAGGATGAAGCTGGACAAGGAGAGGTATCGTGAGGAGATATCTCCGGATGAATATGATATGTTTGAGGAGGCTGCCTGAAGGAAATGTTGGCTGAACTGAAGGATCAAGGACGTGAATCCGGCGGACAGGGCTTAAGGATAGCGACGCTGCTCCTTGTCGCGCTCATCTTAATAGCCTTGCTGACCCAGACCGCCCTTGCCGCGAACATCGGCGACGCGTTCAGGGGCGCAGGAGGAAGGATCGGAGGTTTCTTCGGCAGCTATGCTGAGAGTGAAGGCCCGACGCTGATCGACTTCTTCATCTTCACAGTGATATTCTTTGCGCTGTGCTGGATAGCGTTCAGCACAGTGTTCAAGGATACCAAGAACGCCAATGTGGTCCTGAGCCTTGCGGTGGGCCTTGCCCTGTCGATCGCGCTGGTCTATGGCGGCAAGTTCACGCTGAAGAAGCTGCTGCCTTTCGCGATGGTCATACTGTTCCTACTGCTGGTAGTCGGGATATATGCCGTGCTGAAGAAGTTCGTGTTCACCAAGGACACTGCGTTCAGCAAGATAATCTCATTCATAATAGCGATAGTGGTGGCGATCGCGCTGCTGTTCGCTTTCTGGAGCTTTGTGTGCTCTGACAACAACTGCGAGAACAACGCGTTCCTGAGGAAGGTGCTGGGCTCCGAGTCTATAATCAACAGGCTGTTCGGAGGGATCAACAACCTGTTCGAAGGTGGGCCTTCTGGACCGTCTGCGCCTGGCGGAGGCGGCACAGGGCCAAGGCCCAGCGGCGCAGTGTGCGGCAACGGCGAGAAGGAAGGCGGAGAAGCGTGTGATTTCGTCGGTGGAGACCCATTCCAGTCAGTCGGCTGCCCTGGCGAGTACTATGCCTGCAACAACTGCGCCGGCTGCGAGGAGTTCTCTACACTGGACAAGATAGGGAAGTGGTCCGGGAACAACTGGGGCAAGCTCCTCATAGCGTTCATCCTTATAGCCGCAGCGATGACCTTCCTTTTCGTGAGGAGGACAAAGAGGTACAAGGACCGGAGATCGAGGCGCAGGAAGAAGAAGGAACTCAGCGCGCTCAGCAGACTGCTGAAGAGGCTTGATGCCGACGAGAGGGAGCTCGCCCATGACATGGCGCAGCTGATCGAGAATGTCAGGCAGGAGAAGACTCCTTTTGAGGCGTCCAGGCACATCGTGGACAACATCACGAAGGACATCAAGCAGACGATAGGCGAGGAGATCGAGCTCATAGAGACCGGCAAGAAGGAAGGGCTGGTCAATGAAGTGAAGAAGCTGCACTCCCTGAACCATCATGAGAAGGCGCTGATAACCTCGAAGATAATACCGACGATACAGCGGGAGCTGCACACGATAGGGGACGAGTTCGCAGGCAAGGCAGATCTTTTGGGGAGGATCAACGAGTTGGAGGCTGTCGAGGAGCATCTCGATGAGAGCACAAAGATACTCAAGTCGTTCCAGAACTTCAACTTCCGTGAGAAGGACGTGATAAACAACATGATCAAGGACCTGGAGGAGAACATAGTGCAGTTCAACAGGTTCAGCGGGCTCTGCGCCGACATGCTCAAGGTCATCGACGACGAGCTGAACAAGATAGACACGATAGCTGAAGGCAAGATACGTTACGAGGAGGTCGTGGGCCGCATCAGGGAGATAAGGAACAATGCGATAAGGCTCAACGGCTATTTCGCGCAGAAGGTCAACGAGCTCAGGTACATCGTCAAGAGGATGGAGGACATAAAGCACCATGTCCACGCACTGCACGAAGCAGAGATACAGAACATCAAGGAGTTCCTCAGGAAGGCAGAGGAGGTTTTCGCCCAGGCTGAGCAGGCGACGAGCCTGCACGGCTACGACACCGCGATGTATCTCGCGACTCATGTCGCAGAGAACGCGAAGTTCCTGCTCCACACAGAGCTAAGCCCCGAGAAGAGGACAGAGCTTGAAGGCATGATGGCGCGCGCCAAGCAGATTGTCAAGGACTGCATACCCAAAGTTTTCAACTCATTCGTCCCGAAGATCGAGAGGGAGCTGATCAGGGGCAGGTTCGATGAGGTGAAGCAGACCATCGACCAGATCGACAGGATAGAGTTCCTCGACAAGGAATTCGAGGCAGAGCTCGAGCTCCCGCCGATAAAGGAGTACCAGGAGAAGATGAAGCTGCTGAAGGACATCTGCGAGAAGATGGAAGCAGGCAACATAATGCTTAATGACGCAAGAAGGATGATAAGGGACCTGATAAATCCCTGAAGAGATACACAAGATGGCTGACAGACCAAGTCCGGAAGAAGTGAAGAAGAAAACAGGGGAATACATAGAGGCAGTCACGAAGATAGTCAATGATTCCAACAGGCTGAACATGGCGAAGCTGCTGGAGTTCATGAACACCAGATATGTGGAAGTGAAGAACATAGAGAAGATGGCTGACATCCATGTCCTGCTGGAGCAGGCAGCTGAGAAGCAGGCGAAAGGCAAGCTCAAGGACGCTGAGAAGAGCGTGAGGAAGGCCGTCGACATGATGAAGGACCTGCCTGCAGAGGATGCATTGGTCATGGCTCTCAGGGACAGGACGAATGATTTAGCCAAGAAGATTGGAGTTGTCTTGGAAGAGAGTGCTGCTGCGCCCGCCAGAGCCGCCGCAGGTGCCACAGGTGCCACAGCCACTACCGGTGCCACAGCTGCTGCCCCGAAGAGAAAAGAGGAAGCAAGGGCGGATGATGCCGCTCGGGAGATCAGCAACCTGGTCGCTGACGCGCATAGGCTCATCAAAGAAGGTAAGACCAGGGAAGCTGCAGACGCGCTCGGAAAGGCAAGGTCCCTCGCCGCCAGATACAACATGCAGGAGCTGAAAGAGAAGATAGAGCATGAAGCAGAAAGCATGACCGAGAGAACAGATGCTGCGGAGAGGTTGAAGTCGCTCGACGCGCTTTTCGAGGAGAACATGTTCATGTCACCGGATAAGATAACAAAAGAGGCCCTGACCCTGGTTACCATACCCATCAAGGACAGGAAGGAGCTGACTGATGAGTATATATTGTCTGTAGCTAAGGTCGAGAAGGAGATCAGAAAGACCAAAGAGGCGCTTGCAGATGCAATAAGCGGTTCCGACAATCACGAAGAGGTTAAGAGCAGGATATCTGCAAGGATAGATGAAGTGAAAGAGGCACTGGCCAAGTTCGGCGAGTCACTTCCAGGGAATATGGGCAGGACCCGGCAGATACTTGCAGGCGCAATATCCCCTGACCTCGCATCAGACGACGAGAAGAAGGCGTATTTGATATCAAGGCTTGACATGATACTTTCAAAAATAAAGGAGGAAGTCCTGAAGTGAGGACATGGATGATATGAACCTGAGGAAGACTGGAGTTTTCGGCGGATATGGAGCCATTTTTGTCGTGATAGCTGTAATAATGTTCGCTACAGGCAGGACATTCGCAGGCATAATCATCCTCCTCGTCGGCATGTGCGGAGGTTTCGGCTTCCTCGCGTTCAGGGATAAGTTCAAGGGCATGGAGGACTGGATGGAGGGCGGTGCAGTCAGAGGGCCGTCCTCGCTTGATGAGTTCAGGAAGAGGTTCGCCGCGCTTGCCGGAGATGAGGCTGAGAAGGCGGCGAAGGAAGAGGTCCAGAGGGAGTCCAGGCTGCAGGCCGCCGTGAACAGGGTCGTGGCCATCAAAGACAGGATACTCGGATCGATATCCAGGGAGAAGATAGAGACCGTCGGCCAGAAGAGGGAGCTGCTCGACAAGGAGAGGCCAGAGGCAGACAAGAGCCTCGAGGTATTGGCTATCGAGAAGGCAGCTCTTATGAAGGTCCACTCGAGGAGCGCACAGGACCTTAAGCAGAAGAGGGACCAGCTGAAGGCAGTCCTCGACGAGATGAAGAAGAGGACGCCAAGGATGAGGAAGCAGGCGGACAGCCTTGAGAAGGATATTGCTGCATATTCAAAGATCCTTGAGGAAGGTCCTGAGAAGGACAAGAAGATTGAGAGGCTGAAGAAGCTTGAGGAAGGGCTCTTGAGCGAAAAAGGAGCCAAGGTCAGGGAAGCGATACTCTCGTTCAGCGAGGCTGAGAAGCAGGATAAGTATCTGACAGAGCTGTTGGCTGACGTGGACAGGATAAGGTCCCATCTTGATGATGACTTCTCTGAGAAGCACAGGGGCGATGACTACGCGCACCTGCAGAGGGTCATCGAGGACATAAGGGGCTCTGTCGACAAGCTGAAGCTGATCCCTGGCGAGCACAGGGAGGCTGCTGCGCGGTTCCTGCAGAGGATACATGAGTTCGGCGACAGCGTCGTTGGGCTGAAGAACTCGGAACTTGCATTGCTGCGCCGTGAGCACACGGCTGCGGCTGAGCATGCAGAGGCATTACGCATCCAGGCACAGAGGCGCGCAGACGGTCTTGATGCGGATCTGAGGAGGACTGAAGGAGAGAGAGCACGCTGGCAGAGCGATGCTGAAAGGCTCTCTTCACAGCTGCAGGATGTCAACAAGCTCGTTGCGAAGTGGAAGTCAGACCTCGCCAAGGCGCGAGAGCTCGCGAAGAGTAACAAGTCTCTCGAGTCGACAGTCACTGAAGCACTGAGCAAGAATATATCCGAACAGGCAGATGTGCTGACTTTAGTGATGGCTGCTCTGAACGCAAAGCAGGCTTTGGCAGACTCATTGTCGACAGAACTCACAGAGACTAAAGAGAAAGCAGGGGCGCTTGATACGCAGAAGAGCGCGCTTGAAACGCAGAAGGAGAGCAACCAAAGGGCGCTCGAGACAGCGAATGAAGAGAAAGATGCATTGATCGAGAGGATCAGAGAGCTGAAAGAGCGGACAGCACAGGCTGTAAGAGACGCACAGACGACGACTGAAGAGAGCGTACAGCAGGAGAAGAGGAGAGAGATAGAGAAGCTTTCTGGACAGCTCGAGGAAGCGGAGGAGCAGCTCGGTGAATCGCAGGCAGAAGCTAGAAGATTAAGAGAGGAGAATGATAGATTGAAGGATCAGGCAGGACCTATAGACGAGCAAATTATAAAACAGAGAGATAAGATAATCCGGCTTGAGAGAGAATTAACGGATGCGAAGACTGATGCTCAGAGATGGAAGGATGATTCTGAAACGCTTGAGAGGGCGAACAAGGAGCAGAAGGCAGCGTTCGAGGAAAGGATAAATGCTCTTGAAGCGAGTGAGAGGAAACTCCAGGATGAGGCTGGCCAGAAAGAGCTGGAGATAATCCGCCTCAGCACCGACCTGACGAAAGCAGAGGAACAGAAAGATTATTTTTTCAGGAAAGCTGATGAGGCATGGGGCAAGATGGGTTCTTTCGAGAGCCAGACCCTCAACTTCAAAGAGGCGAATGAGAAGCTTCAGGAGCATCTTAAGGAAGAGAGGGAAAAGAGCACAGCTCTCGCAGAGGCCCGTGATGCCAAAGCAAGGGACCTTCTTCAGCAGAAGCTCAAGGTCATGCAGCTCGAAAGGCTGTATAGGACAGAGGCCGCAGAAGCGCAGGCCACTATAGATAGGCTTATGCAAGAACGCAAGATGAATGGATTGCATCTCAGGGATACGAAAGAAGAAGTGAAACAGCTGAAGGCTCGGATGAAATCTCTTGAGTCGATGGCTGCAGATGATGCCACAAGAGCAGAGATGGAAAGGCTCAGGGTCCTGCTTGCAGGTAAGGAAAGGGATGTCAGATCATTATCAGAAAAGGGAAGTCAGGATGAATCTATGATCAGGGATGCATTGAAGCGTGCTGATGATACTGAAAAAGAGGCCAGAAGGCTGCTCAAGGAAGCAGAGAGTATTGAAGAGAGGCACAAGGTAGCCCTTGCAGAGCTGAAGCAAGCGGCTGAGACACAGAGGGAAGAGGCTGAACACCAGGCCGGAGAGATTGAGGTGCTGAACGGGCAGATAACAGAACAGAGACGCAAGAATGAAGGCATCAAGACAGAGCTTGACAGGATAACTGCCCAGGTTGACATCAAGGAGCAGGAGATCATGAAGGCTCTTGCTGATAAGGACATAGCTGCTGCGACCCAAGTGGAGAAAGAGAAGGCAGCGCTGCTGGCTCGGGAGAAGGAGCTTCTTGACGAAGGCGCGGACACTGAAGAGGATCTGCTGAAGCTGACAAGGAGGCTGTTCGAGGCTACGCAGAGGCTGTTCCACGTGCTTGAGAGCTTCAGGATCGTCGCTGAAGCAGAGAGCAGAGGGCTCAACAGTTCGATTGAGACTCTTGCACAACAGCTTGAGGTCGCCGAGAACGGGAAGAAGGCACTGGAAGAAGAGACAATCCCTCAACTGCGGCGCAGTATCAGTGACCTGGAGAGCCAGCCCCGCATAACTCCTGAGATAAGGGCAGCCATAGCTTCGACAGAAGCTGACCTCAGGACGGCGCAGGAAGCGGTTCAGATCCAGACAGCGCTCAAAGATGATGCGAGAAGGGATATTGAACAGGAGCAAGAACGGGTGAGGCAGTTGAAGCAGGAGTTGGAACGTCTCCGCTCGCGTGCTGCAGGAGAGAAGAGTGCTGAGGAGATAGAGAAGGAGCGGCTCAGGATGGAGAGACAGGCCTGGTTCGACGAGATAACCAGCCCTGCCAGGACAAAGCTTGTCGAGGCCAAGATGAGCGCAGCTGAAGAGCCTGACGAGGCGTTGAACCTGCTCCAGGAAGGCATGGAGACTACGAGAAATGCAAGCGAGGTCTACAAGAATGACTTCACATCAGATGAGCGCAGGTCTATGGACTCGCTGATAGGGGAGCTGCACGAGCTAGAGGCCAGGATAAAGAAGGACCTTCTCGATAAGGAGATCGCTTCGAGGAGAGAAGTGACTCAGCCGACAGTGCCCAAGCCAATCAGGGTAGGGGTTCTCACACCATTCACTGTCGGAGAATATAAAGCGTCTGTAAGGCAGTTCGACTCGCCTGCTGATGCAGGCAAGGAAGTCCGGTGGGTCGCCCTGGACTACACCAAGAGGAGTATCCTGTTCGGCAGGACTCAGACGCACGACCCTTCCAAGAGAGACCTTAAGGCAGAGAAGTGCGATGTCGTGATAACCGGAGCTCGGGAGGACATCGTCCAGATAAGTCGGAACCATCTGGAGATCGTAAGAGTGGACAAGATGGAGGGGGAGAAGGGAGAAAAGAAAGAATGGGAGATAGAGAGGGAGGTTTATGTCCTCCATTACCACGGACCTTACCCGGTAAATGTCGCTATGAAGAACACGAACATCAGCAGGCTGAAGCCAGGGACAAAGCTCAAGCTTGAGGACGGCATGAAGTTCTTCCTTGACCCTGAAGGATCGTTCGGTTTCACTTTCAGTGTCCTTCCTGCAGTTAATGTCGAGAGAGGCCAGTCCTTGAGCTGGTTCAAGACAGTCGTCGACTTTTCAGTCAAGCCTCCGGGGCCGGAGAACCTCGGCTACCTCATGCTTCCTTCGCACGCGAAGTGTGCAGAGGAGCTGAAAGGTGAGACTACAAGGCCCAGCGACACAAAGATGGTAATACTTAACAAAGCCGTGAAGATAGGCAAGAAGACGGGCAATGACATCGCTATCGACGCGCAAGAGGACATGGAGAGAGTGGTCCACGAAGGAGGAAAGCTGCGGATAAAGAAGACCAGCACGATGATATCAGCAAATCATGCGCTCATAAAGAATGAAGGGGGGGATTATTTTGTCTATAATGACAGCAAGGAATTCGGCACTTTCGTGAACTACCGCCCTGTGGGCGAGAAGCAGAAGCTCAATCCCGGCGACGTGATACACTTCGGCGAGAACGAGCCTGTGTTCTTCGTGTTCGGGATCAAGGAGTTCCAGCCCTCCGAGCTGAAGAGCTGGGACAAGTACAGCGTCCTGTTCGACAATGAGAACTTCAACTGCCCGGTCACCTCATATTTTACAGGAGTCATATCATTTGGCAGCGCAGGCGTCAGCGTGAGTGTCAGGGACCTCAAAGGCAATGTTAGGAAGAGTAAAGACAGGAACCTCCTGCTGAACAAGCATGTCATGAGGTTCGGGAAGGACAGCAAGAATGAAGTTATAATCAAGTTGGACCCTGGCCTGGCAGACTCGCAGGGGAAGAAGCTCATTGAGCTGATGGGCGACGAGCACTTCATGATCAGGAGGGAGTTCGGCCACATCTACCTGTTCAAGTCATTGAACAAGTTGGGAAGCATAATGATAGTGAGCGGCGGGAAGAAGATGAAGGCAGAGGCAGGCAATGTCTGCCTGTTCCAGTCAGGTGATGTTGTCCAGCTGTTTGACAACAAAGAGACAGTTATCACTTTCAAGCTGGAGCAGGTGGAATGGAAAGAAGGAGAATACTGGCAGCAGGCAGAGATAGTGTTCAAGAGACCTTCTGCGTTCCGCAGGCTCATAGGAGGATAGAAAGCATTCAGAAGGCATCATTTAAAAACAATTTATAAAACAATATATAAATGGAATCAAAACAAATATAAAAGGAAAAAGATGTTGGAAAACCCAGAAAAGAGGAGTTTCATGAACAAGAGACAGTTTTTGGCACTGTTTGTGTTAGTCTTACTTTTGTCAGTCCTCATTAGCGGCTGCGCTGGCATGAGCCGCGTAGATTCCTTCTTTGCCAATGGAGAGTACATGCAGCACTCGAAGATGATAGACTTCGGCCTGTTCTTCACGATCTTCTTTGCGATGTGTTATCTTGGCTTCACTGTTGCTTTCGGCAAGGGTTTCGGCAAGCCTGCTGAGGCGAAAGGCGCCATCGTGGGTCTCTCGCTCGCGCTCTCGCTCGCGCTTTCTTTCGCGATAGTGACGCAGACGCAGTTCTCTATCACGACGATATTCCCTCTTGCTAAGGCATTGTTCTTCCTGATAATATTCTTCATACTCTATGGTCTCATCTACCTGAGCAAGGTGTTCGGCGAGCACTGGGGCGGGAAGATTGCCGCGGCGATACTTGCCTTGATGCTCACTTACATACTCTTGAGCATATTCACGCACATGGCCTGCCAGATGTCCAACAACATGGATGACCCTGCGTGCGAGTCTGATTTCTTCAATGCGATATTCACTCTTACTGAAGGCTGGTTTAAGTGGGACTGGGGACCGCCAGGTCCTGGTGTCACTCCATCTCCCTCGCCTAGTGCTATAGGTCCTGGAGGTGGAAGAGGAGAAGCGGCCCAGCCTAGAGGCCCGATAGAGGGCGGCTGCAGGCTGGACATCTTGTTTGAGGTCAACTCCGCGGTTCTGCAGAACCCGACTGTTGTCCAGGAGTTCGGCAGGAAGGCTAAAGATAAAGGCGCGAAGGTCTTGTTTGCGAATGGTTTCGCGAGCAGGGAAGGTGAGAAAGGGCTCAACTTCCTGCTTTCGCTGAACAGGGCGTTGGCTGTGATGAAAGAGACAGGCATTATCACATTGCCTTTTGGTCACGGCGCGACCACGCTCTTCGACACCGCGTCATACCCCCCGAACAGGAGAGTGGTTATCTCGACAGAGTCAATCAGCCATTTCGTCCCTGCACCGGCGCCCGGCAGCATTGTCGGCTGCGAGGTCAACAAGACAAACGAGACTGGAGAGCCAGGGAAGAACGAGACAGAGGATGCTTGCGGCAATGAGAGACGTGACCCTGGAGAGGCCTGCGATCCTACTGTTGCAGACTCCTGCCCTGACGGCCAGCAATGCAGCACTGACTGTTCACGCTGCGAGGAGGAAGGTGTCAGCAAGAAATGGCTCTGGCTGCTGCTGTTGATACCGTTGCTGCTGCTCTGGCTTGCGGTGCGCAGGAAGACAGGAATAAAGAGGGAGGCAGCGATGGCGATGAAGGATCACTTCCTCGCTCATCTGCGCAAGATAGCCTCCGCAAAAGAGTTTGCCTGGCATAACATCATAATCGCTGACCCGACTGTCATGGGCGACAAGGAGGTCGAGGACAAGGCGCAGGAAATCATCGAGATGCTCAACAAGGAGCTGTTGGAGAAGGGCTGGGTCGAGATAAAGGAGCTCGCGTTCAGGTACGCGGATGACCTTGATAAAATCAGGAAAGAAGCCCACGCATTCAACGATAAGAGGATTGTTGATGAGCATCGCGATGACAAGCACATGGAGATGATAGTGAAGATACTCCGCGAGTTCAAGAGGCGTCATGCGCAGAACAACACGAAAGTCCTGAAGCATATAGTGAAGCAGTGGGACAAGCTGATGTTCTACTCCAGGCTGAAGGAAGTGGTCAAGGATGTTGTCCACGCGAACAAGCTGACCAAGGAATACCATAATTTCTTCAGCCTGCAGGTCAGGCTGAATAAGAGTGTCGAGGAGTTCTCTGCGAACGAGGAGAAGATACTTGTCAAGCTCAGGAAGACGCATTACTCCACCATGTTCGGCAAGCGGTTCTGGGGAACAAGGCATATCGTGAGGAGGAAGGATTTCCCCTGGATGACCACCAAGAAGGAAGTTGAAGGCGAGCTCGAGCAGACTATTGAGACTCCGCCGACCACGTTCGGGCTCATCGAGGTCACGCAGACCGTCCGCAACCTGTGCCAGGAGCTTCTTGCCAAGATAGCTGAAGTGATGGATGAGGAGCAGAACGTCACGCACGACGCAGGGAGCAGGCGCAACCTGAGCAATGTGGACGAGACAGGCAAGTACGACGAGGAGAAGAGGATAATCAAGAGGATGGAGAGGGCCATTGAGCTCCAGAAGAGGATGCTGTCAGAGGACTGGGAGCCGGTCATCGACAATATTGACCCGAGGAACGGCAGCATGAAAGGCCATATCCGCTACACGAGGGTGCGGACATGATGTCGATCTCATAATCGAGGTAATAAGATGCCAAGATCAGAAAGACCAGGGAAAGGGAAAGAGGATGTCGCTTATGGTTCGATAAGAGGGACAGTGATAGGTTTCATCGGAGAGAAGATGACGCGGCCGATCTATCCCGCGAATGTCTTCCTGCTGGTGCAGGTGACTGGTGAGGACGGGAAGGCCGAGCTTTACTACCCTGCTGACGAGGACAAGCTGGGCCGCCTGAAGAAGTCCAAGGTGCTGGGCATCGAGTCCCTGCAGAGGAAGCATCCTGATGTTTACCCCCCCATCAATGAAGCTTTTGAGAGCTTCACACCAGTGCACATCGATGAGAACAACAATCTGGGAAGGTTCGAGTTCAAGGATATCCCTGCTGGCAGTTGGGGATACATAGCTGTTGCATATGTCGAAGATGAGCTCTACATGCATACCGACAAGATGGGCGATAACGGCCTTGGGAAGAATGAAGTGATCTATGGGAGGGATATTCTCAGTCAAGAGGGAAATATCCTCGACAATGTCGTCATCCCTGTGAAGGATGTCTGGATTGAGAAGGTCAAGCCGGCCCCGAAGGTCAAGGTCAAGGAGACTGACAAGGACATGGACCAGCCGTCCCACTTGAAGAGCATGCTCATCGAGGATGTTTAGGTGTCCAGAATAGAGTATAGAGTGAGAATCACATGGTGAACGCAAACAATATCGCGGAACTGAGAAAGAGAGGAGTGAGGCTCCCGCCAGTAGACCTGAGAAGGTTCATGTACCAGGTCAGGAACCAGAACCCCTTCTGCGCCTGCACCAGTTTCGCAGCCGCAGCCATACACGAGTATTATCTTTTCAGGCGTGACGGAAAGCACAGCAAGGATCACATCAGCTCGCCGAGCTTCCTCTGGCATGAGTTCAGGAAGACTGTCTGCAACATGCAGGGGCACCAGAACCCTGACGGGAGCTTCAGGAAGGACAGGGATGAAGGAGGGAACTACCCTGATTATCTTGACATGTTTGTCAGGAAAGGATGCTGCCGTGAGAAGCTGAACGAGTTCGACTACAGGGAAGTGAAGTACCCTGGATTCGACATACCTGGCGACAGGTTTGCGTCTCATTATTACAACAGGAACACTACAAAGCCCAGCCTCAAGGCTTACAAGGAGGCTGCCAGCAGGAGGATATTCAGGAATCATGTCGAGCTTCCTGACAGTCCTGACGCCTGGCTTGCCGAGCTTTACAACGGCAATGTGCTTGAGGTGAGGATCGATAAGTACTGCGCTGGATTCTTTGACAGGGGCGGTGACGCTGTTCTTGACAGCTCTCCTGCGGGTGATGTCGGCGGCCATGCCATGGTGATTGTAGGATACCTTCCTGACAAGGATGGGCAAGAGGTACTCATCGTCAGGAACAGCTGGGGTGAAGGATGGAAAGATAGAGGTCACTGCTATTACACTTTCGATGCGCTGTCAGCCAGCCTGAAAGGCCCGATCATCAGGTTCGTGCCTGATTTCACTCCCAAGCCATTGCCTGGACTGCCGAAGCTGCCTTTGTCTCCGCCGATGCCAGCACCCGGTCCTGCACCGTCTGCAGGAGGAAGGTCAAACATAGTGATAAAGAGTGTCACGCCAGGCTCAGCCCAGCAGGATGCAGGGACAGTTACCTTGCGTGTCAAGGGAACTGGCTTCAATGAGCTCGCAGGCGTCGATTTCCCGTTCCATGACGACAATGACAGGACCTCATTGCACGTGACAAGTGACTTGAAGAACTGGTCCAATAGTTCCTTTGAGCTTGAGATAGACACAACGACCGATGTATATGGTCACCACTCTGTTTTAGGCTTCTATGATATACACATCACCGACAAGTCAGGCAGGAGCAGCACTTTGGAGAATGTGTTTGAGATATTGGGCAGCGGTGGAGTCAGCCCGCCTCACCCGACTCCGACACCGCCTCCGGGTCCAACACCCACCCCTCCTCCAGGTCCGGCGCCCACACCTCAGCCCACGCCGACTCCGACTCCTGTTCCTACTCCAATCCCCATGCCAGGCCCTGCTCCGCATCACGGCGAGTTCCTCTACCAGTGGTGGCTGTTCGATGACACAGCACAGTTCGACCTTGCGAACGGCCGCGGTCTGAGCCCTCACACGCTGAAGCACAGGCACAACCTGGGAAGGAAGCTGGACGGCCCTGGCGTTAACGACGATGACAATTTCGGGATAAGGACCATCGCAAACACTCCTTTCGTGAACATTGAGCAGCTCATTGCCGACCCGCGCAACAGGGGCAAGATTGTCGCTCTCGGCGCTTGCAGGCTTGTCGAGCTGCCTCCGTCGCAGAGGCACATAGCCGCTGCATCTGACGGCTTCTGGAAGTGGACGAGCAGGAAGATCCCTGGAGGTACGCCTCCTCCTCCGCCACAAGGAGGTCAGCAGCTGACGATAGAGAAGACAATCAAAGGAAGGCTGGACAATCCTCTTAAAGTTAAGTTCAAGGTTGAGCTCCCCGACGGCAGGGTCACTGACACTGAAGTTAATGTGCCTGCCGGCGAGAACAGGACAGGGTCGAAGGCATTCAGCACAGTCCCTGGTCTGCATAAGATTGACGAGCAGGAGCTGAAGGGTTTCAGGAGCGTGACTCCATCGCATGTAGAGGTGACAGTGCCTCCCAATGGCTCTGCCAAGGCCAGCTTCACCGACGCTCCAGAAGGTCCTCCGCCGCAATCGTCGAGGAATGATATGATGGTAATACCCAAGAAAAACCCGAAGGACCATCCGCGGGAGTATGGCGCGAACAGCAGGCCGGTGCTTGAGGTCGGCCAGGAGATGAGCACGCCTAATCCTTCTGAAGAGACTGGCGGCAGGCCGAAAAGCCAGCAGGATCTTGATTTCATGATAATAAAGAAGTTCGAAGGGAAGGTCCGCCTTGGGTGGACCTGTTATGTCCAGCGCATGTCAGATGATGAGGTGATGAATCCTGGGAAAGATCATTTTAACCTGAGGATTTTCACGTCATTCGACAAGAAAACATATGATTACAGCGGAAAAGGTGAAGAGCTCGGCTACAAGTACAACTGGTTTGAGACTGGAAAATTGCCGTCGGATTTGGATTCAAGGTATAAGATAATATTCTTCCCTTGTCTCAAGGTTCCGCAGAACGCGCAGCCGGGTAAATACAAGATTCTCTTTGAGTTGCATTTATGGCCCAAAGGATGGGGACGGTGGGGCATCCTTGATAAGAGATTAGGTGAATTAGGGACCCCCTTTGACGTGAACTTCATCGAGTTCGAGGTCGTGCCGAGGAAGGCGTGATGCTGATATGGCTCTGTTCAACACAGCAAACATCGCGTACACCATAGTCGTGGTGATCCTGCTAGGCATGACCATCTGGTTCTTCCTTGTCTGGCGGAAGAAGGTGCGTTCTGAGAAGCAGCTGAAGGAGTCTGAGCAGGTCCTGGACAAGGATGAGGATAAGTACAAGGTGCTTATCGGGAAGAAGATGCGCCTTCTTCATGAGTTGAGCAGCGGTCTTGGCAGGCTCATGGAGATCTTCGACAGGAAAGGCCTCAAGGAGATGAAAGAGGAATGCGCTGTCCATGAGAAGCGGCTGAAAGAGATCAAGGATGTGCTGTCAGAACAGCTGCATCTTCTCAAGGAGATGACAAGCATCGACAAGAAGGACCTCGAGTACCTGAAGCACATGGAAGTGGACATAGCAGGAGAGAAGGAGAAGGTCCACGTGTCTGAGTTCATCGGCAAGCTTGAGGAGGTGTGGGGGAAGTTTGATGACAGCGCCGCAAGGAAGCAGATATATGACAGGATAATGGAGGACAAGGACCCCATCAGGCAGGCTGTCAAGCTGATCGCTTTCAATCTCATCCATGTATATTTCCTTTTCCACGAGCTTAC
>Ga0180009_10002968_pt1 | contig 19623 bp, 15 predicted proteins | sample OS_PC_MetaG_FD_123537 | JGI IMG/M metagenome (GOLD analysis project Ga0180009, IMG submission 123537) | Groundwater microbial communities from the Aspo Hard Rock Laboratory (HRL) deep subsurface site, Sweden - OS_PC_MetaG | ecosystem: Environmental > Aquatic > Deep subsurface > Groundwater...
CCACCGAGCCCCACGGTACCCGCTCACACCCGCCAAGCCGCCCACAGCAAGCATCTTGACCCCCGGTGCCCCACGCCCGATACTTGAGCGGAAGGCCGAATGTCAGCATGGTCCCTCTTATCCGTCCTCAACTTCATCGGTTCTTGGGAGCTTGAACACACCGCATTCCTACGTCTGGTGATCGGTCATAGGTGTCTGCTCCGCGCAAGAAGCTAAACAGATTAAGCCTGTACGTGGAGGCGCTTCCTCCCAAGGAGAGCCGATACGGATCTCCGTCGCAGCCGGTGGGCTGGGGGTCCACGCAGCCCAGCTCGCCGTCGCACGCCTGGAACCAGGCCCCACAGCCGTGGACGTACTCGGCCACGTTCCCCGTCATGTCCACCAGGCCGTAGGGCGAGGCGCCGGCCGGGGCGCTGCCTGTCGCCCAGGTGAACGGGGGCGTCTGCGTCTCGGCGCAGCCCAGGCCGTTGGGCTCTGTTCCACCGCTGCCGTTGGCGTCGTAGTTGGCGTGGGAGCAGTCGGGCTCGCTTCCACCCCAGGCGAAGTGCCGACGGTCGTCCCCCTGGGCCGCGCGGATCCACTGGGCCTCGGTGGGCAGGTCTCCGCCCTGGGCCTGGCAGTGCTCCCGCGCCTGCTCGTAGGTCAGGCAGTTGACCGGGTGGCTGTCGCGGGAATGGTCCGTCTCGCTGAAGTTACAGCGGTCGTCCTGCTCCACGGGCCAGGGCCCCTCGCCGGTGCACGCGCCGGTGCTCCGGCACTGCCGGTACTCGGCCACGGTGACCTCGGTCTTGCTCATGCAGAAGTCAGCCGTGAGGGTGACCCTGTGCGCCGGGCCCATCTCGGGAGACCAGGTGATGTCTAGCCCGGCCAGGTCCTCGGCGTCCACCCCCATGGTGAAGGTGCCCTTGGGCACGAGGAGGTAGCCGGCCGGGCACCGGTCCGAGGTGTTGTTGACGTTGTTGTTGTTCTGCGGCGGGTCGCCGCCGCTGCAGCCGGCGGCCAGCGCCAGGCCGACGGTGAGCACCAGGGCCGGCGCGAGGCGCCCGGCGCGCCTGATACAAGCGATTCGTACGTTCATGGTGGTCCTCCCCTATTCGAGACGTGTAACTCACCGTTGCTCCGCCGCCGCTGCTGCCAGACACGCCAATATTTCTACTGTAACACGATCAGTGGGGGAGGAGGCAATGGATTCTGCCTCGCACATCAGTTGCGCTCGGGTGGGGTGTAGCGCCCATTCAAACAGTCGCCCTTTGAGCTGAGAAATCGGTTTCTGCGCCCGGTCCGTGTTTCATGAGCCCTTGGCTCGACAGTACCGACTCTATGGCGTGTCGTTGGGCGCTGTCGAGTCGGTGCGGTTTCTTTCCTCCTGCTTGAGTCGCTGCTTGCGCGCGCTCGCCTCCTTGACGAGCCGCCGCTTCTGGCGATACCCGGCAGGGCAAATTGTGTCTTGCTTTTGGGGGGGCAGGTTTAGTAAAAGTAGCTCTCTGTACAAAACTTAATCGCTGGAGGTGAGGAAATGGCGAAGACGCGTGCGCAGTACCGTGAGCATGGGAGCCGGTACGGCTCCGGGGATGTTTCGGCGGAGGCCCATGATCTGGCGAAACGGTGGACCGAAGACATTGAACAGCTTCGACTGTACGGGTTTGGGCAGTCGGTGCTGGACTCGTTCAATGCGCTCGTGGGCAGCCATGATGATCTGCGGACGTCGCGGCCCGAGGCGGTGAGCGCGAAGACCGCGGCGGTGAAGGCGGCCCGCAGGACGGTGCGGGAGGCGAATGACTGGCTCGGGCGGGCCTACTCGAACCTGCGGGCGCTGGCGATTGCGCACGACGACATCGAGAGCGGGGTGGCCGGCATCCAGGCGCGGCGCAAGGACGGCCTGGACGCGGAGGTGGGGGCTTGCGTGGCCTTCGTCAAGCTCCATCAGGCGAAGATGGGTGCGGACGCGCAGGCGGAGGCGCTCGTCGCGGCCGGGGAGGCGCTGGTGCCGCGGCTCCAGACGATGCGGCCGGACGCGGCGTCGGCCAAGTCCACCGCCAAGGGCGATACGGAGGAGCTGGACGTGCTCGACGGTCGCCTGGTGGAGATCATCTCCGCGGTGAACAGCGCCGGGCGGAAGGCCTTCCGGGCCCTGTCCAATAAGGCGCGAGTGGAGGCCTACAAGTATCACGCGCTCCGGGGTAAGCCGAGCGCCACGGGGGGCGACGCCCCGGCAGACGGTCCGGTGCCCACACCGACCGCCTAGGCGGACAGGGCCGCTCCCGCCCGGGCGTGGGGTTGGCCAGAATTGCCCGGATCTACTCGGCTTTCAGCTCTCCACACACGACTTTCAGCTCTCCACACACGGCCCAAAGTCCTCCACACACGACTTTCAGCTCTACATACACGGCCCACGGTCTTTCACACACTGCTCGCAGTCTTCCACGCACGGCCCGCGGTCTTGCACGCAGGGCTTGTACGCTTTCACACACTGCTGGTTGGCTTCCACACACGGCCCGCAGTCTTCCACGCACGGCTCGCAGTCTTCCACACACATCTTGTAGGCTTCCACAGCAGCCCCGCGGTCTTTCTCACCAGAACCCATCCATAGGCGTCCTCCTTGTTATGTGTTTTGACGAACACCCAAGATACCGAAGTCTTGGGACAAGGAGGCCGCCGTTTCTTTTGTCGGTGGCTCATGCGGAAATCGGGGAATCGCGGCGATGGCCGCACTTCCACATGATGCCTGTTTAGCGGATCTCTTCTTCGTCTACGACGTTGTCGTCGCCTTGGAGAAGCTCTTCTACCAGGGGGGGATCTTCGTCGTCGAAGTCGAGGTCCACCAGGGGCGCGGAGTCTTCGGGCTTGGGTAACGTCGCGTCCTTGGCGGTTATTTTCGCCATGCCCTTGCCGCCCGTGGAGGGGGGGACCAGCCCGCGGCCACCGGCGAGGGCGGCCAGGACCGACAGATCCAGCTTCTTGAGCTTTTTCCGGGGCGCCTTTTTGGCGGAGAAACGCTCCGCCTCCTGGGCGGCCTCCTCGAGGAGCTCCTGGGCGCGCCCCGGCAACGGCAGCCCGCCCGCCATGATGTACACCCGGGTGGACTTGACTTCGCCGCCGTAAATGCCCGCGTGCAGATCCGCCCCGCCCGTCTCTTTTTTGAGCGCCGCGGAGAAGTCCTCAAACACCGTGGCCGGAGTGTCGGCCAGCACGTCGGCATTGGACACCGTCACCGCGCTAATCACCACCGCGTCCTCCAGCTCGTAGCCGCCGCCCAGGTACTCGTGCTGGGCAATGGTGGAACGCACGACCTCAAGCAGGGACTCCGGCGTCAAGCTGTCGTCGATGGCGCGGCTGCCAAAGACCACCACCCCCCCCGACAGCAGCGTGTGCCGGAGCTCCTGCGGGTCGAAGCTGCGGATGGAGCTCAATCCCTCCTGGGCCGACAGCTTGTTCAGCTCGTCAAAGCACGAAACCACCGCGCGATTCCCCTCGTGCAGAAACTGGTCGATGCCCGCGCTGGAGAAGGCGGCGTAGACCTTTTGGTTGTCCACCATGACCAGGGCCTCGAAGGGCACATCCAGCAGCGCGTTGATGCCCTGCAGGGCGTTCACCTTGGCGGTGTGGCTCTCGGAAGACGCGGGCAGCACGGCCATGGCGATCACCGGGCGCTCGTCCCGGGCCAGCAGCTCCACCACCTGTGCGAGGTTGGCGCCCGTGCCCCCGCCGAGCCCGCCAACGGCGAGCACGGCCTCCACGTCGGACCACTTGGCCACCGCCCGAACGATCTCGTCCCCTCGAGCCGCGAGGCTCTCGGCTCCCACGATCAGGGCGCCTCCCGTGCCGTTGAGCCCGTCGATACCCACGTAGAGGCGCTGCCCGTCGTCGAGCCCGGACACCGATCGCAGGTCAGTCTGCGAGGTGTTGACCGCGAGGGCGGGGTAGCCAAGTTTATTGAACTCGGCGGCAAAGTTGCCACCACATTGACCCAGGCCCACGACCCCGATCCGCACTGCTTGATGCTCACTCATGGCGCTCCGTTCCGCGGCTGTCTGTTATTGTCGCGGCCCATGATAGTGGACCGTGTCATGAAAAATCCAGTGCGTTCAGCTACGGGGTACAGCTCACTGACATGGCGATGGGAGGCACCACCAGCTGATAGGCCGGCTGGATGCCCGCGCCCACTTTGACATCGAACTGTTCGCAGTACTCCAGCGCGCTCAGGCTGTCGAAGCCCTCCACCAGGAGCTGGTAGTCCCCCGGCACGAGATCGGCGATGAACAGGGAGGCGTTTTCACACGCGTTGCTCTCTGGGTAGCCGGCCAGGGCGCTGCCGTCCTGGGTGAGGGTAAGCACTCGATCCGCCACCTGGGGCATGGCCTCTGCGCAACCCACGTCAAGGGCGCCCCAGTGCGTCCGGATGCCAAACTCCCCGCGCATGTTTTCGAAGTCGTAGAACTCCTCCAGGACGAAATCCACCGTGGCCAGATTGTTGACGCCCTCCACCACATCCAGAGCCACCTGGACCAGGGGGGCCAGGGGGGTCGCCTCGGCGCTCTGGATCTCGAGCCAGGCGTGATAGGGCCCCGGCAGGAGGGGCTCGGACGCGAGATCGTCGACGAACTCCACCAGATGGTTGGTGCAAAAGACCCCGGAGGACTCGTTGCTGTAACCGCCCGGACCCTCGAGCAGGACCCGCACCCAGGCCGCTCCCACGTCGTTGCAGGTGTCAAAGGACTGGCCCGGCGCCAGGAAAGACTCACCGTTGATGGTCCAGTTGAGGATCACCTTGGTAAACGCCACAGAGCGCAACGTGCAGGTGTCGCTGCAGCTCGAGTTTACCGCCCCGTTGATCCGGTGGCAGTTCGCGGGCAGGTTGGACGGATCATCCCCGCAGTCGCACTCCTCTGCTTTCTCGGTGAGCCCATTTCCACACACCCCCACCCCGCTTCCGCCGCAACCGGGCAAAAACGCCACCAGCAACAGGACCAACAAACTCAGGATCAGAAACCCCGGGACGCGTACAGACATGAATGACCGCTCCAGTTTGCGCCCCCTCTTTGGGTGACGAGGCGAAGTGCTAAGTCTACTTTTCAACCGACCTACATTCCTACTTCGCAAAAACCCGCCCTGTCAACGCCCATTGCCTCAGCCCGTGACTCCCAAAGGGGTCCGCGGCGACCGGCGACTCGGGGCTTGTCTTTCTGCCCTCGGCAACGTAGGCTTTTGGCCTCCTTAACCTACGAGGCGAGGCGACCATGGGTCTGGTGATAGAAAAGCTATTGAGGGGAACCGAGCTCAACGACGCCGAGCGCGACGTATGCCTGCGGGGCATCGCGCAGATGGCCATGGCCGATGGCGTGGAAGATCCGCGCGAGCGGGCCTACCTGGAACAGTTCGTCGACGAGTTCTTCCCGGAGACGGACCCCACGGACGAGGCCTTCAACGCCCCGGTCACCAAGGAGGATCTGGACAAGCTCTCCTCCACCGAGGCCAAGCAGTGCTTTCTGGGCTACGCCTACATCACGGCTTACGTGGACGAGGAATTCGTCAAGGCCGAGAAGGATCTGCTGACCCAGTGGGCGGACCACCTTGTGCCAGCCGTTGCCCGGGACGAGATCGCCACATCCGTGCGAGAGTTCCTGTACCGACGATCCGTCTTTGCCTACGCCTTCCGGCTGGGCCGACTGGACGAAGAGTTCGCCGTGCTGGCCGCCCAACGCTTCGACGTGGAGATAGAGCGCGCCAAGGAGCTCAACGCCTCGGTCTTTAATGCGATTATGTCATTGAAGAACCCCGGTAAGGCCGAAAACGAGCCCACCGAAGACCAGCCCGCCGAAGGCTAGCCCGCCAAGGCCCGTCGTGGCGCCCGGAGAAGCGACGGGACCGGCCCCGAATCCCCCATGAGCGACGACCGGAAACGCAAACGAAGCTGGCGAGAGATCGATCGCAATAAAGATCGAAGTGACCATCGCGCCCCCTCGGGCCCGGGTCAGTCCCGCGGTCCCAAAAATCAAGCCGCGGCGTCGCGCAGCCACCGCTCCGCTCTGGACCGATTGTTTAATTCGGGCAAGGTGGGGGATCTCGTCAAAAAGCGTGACCTGGACACGGGTGTCGCCGAGACCGACCCCGACGGGCCTTCCCGGCGGAAGCTCACTGAAAAGATTGAGCAAGCGCCGGACAAGGACACCAAAGTTGCGGCCATCGATGCCTACCTGGAGCGGTTTTCCCTGCCCCCGGACTTCGACGCGCTGAGCCACTTTCTAGACCACCCGGACCCCGACGTGGTGGGCGAGGCCATGGACAAGATCGAGGCGCTCCTGGAGCTCGAGAAGCCGCGCCGCGCCCGGTCCCTCATCGCCCGGCTCAAGACCCTGGCCGACCTCTCCGATTGGGGCAAAGTGCGCCGCCGCGCCGCCGCCCTCCTGGAGAAGCTCTAGCGGGCTAGCCGTTCTTGGTGCGGCGAATCCGCATCATGGCGACGGAGAAGTCGTCACCTACGGGACCCAGCCGCTCGCCAAAAGCGTGAAGCCGCAGGTGCAGGGCCCGTTTGCTTTCGTCCGCGTCGTACATGTGCGAGATCATCGCCACGGTGAACTGCTCGGCCATCACGTACTGCCGCAGGTGCTCCTCGAGACCGGTCTCATCCTCGGCGTCCATGTATCGCGCCTGGGTCATCCAGCGCAGGCTCCGGTGGGAGCTCGCGAAGATCTCCTCGGGGCTCCGGCCGTTGATGAGCGCGTCCGGGCCGGTGTCCCGGTACAGGCGCCGCAGGGCGCGACAGTCCAGGTCGATGACCTCCAGCTCCTGCCGCTCCTGCTCGGTGGCCTCGTGATCGTAGTACTCACCAAAGGCCTGCCAGAGCGCTTCGTGGTGCGCGATGGCAGCGCGTAGCACCCGCCCGTCGGGGGTTCGCCGGGCCTCGGGCACCAGCTTGGCCAGGGACTCCGGCAGGTAGATGCGGGCGAAGTCCGGATACCGCTGGGCCAGGGTCTGATCGACCTCGTTGAAGTCGTACAGCTCGGTGACCATGCGCTCGGAGATCTTGCCGTAGCCATCGGACATGGCCACCAGGTAGGCGTTGACCCACTTGTCGGGCAGTTGGAACCGGAAGGTTTCCGGCTCAAAGGGCACGCCGAAGCGCCAGCCGTTGTAAATCACGCCGGGGTAGTTGGCCACGCAGTGCATGGGCACCACCACCTCGGCCCGACACACGAGCTCGTCCTGGCCGTCCCCGTCCCCGTCGTATCGGTCCACGGCCAGCAGGGCCACGCTGTCTCCCGCGGCAAAGCCGTCCACCTCCCCGGTGGCGCGATCAAAGCGCAGCAGGGCCACCGTGGTGTTGCCCTTGCCCTTGTACTTCTCATCCTCCGAGGTTGTCCGGAACCAGTCCACCAGGGACCCGATGTCTTCGGGCGTGGTGTCGAGGCAGAACCGCGCGAGATCCCAGCTGAGCAGGCGCCCGATGGGCACGAGCTTCTTGCTGCTCTTGGATTCACTGACGCCGTCTAGCACCACGATGATGTCGTAGCGTCCGCCCCCATAGCTGATCTTCTCCACGGCGTCGTGGATGGGGTGGTTCTTTGACGGATCGACGAGGTCTTCGATCTGCTTTTTGTAGATGCCGATCTCGGTATCGTATGGATATTTAGGGGGAGGCGCTTCCACAGGGTCCCTGCGTTCTTCGAGGCTCAGTGAGGGGAGTTTTTCACAAAGCCCACCGAAACTCAATCCGCATGATCCCCCGGCCCGAGAATGGTGCAGGAGGAGCGGTGGGCTGTGATAGACTTCTGCCGCATCGGCCATGCGATTTTCCCTGCAAAAATCCCTGCTCATACTTGGTCTCGTCGGATTGACGCTGTTGGCTGAAGGTTGCCGTCGACCCGGCGGTTCCGCGAATCGGCGCGCTGACACGGGCCAGCTCCTGATTCCGGACAAACACTTCGCCGGCACCAAGCCCGTGGCGGTGTGGGAGATCCCCGTCGAGCGCACGTTGGTGTTCACGGGCCGCGAGATCTCCGGCGAGGAGGGGCCCGAGCAGCAGCGCCTCCGCCACGCCTGGGTCCAGCGCTCGTCCCTGCGCAGCCGACTTCTGCTGCATCCCAAGCGTCTGGTCTGGATCCTACCCTCACGGGCGATGCCCGGGGGAGACGAGGACGAGCTGCATCTGATCCTGAAGCCCGAGGCCAATGTGGCGGTGCTGGTGAGCCACAAGCGCAAGGTCTATTGGGCGGACAGCCCCGCGCAGCTGGCGGCCTGGGTGGAGGGCACCCTCAAGCCCAGCCCGACCCTGGCGCGACTCGAGGTGCTCGCCCAAAGCTCAGAGGGCCCCCGCTCCCCGCTGGCGGCGTCAGGGTCGCAACACACGGTGCACCGCCTGCGGGGCCTGCTGGTGCCCCGGACCGCCGGGGGCACGCCATCCAAAACACTCCGCTACAATCTGCGGAGCCGGGCCGTGGACGCCTCCGCCGTCGGGGGACCGGGTCAGGGTCAATCCCTGCTGTGGGACTTCGCCCTGCTGCCCCTGTTGGCTGCCACGAGCGCCAAGTCCCTCGCCGCTCTGCGGGGACCCGAGCGGTGGCCCCGGCAGGTGGAGCTGCGCCTGGCGCGCATCGATCCTCCCGGCGCACCGTGGCTGCGGCTGACCCTGCGCCTCGATTCGCGCAAACGGCGCCATGTGGCGCCCCGGTTGCTTCGGCTACCCCCCGCACCGGGCTACCGTCGCATGTTCGGCCCCCTGACCTATGCCAGGGGCCGCCAGCTCCAGAGGCGTCCGGTGCTCAAATCCTACAAACGCCGCAAAGGGGATCCACGCCACCCGACCCTGGTGGTCCAAAACACCACCCCACGCACCGCCTACGTCTACGCCGACGGGGTGCTGCTCGGCTGGACAGGGCCTCGACAGACCCACACCCTGCGTACCGGCGAATCCGGCTACCACCGGGTGACCGTCAGGAGCCTCTTCGGCACCGCCCTGTGGGGACCCCGGGATCTGTACGTACCTGGCGAGATCCGGCTGCGCCCGAGGTGAGCCCCGCGTCAGGGACGCAGGGGCCGTAGGGACCGCAGGATTCGGCTATACACCACCAGGACGCGGTCCACCCGGCCCCGCGTGAACAGGAGCGCCTGCCACTCCTCCCGACTCCCCGAGGGGCCCAGGAGCCCAAAGGCGCGAACCTCCACGAACCGCTCGCCGCCCGACTGCCGCACGTCCCGCCGGAACCCCACCCAGCCGGGGGGGAAGGTGCCCCGGGGCAGCCGCCGCCGCACGACCGTGCGTCCCGACTTGCGAGAGCTCGCGCCCGCGCTAAGCCCTTGCCAACGCTCTTTTAGCAACCGGTCGAGGGAGCGTATTTCAGAGGGCCCCGCCCGCACCACGACAATCTGGTCCCGGTGAATGAGGTCGACGAGCTCGACCTTGCCGCGCTGTCCCGAGGGTGCGGCAAACCACGTCACCGGGTGGCGCAGCTCCACGCCCCCGGCCCGGCTGCGGGCCCAGGCCAGCCGATCCAGATCCGACGTGGCCAACCCCCACACACAGTAGCCCAAGACCAGGACACAGATCAGCCCCGTGGCCGCCGAGAGCCCCCGCCCGAGCCCGCCCCCGGTGCGGAAAAGCAAAGCGCCGAAGAGCGCCCCCCCCACCAACCCGCCGAGGTGAGCGAAATTGTCGATGATCTTGATGTCCAGCCCCGGCAAAAAATTCAGGCCGATGACCAGCGCCAGCACGAAGATCATGGACCGCCGCCAGCTCTCGGGCACCTTGCCTCGCGACAGCAGCAGCACCACCAACGCCCCCCCCAGGATGCCGAAGATGGAGCTCGAGGCGCCCACGGACACCGGCCCACTCCGCCACCAGTGGGAGGCCAGGTTGCCCACCACCCCGGCGGCGACATAGACCCCGAGAAAGCGCACACTGCCCACGAGCTGCTCGAAGAACCGCCCCAGGAACCACAGCATAAAGACGTTCACCGCGAGGTGTAGCCAGTTGGCGTGCAGGAACATGGCGCTGGCCAACCGCCAATATTCCCCGGCCTGCACGGCGTGGCTCAGACTGGCTCCGGCGCGAATAAGCGTCCCGCTGTCAGTGGCGCCCCGCCCAAAGAGCTCCAGGGCGCAAAAAATCACCACGTTGATCAACGCCAGACCGATGGTGACCGGGGTGCGCCGCCAGGAGCTCCCGCGCAGCCGCGGACGGGCCACGGTGCGGGTCGCGCGCTCGCGAATGGCGGCCACCAGCCGGTGGGTCTGGTCCGGGTCCGGCAGATGAACCCGCTCGCAGCCCTGGTCCAGGTCGGCCAGCCGGGCGGTGATGGTATCCCGCGCCCGGGCGTCTGACGGTTCCAGCAGCCTCAGGGCGAGGCGATATTGCTCCCGGGCCGGCTCGGGCTCCCCGGCCTGATGGTGGCCCACTCCCCGCCAGAAGTGGCGGACCTTGGGCTCGGCCGAGGCGAGGCTGTTCCGGCCGATGAGCACCTCGAGATCCGCCGCGCACCCCACAAAAGCCAGGACCATGATCCGACAGTGCTCCAACACGTCGGCGTTCTCCGGCTGCACCGCGCCGGCGCCTCCCTCCACCAGGTACATGGTCCGAACCAGGCCCTCCAGATCGCCCACCTCTCCGTAGACGCGGATCAGAGCCGCACCCAGCCTGGGGCGCAGCGCAATGAGGTGCGGCGTGATGTACTCGGCCGCGTGTTGCAGGGCTTCATCCCACCGCTTCTCAATGACCATCAGCGTCAGGCATTGCTCGTGCAGCACCCCCTGCATCTCCGGGTCCTGCTCCGTGACGGCCTGCTGCACCAACCGGGTCAGGATCTCCGCCGTGTCACCGCTTTGCACCTGCCCGATGACCTGGAGCAGCTCCTTTTCCCGCCCCACACCCGCGCCGGGTTGCAGCAGCTCCCGCAGCCCCGTGAGTCGCGTGGCCAGACCCCAGCGCCCCCGCCCCACCGCCCAGGCCGTGGCCATACGCAGGACCACGGGCACCAGCACCAGAAAGATGAAGGTGCCGATGAGCACCACCGCCAGGGGGTGGTCAAACCGACGGGTGTACAGCAGCACCCCGCTGCCCACCACCTCCGCGGCCAACAACAGTGCGTACCCGTACCGCCCCCCGAGGCCCCGACGCCACAGGACCAGCAGCAGCAGACCGCCGTTTAGAGCCACGGCCCAAAGCAGGAGCCGAATCAGGACGTGGGACGGCATCGAGGGGTTCGCGTGCTCCGTACGTTGATGGCAGAGATCTTGTTAACCCATGACCGGACGGCACACCACGTAGGGCGGGTCTACCTCGAGAGCAGGGCGCGGGCGGAGCGGGCGAGCCGCAACGGCACGGTGGGCCGGCGGGTGGTGGGGGCCACCGCGGACTTGGCGCAGCGGAAGCCGATGTCGTTGGCGTACATGCTCGGCAGGAGTCGATACCGATAGGCCGTCCGCAGCTCCGACGGGATGCCGCTCCAGGAGCCGCCCCGGAGCCCGCGATGCCGATACTTCTTCAGGCCGGTGACCGGATCGGCGAAGTTTGTCGGCCCCGTGGGGTCCGTCGCGCCCAACGACTGTCCATAGTATTTGGGGTCGTACCAGTCGTGCACCCACTCCCAGGCGTTGCCGGTCATGTGCACGGCGCCGAAGGGGCTCGCCCCCAGGGACAAGGACCGCACGGGCTTGGGGAACTTGCCACATTTGGAGCTGTTGACCCGCTCGCAAATGGGCGGGGCACTACCCCAGGCGTAGTAGTTGCTCTTGGCGCCGCGAGCGGCGTACTCCCACTGTGCCTCGGTGGGCAGGTGGCGACCCTTGTACTCACAGTAGCTCTTGGCGTCGGCCCAGGTCATGCCGGCCGCGGGGAGCCGTTTGTCCACCAGGATGGTGGCGACCTTGATCTTCAACGTCGTGCCCGATGGGGCCGAGTCGGCGGCGGGCCCCTTCTTCGGCAGCTTACTGATGACCTTGCTGCTGACCACCCGGCGTTGACTCAGGGGTGGGTAGTACCGCGGTACGCCACACCTGCCCGCCTGCACACACTGCATGTACTGGCCGAAGCTCACCTCGTACTTGTCGATGAGATACTCGCTCAGGGTCACCGAGTGGGTGGGCAGCTCGTCGGCGTCGCCGATTTTGGAGCCCATGGTGAAGGTCCCCGCGGTCACACAGACCATATCTGAGGGCCCCCCGGCGCATACGTTCGACGCGGATCGGACGCCCGGATTCTGCGCGTCAGCGAATGGGGCCAACAGCACGCCGAGCACACCACCGGACAGCACAATGACACCCGTCAGGGTTCGCCTCTTCATTCAGTCACCTCCGCATGAGCCCGGTCCCCGCCAGGCCGCATAGATGCCGGCGAGCGTTTTCTGACACCGTCAGATCGCCCTCGGACGGAGGAAAGAATACGCCACGCCCCCCGCGGAAGCAACCGCCCTTGACGGGGCTCTCCGAAAGACGGAGTCTTTGTGGCTGCTGCCCCGAGGACAAAGGTGCCCCTGAATCGCCGCAACTTTCTCCAACTGCTGGCGGCCGGCACCCTGGCCGACGCCGCTGCCGGCTGTACAGGCCCCGCCGGCATGATGCAACTTCCGGTGGACTTCGCCGGTCGCATCCGCGGAGAGGATCCCACCGCCTGCCACCGCCTGGTGCGGGGCCGGCCCCGGCTACCGCCCCCGGGCGCGGTGGAGGCCGACGCGCCCTTGCGCGAGGTCGTGGTCGTGGGCGCGGGCCTGTCCGGTCTCGCCGCGGCCTGGGCCCTGCATCGTGCCGGCGTGGACGACCTCCTGGTGCTCGAGCGCGCCGACGACATCGGCGGTGTCGCGCGGGGCGGCCACATCCAAGGCCAGCCGTGCCCCTGGGGCGCCCACTACATCGGCCTGCCGGACCCCGACTCGCCGGTCATCATGAACCTGCTGACGGACGTGGGAGTCATCACGGACTTCACCCCGGAGCACCGCCCGATCATCGACCCCCGCTACCGCATGCACAAGCCCGAGGTGCACCTGTACCACGGCCGATCCCATAGCAGCGGCTTCTACCCCTGGGGGCTGGCCACGCCGGCGGATCTCGCCGAGCTCTTGGAGTTTCGCCGCCACATGTATCGCTGGTCCCGCTGGCGGGACCCCGACGGCCGACCGGCCTTCCAGCTCCCGCTGGTCTACGCCACCCGGGCCGAGGAGGTGCGGTGCCTGGACCGGCTGACCATGGCCGCGTACCTGGACAACGAGGGCTTTTTGTCACCGCTGCTGCGCGGCTTCGTGGACAACCGGCTCGCGGACGAATACGGCTGCCTGGCCACGGAAATTTCGGCCTATGCCGCCCTGCTATACTGGGCCGGCACGGGGGGCGAAAACGAGGTCGTTGGCACCCAGCCCACCCACGCCCGGGCCCTCGCCTGGCCCGAGGGCAACATGTTCCTGGCGCGCCGCCTGGCCGGGCTGTTGCCCCGGGGTGCCATCCGCACGGACGCCTTTGTGGTGGCGGTGCGCAACCACGGCGACGAGGTTCACATCGCGGAGCTGGATCCCCGCACCGAAACGATTCACGTGCACCGGGCCCGGGCCTGCATCTTCGCCGCCCCCAAGCTGCGGGCCGAGCTGCTGATTCCCGAGCTCGGCACCCTCGGGAGGTGGGAGCACCGACAGCTGGAGTACACCCCCTGGCTGGTGGCCAACCTGCTGCTCACCTCCTGCCCGGAGCACGACGCGAAGTCCCTGGCCTGGGACAACCTCGTGCACGACTCCTGGTCGCTGGGTTTTGTGAACAGCCAGCACTTCACCACCCCGGGCCAGGACCCCGAGGAAGCCTTTACGCTCACCTTCTACGCCAGCTTCTCCGGGGAGCGGCGCAACCCCCTCCGGCGGGATCTGCTGGAGCTGGACTGGACCACCTGGGCCCGGCTCATCACCGACGAGCTGGAGCACGTCCTGCCTGACGCCCGAGGCCAGATCGAGCGGCTGGACATCTGGCGCTGGGGGCACGGCATGGTGCGCCCCGCACCGGGGCTGCTCTGGGGCGGCACCCGGGACGCGCTCTGCCAACCCCTGGGGCGCATCCACTTCGCGGGCAACGACGCCGCCGTGCTGCCCCTCTACGAAGAGGCCGTACACCGGGGAGTGGCCGCCGCCGAGGAGGTGCTCACCCGGCAGGGCCGGCTCTTTACGAGCCTCATCGAACCCACGCGGGAACGGCTGGATTGATTCGAAGAATGTGTTACCTGTGAACGCCATGGCTCATCGTGATTCATTCAAGCTCCGCTCCCTCGGGGGGCCGGTCCGCCTGGCCGTGGGTGGACTCCTGGCCGTGCTGCTCACGGGCTGGGGTGTCTCGGCGTGCCTGTCGGTACAGCGATCCGGCGGTGATTTGTCCACGGCACTCTCCCCCGAGGCCTGCCGCCTGCGCACCTGCGCCCCGCCCCTTGAGCGGGCCATATATTCCACCATGGGGCGTCACATTCCCGACCCGCGGGAGCGACGGATCCTGACGACCTGGATGCGCCACGGCGCCCGCATGAACGACTATTACGGCGCACCCTCCCGCATCGTGGCCCGGCGCTGCCAGACGTGCCACGGCGCCAGCCCGCAGGGCGGCATCCGATTGCTCACCTATGGCGACGCCCTGGCCCTGTCCGACGGCGGCGGGCGGGATCCCTATCATCGGCTGGCCCACCTGCACGTGCACCTGTTCGCCGTGGGCGCCGTGTTGAGCCTGTTGCTGTTGGGCCTCTCCTTCACACGGTACCCACGGTGGGTCGTACTGGGCGCCGGACTGTCCCCGGTGGCGGCCCTGCTGCTGTCGGTGCCCCTCACGCTGTGGGGCTGCGGCAACCCCGCAGGGCCGGTCTTGCTGTGGCTCTGCGAGGGTCTGGTGGTCCTCACCTGGCCCGTGAGCATCGCGCTGCTGGCCGGGGAGCTATACGCGGCGAGGGCGTAAGACTTACTCCGGCTGGAATATCTCCACACGGTCGCGGCCCAGGGTCTTGGCGCGGTACAGGGCGCGGTCGGCGAGCAGGAGGATCTCCTCGGCGTCGGGCTTGTCCTCCAGGTCCAGGGCGGCCACGCCAATGGAGGTGGTGACCTGCACGCAGGTGTCCTCCGCATCCACCGACAACCCAGCGATCATGGCGCGTATTCGCTCAGCCATGTGTAACAGGCGATCCATCTCCAGGCCTCGCACCAGGATGCAGAACTCCTCGCCGCCGTAGCGGAACACCGCGTCCTCCGTGCGGCAGGACGCGGTCAGGGCGTGCCCGACATTGGCCAGCACCCGATCGCCCACGAGGTGCCCATGCTCGTCGTTGACGCGTTTGAAGTGATCCAGGTCCATTAGCAGCAGGCCCAGGGCCTGGTGGTGCCGCCGGGCGTAGCTTGTCTCGGCGGCCAGCCGCTGCTCCAGATGAAAACGGTTTCCCGCTCCGGTCAGCGGATCCAACAGCAGCGCCTTGCTGAGCTTGCCGATGGCTTCCACGCCCAGCTCGTCCAGGGCGTTCCACTCCAGCATGACCCGCGTGCCCAGCTGGATCCGACAACGCCGGGGCAGCACAATGCTCCCGCGCACCGCCAGACCGTCCAGGTAGGTGCCGTTGTGGCTCTCGCTGTCAGTGAGGCGGAACCCCTCGGCGCCCAGGGTCACCGTCGCGTGCCGTCGGGACACCGTCTCGTCCGAGAAGGCGACATCCACTTCGTCCCCCCGGCCCAGCACCCCGCCCGTGGGACCCAGGGTGAAAAAGCGCCCCGCCTCGCCGCCGGTGAGCACTGTCAGCGTGGCGCCCACGATCTCCTGCGAGTACGCGCGCACCTCGTTGCCGCCGTCCACGGTCGCACCCGGACCGCTTTTTGTATGTCTCTTGGAACGCGCCATTGGAAACTCTATCCGCCGCCATTATAGGGAACAGAACGGTTCTGCGAAACCCCCGGGGCCGCGAGTCAGAGCGATCGAATTCTCCACTGTCTGATGTGCATGGCGCTGCCGTTGTGTCTGCATGAGGGTGCGCTGGGCGCCTCGGCGCCCCGTTGGGGCGCCGAGGCGCCCAACACACCACACAACTGACGCTACCCCTGAGTCAGAGCTCGATACCCCTGGGGCCGACCCGCCTAGGCGTCCGCCGGCTGGTCCTGCTCGCGAACCTCGCGGCGCTCGCGCCAGCGGGCGCGGAAGCCGGCGATGATCACGTACCATGCGGGGACCACCACCAGGGTAAGGAGCATGGATGAGACCAGTCCGCCGATGACCGCGCGGGCCATGGGGGCCCAGGTCTCGGCGCCTTCCCCGATGCCCAGGGCGAGGGGCGCCATGGCCAGCACCGTGGTGAGGGTGGTCATGAGGATGGGGCGCAGGCGGGTCTGGCCCGCCTCCACGGTGACCTCGATGAGGGTGTCCCAGCGGCCGTCCCAGGACTGCTTCAAGTAATCGATGAGCACGATGGCGTTGTTGACCACGATGCCCGCCAACATCACGAGGCCGATGGCCGCGGTGAGCGACAGCGTGGTGTTGGTCAGATACAGCGCCAGGGCCACCCCGACGATGGCCAGGGGCACCGAGAACAGAATCACGAAGGGCTCGAGCAGCGACTCGAATTGTGACGCCATGACCATATACACCAGCATCATGGCCGCGACGATCGCCCAGATCAGGTAGCCGAAGGACTTCTTCTGATCCTCGGCGGCGCCACCGATGGTCCACACCACGCCCTCGGGCCACTCCATTGCCTCGAGCTTGGCGCGCACATCCACCACCAGGGCGTCCAGAGCCCGATCGCCTTTGGTGGCGGTGATCTTCACGATGCGACGCTGGCCCTTGCGCTCAATTTTCGTGGGGCCCAGATCCTCGTCCAGGCTCGCCACGGCGGCCAGGGGCATCATGGCCCCGGTGGACAGAAAGATGGGCACGTTCTTGAGGCGCTCCACGTCATTGCGCACCCGCGGGGGCACCCGCACCAGGATCTTGAACTCCTCGGCGCCCTCCTGGTACACCCCGGCGATGCCGCCCATGAAGTAGGTGGAGATGGTGTGGGTGACCAACCCGGGGTTGGTGCCCAGCTGGGAGATGCGCTTTCGGTCCAGGCGGATCTTCAGCTCCGGGGAGGCCTCCTCCAGGCTGAACTTCACGTCCTTGAGACCCGGGATCTTCTCCATGGCGTCTCGCACCCGTTCACCGATCTGGCGGGCTTGCACCAGGTCATCGATGTAGATGTTGACCTCGATGTCTCCTTCATTGCCCGTGGGGTTGAACTGGAAGGGCCGCACCTCCAGGCCGGGGATGTCCCGGTACTTCTTACGCAGGGCTTCCTCGATCTGCTGTTGGGTGCGCGTACGGCCTCCGGCGTCGCCGAAACCGAAGAAGCTCTTTTTGAGCGGCGGCAGCTTGATGCGCATGCGGCCGGCGAACTCCCCGCGGCCGAATACCGCGCCGATGCCTTCCCCTGAGCCGATGTCCACGTTGTATAGCGTCGCCTCGGGCACCGTTTTTTTTACCAGCCCCTCGAGCTCTTTGACCTGCTCCTCGGTATGCTGCAGGTTGTTGCCCGCAGCGCCGGTGACCTCGAGCTCCACCATGCCGTTGTCGGTCTTGGGGAGAAAGTCCCGCCCGAGGGTCGCGAGCAACCCCGCCGAGCCCACGAACATTACCAACGCCACGAGCAACGTGGTCTTGCGGAACCGGATACAGCCCCGCAACAGCGCCACGTACCCCCGGGTGAAGTACGGCATGCCCCAGCGCGTGAACCAGGCCAGGGGCTTCAACAGCACCAGCAACACCAGCACGGTCACCAGGTAGATCCAGTTGGCCGTCGCGACCAGCACCCCCAGCACCGCCAGCAGAGCGCCCATGAGCACGATGCGTGTACCCCAGCCCGTCCGGGGCACCAGCGTGCGGGAGGCGACCATGGGGATCAGTGTCCGAGCCACCAACAGCGATGCCGCCACGGACAAACAGATGGTGACCACCATGTCCTTGAACAGGGCGCCCACGATTCCGGGCACAAAGAGGATAGGCAGAAACACGCTGAGGGTGGTGAGGGTGGAGGCCGTGATGGCCATGCCCACCTCATCGGTCCCGTCCACGGCCGCCTGCTTGGGCGATTTGCCCATCTGGTGGTGCCGGAAGATGTTCTCCATCACGACGATGGCGTTGTCCACGAGCAGCCCGATGGCCAGGGCCAACCCCATCATGGAGATCGTGTTCAGGGTCACCCCCGAGGCCTTCATGGCCGGGAAGGTGACCAGCAGCGACGTGGGAATGGCCAGGGCCACGATGATGGACGGGGAGAGCCGCACCAAAAAGGCGAAGAGCACCACGAAAGCCAGCAAAAAGGCCTGGATGCTGGTCTGCTCCACGTTTCCCAGGGCGCGATTGATCATGTCGGACTGGGCGAAGAGCACATCCAGCTTCACCCCCTTGGGCAGCACCCGCTCGATGTCCTTGCGACTCTCGAGCACCGCCTTGGCCACCAACAGGGTATTGGCGTCGCTTTGCTTGCGCACCAGGGTCATCACCGCGGACCGGCCGTCGTTCCGGATGACCCGGTTCTGCTCCTGATACCAGTCCTTGATCGCGGCCACGTCCTTGACTCGGATCTCCCGCCCCAGACGCTTGACGATGATCACCTCGCCGATCTCTGCCACGGACTGAAAGCGGCCCTGGGTGTTGATGGCCAACAGTTGGCCGCCCTGGCGCACGGCGCCGCCGGGGAGTTGCAGGTTGGCCTGGCGGATGGCGTTGAGCACCTGGGCGGGCGCCACCATGAGCGCACGGAGCCGCTCGGGATTGAGCTCCACGTGGATCTCCCGCTTGAGGCCCCCCGCGGTGTTCGCCGACGCCACTCCGGGAATGCGCTCGAGGCGGGGCTCCACCTGCTCCTCGGCAATGCGCCGCAGCTCCGCCGGGCCGTAGGGTCCGGTCACCCCGAGGAACACCACGGGCTGGAGGGAGGGATCAAAGGCAAAGACAATGGGCTTCTCCGCGTCGTCGGGCAGCGCAAAGGCGAACAGCTCGATGTTCTTGCGCACCTCGGTCTCGGCCTTGAACATGTCCGTGCCCCAGTCGAACTCGAGCTGCACCACACTGATGCCGTACTTGGACGTGGACTTGACCTCCTGCACGCCCTCCACCGAGGCCACGGCCTTCTCGATGGGCCGGGAGACCAGCTTCTCCACATCCCCGGGGCCGGCCCCCGAGTACTGGGTGACGATCACCACCACCGGAAACGTCAGGTTGGGAAAGAGATCCCGCGGGAGCTGGAAGTAGTTGAAAATGCCGAAACCCACAATCCCGAAGTAGACCATCGAGACGGTGACGGCCCGGCGCACGCTCACGCTGCTCAAGCTCACAGGTTACCTCGGCGGTGCAGCAGGTGGGGGCCGCGACACGGGCCGCGGGCCAGAGCGCTTGGACCTCCGCGGCCGGATCTTCGTCTTGTCCCGCAGCTTGTGGTTGCCCACCACAATCACCGGATCCCCGATCTTGAGCCCGGACACGATCTCAATCCTGCCGCCCTGACGCCGACCGATTTTCACCGGCTGCCGCAGGGCCCGCCCACCCCGGGCCAGAAACACCAGAAAGTCCACCTTGCCCAACTCATTGATGCGGCGGATGACCCCCCGGGCCGGAATCAGAATCACACCCGTTCGCTGGCCCGTGGTCACCACCAGGTCCGCG
>Ga0180009_10002969_pt1 | contig 19621 bp, 24 predicted proteins | sample OS_PC_MetaG_FD_123537 | JGI IMG/M metagenome (GOLD analysis project Ga0180009, IMG submission 123537) | Groundwater microbial communities from the Aspo Hard Rock Laboratory (HRL) deep subsurface site, Sweden - OS_PC_MetaG | ecosystem: Environmental > Aquatic > Deep subsurface > Groundwater...
CGGGATCGGTCCGGGCACGATTCAGAAGATCGCCCGGCTCAAGACCGACGGGATGAGTCTGCAGGGAGCGGCCCGGCGGGCATTGGCGGATGACATGCTGCCCGCCAGGATCGTCGCGTCGCTTTCGCCGGTTCTGGGGCTGCTGGATGATATCCGGGATATGCGGCCGGACCTGGCGGTAGCGGAAATCCTCAAACGTGTGGACTATCTGGAGTATCTGAAAGCGTATTCACGGGCCAATGCCATGGACTATACCTCCCGGGAGGAAAATATCGACCAGCTGATCTATTCCGCGTCCCAGAAAGACAGTCTTATCGACTACCTGGAAGAAGCGGCCCTGATCAAAGAAGACAAGTCCGAGGATGAAGCAGATACGGGCTACGGCGTTAATCTGGCAACCGTACATGCGGCCAAGGGGTTGGAATTTCAGGCGGTATTCGTTGTCGGCTGTGAGGAAAATCTTTTCCCGCACTGGAAATCACTGGAATCCGAAACCGGACTGGAAGAGGAGCGCCGGCTGATGTATGTGGCCGTAACACGGAGCGCGCAGCATTTGTTTTTAAGCTGTGCCGGTTTTCGTAAAGGCCAATTCAACCGCAAAAGCCGGTTTCTGGAAGAAATCGAGGAAGCTCTGGAACACAAATAGCCCTGCAACACAGGGAGATTTCAAGGAGTCGCGATGTTGAATGTCTACGCAGCAAGCTGGTGCCGGCATTGTCAGAAAACAGTCGAGTTTTTAAAAGAAAACAAAATTGCCTTTAATTATATCGATGTTGAAACGCAGCCGGACGACGTGGTTGCCAAGGTTGTGGAGATCAACGGCGGATTTGACTGGGTCGTACCGACATTTGAATTTAACGGGAAATGGCGAAAGGGCAAGGTGTTTGATCCCCGGGAGCTGACAAGGGATCTTGTGGAAATGGGTGTCATTCAAAAATGACTCGAATTTTGTGCGGCTGACGGCGGGGAGTTTTAACCGGCCGAAAAAACAACCTTAAATTGGGTTATAGACCCGGTTTTTTACCAGCCGTTGATGCGATCCCATACAACGGTAATTTCCGTTTCCGCATCGACAACGTAGTAACGGTCATACATCGCAGCGGTGGCACAGGCATGGTTCGGCAGGATACGGACCATGCTGCCGATGGGCAGCCGCCCGCAATCCAAAGGCTTGCCTGCGCGCGCGGTAATAATGCCATGCTCCTGATTGGTGGCGGATACGATCAGATCCCCCCAGGGCGCACCATCCATGCCACACACCAGGCCATAGCCCTGATCCGTTTTTTGAGAAGCCGTTCCCCGGTCTAAAACCAGGCAGGGCGTTTCCAGTCCGGTAAGATCCATGGCGTTTTAACCCGTTATAGTCCCGGCGCTTTTGTAAGGACGAGATCACTCGATAATTTCCAAAACAATTCTTTTCTTTGCCTTGCCGGACGCAGCGTTTAAGATCGCTCTCATCGCCTGGGCTGTTCGGCCCTGCTTGCCGATAATTTTTCCGATATCCTCTTTGGCCACTTTTAATTCCAGTACAGAGGTATAGCTCCCCTTAATCTCTTCAACCTCTACCTGTTCCGGGTTGTCAACTATTGACTGGGCAATGTACTTAATCAGATCTTTCATAGCTTCATCTCCCTTGCTGGCTGTGAAGGAACGGGGAAAAAATACGGTGGCTATTCCGCAGCCCTCTATCTGCAGGACAGCTTATGTTGCTTACTTGTTATAATTCTTCTACTCTTTGGCCGTCAATTTGTCAAAAGTTTCAACCGGTATTGCCGGAAAGGTATTGAACGATATGCCGGTCAATCGGGAAAGTTTCACGGATGCTTTCATTGCCGCTTCAATGCTCGGTAATTTGACGCAAAACAGCAGATCGTATTGTCCGAGTAAAGCGTGCATCGCGCTGACTTCACCTTTCATTTTTTTGATTTCTTTTACGACGAGCTCAGTTCTTGCTGCGCTCATTGCCTTAATTGCCTCGGGTGTGTAATTGCCAAACATAAAAAAAGTTGCCATGATAAACCTCCTTTTGGGTGAAAGGGCTTTATTGTCGCCTTATGGAATTGTCAAAATTACGCTTTGTTGGACCGCCGGATAGTTCCGTTTCGGTCAGCAAAAACCCACAAATTAGAACCATAAGAAATGAAAGCAGAGAATGCCATACAGGAAACATTGAATTTGGCTATGTCAGAATTGAACTGTCAATCTAGATATAAAAAATATGGTTGGACGTCAATAAGATATTATCTGAAAAATTGAAGAACCCTACAGTCCCGCCTTGGCGGGACGGGGAATGCGCTCGCTGTTGCGGTTCAGGTCATAATTTGTTTGGAAGGAAAACCCCGCTTCGGTATTCCATCATAGAAAACCTGGCCCTCAAGGCCAGATCAGAGTTCAGCGGCTCTGTCTCATGAAGTGAAAAGACTCTAAATCCGAAGCACGAAATTCGAAATCTCAAACAATATTTAATGACCAAAATTCAAATGATTTGCGTAAATCATGCCCTCTGGACTTAAATCAAAGCCGGCCCCTTTGGGGCCGGATATTCACTCTCAAGACAGGTTCTTTGCCGTTTCCATAATTTCACGGGGAGAATCCGCAATTTCATCTTTTTCTGCAACGATTTTTTTCACATCCTTTATAATATGGATGGGATCGCCGTCAACGGTTTCGATGATGAGTTCAAGCAGCGCTTCTTTTTGAATCACCGTGAATTTTCGGGCCCTGTTCTGGTACTGTCTGACAACTTTAAGATACATTTCCAGCAAGGCCGCGCCGTACCGGTAATATTCGCCGGAAAACGCAATGGCTCCCGGGGGGGCGGTCGCACCTGCCGGCTCCCCTGCGGCTTTTCCCAGCATGTCTGACTTGAATGCCGAAAAATCCTCAAACCGGTCTTCCGGGTTTTTTTCAAGTGCTTTCAGAATCGCCCGGCTGATCTCTGCGGGCATGTCGACGAACTCATCCGGTGGCGCGGGGACCGTTCTTAAGTGAGCGGTGATCATCTCCACCGGTGTAGACGCCTTATACGGATGCCTGCCGGCAAACATCTCATAGAAAAAAATCCCCAACGAGTAAATGTCGGACTGGTGCGTTACGGCCTTTTTGATATCAAACCGTTCCGGGGCCGTATAAGCGGGGGAAATCATGGTTGCGGACGTATGTTGGGTTTCAGCAGACGATAGTTTGGCGATACCGAAATCCATGACCCTGACGTCGCTGTTTTCATCTATCGTGATGTTTTCCGGTTTGATGTCCCGGTGCAGGACGGACTGCTGGTGCGCGTAATGGAAAGCGTCAAGGGTCTGCGCCGCTATCCGGCACGCCATTTCAAGGGGGAGCGGGCCCCCCCGTTCCTTGAGCAGCTTCTTCATGTCGGACCCCTGGACAAAATCCATGACGATGGCGAAATTCTGGTTGTGCGGGAAAAAATCAATAAACCGGCAGATGTTCGGATGGTCCAGCCGGGAAAGGATAATGGCCTCATGGAAAAATTTCCTCACGGCTCTTTCATTTTGAAGCGCGTCCGGATTCAACAGTTTGACGGCTACCGCTTTGCCTTTGGAATCCGTAGCTTTCCAGACCGAACCGAAGCCGCCCTTTCCCAGCAATTTGATGACGTCATAATTGCCGATCTTGGTTGGCTCCCCATTATCAGGAGCAGGTTTGGGGACTTTGGTTATTTCACTGTCAACTTTTAAGGGTTTGCTTTCGATATCGATCGTTCCGGTATAGGCGCTGCCGGGTCGCGCAGGGGGCGCGGCTGCTTTCGCGTGTGAGTCGATTAACAGGGGGCTGGTTTCGATGTCGATGGTTTGTTCGTAAATACGGGTGGGTCGTTCCGGAACGGTTTTCTCAAGCTGGAAAACAAATGAGAACTTATCGAAATAAATGACATCACCATCAGTGAGTTTATACGGCACGTTGGGATCGATGCTTTTTCCGTTAATCCGGGTTCCGTTGGTGCTCTTTAAGTCAATGAGAAAGTATCCATCCGGTTTTTGTTCAATGGCGGCGTGTTTTCCCGAAACGGTCTTTTCTTTAATCACGAAATCATTGATCAGAGCACGGCCTATTTTTATGGTTGGCCGGCTGAGGAAAAAAGAGGGCGAGCCAGTGACCTTGGATACATCAATGAGTTTGGCTTTTCCGATGTTGTGTTGAACGGACATTTCTCTTCCTCCTCCTCATATATCCTAAGCTTTTGCAACAACAGGGTAAACGCATCCGTAATCAGAATTATTGGCCTTGGAAACACGACCCGATTTAAGAAACCTCAATTTCTTGAGAAGGCAGCCAGAGGAAAACTTCGGCGCTTTCCTCAAGATTTCCCAGGAAAGGCGCCAGGATTTCCAGGGTGGAGTTGTCGTGGAAATGATCAGGTTTCGTATCCGGGTGCGGATAGTAGATAAGGCCCTCAACCGTATCCCGGTCCACAAGGAGACGGCATTGCGAAAATGAAAAAGTTTCAGATAGCCCCTTATGCCACCCCAGGTTATTGAACCGCCAGCGGGGATTTTTTATTTTAAAGGCGAGGGGGGCAATAGAGATATTCAGCGTTCCGGGGTAGTAGCAACGGATATCAAGACCCCGTTGGAGAAAGTGAGGCGTTTGCAGGAGGATACTTCCCTGGGGGTAGGGTGAATGCAGTGCCTGACCTGACGCAATTCCATAGCCTTTTTTTAGCTTGCCGTTGACCGGCGTCCATCCGCTTATGGCTTTAGGATTGGCAGACATGCGCTATCCCGTTATTAAAAAAATGATATTCAGTTCTGAATATAATTCAATCTTGTCATGTTCTTGATGCAACTGCAGGGTCAATTTAACAGACTGAGATTGAAATGTAAAAAATTTAATTGTTAAAAACCGTGCGGGTCTGTTTTTACGAATTTTCCAGGCATTCGTACTCAAAACATGCGATGGCCAGCTGAAGCGTGTGATAATCCATTTTAAGGTCATTCCAGCCTAAATAATGCATGCGTTCATTTACATACAACAGGTTTACATGGGGATTGAGAAAGTCAAAATTTGCCAGATCTCTCAGAAGTCCGGGTATTTTGCCTTTATCAACCCCCTTTTTTTCCAGGCGCTGCGTTAAAATATGCTTGATATGGGAAACAATTATTTTCATATGGACACGTTTTACAGGTTTTATTTGGGCTCCATAAAGAGATGTATGTCTGGAGCCATTATTACAAAACAGAACAATTGTCGCCTGAACCGGATGGTCCTTGATCCTCCTTTCAGATCAATTCTTCCGATCGGTTGCAACCTGCTATTGTAAAATAAGGTAGACAAGTGACTGCAACGGGATCCGTCTTCGCCTGCCTTTAGTTTTCCTTCTATCCTTGCCGCTACGCCGATCCGGTGCCAGTATCGTGGCGTTATGTTTTCTTCTGTCTTTCCCATCTCGTCTTTCCTTTTCGCCCTTTAATACCATTTATGACCTCCTCAATTTGTTAAAACCGACAATGCCGAAATATTCGGATGCAGATAATGAAATCCCAAGCTGCCGGGGTTCATCAATGTTTCGGTTGTACCTAAAGAGATAAGGGGTGTTTGCTAATAGTTAAACTAGCACATTTAGTGCCAATATCGGGGTCGTCGTCAAAAAAGTCGCCCCATGAGCCGAATTAATTTTTTTGAATGGATAAATAATTGATATTATATGTATATTATATTCTAAGGCCGGTGAAATAAAAGGTGTTTGGAAGCTGTAAGATCAAAAAGAAAGGTGATGAAGCAGCAAAAAATTAAAAAGCAGGCAACATATTATGTGGCTTGTTCTTTCAAAATATGTAGATCAAATGGAGGGGTAAAGGCTAAGTTTTTGTAAAATAAGGTTATTCACCAAATCAGTCCACCCTCCGCAATAGCCTGCTACGGAGGACGGGTTGGGAGAAGGGGGGACAAGATTTGAGATTATAGGATCACCTGCTCTTTTGGAGGTGATCCTATAATAATGATAGCCATGCGCTCTGCGGGCCCTTTGTGCTAAAGGGGTTGGACAAAGGGGACATTGGGGTCGGCTAGCGGCGTATTAAAGGCCAGGTGAACCGTCGGCTCGCTGCCGTTGTTCCAGTTGCGATGCGGCACGCCGGCAGGGAAGATGATGAGTGAACCGGGGCCGCAGTCGTACGGCTTGCCATCGATCTCGAAGCTCATTGTGCCTCGCAGGACATAAAAGATCTGATCAACGGCGTGGGTGTGCAGGCCGCCCGGTGAACCGCCGGCGGCGGGTGTTGTGATGCAATTGACGGTGCAGTTCCTGGCGCCTGACGTCTGATCGTACAGTCTCTGGATCAATTGCTTATCGGCGCCGCTGTTGTCGATGGCCGCGAAATCAACCTTGCGAACGTATTCCATTGAGGGGCTCCTTAATATCTTCATAAAATTTTACAGCAAATCCTTTGGCGTCGCTTCTTTCAATTTTGCCGAAGATCCGGATTGATTTGGGGTAGCCGGTAAGCTTAAAATCCATGGAGATCTCTCGGCCGATTAGATGGGTGTGACTGGATGTGATGTAGACACCGCCGGCGCTGATATTTTTAATAAAATCCTGAAAGTTTTTTTCGTGAACCGTGTAATCCACAGCAATATTGCAATCTGTTCTCAGGTGCTTGCGATATCCGACGTTCTGACTTTCAAGGGATTTTAAGAGCGTTTTTTGCTGGTCCTCGTTTAAACCATTGATCAAAGCCATCAGCCGTTCTTTGAGCTCGGGTGTCTTCATAAATGGCCTCCTTACTCTTGAAAAGTTATGCGCCATTGGTTCGTATCTTTATTCTTCACTTTACGTAAAGATCTGTCAAGGAGTAAAACAGTAAAATCAGAGGCCCCATCGCATTTGCAGAATTTAATCCGACCCCATGCCTGGCGCCCCTTTTTCGGTTCGCTTGACGTCCGCCCGGTTTTGGCTTAAGCTACCCACCTTTGTTGTGAATTTATAATATAATACCAACTTGGAAGTGTATTTTGCGCAAGCCTTATTACGGTTGGGTCATTGTCGGGGTTTCCTTTTTGATCGGCGTTACGGAGGTCGGTGTTTTTCAGAATATTTTGTCGATATTCATGAAGCCGATGGCCCATGATTTCGGTTGGAGTCGGGCCGCCGTTACCGGGGCGATTGCCGTCGGTTCCATTTGCGGGGGGCTGGTATCGCCATTTGTCGGACCGATCCTGGACCGGCACGGGCCGCGGATGGTGGCCTTCTGGGGAATTGTCTTTTTCAGCATAGGGTTGTCCGCGCTGATGTTTGTCAGGCACATCTGGCAGCTGTACCTGTTTTTCGGTATGGGCCGGATGATTGCCGTGGGAGTGCTGAGTCTGGTGGTTACCGTTTCGGTGTCCAACTGGTTTGTCCGCCGGAGGGGCCGGGCCCTGGGGATCACCTGGATCGGCGAACGGGTCGGCAGCGCCCTGCTGCCCGTGATGATCCAGTTTCTGATTCTGGCTTATGGATGGCGGATGGCCTGGGGCGCCCTGGGCGTGGTGGTATTTCTGATGTCCGGCATCCCCGCCCTGCTCTTTCTGCGGCGAAGACCAGAAGATATGGGGCTTTTACCGGACGGCACGGCGCCGGTGTCCGAAAGAAAAAAGACAGATAGTCTTTCCCCGGCAGAAGATCGAACGGACGATCCGGATGATGCGGCGGAGCCGGTCTGGACCCGGGTAGAGGCAACGCAAACCAGGGCTTTCTGGACATTAACCCTGTTGACCTGTCTGATTCCGTTTCTGCAGGCGGGCATCAATTTTCATATCTATCCATTTTTAACGGACCAGGGGCTCAGCCAAAAGACCGCCGTCTGGGTCCTCAGCACCATAGCCACCTTTGGCGCGCTGGGATCGGTCACATGGGGGATGCTGGCCGATAAAGTTCGTATTCAAACGCTTTTGGCATTAAACCTATTCGGGAGCGGTGTGGTATTTACGTTACTTTTCTTGACGGTAGGGTTTAAACTGGCCGATGGGTTTGATACCGGTATCGTCTTTGTCCTGGCAGCGCTTCACGGGATCCTGCACGGCGGCAGAAACACGGTTGTTTCCGTCATCTGGGGAGTATTTTTCGGCCGCACGGCCCTTGGCAGCATCTACAGTTTTTCAATACCGTTCCGGGCCGCCGCTAATGCCTGCGGGCCGATTTTTGCCGCAATCTGCTTTGATCTGTTCGGCAGCTACGCGTTTCCTTTTTACGTATTTGTATCTATTTACTTCATTTCAGGTGTGATCGGCATCCGGATGAAGCCGCCGGAGTGGCCCCCACAGGGTTCTACAAGCTAAGCCGGGTCGACTTTCATGACAAGCCGCAAATCTTGTGAAGCGCAACAGCGGGCGCACTACCCGTCCCTATTTTATTCCGGCATAGAAAAATCTGGTCCTCCCCCGTCAAACGGTGGGATTTTCAACTTTTGGTCATTGGAATTTGTCTGATATTTGAAACTTCAAAAAGCAGGGTTCACCTTGCGTTGCATAAAACATGACAGTTTGACTTTTCCGGATAGGGTATTGCTTTAATATTGACCAGTTCGTCGCACCCCAGGCAACTGTCTTTGGAATGTGGACAATTGTGAGGTTTTAACACAGAAACACTGTGATACATTTTACTCTTGCTGCAAAACAGGCCGTCGGGGGAAAACACATTATATGTCAATTGCATCAGGTTTATGAAATGTCCGCAAAACCGGCTGGACCTGTCCTTTTCACTATAGTCGATGCAGTTCCGGTTGATGGGGCGATTTTCGGAAAATAATTGACCGATTATAATTTCAGAATCACTTAAATTGGGCTTAAAAGCAGAACTATCATCATTTGTAATGATGTATTGATTACCGTCCTTATCGTTTTTAAATATGATTTGTTTATATTTCATATGGCCAATGGTTTTTCCCGACTACTTTTTGATTGCCATAGCTTCGCAAATGAATCGGCAGTGCGTTCATTTCAGTCATACTCGGAAAAAGCTACTGCGTCATTGATCTTCTACACGTTCAACTCCCATCTTAAATTATCAAGAATGAATCCTGGCTCTATACAGGGAACACATGGTCGCAGCCTACATGTCCCCTCGGCCGAATGGGCACACATGGACGCACATCCCGCAGGTCCGTGTCCCTGTAACCTTGTTTTTAAGATGCCGGCGGTAATCGTCACAGCGCTGAACAATGAAACGGGCATCCCGATGTTCGGAAGGATCGAAATACCGGCCCGTAAAGGCTTTGGGGGGGCAGGCGTCGACACATTTGCGGCAGTCGCCGCATTGGCTTTCCATCGGCTCGCCCGGCTCCAACAGGGCATCGGTCAAAACCGTGACCCAGCGGACCCGGGGCCCGGCTTCCGGGGTTATCAGCAGACAGCTTGGGCCGATCCACCCCAGCCCTGCTAGCCGGGCCGCCAGCTTGTGTGAAAAAAGACCCTGCATCTTTTCATTGTCGATCTTGTCGGAAGCAGGGATAAGGAACGACGTGAAGCCATTAGTGTTTAGTATGACGCTCAGGCGCAGTGCGATCCGGTCCAAGGACCGATTGACCGTGTAATAGAGGTAATCATACGTCCGCGCAACACCGATTTCCTTGTGGCGGGGAAGCTGGTCCATAATGCCGTCGGCCATGGCAATACCGATGGAGAGCGCCCGCAGGTAGGCAGACAGGTAGTCCCCGCCCTGTTCCACGATGGTCTCAACAGCTCCGGTCAGATCGGCCGTCCCGAAAAACCGTGCCCCCATGCCGATGGCCGTATCGGCAAGCTGTTCCCGTACGGTTTGCAGTTGTGTCTGTTTCATCCCCGTATCCTTAATGATAGCCTCCCAATCATTCATCATAAAGGTTATAATCGGGATAATATTTTTTAGCACATTCGGGACAGATGCCATGGCTGAATTTTGCGTCAGAATGTTTCTGGATATATCCTTCTAACTGTTCCCAGTAGCCCTGGTCATCGCGGATATTTTTACAATGTGAACAAATGGGTAATAATCCACTCAATGTTTTCAGTTCGGCGAGTGCCTTTTGAAGGTCCGAAATTAACTTTTCACGCGCTTCCTGTGATTCTTCTAACCTTTTAAGGGAATTTTGAGTTTGTTGATAGAGTCTGGCGTTTTCAATGGCGGTACCGACTTGACGGCCAATGCCGACACAAAGTTCAATTTCTTGTTCACGGAACTCCCTTAAAGAAAAAAAATAGACCGCTATGATACCCAGCTTTATATCTTTAGACACGATGGGAATATTAATGGAAAACCGTGCCCCGATCCGCATACCAAAGGATTCGATTTTTTGTAGGTGGGGGTCTTTGGGATTAAACTCGGTAAATGTGACCCGGTTGGATTGAAGACACTGCCAGGAAAGGCCTTTTCCATATTTTCTCTTGATATTCATTTTTTCGGCTTGTTCTGGAGAAAAACCTTTGTGGACGACGGTCTCCAATGTTTGATCTTTTTCGTCTAACAGGCGGATGTGACCGCTATCGGCATTTAATATCTCAATTGCTCTTTCTAAAACGTCATTCATCAGTTTTTCAAGGTCCAGTGTTTGGTTTACTGTATAAGAAACAGCGTTAAGGGCCGCGAGCATTTCGGTCTGTTGCTGAACGCGAGAAAACAAGTTGGCATTTTCTATCGCAGTGCCGATTTGATGGCCGATGGTATTGAAAAGTCGGACTTCTTCATCAGTGTGAGTGTGTGGTTCGAGAAAATGGATGGCCATATTGCCAAGTATTTTATCCTTGGCATAGAGAATGAGGCTGATAAATGAACTGCAGCCGATCTTTTTGCCAAAAGAATCCTTACCCCCTACTCGAGGATCGGTTAATGGGTCCTTGATGACAACAGCCTCACCTGCTTTTACGGCATGGTAGGACACGGTATTTTCAATTTTCTTCCGTTTTGTTAACTTTTTTAAATCCTCAGGGGTGTGTCCTTTATGGGCGGCAAGTACCAATTCTTGCGTGGTGTTGTCTAAAATCCGGATATGGGCTGAATAAGGCTTGAACAGCTCCATGACTTTATCCAGGGCGTCCTTCAGGATCTGATCAAGGTCCAGCGACTTATTTACGGTTTGCGAAATAATATTTACGGCAGCAAGGGCATTTTCAGCCTTCTTGCGCTGGGTAATATCTATATACGTCGCTCGTGTGCCGCACACCTGCCCCTCAGAATTTTTTTCAGGCAAGGTACGTAGCAGTGTCTCGACAACGCGCCCATCGCGTGTGACCAGTTGTCGTTCTTCATTAAAAAAGCCCCCCGCCATTGCCCGTTTGTAACTGTCACTTTCCTCCGTTTTACGGTGGGATTCCGGGGTGTAGAAGTTTCTTAGCGGCTGTTGCAGCACCTCATCGCGGGTATAACCCAAGGTGCTCAAGAACATCTTGTTGCAGTCCGTGATAATAGGGGCGCCTTCTTGATTGTAGGTGGTCACATCCATGACCGGCGCTTCATCAAACAGTGTTCGGTATCTGTCATTACTCTTTCGAAGCGACTCCTCAGCCTCTTTTCGCTTTTTTTCTTCTTTGACGATACCCCAGGCCCTCATGGCAAAATAGGCAAAAAGGATGCTGCCGATGAATAAAACACCGATAACCAGAACAAGCCAGTTCCTGAAGCTGTCAAGGGATGCCAATGCCTCTTTTTCACTTGATTCCACGACAAGGGACCAGAAGGTGTCTACAATGTTGACGGGTAGGTAAACCGCATGTCTTTTGTCCGTTTTAGTTCGTTTGTCCCGTATTTGGTCAAAGTGGTAAGTGGTGACACCGCTGTTTCCTTTGAGCATCTCCTGGGCCATGGCAATAATGGCAGGAAAATCCCTCCTGTTTTCGAAGACGGATTTGCCCGCATGCCCTGGTACAGGACAATAAATCTCAATCCCTTGCGCACTGATCATCCAGGCATAACCTGTTTTACCGATCTGGATCACATCGAGAAACTGCCTGGCGATTTTCTGGAAGTCCAGCAGTACAGCAAGTGACCCGCGAAATTCCTGGTCTTTAAAAACCGGCACATGCAATGCAATGGCCGCATACCCTTGAACCGCAGTAAACACATCGCTCATAACGGGTTTTTGGGTTCGTATGATCGCCTGTACATGTTTTTGGTATGAAATGTCTGCACCGATGGATTTCGGGTCATAGGGAACGGTGTGGATGATCTTTCCGTTCTGATCCACCCGGGTGACTGCTTTGATTTCATCTTTGTGGGTATTGAGGATAAACGCGAGCCAATCCTTTCCGGAATCATCAAGCGCAATCACATGCTCTTTTTCAGAAGCAGCTCTTAGAATAGACAGCCAATTACCTATGTGCGTCTCGATTCCTTTTTTTGCCTGTCCGGCATGGATCATTTGGCGGGCGTTAAGCTCTGCTATGGTCTTCTCTTTGGCCTTTCCGTAAATCATGTAAAACAGGAAAAGGCATAAAGAAAGCCAAATTACCAGAAAGACAAATCGGCTTTTATAGCTCATCTATGACTCCCATCCATTGTATTTGCCGGCCCTAAATGATTTCTTTGTCGTCCAACCCGAACTGGAACATTTCGTATTCGGTTTTTGCTGTCAGAAAAGAATCCATTTTTCCCTGAAGTTTCTGTCTTTCCTTATTTAACAGCCACTGCTCCCAGGCAGCGGAGGAATCCCAGGTGCTGATGACCACAAAGGTTTCCGGTCTGTCGAGGCTTTTTAAGGTTTCGCCGGAAATATAGCCCGGTTGTTTAACCGCAAGGGATCGCATTTGCCTGAAAAGCGGGATCATCTCCTTTGCCTTGTTTTCTTTTACCGTTCGCTTGATTATTATTTTTACAGTCATTTTTACCCCCATCAATCACTAAAAAAGGAAAATAAGGTACGCCCGCAAGATTCTCTGTCCCTATTAATTTTTATGAGAAGAATGAAGACATATCCCTCCATTTTAAAATATTATTTTTGCCGTACAAATAAAAAGTCGCCTCCCTCATGGCCGGCAAATCGGATATCCGAGTACTGGGGTGTTTGGGGTGCATTGACCATGACAGGACGGCGGATTTGGCTAAAGAGTTGAGTGCCGTCGATAATATCCTGGTTCTCAGCCAGCGCATCCAAAAGAGCTTTGGCAAAGACTGAATGATTGCCCCCGCTGCTGTCAAGCACCGGCTCATTTCCGCCTGAGGTCAGCACCGTGCGGGTCCGCTTTTGAGCGATCTGGGTTATGTAGTCACTGGAGCGGTTTTGAATGTAAATGCCTCGGGTTAAGGTTCCGGAGTAGCAGCTGTCTGCAATGACCATGACATGTTTGGCGTCGATGGCCTTGAGTTTATCCGTGACGTCTACATTGGAAATCCAATCCGCACTTGTCTCAAGGGCAGATTCGACCGGAAGCCAGTAACCGCGCTCAGCGCCCTTATCAAAATAACCGTGGCCGGCATAGTAAATCAGCAGATTGTCGGTCGTGATGAGTGATTCCCGATAGCGGTCTAATGCCGAGACAATGCTGCGTCGGGTTCCATTTAATATCAATGTGACTTTAAAACCGTATAATTTTTCCAACAGGTCGGCAACTGCCCGGGCGTCGTTGACAGCAGTCAGAAGCTTGGGGAGGTTCTCATAGGCATTGTTGCCGATGACCAGCGCATGGTAATTGCCAAGGTCAAGGGGTTTAGGCCGGTCCTGCGCACCTGCAGTCGCTCTGGTGGTTTTTTGGCCCGAGGAGGTCTGGGAACTGTAGACCGCATCAAGGGTCAAACTTTTAGCCTTGTTTTTCCATTCTTCAATTTTGTTTTCAGGCACGTTCAACAATCGCAGGGATCGTTCAGCGGCAAACCGTACTGAAATGTCCGAATCCATGAGTAAAAGGCTGATGCGGGCGGAATCGTCCGCATGCCCCAGCTTGCCCAGCACATGTGCTGCATTCATGCGAACGTTCGCATTTATGTCTGAAAGCAGGGGATAAATCGCGGGTCTTGTTTCGGCCAGATTCAAATAACCTATCGAATCCAGGGCTTGCCAGCGAATGTCGGCATCCTGATCTTTTAGTAGTTGTGTTACGGTTGGTGCGACCGGTGGACCGCCTATTCTGCGGCAGGTGTCCAAAATCTGCCATTTCAGCTTTTTCATATCCAGCCGGCGGACGGTATAGAGCAGAGATGCAGCCGCTTCTGAATTTCGCAAACGCCCCATGGCTTCAACAATGGCAAGGCTGTCGTCAAGACCGCCGTTCTGCCATTTTGAGCTGATGGCGCGATACGTCGCAATTTGTTCCAGGCAGCGGCTTAAAGTTTGAACGTCTTTGCGCCTTTCCAGTTCCAAGATGATAGCTTCGCGGAGATCGAATGATTGGGTTTCAATATAAGAGTTGAGCAGGCTTTCGGAATTTTTTTCTTTTAGCTGCTCCGTTGTAACCGCGCAGCTTAAAAGCACAGCACAAATTAACATGAATGTAAATGATACAGCTATTGACTTTAATCGGGGGAGTTTATTCTGCCGGAAAAATTTTTCCATAGTTATAACCCGCGAAAATAGAATCGTACCGGTTTTAATTCGTGAAAAATAAAGATCTGACTCTATATTGTTTACTGTTGGAGAACGCCCGCTGGAAAAAAGAAAGGTAATTCCCGCCCTGTTCCACGATGGCCTCAACAGCTCCAGTCAGAGCGGTCACTCCGAAAACCGTGCACCCCTGCCGGTTGCTGTATCAGCTATCTGTTTTCTCAGCGGTTGCAGTTGTGTCTGTTTCATTCCCTTGTCCTTTAAAACATACAATTTAATTTTTAGATAGTGTTCAAAGTTTCAAGGCAAGGAATATTGGGTATATTTACCATACCATCGATATTCTTCAACTCAAATTAACCAGACTCCCAAACTTTATCCGCAAATAACCATTTGAAGGCAAATTAAATCTAGGCCGATTTCTTTTTTGATTCACCCGATTTCTTTATGATAGTTTTTATTATCTCCTCTTGTACTTGACTTAATTTTTTGAACTTAACACCTACACCCTTGGAAATGATTCGGACAACTTCGCCAGCTATCCTAAAAGGCCTTACTTCGCTTGAGTATGAAATTGTCAATAAAATCTCATCACCTACAGAAAATTTTTCTCTGGTCTCAATAAATACCCCTTCTGTGCTTATGTCTTGAATATAATTCTGAAAAGCACGACCCTTAAAAGCATAATTAACAGTTATTAAACATTCCTGTCTTTCATGTTTTCTGATCTTTTTTATTTGTCTTTTATTCAGGTCTTCTAAAAGCGATTTCTGTTCGTCTTCTGACAGGCTTTTAATGATCTCAAATAAACGTTGGGTATAATTGGTGTCATTCATGGCAAACCTCCTTATCGAGTATCATTTATAAAGCGGAACAGAATATGGTAATGCCTTCAATCAAAAAAAACCCCGGGCGGGTCGCCCTTTAATGGGCCTCGTTTTAAAAAAAGAGGGTCAGGTCTCAACATTAACAAAAAATGTTTTTTCAAACCGCTTTATTTTTTTTAGTTTCCGGCCCTTTTCAAGTTTCAGCTTAAACCTTTTGTACGCTTGAGCCACCGCCGCATCTCCAATTCCGAATTGCGCACTGATTGTTCTTAGTTTTTCACCTGTGTGTTTACGCAAAGAGACGGCTTAATGCTTTGTGCTGCTGTTAGGTCCTGTCCAAATTCTGATTCAACCTGATCATCTGGCATTTGACATTCTGTTAATGTGAAATCAAATTCAATCCATTGCTAATTGTCAAATGTTGAGACCTGACCCCGTTGTCTTCTTAATTGTTATGTGAAAGGAATATGTAAATGAATAAATTATTTAGGCTTAGCGAACCTCAAAAGTTTATTGATTCTTCTAAGGGCTTTAGCTTCAGATTCGTATTGTTGAGATACGTCTCCACAAGGATATTCTTCACTAAAATAGTGTATATTGTTACCGTCTTTGCAATACTCATTCCATGTTTGTTTAAACCGATACTTGTTAATGCAACCGAGATGTTCTCGGAAAATAAATACAGCTTTTTGGTGGCGACCAACAGCGTTAAAAAGAACGTCACAACTTCTTTTAAGGGCGTTAACGCTGGCCCTGTCAACGAGAAATTGTTTGTCGAGAAATTCAATTTCTTTCCAAAAAGAACCCTTGAATTGTTCAGCGGCTTTATTAAAAGAATTCCGCCTTTCTCTGCTATCACTGAGGAAATGGCCAACCAATACACCAAAGACTGTAGTGAAGGACCCGACCAGAACGTCACTGAGTGTCAAAACCATAGAACCACCTTATACCTTATTGGGTGTCTAATTGTTGTAATACCACTAACCATTTACGGTATTATTAGAAAATTAATATTTACATAACGCCCGCCATCACCAGTGGGCAGGGTAAACGGGCATTTGCAAAAAACAAATAAACACAAAAAATGATAAAAGCTCCAATGCCAAGACCCTGCCCATCTGAGTGAATGGCATTGTTATATTGCCAAGGCTTCTAAACCTTATATCGCGGATAGAATTTACAACCGATTATCAAATTTCCTCTTGGTTTCTTCTGAGAGCGGGATCGATGTTGTGAGTTCCTCAATCTCTTTATTGGTTGCAAATAATCCAGTTTTTAGCGAAATCCAACCAAATGCTAACAAAATACTACCAACAAAATATTTCCACCAACCGGAGAAATAGAAAATAATGAACAATGCAGTAGCAACCGATACAGCTCCCATAATTAGAGGCGCATGCCTATTTTCCCCTACATTTTCTTCTCGAGTAAAACTATCTGATATAGGGTCGTATTTAATGTGAAGTTGGCATCTCGGGCAGAGAAACATTAAATAACCTTCAGGTGTTTTTCCTAAAAGACCTCTTTTTCCATCTTTTTCCCACATACCAAATTGCTTTAAAGTGCCATCGAGGCTACAGTAGGGACATTGTTTTATTATTTCATCTGTTAACGTCATAATTATTTTACCTTGTTGATAATCAAAAGCAATATAACCAGTGGGCAGGAACACGGGTTGTCGATCTGCCGCAACGCCGCGACCCCGCCCGTCTGCGTGAATGCGGTGGTTATATGAATTACTTTGATTTTCCTTGAAACCATATCGCAGAATGAATTATTATAAAATTATTACCTGTTAACCCACGGGTGCTTCCCAAAGAATTTAAAAAGCGTTTTTTTCCTTAAGAAGTTATACCAAGAAAGCATTTTTTCGTTGGCAGACTGGATATAAATCCTTTTAGAAAAGCCTCGGGTAAATCCAAAACTATACTGTTTATAAAACAGGGAAAGGAGAATATTATCATAGTTGAGTATGGCCCTGAACCGTTTAGGTGAACATGAACTTAATATCCTGTCTGTTTCTTCGATGTTTATGGGACATTTAAAAGAAACCCTTTTATGTGTTAGAGCTTTAATTTTTATTTCCGGCAGAATGGATGTTTGTGCGTTTCCAAGATTTTCAGCCTCAAAACTTATATAACAATCGTTGCTGAAAAAATGCTCTTTAAGATCCCGTATCTCAATCCTTGTGCGAAACCGATATAAGTTTATCCAGTATAGAACACCACCAGAGCCACCAACCCATAAAAGAAGTTTATGCGGATCTTTCTTAAAATATTCCCAAATAGCATTTAATATATCCATAAATATAACGCTCCGCATAACCGGCTGGTAAAGGAGCGCAGCGGATTTACCAGTCCGAGTTAATGCGGTTGTTGTGTGGCCTTATTTTTCTACTGCTTCTCTGCGATCAGATCTACCGTCTTCTGGGCAAAGGACTCGAAAATATGGGCTATGATAGGAATTTTTTTTGGAGTATCCTTTTTCGCGCCTCGCGTTCCAAGCCCCATGTCGATTCCCATATTTTTCTCGACGTCAAGTGCCATAAACCCAAAATAGTTTGAGAATCCTGCCTCGGTACTTCCAAAAGAAACATTCATAAAGGCAGAAAGTCGGTTTACGAACTCAAGTTTTTCTGAATTCCTTTTTAATGCTGCGGTTGCTTTCCCGTGAAGTCTTAAATTGTCAGCAACCCACATAGCAGACACACCACACCAAGGAGTCTTAGTCTCATTAGTTCGTACTTTTGTATATTCATAATAATCATCGAATAGCTCAGCTTCTATTTGCCACTGCTCGGATAGAGCTCTTTTGATATCATTCTGCACTTGAGGATTAGAAAGCACCCCTTCAGCGTGAACCGCAACACCCGTCATAGCAATTGTCATAAGAGAGTCCCAAAACTCAACAAGATTCGAATCAATAATGGGACCATAATCAGGAAAGCGTTTGAGGATTGGCATAAGGGCAACCTTGGCAAGAGTATTTGTTTCCCATACTATAGAATCAAATTCTCCTTCCTTTGGATTCTTTTGAGCAAATCGCTTAAATGGCCAAAACATCATATTCACTCCTGAACCCGCACTAATCAGGGGCTAAGTGCGGTTTTTGCGCCTGCCCCTGCCGTAATAAGGTTGTGTGATTTCCAATTATTTAAGAATCAACAAAAAAATAGGCCATCAAATAAGAAATACAAATAATAAGTGAATTAGCCAAAAGATATCTATTGTATGTTCCTCTTTTGTATCCTGGCGCATAACCCCACCGGTTGACAGTTTTAAAAGCAAGCCAGGCGCCAATATATGCTGCGTGGTTGCTCTTAAGCAATATGGGATATGCGAGCAATTCCAGAAGGCCTAGCCAAAACCCCAGCCCATAATCGGCTGCGATAGGAGGCTTTAAGTGATCCTCTTTATAACCATTTCCTTTAAATATTTCCCAAAACAGTGTTCTAGACCCTTTTTCAGCTTCACGCATTCCGAAGTAGGAAATTACAAAACGCACAAGTAGAGAACCACATAAAGAGGAGACGAAGTACCACCATATAGAGGAAAGTTTAATAACGAAAAGCTGATCCATTACGATTCCTTTTCAATCTTGCCACACAACGCCAGGGATAACCTGATAAAAATGCCTTGCATTTTTAGTCAGAGTTCATCCCGTTGTTATGTGGGTTTTGCATTTTTAATCATTCTTAAAATATCTGCTTCCACGAGACTTTTAGCTTGGTTGTGCAATAGCGGCATGTCTTTTTTAGAAATATCGACACAGTGCCTATTGCGCTTTGGGCAGATAAATAAAGTGCCATGTTCAATTAACCGGGCCTTGTGGTATTCACAAAATGGGATATCCTCAACGATAGCTGTTGCATCATTTAAATATTCTACCATCCATTTCAGGTCGCCAAGGGTTATTAATCCTTTTCTTATAATTGTAGGCCCGTTTGTTTTTTGTCTGGTTTTATCTGTGTGTTTCCGTACCCAACGAAGAAATTTTAAAAATAGTGGAAATATAAAAAGAAAAAGACCCCCAAAAAAGAAATATAACCAATATGGTTGTATGGTTGTAATAAACGGCTGAAGGCTTAACGCAATTGAAGTCAAACCAAGTCCTCCAAATACATATTTTAACATTCAGCCATCCTCCGCGAGATAGCTCCGCTTTGTAAAAGGGGGAAGCCGTTGCGGATACGGTTTTCGGGAGCTACCCTATCCCCCAACTTTATTTACAATCGGGTAGGTCAGGGGCCTCTCAACCCCTTTCCCCCCTAAGAACCGTGCATGACAGTTTCCCGTCACACGGCTCAAGCATCTCAAAAGGCAGCCCTTGTTGGACGGCCCGGCTATATTA
>Ga0180009_10002970_pt1 | contig 19621 bp, 16 predicted proteins | sample OS_PC_MetaG_FD_123537 | JGI IMG/M metagenome (GOLD analysis project Ga0180009, IMG submission 123537) | Groundwater microbial communities from the Aspo Hard Rock Laboratory (HRL) deep subsurface site, Sweden - OS_PC_MetaG | ecosystem: Environmental > Aquatic > Deep subsurface > Groundwater...
CTCCTTTATCAGTTGGCCAGTTAGTCAGTTGTCCAGTTGGCCAGTCGGAAAAAATATTATTTCTTATAAAATTGAACGCCGAACGTTTAACTCGCAACTCACGCTTTTAAGTCGTTCCGAAGACCTGGCGTCATAATGTGTTCCTCCTGGCTGTGTTAGTGTCGTTCCTAATGTTGATCATAGGTAAAAGTTATTCTATTATCAAATGCAAAGCAAATAACGGTCGAAACCATAAGACAGGCAAGGAACTTTGGACGATTATACGGAAACCATAAGAAAAATCGAGTCGAAACTCGGCCGCACCACTCTGGTGGATCGATATTCGATCCGGAGAGAAGTCCATCGAATTAAAAAATCCCGTGAACCCGGCACCAAACTTGAACATCGGATTCACCGGCTTGAAAAGCGAGTACAATCCGCCATCCAGAAACGGTCTTTGCGGAAAGCGAATCGACCAAAACCTGCATTTAAGCTGGATCTCCCCATTTTCGAAAAGCAGAAAGAAATCGTTGAGGCAATAAGGAGCCATCCGGTTCTGATCGTATCGGGTGACACCGGCTCTGGAAAGAGCACACAACTTCCGAAATTCTGCCTTGCTGCGGGTAGAGGCATCAACGGGCTCATCGGATGTACGCAGCCCCGAAGAATTGCAGCAATGACCATATCCCGACGGATCGCAGAGGAACTCGGTGAGGAACTCGGGCAGTCCGTGGGATACAAAATCAGGTTCCAGGATAGAACACGCTCATCTTCCTACATCAAAATCATGACAGACGGCATACTGCTTGCCGAAACCCAGTCGGACCCGAATCTGTATCAATATGACACCCTTATTGTGGATGAAGCGCATGAACGCAGCCTGAATATCGATTTTCTGCTGGGGATACTGAAAGGGTTGATCAAACGTAGAAAGGATCTCCGGCTCATCATTACTTCCGCCACCATCGATACGGAAAAATTCTCCCTGGCTTTCCATAATGCTCCAATCATCGAGGTTTCCGGTCGAATGTATCCTGTGGATATAAAATATGTTGCCCAAGATGAAGATGAAAACGATCAGACCCATGTGGAGCAGGCAGTGGACGCCGCTCATCGACTCCTAACGGAGACCATCCGTGGTGACATGCTCATTTTTATGCCCACCGAGCAGGATATCAGAGAGACCTGTGAACTGCTTGAAGGGAGAAACCATCGAGGTGTCGATATATTTCCTTTGTTTGCAAGGCTTTCGGCATCCGACCAATCGAAGATATTTAAAACCATTCCGAAGCGTAAGATTATTGTGGCCACCAATGTTGCGGAGACATCCATCACTATTCCGGGAGTGAAGTACGTCATCGATACCGGTCTTGCCCGGATTTCGCAATATTCCCCCAGAACCCGTACCACATCCCTTCCGGTTACCGATATATCCCAAAGCAGTGCGGAGCAGCGCATGGGTCGATGCGGCCGTGTAGAGAATGGCATATGTGTCCGCCTATTTTCCGAGGAAGCGTTTGAAGCCCGTCCGGTATACACATCACCGGAAATTCTTCGATCCAATCTTGCTGAAGTGATCTTGAGAATGCTGGCACTCAATTTGGGGGATATTTCAGGTTTTCCCTTCATCGACCCGCCGGCAGAAAGGAGCATTAAAGACGGATTCGATCTGCTTTTGGAGATCGGCGCCATCAAGATGCGGGAAGATAGACGGAAATCGGATAAGCAGTCTGTCTATGTGCTGACCGATCGGGGTAAACTCATGTCCAAAATGCCCATCGATCCCAGGCTGTCGAGAATGCTCATACAGGCCAGGCATGAAGGCTGCATTAAGGAGATGGTTATTATTGCGGCCGCCCTTTCCATCCAGGATCCCAGGGAAAGACCCTCGGATCGGGTGCAGGAAGCAGATGAGATGCACAAGGCCTTCCACCATCAAAACTCCGATTTTCTTTCTCTGTTGAACATATGGAACCGGTATCACGAAATTTTCCGGAAGGAAAAAACCACCGGCAGTTTGAAACGGTTTTGCAAAAACCATTTCCTCTCTTTCAGACGCATGCGGGAGTGGCAGGATATTCACGGCCAGCTGTGGGCGATCATTGGAGAGGCCGGTTTTCTCAATGATCTTGATCCTAAACGAAGATCAGAAATCAAATTGAAGGGAGACGATTTCGAAACAGAATACGCAGCCATTCATCGATCCATTTTAAGCGGCTTTTTATCCAATATTGCACAGAAGAAGGAGTCTAATTTTTATAGAGCCGGAAAGGGTGGGGAAGCCATGATATTTCCGGGATCAGCCCTTTTTAATCGGGCAAAACAGTGGGTATTGGCCGCTGAAATGGTTGAAACATCGAGACTGTTTGCCAGGTGTGTTGCAAATATCGACAGTGAGTGGATTGAAGACATCGGCCGGAATCGCTTAAAACACACGTACCTGAATCCCCGTTGGAGCAAGAAACGGGGGGAGGTCGTCGCTTCCGAACAGGTGAGTCTTTACGGGTTGATCCTCGCATCCGACAGACCGGTGAACTACGGGCCCATCAACCCGAATGAAGCTTCCGATATCTTTATCCGCGAGGCCCTGATCCCTAACAACATAAAGGAGAACTTTTCGTTTCTCGATCACAACAAAGCCATTATCGAAGAAATCACGGATATTGAGGAGCGGTTTCGGAGGCGAGATATTTTAGTCGATGAAGAAGACAGGGTCGAGTTTTACAGGGATAGGCTTCCGTTGGTCTGTGATATTAAGGGGCTCCGAAAGATCATCAAGAAAAAAGGTAACGATCATTTCTTGGAAATGACCAAAGCATTTCTTCTTCGGTATGATCCGGATCAGGAAGCGCTGCATCTCTATCCCGATACCGTTCAACTGGGTAAAAACCGCTACCGGTGTGATTACCGGTTCGATCCCGGCAAACAAGATGACGGGGTTACCGTTAAAATACCCTTAACGGCAGCCTCTACGGTCCCTGCGGAATCCATCGATTGGATCGTACCCGGGCTTTTAAAGGAAAAATTGGAGACCATGGTCAAAGGATTGCCCAAAAGATACCGGAAGCGGCTGGTCCCGATTTCGTCGACAGTGGACATCATCGCCGGTGAAATGCCCAAGACGGAGGAGCCGCTGCCCACCGCATTGAGCCGGTTTGTCCGGAGGCGGCTCGGCATCGATATCCCGGCATCCAACTGGCCGGTGGAGGACATGCCCGATCATTTAAGGATGCGCATTTCTCTCATAGATCCCAGGGGTAAAGAACTTCTTTCCGGCCGGGAGAAAAATATCCTTAACCGCGAATCAAAAGTCGGCGATCAAAACGAGTACAGGAGAGCAACGGATGAGTGGGAAAGAAAGAGAATCACACAGTGGGACTTTAAAGAACTTCCGGAAATCGTTCATGTGAAAGGGGATAATAAGCCGGTTTGGGCTTATTATCCCGGACTCCATAACGATCAAGATTCCGTGAGTATCAAGTTGTTCAGGAGAAAGGACAAGGCCCTGTGTTCCCACCTTTCCGGAGTGGGTATGCTATTGTCCATCCATTTTTCCAAGGATTTGAAATTCTTAAAAAGGGCGTTGTCGCTTCCCAGGGAAAACATAGAACATTCAGAATACTTTGGCGGGATCAAGGCTGTTGAAAAGCAGCTTTTTAAAGGAGTGACCGAAGAACTCTTCCATGTGAACATCCGCAGCCGGGATGAATTTTATACATATGCGGATAAAATCAGGCCGATTATTATTGAAGCAGGCCGGGAGAAAAGAGACCGGATTATTCCAGTACTCCGCGCATATAGAGATACGCGGACCGTCTTCAGTAATCTTGAACTGAACAATATGGATAACCCCCGAGCCGTATCTTTTGTAAACCGATTGAGGGATGAGCTTGCCAAACTGATTCCAACAAACTTTATTTCATTATACAGTACAGATAAGCTCCGGCACCTCATTCGCTACCTGAAAGCCCTCTCCCTTAGAGCCGAAAGAGGACTCTTCGATTTTGAAAGGGATCAGTCAAAGGCCGAGCAAGTCGGGTGTTATACTCAGAAGTTAAATGAATTGCTGAATGACCTGACGGAAGAGACATCAAAGGCGAAACGGGACGAGATAGAAGCCCTTTTCTGGCTAATGGAGGAGTATAAGGTTTCCCTGTTTGCGCAAGAAATAAAGACCCCCATCCCCATTTCAACAAAACGACTGGATAAAAAATTGAAAGAGATCGGGCAGATGGTGTGATAAAGAGTTTGCCAGTTGGCCCGTTTGCCTGTTTTCCAGTGAAACCGATGGAATCCGACAAGTGGTTACTGAAGGCGTTTGCGGTAAGTTTCAGAAAGGTCGGTATAATATGCTGCTTCGGAATTCCGCCCCCGTCTCAAGCAGCCGCCGGAGTAGATTTTGCATTTTTCAATGAGCACGCTTACCGCAGCCCGGAGCTGGTCTTTTGATAATCGATTGTCATCGATAATTTTTCTTATGGCGCAGATTCTGTATTTGTCCAGGCCGGGCATTTTTGAGAGTTGATCGTCATGCCCGCCTCTTTTGATGATAAGCGGGGTGTCCATGAGGTGGACCGGGTGCCGGGAGCTGATCCTCAGCCACAGATCATAATCTTCACAAGCCGGCAAATTTTCATCGAATAAGCCGATATCATCAAATATTTTTCGATGCATCATCACTGCAGACGGGCTGACCAGGCAAAGATCCAGAGAATTTTCGAATATCATCCCGGATACCTTCTGATGCCGCTTTCCGGGATTGACCCGCTTTCCGTTGCGAATCCAGATTTCTTCCGTCTGGCTGATCAAAATGTGGGGATCTGAGCGGAACAGGTTTACCTGGTTGGATAGTTTCCGGGGGAGCCATAGATCGTCCGAATCGAGAAATGCAATCAGGTCGCCTTTGGATGAACGAATGCCTCTATTTCGTGCAGAACTCACACCACCATTATCCTTTTTAATGATCTGAATGGTATGTTCATATTTAGCAAGGAGATCCCGGGTGTTGTCGGTTGAGCCGTCATCCACGATGGTCAATTCAAAATCCTTAAAATCCTGCACAAGAACCGACTCGATAGCCTCCTTCAGAATCCATGCACGATTGTAGGTGGGGATGATAACGCTGACTAATGGATTTCGGTTGTTTTTATACATGGTTTGCTAAAAAACTGAGTCCTGTTTAATCCACAGAAATATTTAGAGATTTCATATTCCTCATCTGATTTTGGAGTATACAACGACAGCAGTATTCGATACAAGCCGGTGATTGCCGGAAAGAACATTCAACGAAGATCATGGCGTTAATCACCGGGTTTGCGTTTATGCCCTACCAACAAAATTGTTGATTTTATTATCTTATTTTTTATATGGTCACAAGATAGCTCAGTTCGGTTGCCCTAATCGCTCTGTGAAAGAGCGGGTCCTGCTCTCAGCGGGTCACGGATAAAGCGAACTGCTCCGTGCTATGGTTAAGGAATCAGATTCATCTTCCCAAAGCGTAATCCTCTCAAACCACCTGTATTTTTGCAGTGCCTTGACAATTGCGCTTTCGTTAAAATGTTTATCCATAGCATCGATATGGAAGCATTACTGCATGCGATATCTGTAAACCAATTGAGCGGATAGAAGGGAGGTTTTCTATGAGTAAGGATAAATTTAAAATCATGCTGGACCTGCAAAAGGTGAATGAACTGAATGAGGAAGGTTGTGCGGCTTGCGGTCGGAAGTTCACCTTGGGCGAGACCGTGGTGCTGGCCTGCGGCGCCTGGGAAGGGCCGCCCAAATACGTTCATGAAAATGAGGCGGTTTACGACACCAGAACGTCTACCTACATGGAGAGAAGTTGCTACGAAGCGAGCAGAGGGGGGTGATTAAAGACCGACTCCGGCGATTTCAGCGCCGCAGAGTTTACACCGGCCTGCGTCGATATCATATTTTTTAATCTGAAATCCCCAACGCTGGATAACCGCTTTTCCGCACTGATAACAAAATGTGTTTTCCGCTTCTTCTCCCGGAACGTTTCCGGTGTACACATATTTCAGCCCTGCGCTCAAGCCGATTTCACGTGCCGCTATAAGGGTTTCCACCGGTGTCGACGAGCGATCCTTCAGTCGGTAGGTGGGGTGAAACCGGCTCACGTGCCAGGGCGTTTCCGGTCCCAGAGATTCCACAAGAAACCCTGCGAGCGCTTCCAGCTCCTCCGGGGAATCATTGAGTCCCGGGACCATCAAGGTGGTAACCTCCACAAATATCCCCAGCGCTTTCATTTTAATCAGGCTTTCTTTTACCGGTTCCAGTTTGGCGCCGCAGAGGTTCTTATAATAATCGGAATTATATGCTTTCAAATCCACATTTGCCGCATGAAGATAGGGATGAATCATATCCAGCGCTTCTCCGGTCATATAGCCGTTTGTCACAAAGACGTTGCTGAGCCCGGCTTCATGAGCAAGTTTGGCGGTATCATATGCGAACTCGAAAAAAATGGTGGGCTCGGTATAGGTGTAGGAAATGCTTTTGCATTCAACTCTTAATGCGCCGTCCACAATGGCTTCGGGAGACGTCTCGTCTCCCATGATCAATCCGCTGCGGTCATTCGGCATCTGCGCGATGTCGGCATTCTGGCAAAACCGGCATTTGAAGTTACACCCCACTGTTGCGATTGAATAGGAAAGGCTTCCGGGCAGGAAGTGAAATAAAGGCTTTTTTTCAATGGGATCGATATTTCGTGCAATAACCCTTCCATAAACAAGAGATTGGAGCGTACCGGATTGATTTTCACGAACGCTGCAGATTCCTCTTTTCCCCGGTTTGATGACGCATCGATGATTACACAGGTTGCATTTTACGGCTTGGTCTTCAAGCGGTTCCCAAAGGTAAGCTTCCATGACTAATTTCCTAATTCCAAAATAATCAGTACCCGGTTGCTTCACCGGTTGTACGCTTGGCGCGGTATCTCAGTGAAAGGGGCTTGGTTCGAAACCGCGGGACCAGGGTGATCACCATTCCCACAAATGCCCCGAACGGGCATCTCTGGACGGCATTGATTTGCTCGATCTTAAGAGCCATCTCGCCAAATGTTGTCGGTAGTTGGCAGGCCGTGCGCCAGGATATGGGAACATCACCCATTAAGTTTCGGACCATTTTCTTTAATTCCCAGACACTGAAAAATTTAGCCCGGTTATATATGGTTTTTGTAAAAACACCTTTAACCCGAAGTTGGATGCCGTTTATGGCATATCGATTGAGGATTCCGATATAGAGTTTGTCTCTGGTTACCCGGCAGGCCTCTTCAATCACCCGTTGAGGATCTTCAACAAACTCCAGTGTATTGGTCATGCAGGCGTAATTAAACGTGTTGTCATCAAAGGGGAGATCTTCCGCCTTACCCCGGTGGAGATCTACGCGGTTGCCGAATTTTCTTTCCACAATGTCGAGCATATAGGGAGACGCGTCGAGTCCCGTAACCTGGAGCCCTTCCTCGAAGAGCGGCTGAAGATTCATACCGATACCGCAACCGATGTCCAACACTGTCTTTCCGGCCATCGGTTTGAGCATATCCAGCAGCAATCGAGCTTCACGAGCCAGTGCAAGCCGATTTTCCGGTTGACTCATCAAAAACTCGTAATGACGAGCATCTTGGAAATCAAACACATATCCCATGACGGGTAATTTAAGGAAAAAAATTCACTTTATCAAGTATGATCGCTCAACCCCTCCCGACTTTTCAACTATACATTGAATCGAAACTCAATGATATCGCCATCCTGAACAGTATACGTCTTTCCCTCCAGTCGAACCGTCCCCCTTTTTTTCGCTTCATTATAGCTGCCGGCATCCATCAGGTCACCATAGGCAAGCACTTCGGCCCGAATGAATCCTTTTTGCATATCGGTATGAACAGCGCCGGCTGCTTCAAGAGCGGGCGTGTCTCTTTTTACCGTCCAGGCCCGAATTTCATCTTTTCCGATGGTGAAAAATGAAATCAATCCCAGCAGGTCGTAAGATTCTCGTATGACCCGATCCATTGCCGAATCTTTAATCTCATAGGCTGCCAGAAACTCTTCAGCTTCTTCAGACGTCATCTGTGCCAGTTCCTGTTCGAGTTTTCCCTTTATGACCATGGCGGTTTCATTCGCCGGGAATCGGTCCCGGGGAGGAAACGCATCGTTATCCTCATCATTATTCAACAGAACCACCAGGGGTTTGGCAGTGAAAAAAGCAAAACCTCTAAGCTTCTGTGCTTCACATATCTCCGGGACTTTTCTTAACGGGATTTCCTCTTCAAGCTTCGCCAAACACTCTATGAGAAGCGAATGCTCTTCCGGATCGATCTTTTTCCCTCTTTTTTTATCCAGATCCAACCGCTCCAACCGTTTTTCTACGGATGCCAAATCGGAAATAAGCAGATCCTGATCTATGGTTTGAAAATCCTTGAAAGGGGCGGGTTCCCCGAACCCGGATCCTCTGAAATTTCGAATAACATGGATCAGCGCGAGGCAATCCCGAACCGGCGTCCAGATACTCTCGGCATGTTTCTTGACTGTTCCCCCCGCAATCCCCGGCAAAAAATACTCCACTTGTGCATAGGTGATCTTACGGGGATGGTGCATTTCGCCCAGCACGTCGATCCGTGTATCCGGCACGGAAATGGTACCGATCTGGCTTTCTCCGGCGCGACCGGAATCGGCAGGCTGCCGGGTCAGCGCTGAAAACACGGTCTTTTTCCCGGCACCGGGTAGACCGATAATACCTAATTTCATCATGGTTCATCTTTTCCCACATTCATTTGCTGCGTTAAACAACCTCGGCATATCAAACATAGTATGCTTCGACCCAATTGGAATGATGGAATACAGGAATGTTGGAATACTGGGTTTAGAGGATAAAATGGAGAATTTTCCCATTTTTTGTCCCAGTATTCCTTTATTCCACCATTCCATTATTCCTGTATCGTTTCATTGGGTTATAGAATTTCAAAGACAATAGCCACAGATTGTCGAATGTCAACCTTCAACCTTAATCACTACCAGGGTAACGTCATCTTCCTGCTCCAACGGATATCGGAATGAATCCAAAGCATCGGTCACCGTCATCAGAATTCGATATGCCTGCGCGTCGGCATTGTTCCGAACGATTTTCTGAAACGCCTCTTTTCCGAACAACTCTCCTTCGGCGTTGCGCGCCTCCCAGATGCCGTCCGTTCCGATCAGTATGATTTGCCCGGGTTCAAGCGGCTGCTGCAACTCCTCATAATCCGCATTGCCGAATATCCCCAGCGGGATACCCTGCCCCAAAAGCACGCGGAATGAATCAGACGTCTTGCTGTAAATGATTGCCGGGTCGTGACCGGCACGAACCCATTTGATCCGCTTTTCATGTCCGTCGATTTCACAATAGAAGAGGGTCATGAATTGCCCCGATTCTTCTGTATCACGGGTGAGCTGCAGGTTGACATCCGAGACAATCTCCTTAAGGCTGCCTTTACGGAAAGACCTTTGTCGCAGCAGCGCCCGGGCGGTGGTCATCAGCAATGCAGACGGGATGCCGTGGTCGGAAACATCTCCCACCACAACAGTGAGCCGTGCGTCCTTATTCGCACCCCGGTCCAGAAAATCGTAGTAATCCCCCCCGGTCTGATCGCAATAGATGCTGGTTCCGGCAATATCCAGCCCTTCAACCTTCGGATCGGATTTGGGAAGAAGGTTTTGCTGCACCTGCCTGGCCAATTCCAGGGATTGCCTCATTTGAGACCGTTCGAGAAGCTGTGGGCCGACGCTATTGAATACCCGGCCCATTTCCCCGAACTCATCTCTGGATTTAATTTCCACCCGTGTATCGAATTTTCCATCCGCCAGGTTTTTTGCGCCTTCGCTCATAATGCTGATCGGTCTGGTGACCGTACGCGCAAATAAAAATGCCAGCACCACCACGAGCAGGATAATACCGATGCCGAAATATCCGGTCATTGATATCATATTGTCGATAAGTCCCTTGGAGTATTCTTCTGCGGCCCTGGCCGGGGCGAGGAATTCTTTATACGGTGTGATAAGAACGAGAAAAGCCCCTGTTTGGGTGGCGCCATAAACCCACAGGCTGTCCCGCTCCTGGAAGGGCATGCGACGCGCATTGTTCTTTCCGGTGGAGAAATCTTCGACCATGGCCTGAAATTCCGCTGAATTTCCGGATGTCAGCCACTCGGTACTCAGTTCCGTCCGCCAGCTCCGAAGGGTTAGATCGATATGCTCTTCCCGGGCAAGAATACGGATACGTTTGCGGCCGGTATCCGGTTCATCCGCAAGATACCCCATGAATGCCTGAGTTTCCGGTGGGATGTTTTTAAACAACATCTTCCGATCCATCAGACTGCTTACTGGAATAACGATTGACGTTACCCCGGCGATGTTTCCGTTCAATCCCTTGACCGGTTTGGAAAGCGCCAAAACAATTTGCAGAGTTTCCGGATCGACAAACGGGTCGGACCAGAGGTGCTCATCTTTTAACGCCTGCATGTACCAGAGCTGAATACGGGAATCTAGTTTCGACGGGATCCCATTGTGCCCGGGATAGGCGCTGTGCAGGCCGTTTTTAAGGACGGTTTTTTGCCAGAAAATCAGACCCTGCAGCGGTTCCGATATGGTTCGATACGTGGGCGTCATAAGAGACAGGCGCGCAATGTCGGTCTCCACATCTTCTTTTTCGACCCCGGGGGCCAGGCTGAAAACCTGAGACGAATAGGATACGTTGATGAGCTCCATTTTATCTTCCGGCCTGGCCCGAAAATGAAAGGATGACGGGATGATGTCCGCCGGGACATTTTGCCCCTGATTGAAATCTTCTGCAAAATAGATTTTTTCCGGCACCGGTGCATCGGCTAATCTCAGAATGCGTTCTACTTCCTGAGCCTGGAAACGCAGCGCCATCTCCGAGAGCTCGCGGCCTCTCCAGAGAACCGCTGAATAACCGTCCACGAGAATCTGCATCCGGTTTTTCATGTGTGATACAAGTCCCCGGCGCTGCCTGGATACCAGCTCTTCTCCCAGGTTGCGCACGGCACGGACCCCAAACGATCTGCCGATGATCAGGGGTAGAATCGCAATGATCAACAGCAGAAAAAGAAGCTTCCAGCGAAAACGCATTATGGCCTCCCTATATCAGGCGCTTAGCGCCATCATATGGACAGCGTATTGCCTGTGTAACATGATTTTTCGCATCCCACGCAAATCGAAAATCGCAAATTGATAAGTATTTTACCGATTTCATTGAAAAAAACAGATCGATACAATACTTCAAGTCGAAAATCGCAAATTATAACATCGGCTCTTGTCAAATTTCCGTTTTTATGTGTCAATAGAGAGAGTTAAAACATTCATCAGATTTTATCGCAACCAAGATAATTTGATCAAATAGATATACGCTTGCATTCGGCAGGATGTGATTCCGGCCGAGGCGATTCATTATATAATGTCACAAACGACCCGATCCAAGCAATAAAACGGAAATCTGCAAAACCTGCAATAAAAAACAAACATAAGGAACCGATGTCATGAAACGAGCGGATGTCCCTGTGGTTAAACGGTCTATGTTTTCTTGGGTATTTGCTGATAACGTAAAACTTCAGATCGTGCTGGTTCTTATTATCCTGGTTACAGTTTTCGCGCGAGTGGTTCCCCTTGAAATGCAGAAGAGAATCGTCAATGAAGCGATCAATTTAAGGAAAATCGATTTGCTGTTTATCTATTGCGGGATCTATCTGGCAGCGGTGATTGTTGCCGGCGGGCTGAAGTTTCTGATCAGCTACATCGAGGTGCTGATCGGCCAGCGGGCACTGGCCAACATGCGGAAAGCGCTCTATCACCACATCCTTACCCTTCCCCTCAATTTTTACAGAAAAACCCAACCCGGGATGGTGGTTACATCCATAGTGAACGAACTGGCAACATCCGGCACATTTGTGGGTCAGGCAGTGGCTGCTCCGGTAACCAATATTCTAACCTTATTGGCTTTCGCCGGATATTTGATCCGGCTGAACTGGCTTCTGGGGATCGTGTCCCTGTCCCTCTATCCCGTTGCTATGTTTTTGCTGCCGGTCCTTCAGAAAAAGGCCAACAATGCCAATAAAAAAAGGGTTGATACGACCCGGACCATTTCCAACAGGATTACGGAATCCATCACCGGTATTCATGAGATTCATGGAAATGGCGCCTACGAAATTGAAAACCACAAATTCGACGCGTTGGTGGATCGTTTGTACGATATTCGGGTTGTTTGGACCCTGTTCAGACAACTGGTCAAAGTGGTGAACAACTTCTTCAATAACCTGAGCCCGTTTCTCATTTTCATTATCGGCGGATACCTGGCCATGCAGGGACGACTGGAACTGGGCGCACTGGTTGCTTTTCTTTCCGCCCAGGAGAAGCTGTACAATCCGTGGAAGGAGTTGATCGAGTTTTATCAGGTTTATCAGGATGCTTCGGTTTCTTACCAGCGAACCATGGAGTACTTCGATGTGGAGCCCGAACATGCCATCAAGCCTGAAGGACGCGGCCCCTATGAACTGGATGGAAGCATCGAAACCAAGGATCTGTCATTTGTCACCGATAGCGGCATTTCACTCCTCAATGATGTGAATCTCCAATTGAAGCCCGGAGAGCATCTGGCGCTGGTCGGCTTCTCAGGGAGCGGCAAGAGCACGCTGGCACTATGCATCGGGCAGCTCTACAAGTATTCAGGCGGCCATGTTTTAATCGGAGATAAAGAGGTCTCCGATCTATCCAAAACAGATATAGTTCATAATATCGGCTTCGTCTCTCAGAGCCCGTTTATTTTTAACGGTACCATAGAAGCAAATCTTCTCTATTCATGTGAGGCGGAAATAAAAGGAAACGAAGAGAAAAAGGATGAGCCGTTACCCTCTCTCGATGACGTTATCGCCGTGCTCCAGCAGACCGGAATATTTCTTGATGTTCTGCGATTCGGGCTCAACACGCTGCTGCTGCATGATGAGCACAAGACTCTGGTATCGGCCATTATCCGCATTCGTGAGAGTTTTCAGGAAGAGTTCGGAGTAGAATTAAAAGATTATGTGGAGTTTTTTGATCAAGATCAATATCTCTATTTTTCAAGCGTGGCGGAAAATTTGACCTTCGGAACGCCGAACCGGGAGTCCTTTCAGGAGATGAATTTAACCCAAAATGAGTATTTTCTGGAATTTCTGGATAAGGCGGATTTAACCCGGCCGCTTCTCAGTGTCGGGGTGGAGTTGTCCAAACTGACGGTGGATATTCTGGGAAATCTTCCGCCCGATGAGATGTTTTTCGAACAAAGCCCCATCGGTGCGCATGAGTTGGATGAATATAAAAGACTGGTGGAACTTCTCAGGAAACAGAGACTGCACCAGCTTTCCGAAGAAAACCGGGAAATGCTCCTGAAGCCGGCGCTCCGCTTCACTCCGGGTCGGCATAAAATGGTGGGGCTGCCCGGCATGCTGGAACGGCTCATCCTCGAAGGCCGGGCACTGTTCAGAGAACGCATACTGAAAGACGATCCGGAGGCCTATACCTTTTATCATACGGCCGAATATATACATTCCCAACCGATTCTGAATAATATCTTCTTTGGCAAGACGAAGACCGACAGTGTCAAGGTGCAGGATAAGATCAACCAGAGCATCGTGCAACTCTTGATCGAAGAAGACCTGCTGGAAACCATTGTTGAAATCGGGATGCAGTTCCAGGTGGGGAGCAAAGGCGATAGACTCTCCGGCGGGCAGCGCCAGAAAATGGCCATTGCAAGGGTGTTTCTTAAAAAGCCCAAGATTCTCATCATGGATGAAGCCACTTCAGCATTGGACAATAAATCACAGGCAAGGATTCAAAACCTGCTCGACTCCCAGTGGAAGGGGAACAGCACCCTGATTGCTGTGGTCCATCGACTGGATATCGTTAAGAACTATGACAAGATAGCGGTAATGAAAACAGGAAAAATCATAGAAATGGGAACTTATGATGACTTGATGAATAAGAAAGGGATGCTTTATGAATTCGTCGGAGGGAAAAACTGATACCGGTCTGTCCTGCGAGTTTCAGGAAAACCTGAATCTCCTGCGCGAAACCTATTTTTTTACCGGCTTTCCGCTGGAAGCGCTCAAGGTATTCGCCTATCTGTGCAAGCGGGAGGTCTTTAAAGAAGGGGAGTATCTCTTCTCTACCGGTGATGACGACGGGCAGGCCTTTTTCGTCATATCCGGAAAAACAAGGCTCTATTTCGGAAACGACGATCAGGAATATGCTGTTCGCGACTATGACGAAGGCGCCTTTCTCGGTGGCTTGTCGTTGATCGGGCAGATGAGGCGACTGTTCTCGCTTCAGGCTGTTACCGAAACCACCTGTCTGATATTGACCCGGGAAAAATTCACCCGGGCCATGGAACAGTTTCAGGATCAGGTGCCGAGAATTTTTAAAACCCTGATCGATCGGATTCTGCAGTGGGAAGAGCGATTCCTGGCGGATTTCGATACCGGTTGCGAGGCGTGCCGGAAAAAAGTCGGGGTGAGCATCATATAGCGGGGCGAATCGTTATATTTTCAGTTTGCTTCGTATATCCATAGTCTGTATATTAATGATACCGATATATCCAGAGTTTACCCGGATATAAGCAGGAGGGAGATCGCTCAAAGGTTCAGTAATGGCTGAAAACAGACTGTCATTTGAACTCAAGAACAGGCTTTCCGAGCTGGACACCCTGGAAAAGAAGGTACATGGATTTGCAGGGCAACTAGGGCTCGCCGAGAAGTCGAACTGCAAAATCAATCTGGTATTGGAAGAGCTTTTCACCAATATTGTCTCCTACGGTTATTCAGACGATTCAGAGCATCAGATTCAATTTACCATTACCCATGAAAACGGCAGCTTGACGATCCGGATTGAAGATGACGGGATTCCGTTTAATCCGGCAGACGCATCGTGCCCTGATCTTGAGTGCACCCTTGAGGAGCGAAAGATCGGAGGGCTCGGAATCCATCTAATCAAGAAACTGATGGACGACGTTCTGTATCAGCGATGCGGAGAGAAAAACGTTTTGATCTTAAAAAAGGATATATCTGATTTATAACTCTTAACCAGGACAGTCCTGAAATAATTGCCACAAAGGCACAAAGACACAAAAGACATATTCTTTCTTCGTGCCTTAGCGGCAGTAAAATGTTTTACCACAGAGTTTTTTCAAAATATATTCGAGTGACGGAAGGAAACCGGATCTGAGGGAGGAAATATGGAAATTATTGAAACCAAACAGGATGAAATTTTGATTTTCAAGCTTAAAGGACGTCTCGATTCGAAAACATCTCCCGACTTTGAAAAAAAGATATTCGACGCCATTGAAGACGGGGCAACCAGCATGATCGTCAATTTTGAAGAACTCGATTATATTTCCAGTGCCGGATTGCGGGTTATTCTCAAGGCAACGAAGAATCTAAAGCGATCGGACGGGCGCTTTGTGCTCTGTTCCATGAAAGATTACGTGAAGGAAGTTTTTGAGATATCAGGGTTCGACACGTTCCTCCCCATCGTGTCGACCATGGATGAAGCATTAATTCAATCATGACGGGATAAGGTGCCCGATTATTCCCCTATTTTATACCGATCAATCCCCTTTTCCCGAGTTCCCTGAGGAACTGGGTCACCGCGACCTCCGCTTCTTTTCGATGCACCTGCTGTTGCCGGGTGAATATTTTAATGATGTGTTTGACAGTACGCTCTCCGTCCAATAACTTCCAAACCGATGTTCCCAGTGCATCCAGCTGGAGTTTCTTCTGCCCGATCTGCCCGGGGGGCTTTCCGAATTTCCGGAGTAAAGCGGCCGCCCAGGGCTTTACCTTCACCGGATAAATGAGAATGATGTCTTTCGATTCCAGAAGCACTTCTTCGACTTCCGTATTTTTTATGGGTATGCTGGCCAGGGCTTCTGTGCGGGATAGTTGCGGTTTCTTTTTAGAGGCTTTCATATTCATCAAGAATATTCTCAAGCAGTGCTCGACTAATCGGTTTTTGACCCTCGGCTTGAATCGCTAAAATGCGATTCTTTTCTTTTTCATGCCAGATTCGGACCCAGCGATAGGACGGTTTCTTTCGGATCCGGTTGCGCCATCGGGACCACGCCGTGTCTTCCGTCTTATTTTCCCATTCCACTGCATCCGGATCGGATGTCCGAAGGAAAGGAACGCCTGAAAGTGCGGGAAACCGTGATGCGGCAAATGCAGAGAGATCGCTGTGGGATAGCAGCACGTGAGCAGGACTCCACCGGTGCAGGGAGATCTTCTGCCCATCGGAGATGAAAACAAGAAGAAAATTACCGGGTTCGAACCGGTACCGCTCCAGTTTGAATTCCTTTGGGACTATGGCCCGGATGTCATAGATGGACCATCTGGTCTGTTCTTTTGAATCATGATCCCTGAAGGATTTCATAATATGGCTGGTCAGGCCCCCATCTATATCAATCCCTTTATGAAAAAACTGAATGAACGTCGCATTTCCGCATTCGGGACAATACAGAAACGTCCCTTTCCCATTTAGATTTGCGCTTTCCCAGGAAAAACCCGAGATTTCGTATCTCTTTAATGCCTGTGCCCAGCGGTCCGGGATTTTCCATTGTTCAATAAGATGGGCGTCTTTTTTGCCATGGAGGGTGGAAAGGCGGCGGAGGTGCTTTTTATGGGAGAAGGCGCCTTTGATGGTATTCCATTTGATTTCCAATACCGGGCGGTCTTCATCTTCGAAGAGAAGATACTGCTTTCCGATCTTGGCTATATCCCAATCGGAAGGGGTGTGGAATCGAATCCCGTTCCAGGCCGTCTCCTTCCATCGAATTGGCATCTGCCGTGAATCCCTATCCAGGCCCCGTTATCGAGGCATGAAAAGCTCCCAATCGACCGGACCTTTTTGCGGTGTCTCTTTCTTTTTGCCGGCTGATTTGGAAGCCGTCTTTTCCTCATGGCATTTCCATTCCGCTTCAAGGGCGGTTCTTGACGTGAGTTTCACGGCATTGCCGATTTTCTCTTCGTCATCTCTGGTGTTGTGCGATAAATGGAGACTGATTTGATTGCCGTCTTTATCGGTGAACGACCATTTCCAGGCGAGGAAAATATGAAAGGGGTCGCCGCGCCATTCATCCGGCTCACCAAATTTTATCTTAAATTGCTTGAGGAGGGTTTCGTAAAATTTCTTGGATGTTTCGGTGTATTTCAACTTGATTCGAATGATCTGCCCCGGTTTGGTACAGGTACCGTAGGTGATCAGCCCGCTCTTGTATCCTTCCATTTTTTTTATCTCCACTTCACGTAGAGATTCCCTGTGGCGGACGGGTAAATCCGTCGACATGTCCAGTCGGTCTTTGAATTCTTCGATGTTTTTTCCCAATACGAATCCTGCAATCTCATGCGGGGCTTGTGCAAAGCAGACACCGGAAAATAAGAGGGTGATGCTAGCGATAAGATATAAGGATAGTTTATTCATGGCGGCTCCTTAGACTTGATACTTGATACTTGAAACTGGGAAATAATGCTTTTTCTTATAACTTAGATATCCATGAAGGTTATAGCTATAATGTATAGCGTTATGAAAAATACATCAAGTATCAAGCATCAAGTATCAAATTTCAATATGCCATTCTTTCCAGAGACTTGAGAATCAGGGTTAATCCCATGGCGAACATGCCGGTAAGTCCCATGCCGCAGGAAAATCCGGCCAGCAGCACCGGTGCGTACTGCCGCCACATGGTCCCATACCGTTTGAGGAAAAAGAACCGCCCCAACATTGCGCCGATCACTTCCAAGATGAGACCGTGGGGGGTACTCTGCCCCAAGCCGCGGACCACACCGTAGATCAGCATTACCGGAAGGCCGAAAATAGACAGGATAATATACGAGATAACGCCCAATCCCATACCGGCCAATACATAAACGGCATTGAGTGCCTGGTAGAAGAGGGAATTGCCTTCCAGAGTCGAAGTTTGCATCAACAATGTGTTGAGGGCTTGAAGGTGCCACATTTCCTGGGCGTAGGGATAACTGCTGGACGGGATGGGCGCCAGGCGCCAGATAAACTGTGAGAAAAGGAGGCTTGCGGTCAGCACCACCGGAAAGACCACGATCTCCGCTTTGATTACGCCTCGGATGCTGGTCCCGGTCAGTTCGATCTGCCTGAAATTTACCGTGGCTTCACCGTAATTGTGAATGGGTATGGGGGCGTACCAGATTTCGATTCCCTGATAACCGAAAAATTTTGCCCCGGCGATGAAACTGGCTTCACGGACCAGGGGCAGGCTCACAAATTGCCCGGCAATTCCCTCCATGCGGGCGGTGATGTAAGATATGACGGGTGTATAGATGAACCCGTAACCAAGAAAGAAGATCCACGGGAAATTCGGCACCAGCCAGATACAGAGCCCCACATAGGACAGGGTTGAAAACACATAGATTCCGATGGATATCCAGAAATTAAAATCTCCCCTGCCCGGGGGTGGGCGGAACAGAGCCTTGAAGCTGCCTCGTTGACCGGATCCGGACTTGGTGAAGGAACGCACCACATGCCAGATTCCCACACATGCGATGGCCAGGCCCAGACCTATCCCAAAACTCATATAGAAATCGAAATTGTTGGCAAACACCGTATCAACGGTGCCCATGCCCTGGTGCCACCGTTTCAGAATTCCGTGGCCGTAAAGAAACGGGTTTGCAGCAACGGTTATAATCAGCCCGATGAAACCGCCGATAACCGCCCAGAACGGCAACACCATTCCAATAAAAAGCAACCCCAGATCGAGCTGAATTCCGGTTGCAACCGCCGGAAGCATCTCTTCGGTATGGCGGGTCAGCTCCACCCAGGGGATGGGGATCAATCGAATCGGTTCATTGAGAAAGAGGCTGGATACGGCCGGCAGCAATATGTAGATCCCGCCGAAGGCCAATCCGATAACCCCGCCGATGGAAAACACCCGCCACTTCCAGCTCTTCTGTTTCTCTTCCGTGGACTCCGCCAGGGCCATGACCCCTAGCACCCCTACCGGCGCCATGGGAAACGGAAGCTTCTCAACATCGGATGTGATCCGGAAGAGGGCATAACCGAGCCCGAAATGATCCACCCGCTGAACAAACTGGGTCCCCACCAAAAGCAGAATGGGGATGAGCCAATCCCGATGAAGAAAGGTTCGCTCGATCAAAGATTCCGACTCGGGTTGCGGCGCCACCCAGGAGGGAATGAACTCGGTCAGTCCCAGCATGCGGGCGGCATCCGACTGGACCAGATACTGATTCCACAGCAGGCCCTGAAAAGGCGATGCCAGCGACGCCCCGGCCATGAAGAAAAGGATAAAGATTTCCTGCTGTTTGAGTTCCGTATAGGATCGTTTTGCCATCTCGGCGAAAAGAATGATGGTCACCCACCTTGCAGCCGGACCGATTCCGGTGCCGATCACCAATTGAAGATACATGCTGCCGGGCATCATCAGAAACCCGATAAAGATCGAGCCCACGATGGTTTTCCAGTCAAACCCTTCCTCAAAGTGATCCGGTGCGGTTAAGAGATCTCTGTACTCCTGGAGTTCTTTATCTTCATACATGGTTAAGTTCCGGGTTCAGCGTTCTGAGTTC
>Ga0180009_10002971_pt1 | contig 19617 bp, 13 predicted proteins | sample OS_PC_MetaG_FD_123537 | JGI IMG/M metagenome (GOLD analysis project Ga0180009, IMG submission 123537) | Groundwater microbial communities from the Aspo Hard Rock Laboratory (HRL) deep subsurface site, Sweden - OS_PC_MetaG | ecosystem: Environmental > Aquatic > Deep subsurface > Groundwater...
AAATGCCTGATTTGTCAAGTAAAATCTTCACATGGATGCAAATTATTTTTCACCAAAACCAAACGAACTACGATGACCAAAATTCTTAACCGCTTATGCAAAATCCTAACCGGACAGTGCTGACCTAAAGCAACAAAACATCATTGAAGACGAAAGCCAGGTTGCCGTGCTTCTCCACAGCGCACGACAGGATCATAGCGGACATTTTGTTGAGGCCCTCAAAGAGAAGGGCGTCCCGGTATTTTGCCCACGAGCCCGCGCCTATTTCGATAACGATGAAGTCCGTAATATGATGGCCTGTTATGCTGTCCTCCTTGGTTATTACGGTAGCGGGCGCGGCGATATATCGGGAAGGAGTTTGAAAGATCTGGCGGCATATGTAGATGATTGCATTACGGACCTTGGCCGGCGCTATCCCGATCCGCATCCTCTGGCCAAGCGTCTCCAGGAACTCGCCTGGGAAATTAACAACCTAAAAGGTAAAGAAACTCTCAACGAGCGATTATCGGACTATTTTTATCGTTTTCTGTCTGAGGATCCATTCTCAAAATTGGTGAAAGATGAAATTTCCGCCCGCAACCTGGCTATCTTTTCCCAGCTCCTGAATGTCTTTCAAACCTATTATCACTATACGGTGATCACAGCCAGGAATCGTGAACCGCTCCGTTTTCACTTTTTCCACAGCTTTCTAAGATTGCTCCATGAGGGCGGCATCAATGAATATGAGGATCCTGATAACCCCATGCCGAAAGGGTATGTCCAAGTGATGACCATTCATCAAGCAAAGGGTCTTGAATTTCCTGTTGTTGTTGTGGGCTCTTTGGATGTCCAGCTTTCATCGCCAAAGGATGTAGATAAAAATCTTGGACCTTACTATAAACGGCCACCTTTTGAACCGCAAGATTTGGTTACTGGTTTTGACCGGATGCGTCTTCATTATGTTGCTTTTTCGCGGGCGGAGAAAATCCTCGTTTTGACAACCACAAATCCTCCCAAACCACATTTCCATCCCATCTGGCAGGGATTGCCTCAGTGGCCCTACGTACAACAGAATCTTCTGAATTCACTTTCCTTCAGGCTCCGTCAGAGAACGGACATCAGAAAGAGTTTCAGCTTTACGAGCGACTTGAAAGTGTACGAGACATGCCCCCGTCAGTATGAATTTTTCCGATTTTATCAGTTCACGCCATCCCGGTCGGCAGAATATTTTTTCGGGAGCCTCGTTCATCAGACCATCGAGGATATTCACAGATGGTCCATGGACGGACAAGCTTCATCTCTCACAGACGATAGAATCCATGATCTTTTCAATCAAAATTATCAGAACCTCCTGGTCCGCGGATTCCGGCCTATTGGCCCAGTGCAGCGGGATCATGCTTACACCCAGGTGCTTAACTACTTTGTCCAGAACAAAGCTGATTTCAAACGCATCCTGGATACGGAGATTGACGTTTCCGTGGAGAAAGACGATTACATCCTTACGGGGAAGATAGATCTTCTTCTGGGCGGAGATGGCAAACTGGAACTCCTGGATTTCAAGTCCCAACCTCGTCCCAGCGTTCAAAAGGCAATATCCTCCTATTACAAGCAGCTTTGCATTTATGCCCACATACTCGAAACAAGAGATGGCAAACGTCCGGATCGTCTCATGATCTATTGGACGGCAGAGAAGAATCGGGAGAGTGCCATCATGAGCTTCCCGTATAATTACAATGCGGTTGACGAGGCCGGCGCGCATTTCGATGGCGTCGTGAAAGACATTTTGAATCGGGAGTTTAATGTCAAGCAGCGTCCTGAACAGAAGGTATGTCAGGAATGCGACCTGAAGACTTATTGCACCAAGGAAAAGGTTTAAAAATGTCACCTAAAAAACCTGAAACACAATATCTACCTCGTGGCGTAAATCATCTTGGCTTTCTTGAAGCTCAACTTCGCAATCTACGAGGTTTTTCAACCCTTGCCTATGAGTTGATCCAAAATGCCGATGATGCCCCCGGCGCCGATACCATCACTTTTGACATCCATGAGGACGCCTTGATCGTAGACAACAATGGCGTGTTTTCCGATTGCAGCGCTGTAGGCAAGCGGCCATGTCTGTGGAAGGAAGATCCAGGGAAAAGGCACTACTGCGATTTTCATCGTTTCCAGTCCGTTGCGAGCGCGGACAAACGGGGAGAAGAAGACACCACCGGCGCCTTTGGTATAGGATTCATTGCCGTCTATCAAATCACTGATTATCCTGAATTGATCTCCAATGGCCGGCATTGGATACTTCATGAAGAAAATCCTGAGGATAAAAGAATTATAGTTTGCAGCGGCTGCAAGCAGTGTCAGCGATCCGGGCTTCCGGGGACCCGTTTTATCCTGCCGTGGGCAATGAATCCGCATAGCCCGATCCGTCGAGAGCTCCGTGCAGAGACGATGACCACGACAAAGAAAAAGGATTCCCTTGCGGAGCTTCAGGCAAGCCTGCCCATTGCCATGATTTTTCTAAAGAAGATCAACTTCATCGAAATCAAAAGTAAGGGAAAGCTGATCAAACGCCTTGAACGGGTTTCAGACCAAGAAGGTTTGATCATCAAAGATGGAGATTCCAAAAACGATGTACACTGGACCATCCTGGCAGGTAGTTTTGAAGAAAAAGCTGAAGAGCTGCGCAAACAAAACCCCGGACGGATTGAGGAAAAACGTTCGCACAAGGTCCAAATAGCCATTCCCGACAAACCGATCGCAAGAGGGTTGCTCTGTGCCTGCCTGCCGACAGAACAGGATACGGGACTGCCTTTCCATATCAATGCAGACTTTTTCCCTTCATCCGATCGAAAAAAGGTCATTCTGGCTGATGACTATCAATCACGTTGGAACCGCGCTGCCATTGAAGGGGCGTCGGAAACCCTGGCCAGCTCTATTGACGTATTGCCTCAGCTTTGTGGTCATAAGTATCTCTGGGAGATCATTGTGTCAGTTTTCAGCGTATCTCAAGCGGCTAAAAAAGATGGCCAGGAAAAGGCTTTCTCCTGCTTTTGGGAAGATTTATATCCCGTTTTACGCATGTCACCGGTGGTTTTTACCGAGGGCGATAAATGGCTGGAACCATCGGGTGCATTTCTCCTTGGAAGCGAAGACGAGGAAGAAGCGAAGCCCATTTTTGATATGCTTGACATGGACATTGTCCATCGTGACATCCGGTCTCACATTTTTCGTGTCCGCTATGCAGAGGATCTTAAAATCAGACGGTTGGAACTGGAACATCTGATAGAGGCTCTGCGGGATAACGGGTTTACAGAAAGAATAGACAAAACAGCGCTGCTGGTCCTATTGCAGGAAAACTCCGGGCTGTTTCTCTTGTATGACGAAATATTGCGTTTACTGAACCGACCACAAGCCAAAGAAAAAAGGCTTGGATTGGAGAAGAATCTTCAGGATTGTGCTATTGCCCTTGGAAGGGACAAGGCGCTTTGGCCCATTCGACAGATTCGCTGTGCCGATGAGAAAACTATTTCCCTTTTTGATTCTCTTGGTGATCTGCTGCCGTTCGCAGAAGATTTAGGAGATGCATTTTCGGAAATCAAGAAACTATTTCCAAACTTCACTTGCCGCGATGCTATTCAGTACCTCAAAGAGATGTACGCCAAACCAGAAACACCGCAAATACCAAGAAATTTGTCCCCAAAACTGCTTGAATGGTTTGAAATGCGCAAGGATGAATTGAATGCTTCACCACCGCTGAAAAAAGACTTGGCTAATCTTCCCATCTTTCCGGGTTCCGACGGATTATATCCTTTGTCTAATTTGGCTTTGCCGGGTGATTTTGAAGATCCGATCGGTTTTTCCGATTTCATCGATCTGAAGCTCCTTGGCGGCCGCCGCGACTTCCTCCGGGAGTTGGGCGCTAATCCTCTGACCCTGACCGTGTATGCGCGTGATCATGTGCCCCGTGCCTTCAAGTCTGATGCGCTATCTCCCGAAAAAAAACGTTTGGTGGTGAAACTACTCAGTCTGGAACTTGCCAAGATCAAGGAAGAAGATAGTATTCGCGACACACTGCGTTTGCTTCCCATCGTTGAATGTACTGATCAAGAATTTCGAGAGCCCCTTCTTGTTTATTTTTCTGAAGAGACCGTGAAGAAGGTACTTGGCAATACAATAAACTTTGCTGTGCTACCCGATGAGCACAGATTGGCAATTGCCGAATTTTATGGATGGTTAGGCGTGGCTAAGCAACCGCGCTCAAGAGATATCATAAAGTTCATCCGTCAATTGGTAGCTGATAAGCCTAAGGCCGAGTCCATCCAATCAATTTCACATATATGCAGATATTTAGGTGAGCGATATGAAAACGAGAAAGAACCCGATCCGACTATAGAAGCGCTCAGCACGATCCGCTGGTTACCCGCCAAAGGCCAACTTGATCACTGGCGATTGCCGGGAGAATTATTTACCGTTTTTCAAGAATACCTTTTTGCCAGTCAAGCCCCTTTTTTGGACGTGCCCCTGCAGATTCAGCAGTCTGCGACAAAGTTCTTCTTTTTGATTGGTGTGAAATCCACCCCCACCCCTGATCTTGTAGCTAAACACCTTCTTCGCTGTTCTGAGCAAGGTACGGACGTTAACCCTGAAGTTTACAGTTACTTGATGGACAAGGCAAATGAGCAGGTCATCAACCGCTTGAAGGGAAGCGCGTGCCTTAATTTGCGGGGAGGCCGATATGTTAGCCCTGACAAGGTCTTTTGGAGCGCCCACCCATTTGGGCGATTCCGCTATCCACTATCACCAGAAATGAGGAAATACAATGATTTCTTGGCGAAATTGGGTGTTCGTGAAGCACCTGAAACCAAAGACGCAATGACCGTGCTTCAAGAAATTTGTGAAGAATATGGGGGTGCCAATAAAGTACTCGATGACCATGCTAAGATAGTTTGCTTTGCCTGTTGGAAGATGCTTGCAGAAGGATTGACAAAAGAGGCTGTATCGCCAGAAGAGATTCGCAGTTTTGCGGGGAAGAAGAGGATCATTCCCAATGACCGGAACCTTTTGAATCCACCTGAGCATATTTTCTTTGAGGATAGAGCGGGAGTAGGCGTCAAGTTCGGAGAATTTCTCAAACATAATACGATTCCCCGCACCCAAGGCGCCTGGCAGGCAATGGCAGCCGCCGGCGTTAGGGCGCTGAGCGAGGTTATCCATATACAATTGTTGGAATCCATAGATTCCGTTTCCGACAAGGAATTGGAAAAGCGGATTGCCGGTAGGAAGCGTCAAATAGAAAGGGTGCTTGAACCCCATAAAGAAATCATCGTTAACCACAAACTTCTTGAATCACTTACATGTATGCGAGCAACGGAACTGAAAATTCAATATGAACTTAATGCCTTCAACAGGCGCAGGCTCAGCGATCCTGAGACGGTTCCCGCGTATTGTAATAAAGATGATAACCTTCTTTACTTTGTCAGAAGGAACGGAACTACCCCCTGGACGTCCATAGCCCGTGAACTTGTCTTGGCCATAGCACCGGACGCTGATCCCGGTCTATTGGCATCGGGTCTAAAAGATGTACTATCCGCCGATTCAGAAGACGGGGCGGAACAGATTCTTGACGAATTGGGATATGCCCCGCTTGAAATTATCGCTGAAGAAGTAGTCGATACCCAAATTATTGGAGAATTGGGCGGTGATGCCGCCCCTCTGCATGGGGGATCCCTGGAAGAAAATATTCCAGAGCCAGATAAGACGGAAGAGCATGTAACGTCGCTGAGATCCGGCGAAGACGATGCCGTCGTTCCTAAAGAGCCGTCTGAAAAACAGAGTAAAGATGTGCCAACCGCAAGAGATAAAGAAGAAAGCCCAGAAGCGGCTTCTACAACAGATGATGCTTTGAAAGGGATATTTGGCGCTGCAGGAGTGCCGGATACAGAAGCAGAGACGGTATCTGGAAAGGATTCAAAGGAACAGAAAAAACATGGTGAATCGCCCTATGGTAGCTCGTCAAAAGATCCGGATGGTTTCAAAAAACCAAAGAAAAGGAAAAACATATTGCGATCCATCGTTTATCCCGAAGGTGCTCTGACAGGGGAGGAAACTGACCATGAAATTGCAGCGCAGCGCAATGAAGTGGATGAGGCAGGCATTCAGCACGTGGAAAAGTATGAAAAACAGCAGGGGCGATCACCCAAGATCATGCCTCATCACCATCCTGGTTATGACATCGAGTCCAAGGACAAGCGGGGGGATGTCGTTCGTTATATCGAGGTGAAATCCCTTTCCGACCAGTGGCTAATCGGCAATGCCGTCCTATCAAAGAAGCAATTCGAAAAGGCGGCCGAACTGGGTGAAAAATATTGGTTGTACGTGGTGGAAACGGCACAAGAGGAGAACGCTCAACTGTATTGCATCCAGAATCCGGCGAATCGCGTAGATCAATTCGTATTCGACGACCGCTGGATGGCTCTTGCTGTTAGTGAGAATAATATTAACCCTTAAGGTTAATAAAATACTTGACAAAAGATATATCTATGATACTTACTTTTAAGAATCTAAAGCTTGAAAAAGAATTCAACGAACAAAAAACTCTCATCAAGAACCGGGGTAATGAACAGGGCAAGCTGATTATGCGGAGATTGGATCAATTGCACGCCGCTGACAATCTCGAAATCATACGCACGCTTCCCCAAGTAAGAGCCCATGAACTGAAAGGCGACTTGGATGAGGTTATTTCCTTAGACTTGAACCAGCCTTACCGCCTTCTGATAAAACCTGATCACGAGGAAATACCCCGAAAGGATGATGGGGGACTGGACTGGAAAAGAATCACAAAAGTGAAGGTTTGGGGAGTGGAGGACACACATGGATGAAATAACGAATAACAGTTATCGTCCGGATTATGCCATACCGCCTGGAGAAACTCTTCGTGAAACCCTGGAAGCTATCTGTATGAGCCAGGCCGAATTGGCAGAGCGGACGGGGAGGCCTAAAAAAACCATTAACGAAATTATTAAAGGAACAGCCTCCATTACAGCTGACACTGCTTTGCAATTGGAACGCGTTCTGGGTGTACCGGCTTCCTTTTGGAATAATCTTGAAAGGAACTATCAGGAGACTCAGGCACGTTTAAGGGACGAAGCACAACTTCAGAAGCAAATTGAATGGTTGGAGGAATTTCCTATCCAAAGTCTTGTCAAAATGGGCTGGATTCCGAAGAAAGAATCCAAAGTAGGATACTTGAAGGCAGTTCTCCAATTTTTTGGCATAGCTGGTATGAAAGAATGGGACACACTATGGGGAGGTCAGCTGGTAGCATACCGAAAGTCGAGTGCTTTCAGCAGCAAGCCTGCTTCCGTAGCTGCCTGGCTCAGAAAGGGGGAGGTTGAAGCCCAGAAAGTTGACTGCAAACCCTTCAAGGAAAAGCTGTTTCTCGATGCCCTGAAAAGCATTCAAGAATTGACGGCGAAGCCACCGGAAGTATTTGAACCAGCCATGAAAGAGCTCTGCGCTAACGCAGGCACTGCTGTAGTTTTTATACCAGAACTTCCCGGTACCCACCTTTATGGGGCCACCCGCTGGCTGGGAACGACAAGGGCCTTGATCCAACTTAGTCTTCGTGGGAAGAGTGATGATCACCTCTGGTTTACCTTCTTCCATGAAGCTGGTCATATTCTTAAGCATGGAAAGAAAGAAGTGTTCATTGAGGCGGAAAATGAAGGATGCCGTGACATGGCAGGCCCCGACAAAGAACTGGAAGCAAATCGTTTCGCTCAGGAATTTCTGATGCCCAAGGTTCACTATCAGCAATTTTTATATGAAGGTGATTTTACGGTATCCGCGATTCGGAGATTTGCCACTCAAATGGGCATTGCTCCAGGCATTATTGTGGGCAGGCTCCAGCATGACAAACACATTCCCTATAGCAGCTTGAACACCTTGAAGAACCATTTCAGATTTCAGGAGGAATGAGAGATAGGAGAATTTAATGGCGAAAATTGAGATCACCAAAACGGAACTGGTATGGCCCGGTAAGTACAACGAGGACGGCACATGCAAGGAGGTCCCGCGGGTGAACCTGCCCTTCCAGGTCATCGAGACCGTCAACGAGAGCCGGGCCACCCGCGAGGTGCAGAAGACAAAAAGCCTTGGCCTGTTCGATGTCTATGAGGGTAGGGAGGGCGACACTTACGAGGCGGGTTGGCGGAACAAACTCATCTGGGGCGACAACCTGCTGGTAATGGGGTCACTTATGGAGAAGTTCGCCGGGAAGATCGACCTCATCTACATCGATCCACCATTTGATACTGGTTCTGATTTCAGTTACCGTACGATGGTGGGGGGTGACGATGACGCTGTGCCGGGAAAGGAACCAAGTATAATCGAAGAGAAAGCATATCGGGATACTTGGGGCGACGGTTACACGAGCTATCTACAAATGATCAAAGACCGCTTGGTTCTACTCCGCGATTTGCTTGCTGAGACAGGATCAATCTTCGTCCATCTCGATGCGCATACAGGGCCGTATGTGAAATGCCTCATGGACGAGATATTCGGACAAGACAACTTCCAGAACGAAATTGCTTGGTACTACTACAACAAGCTCCACGGCGCCCGGAAGAAGTGCATCCCAAAAGCATTTGATCAAATCCTCTACTACTTGAAAGATCGGAGCGCTAACTTTATTTACCACACACTATCCGAGCCGAGAGAAAAACCAGTAACGAAGCTAAAATACAGCTTTATCGGTGGAAAGATCGTCAATGACAAAGATGAATCCGGCAAGACTATCACGTACGAAAGTACAGAGCGTCAGGTCGACAATGTTTGGCGAATTCGGTGTCTTCAGCCCGCGAACAAGAGCGAGTGGGTCCATTTCCAAACGCAGAAGCCTGTCGATCTCATTGAGCGAGTCATTCAGGTTGCGGGGAAGCCAGGAGGCTTGTTCCTTGATGCATTTGTCGGCTCGGGGTCGTCCCTCGTTGCCGCAGAGCGCCAGAGCATGCGATGGATTGGCATCGATCTCTCCAGGTGGTCCATTCATTTAACGCGCAAAAGATTATTAGATGAAACAGGTTGCAAGCCCTTCGAAGTCCTGAACCTCGGCAAGTACGAACGACAGTACTGGCAGGGGGTGACCTTTGCGAAGAACGGAAAGACCGTGACCGAGCAGGCCCTCTACGAGTACCTCGCTTTCATCCTCAAGCTCTATGGCGGCCAACCGGTGGCGGGGATGTCACACATCCACGGCAAGAAGGGCCGGGCCATGATTCACATCGGCGCGGTGGACGCGCCGGTGACCATCTCCGAAATCGATGCCTCGGTGGAGGAGTGCGTCCGGCTCAAGCAGGGCGAACTGCACGTCCTGGGATGGGAGTGGGAGATGGGCCTCTACGACCTGATGGTCGAGGCCGCGAAGAAGAAGGGCGTGAAGCTTCTCCTTTTGCAGATCCCCCGGGAGGTGATGGAGCAGCAGGCCGCCGCCAAGGGCGATGTTCGCTTCTTCGAGCTGGCCTACCTGGAGGTGAAGATCGAGAAGCCCAAGAAGCTCACCGCGCAGGTGGCGCTCAAGGACTTCGTCATCCCCAACACCGAGCTGATACCCGAGGAGGTGCGGGACAAGGTGAAGAAGTGGTTGGACTACATCGACTACTGGGCGGTGGACTGGGACTTTCGGAGCGACACCTTCATGCAGGGGTGGGTCGCCTACCGTACCCGTAAGGAACGCAAGCTTCCGCTCGCCTCCGACCCGCACACCTATGAGAAGCCGGGCAAGTACCGTATTCTCGTCAAGGTAATCGACATCTTCGGCAACGACACCTCGCAGGCCTTCGACGTGGAGGTGAAATAGCCATGGCCAAAGCCGTCATCGCCTATGACAAGGACCTGCCCGAGATCCCCGGCCGCCGGCCTTGGGAGAAACCGACCTCCTTTTTGGTCAAGGACGACAAGGTTCCGACAGGCTGGCGGGAGGAGACGTCGGGCCGCCGGCCGAGCTGGCTCCTTCTCGTGACGAAGATCCGCTTGGCGGTGAATGCCTGGCGGGAGAAGGACTACCCCGAAGCGTCGGACGTCGCGCGACGGCTCTTCGCGTACTGGTTCGACGAGGACCATGAGGTGGCGGGTTTTCCGGTGCCATTCCGGTATTACTTCTGCCAACGCGAGGCGATCGAGACGCTGGTCTGGCTCGTCGAGATATACGGCAAGCGTGACGCGAAGGATCTGATCCAGTCCCATGCCGAGGTTTTCCGGAAGGACCTCTTTTCGGACAACATAGTCTTCCAGACCACCATGGACGGCCGAAGGCAAATCCGCCGCTATGTGCCGGAGCTGGACGGCGACGGCGTGCAGGACCTGCCGCCGGAGGAGCTGCGCCGCTTCGCCTTCAAGATGGCCACCGGCTCGGGCAAGACCTGGGTCATGGCGATGGCGGCGGTCTGGTCGTACTTTCATAAAAAACGGGTGCCCGGGTCTGAGCTGTCGACCAACTTCCTGATTGTTGCGCCGAACGTCATCGTCTATCAGCGGCTGGAAAAGGATTTTGCAAGCAACCGCATCTTCCAGGAGCTTCCCCTAGTTCCGCCCGAATGGGGGAGGTTGAACTTCAAAGTAATCCTGCGCGGCGAGGCCGCCGACCCGGACACCTCCGGCAACCTCTTTCTCACTAACATCCATCAACTCTATGAGACCCGCGACAAGGAGTGGACCCCGGCGAACGCGGTCGACGCGCTCCTCGGCAGGAAGCCGGCCAAGGACCTGGCGGCCGGTCAGCGCTCGATGCTGGAGAGGATCAAGACCCTCAAGGACCTCGTGGTCATGAACGATGAGGCGCATCACGTTCACGACGAGAAACTCGCCTGGAGCAAGTCGCTGATCGCGGTCCACCGGGCTTTGCCCAAGGGACTCGATCTCTGGCTTGATTTTTCCGCTACGCCCAAGGACCAAAACGGGATGTACTTCCCCTGGACCGTCTGCGACTACCCGCTCGCCCAGGCGGTGGAGGACCGCATCGTCAAGGCGCCGCTCATCGTCACCCGGGAAGACGATCCCAAACAGCCCAAGCAGGATCCGGAAAATATCACCAAGGAGAATGTCGCCGAAAAGTACGGCTACTGGCTCCGCGCGGCGGTCCAGCGCTGGAGGGACCACTGGAGTGTCTACAAGAAGCTTGCGACCAAGCCGGTGCTCTTTATCATGGCGGAGAAGAACGTCTACGCCGACGCGCTGGGCGAGTACCTCTGGAAGACCAAGGAATTCGGATTCAAGGAGTCCGAGGTGCTTGTCATCCACACGGATTCCGAGGGTGAAATCACCAAGAGCGACCTCGACAAGGCCCGCGAGGCGGCCCGCGATATCGACACGAACAAAATCAAGGCCATCGTCAGCGTCATGATGCTGCGCGAGGGATGGGACGTGCGCAACGTAACCGTGGTGCTGGGTCTGCGCCCGTTCACCGCGAAGGCTGAGATCCTGCCCGAGCAGGTGATCGGCCGCGGCTTGCGTCTGATGCCGCTGGAAATCGGTCCGGATCGCACGCAGACGCTGGAGGTTCTCGGTACCCGGAACCTGCTTCACGTCCTGCGAACCCAACTCGAAGCGGAAGGCGTCGGCGTCACGACGACCAGGACTGACCCGCCCAAGCCGATCATCATCGAGGCCGTGCAGGAGCGGATCGCCTACGACATCGCGATCCCGATTACCAAACCGCGACTTGTCCACGACATCCGCAAGCTCTCCGACCTCGACGTCGCCGTGCTGGAACCGATCTTCGAACAGGAGGATCTCGCGGAGGTGTACCGCGTCAGGCTGAAGCTGGAATTTGCCACCACGGAGACCGAGGTCCACCAGGCGGACATTGCCGCGGGAGAACTTCCCACCCCCCAGAACCTGCTCGGTTCCATCACCAACAAGGTCATCGACCGCGCCAAGCTGCCCAACCGATTCGCGGAACTGTATCCATTGGTCAGAGGCTATGTGGCTTTACGCTGCTTCGGTCGCGAAGTGGACCTGGAGAACGATGCTATTCGATCTCACCTCGCTCGACTCGATATCCAGGAAGGCATCGCCAAGTACCTGGCCCGCAAGATCGCCGAGTTGACCATCGATCGGCGTGCTATTGAATTTGAAAGGGCCGACTACAAACTGTCGGAGACCAAGCCGTTCAGTTGGCGGCGCAATCTTCCACCCCTTGTGGCGGAAAAGACGGTATTTAACTATGTTGCCACCTACAACGATTTTGAACGTCGCTTTGCCGAGTTCCTGGATAAGAAAGCCTCCGACGTGCTGCGCTTTGCGGCCCTCGGCACCACGGAACAGGGAGAATCCGGCACGCAGTTCCGTGTGGACTACCTCAAGCCATCCGGCGCGATCGGGTTCTATCACCCGGACTGGGTGGTCGTTCAGAAGACCGCGATTGGTGAAGTAAACTGGATCATCGAGACCAAGGGGCGGGTGTGGGAGGATACGAAAAGCAAAGATCAGGCGATTGATCTTTGGTGTAAGCACGTGTCAGAGAAGACAGGTGAGTCATGGCAATACTATCGGGTGAACCAAGTTGATTTTACTGCAAGAACGTGGAAAAGTTTTTACTGATTTGTTCACGTATATAACCGATAAACTGAAGGTACTATAATGGCGGTGCTGAAATCTTCAGCCATTGAAATTCAAACGTTGCGTGAGAAAGTGATCCTATCTCTTAGACAGCAGGGATTCATCCTTGATGGGGAAAGAATCAGGATTCCGGACTGTACCGATAAAGATGGCTTACGGCACCTTCACAAGGAAGCTGTAAAGACAAGGTTAGAAAAGTCCAGAAAAGGTCTTGTTACCTATGAGCGTAAACTTCTGACTTATATAGCAGATGGCTCCGACGTTCAGCCGGACAGGATAGCTCCCCGACTGGTTGAAGTTGAACCGGAGACAGAAAATGAACTGCTTTTCCGTTATGCCTCACGCCACTGGAGTATTCCCGTATCCTCTGGTTATGGAAGGCGGCTAAGATTTCTTGTCTTTGATGAACATAATAATAAATTAATAGGTCTTTTTGGTCTTGGCGATCCTGTCTTTAGTCTTGCCGCACGGGATGAATGGATAGGTTGGAATAAGGAACAAAGGAGGACCAAACTTAAGTATGTTATGGATGCTTTTTTGCTTGGAGCTGTACCGCCATACTCAGATCTTTTGTGTGGTAAGTTAATAGCCATGTTGGTTGCCAGTGATGAGGTACGAACGGCATTCAAAAAAAAGTACAAGGATCGCACATCTCTGATCAAGCAAGAGCCCAGTGACGGACGACTTGTACTGATAACCACCACCTCGGCACTTGGCCGATCCTCTCTCTACAATCGGGTATGCTTCAACGGTGAGACGGTGTTTCATTCGATTGGATTTACTGCGGGTTCTGGTGATTTCCATTTTTCCAACGGTCTTTATGCTGAGTTTTCTGACTTTGCAAAAAATTATTGTACGCCCACGGCGAAAAAATCGACGTGGGGTACCGGATTTCGCAATCGCAGGGAACTTGTGAGAAAGGTTTTAATGCACCTCGGACTTCCCAGTGAATTGATTTATCATCAAGTGAAAAGAGAAGTCTTTGCTGTCCCCCTGGCTAAGAACGCGCTGGTCTTTCTAAATGGTAAACATGATCGCGTCCAATGGTATAGCATGCCTTCAGAGGAAATATTCAAATATTTCCGGGAAAGATGGCTTCTCGGTCGAGCAGAACGCAAAAAAAGATACCTGGATTTTAAGGCATCGTCCTACAGACTTTGGACGAAAGAGGAGTCTTGATATGATGGAATCCTGTGAGACACCGTTTCTTGACCTACCGGCAGCACTGGTGGAAGAACTGATCGGCCAAACCGTTGAGGTCAGCGAGTCTCTTCTGGAGACATTTAATCAGGTGAGGGCAGAGAAGGAGGCGTTCAGACGAAATCTTGCCGAGGCCGATATTGTCAGGCACGACTCATCTCTTGGGTATCCGCCACAGCCAACTACCTGCGCTACGGATGGTTCCTATGGCATTGAACGGCTGTTGACGGTTGACTTGATTGCCGCCGCAGCGGTAGCGGTGGAAGGCCTCACGCCGCCATCCGAGAAACGCCACTGGGAGCAGCCTACCCATATTTCGTATTTAAAATCCGAAACGCACCACCCTGATACGTCAACCATCGTCCGAGCAATTATGCTCGGAAGTGAACTCCTCTTGGCCGTCAAGGCGCCCCACGATTTAGTCATGATCGACGGATCCCTTACGTTGCCGGTTATTTATTTCAACCAGGCCATCAGTAAGGCTTCTGAAACTCGATCCTTGCAATGTTCAAAGGATTTTACCCAGCGGATTTGTGACTTTCTGGAGGCCTACTGGATGATTCTTCGTGCGGATCGGACAGACAAAAACTATATCGGCCTGCCGAAATATTCGACACGCCGCGAGATCGGCAGCGAAATGGGATGGCCTTCTCAATATGACGACAGAGGAATCTTAACTTTCCTTCTCTCCCCCGGTGAATTTACAAAACCCAGACCCATGGAACAACCCGATCAACAGTGGCATATCTACACGTCGTCTTTACCGGCTGCAAGTAGGGAACGTGCTGCGCTATTGGCCGAGGACATTGTTCAAAGATTGGCACAGGTGTGCATCCTGTACTATAAACCACATGAATGGATACCGGCCCTGCGAATCGAAATTCCTTCTGTCATTGCGTCTAATACGTATCGGCTTGCGATTATTTTGCAAGGCATTAAACATCAATGCGCTACACCATCGATGCTGGAACCGTATCCTATATATTTAGCCGACAGGATAGTTAAAGCACTATCCCGAGCCATTCCGGCCTTTCGACAGATAACGACTCAACGAATATCAGAAAGTTATCCGGGTAAGATCGGAGATATTATCTTTGCCATGCATGGTTATCGCAGTGAATCCGGGAGGAAGTAGAAATGACGAAACTTGCAGATTTAAATTCATTAGTCGATCAAACGGAACGACTCGGCGTCATCGGGTCTCCTTCATCAACGGCGCAACTTGCTATAGACATATTAGGCTCAGCGGTGACGCGTAAGTTGGTGGGTGAATTGGCATTGTTCCGCTTTCTTCAGGATTCAGCTTCGCATTACGCTCTAGGACAAATCACCGAGATCCAGCTGCGCAATATTTGGCATGAGGATCCGACCATGCGCAGCCTCATACGCCAGCGCGGGCGGGTGGACCCTGTGAGTGAGCGCCAGGATACCCATTTGGGGCAAATGGTAACCAGTGCCGTATTTAAGCAGGGCGGGGTTGCCGGATATGAACCCAGTATTTTAGGCACCGTTCCGTCAACGGGTACACCGATTCATATCGTGACAGATGAAATATTGAACGAAATTCTGAGCCCTTACAGGGATCAAATATTTTATTTGGGCCACGTGTACGGTTCTATCCCCAAATTGCCCTTCTGGTTCAAACATTTCGACCGTGGGCCGGATGGCGCCGGGGAAGCGTATCATATAGGCATCTTTGGAAAAACTGGTTCCGGCAAGTCGGTGTTGGCTAAGATGATCCTTGTGGCATATGCCCGTTACCCTAAAATGGCCTTGCTGGTAATCGATCCACAGGGAGAGTTTGCACGAGAGATGAAAGGCGGGAGCACTGTGGGTGAGTTCTCGTTACCCATCGATCAACTGGTTAAGAGTATGGGTAAGAAAAGTTATGTAATGACCGTTCGCAATCTTGTCCTGGATCGTTGGGAACTTTTTGAACAGATTCTTTACGAGTCTTTATTCTTTGAAAGGTTAACAATTCCGAAGTCCGAAAACAGGGAACTCGCCTGCAACATATTAAGTGACAGACTCAGAAAAGCCCGAGTCAATCTAAATGATCTCTATAAACGGGAATCTTTTGACAAAGCGTGGAAATTACTGTCCGAGGACAAAGTTCAAAAGGTGTTTTATCGTTCAGAAGGACCGAGAGAACGCTTCAATACAGCATTGTCAGAATCTGATCCAGAAGAATTTTTCCGGGATTATTGGTCGCCTGTCACAGAACTCTTTCGTGAAGATAGAACGGAAGCTCGGACAGTCAATAAGGCATTGGCATGGCTTCTCAATCCTGAGTCAGAAAAAAGGCCAATACTTGTTGTTGATCTTTCAAAAGAGCAAGCTAAAGGATTGTTTTGGAATGATACAATTCAGGCTCTTGTTATCAAGAGATTGTTAGATGGGCTGAACCAGACGGCAGAATACTTCTATAAGGAGGGGACTAATCTAAACGCACTTGTCGTTATTGATGAAGCACACCGACTTGCTCCGAGAGACATACCAAGTGAGGACAATGCATCTAGAGGAGTCAGGTCTATCCTTATTGATGCCGCAAGGACAACAAGAAAATACGGCCTCGGTTGGCTATTCATAAGTCAGACCCTTTCAAGTCTTCATATGGAGATCATTCAACAATTGAGGATATTCTTTTTTGGATTCGGTCTTGGCCTCGGGCAAGAATTTCAATCCTTGCGTCAGCTGATAGGGTCATCCGGAACATCCTTGGATCTCTATCAACTTTTCCGGGATCCTCATTCAGCTTTTGACATCAGCAGCCGCCAATATTCTTTTATGACCATTGGGCCAGTAAGCCCCCTGTCTTTTTCCGGGACCCCTCTATTTTTCAATACGTTCAATACGGTAAAGGCTTTCATAGAGACGAATAGATTGAAGGTATAAAGAGGTACTCGGATGGCATCAAAGAATGATGGTTGAAAAAATGAAGACTTGCCAAAACTGTTTTCAGGAATTTGAAGATGCGCCGTATCCTGAACTCGCGGCCAGTCCTGCCGAGGTCTTGGGAGAGATTTTTCTGGAGTCAGTAGGCGTTGACGATCGCGGCATCGGGGATGCACACAGCCTCTGTCCGGCCTGCCGAGAGAAGCTGGGATCGTCAACCTTCTCGGTTTCGGCTTATAGTTGCGCCTGACAATCCTCCGAAAAACCGCCCCGGAAACCATAGCAAGAGGCTGACCGATGGCCACGATGATCCCCGACGACATCCAGATCTTCACCACTCCCGGCGAAGGCGCTTTCTACCGGTTCCTCCAGACTGTCGCCCGGCCCGACGACCGCCACCTGTCATGGTATCTGCCCGACGTCCAGGGTCGGGAGCCCGATTTCATCCTCTATTCCGAGGACGTCGGCCTCGTTATCTTCGAGGTCAAGGACTGGGCCATCGACCAGATCATCGAGGGCACACCCCTGCACTTTCTCCTGCTCATGGATGGCTGTGAGGAGAAGCGACAGAATCCCCTCCAGCAGGCGCGGACCTATTTCAACCTGATCATGGAGAAGATCCGACAGGACACCCATCTTCTTTCAAAGGAGCCCCACGTCTACGGTCATGTCAAGATTCCCGTCAACTGCGGTGTTGTCTTTCCGAACATCAACAAGTTCGAATATGTCCAGAAGGGCCTCGACCGGATCATCCCCCCGGAGAAAATCTTCTTCTGGGACGATCTCCACCCCCAATCGCCCCTCTGCTCTGACCCGACGGGCCGTTGTTTTCAGGAGACCCTGCGGCGGATGTTCACCCCGCTGTTCGACTTCCGAATCACGGGAAAGGAGCTCGGCCATCTCAAGCAACTGCTCTTTCCCGTCGTCCGGATCGAACTTCCCGACCGGGGCGCGGGACGGATGCGCGCCGATGAGGCCTGCCGGCTGAAGCTCCTGGATCACCACCAGGAGAGCATCGCCCGGCAGTACGACGGGGGGCACCGGATCATCACCGGCCCCTCGGGAAGCGGCAAGACCCTGATTCTGGTCCACAGGGCGGCCATGCTCAAGCGCTACAACCCCGCCGTCCGGAACATCCTTTTCGTCTGCTACAACATCACGCTGGTGAACTATGTGCGGCGGTTGTTGTCCGAGAAGCATGTGCCACAGGGTGAGGGCGGCGTCGATGTCCTGCACTTCTTTGAGCTCTGCGGCCGGATCACCGGGGAGGAAATCCCATATGAGAAAGCCGATACGGAGTACTACGACATGGTCATTCAGGACACCCTGGAGAAATTGCCGGGTTGTCCACTAAAATATGACGCCGTTCTCGTCGACGAGGGGCAGGATTTTTCCGACGACATGCTGAGAATCGTCGTGGCTCTGCTGAATCCAGCGACAAACCACCTGGCCATAGCCCTCGATGAGAACCAGAACATCTACCAGCGTCGCCGGACCTGGAAGGATCTGGGGATTCAGGCGCGCGGGCGCGTCCATCGCATGACATGGGTTTATCGGAACACGCAAGAGATCTCCGATTTTGCGGCGGCGCTGGTCGAAAGCCCAACCTCATCGGTGCCCGAATCTGCCGACGTCACGGATCATCAGGGGCGGCTGTTTCCGGAAACCTTTGAAGCGCCTCATGGCGCACCTCCCGACATCAGGGCTTTCCCTGACTACGGGGAAATTGCCGCCTGGGTGGCCGACAAGGTCCTTGACCTCTCAGAAGGGGGGGGCTACCCCCTCTCAGAGATGGCAGTGATTTATACCATGAAGACCCCGGAGAATGACCCCGGCATGAATTTGCCTCTTCTTATCGTGAAGGCGTTGGACAAGAGAGGGATCCTTCATAACTGGATTTCAGAAGACTACCGTGCCAAGAGATCCTATGACGTCACCACGGAAAGCGTGATGATCTCCACCATTCATAGTGTGAAGGGATTTGACTATGCTTGCGCCTTTCTACTGGGGCTGGATTGGTTGGCACCGGGACGATGGACTGAAGAACAGGTCAATAAGCTAGCCTATGTCGCGGTCACCCGGGCGCGGGAACTGTTGTTTATGCCTTACTGCAGTAAAAATGAACTGATGACGAAGCTTCTACGATAAATAAGTTAATGCAGAAGGTGAAACTCGTGAAGATAGACGATTGCATTCATACTTTTGAGGATCTTGCTTTAAAAGTCCTTCCTGAACATTTCCGCAAACTCGAAATATCCCTTGAATCGCCGTGGCCAGCTATACTTTTCTCACAGAAAGGGTTTGGTCCTAAAGCAATAGCTAATCATCTCGGAATCCCGAGGGATTTTAGTGGCTGCTACGTGTTCTCTGAATCCTCCAATCCGATTTATGTTGGTATCTCCCGAGGTGTTCTTGCACGGGTCCGGCAGCACATGTTGGGTGGAACCCATTTTGATGCGACCTTAGCTTATGCAATGGCTCAACGACGATGCCCAACAAAAGGGCACCGATCTGTTGTTATGACAGACGAATGTTTCAGAACCGCGTTTTCAGAAGCACAGACATATCTTCGAAGCCTGTACGTTTCAGCTATTCAGATCGAAAACCCTCTTGAATTACATATTTTTGAACCCTTTGCAGCAATGGCCCTTGGAACTTCTGAATGGAATACTTTTCGGACACATTGATGATGTTTGCTGATCAGGTAACCGTTTCTTTTCCCTTCCAGCCTCCTACACTACCCAGCATGGGCATCAGGGCCAGGCGTGCAACGGAAAAATCCAAAGCGGAAGGATCGGGAGAAACAAATATACTTATTAAGGGTCTCATAATAGAATAGACCATGCTGTGTAGAAAGACTGATAATCAAGTCGCCTTGCGCCCTTGTCGCTCATGAGAAACTTAAGGAAACATCATAAGCATAATGTCAATACT
>Ga0180009_10002972_pt1 | contig 19612 bp, 19 predicted proteins | sample OS_PC_MetaG_FD_123537 | JGI IMG/M metagenome (GOLD analysis project Ga0180009, IMG submission 123537) | Groundwater microbial communities from the Aspo Hard Rock Laboratory (HRL) deep subsurface site, Sweden - OS_PC_MetaG | ecosystem: Environmental > Aquatic > Deep subsurface > Groundwater...
CCCCAGTGGCCACCTTCCCCCGTCGACAGCCTCAAGCAAGGCCTGTGTCCGGCGCACCCGGCGCCGACTGTCCGCCGAGGATCGCAGACGGCAAGCTGCCGCCGGAGGCGGCTTCGTTCAACAAACCACTTGGAGGAAATAGTTGGCGAGCGCACCGCCGAGCTCGAGCGCGTGAACGAGCGGCTGATGCAGGAGATCGCCGAGCGAAAGCGCGCCGAGGACGAAGTCCGCAAGCTCAATGAGGATCTGGAGGTGCTGGTCGCAGAGCGCACCAGGCAGCTCGAGGCGGTCAACAAGGAGCTCGAGGCCTTCGCCTACTCGGTCTCGCACGATCTGCGAGCGCCACTCCGGGCCGTGGAAGGATTCAGCCAGGCGCTCCTGGAGGACTACCAGGCCGCTCTCGACGACAAGGGCAAGGACTACCTTCTGCGAGTCTCGGCCGAGGCCCGGCGCATGGCTCAGCTCATCCAGGACCTGCTCGTGCTCTCCCGGGTGACACGCGCCGAGATGAGCTTCCAGCCGGTGGATCTCTCTGCGCTGGCGATGGCTGTCGTGGAGATGCTTCGGCAGGGTGATCCTTCGAGACAGGTGGAGGTCAACCTGGCGCCTGGCCTCGCGACCCGGGGCGACCCTCGCCTGTTGCGGCAAGTTCTGGAGAACCTCCTGGGCAACGCGTGGAAGTTCACCTCTCGCACGGACGGCGCCCGGATCGAGCTCGGCTCGGAAATGTGTGAGAGCGCTGCCACCTACTTCGTTCGCGACAATGGGGCCGGCTTCGACATGGAGTACGCAAACAAGCTGTTTGCCCCGTTCCAGCGCCTGCACGGGATGACGGAGTTTCCGGGTACAGGCGTCGGGTTGTCGACCGTTCAACGGATCGTCACACGACACGGCGGCCGAGTCTGGGCGGAAAGCGCGGTTGGCCAGGGCGCCACATTCTTTTTCACGCTCGGCGACGGGAGCAGAGCGGGGGAGGCACAGTAGCCATGCTGGCTTCAAACAAGTCGGGGAGAATCCTGCTGGTCGAGGACAATCCTCACGATGAGGCGCTGACCCTTCGCGCGCTCCAAAAGAAGAACTTGGCCAACGAGATTGTCGTGGTCCGCGACGGCGCCGAAGCGCTGGACTTCCTCTTCTGCAACGGAAGCTATTCGGGCAGAGATCCAGAGGATCTGCCGTCCGTTGTTCTGCTGGATCTGAAGCTGCCCAAGGTGGACGGGCTCGAGGTGCTCAGACGCGTGCGCGCTGACGAGAGAACCGAGTTCTTGCCCGTGGTCATCCTGACGTCGTCCGACGAGCAGCGAGATCTGGTCGAGAGCTACCGGAGTGGCGCCAACAGCTACGTGCGCAAGCCGGTCGAGTTCGACCAGTTCACCGAGGCCGTGCAGCAGCTCGGACTTTACTGGCTGCTCATGAACGAGCCGCCACACAGGAGGGGGTGAGAACCATGGGCGAGCCATTGCGGGCACTTATCGTAGAGGATTCGGAGAGCGACGCGCTGCTCCTGCTGCGTGAGCTGGACAATGCAGGGTTCGAGCCACGACACGAGAGGGTGGAGACCAAGGAGCAGCTCATGGCCGCGCTCGCAAGGCAGTCCTGGGACGTGATCCTTTCCGACTACACCATGCCCACTCTCGACGCACCGGGGGCGCTCGCAACAGTTCAAGCAACAGGTATCGACGTCCCGTTTATCGTCATCTCCGGCACAGTGGGTGAGGACATCGCCGTACGGACCATGAAGGCGGGTGCGCACGACTACCTCATGAAGGGAGCCCTGATCAGGCTCGGTGAAGCGATCCGCCGAGAGATGGAGGCAGCCCGGGTTCGACGTGAGCAAAAAGCGGCCTCGGCGCGCGTGCGCCACTTGAACGCAGTCCTGCGTGCCATTCGCAACGTGAACCAGCTCATCGTTCGAGAGAAGGACCCCGCGGAGATCCTGCGCCAGAGCTGTATGGAACTGGTAGATGCTAGGGGATACGACGCGGTGTGGATCGCCATAACCGAGGAACGTGGCCCGTTTGGACGGCTGGTGGCCGAGCGGGGCTTTGGTAAAGCATTCGCCGAAATGAGACGGCGGCTAGAGCAAGGTATCGTGCCTCCCTGTTGTGAGAAAGCGGCGGACGCTGGCACGGTCCACATCATCCGTGATCCTCACCGTGAATGTCCGGCCGAATGCCCGTCGCTGAAGAACGAGACATCGAGCTGCCAGCGGGCCGCAATGACCATCGTCTCCCCGCTCAAGAGCAACGGCCGGACTCACGGGTTTCTTTGTGCAGCAGTCCCGCCAGACCTGGATATCGACGATGAGGAGACGTCGCTCATACGGGAGGTTGCGGGCGACATCGGCTTCGCACTTTGGAGCATCGAGACCGAGGGCGCACGTCGACAAGAAGAGGAGAGATTCCGCCTCACGTTCGACGACGCCAGCATTGGAAAGGTACTGACCGCAATCGACGGCAAGTTGACCAGGGTCAATCAAGCCTTCTGCGACCTGCTCGGCTATACCCGCGAGGAGCTTGAAGCCAAGGACTTCGCCGAGGTCACCCACCCCGACGATCTCGGTATCAGTCGAGAGGCAGTGCGGTGCCTGCTGGCCGGTGAGCAAACGAGCTACCGATTTGACAAGCGATATCTGCGAAAAGACGGGCAACCGGTGTGGACCGACGTCAGCACCATTCTCCTGCACAATCCGGATGGGAGCCCGGCCAACTTCATCACTCATGTCCTCGACATCTCCGAGCGCAAGCGTCTACATGCCCAGATCGCACAGTCAGACCGACTGGCCAGCATGGGCATGCTCGCTGCGGGAGTGGCCCACGAGATCAACAACCCACTGGCCTACATCCTCTACAACCTCGAGAGTCTGACGGACGATCTACCGAAGCTCTCTTCAGCCTTGCGGAAATGTCTAGACATCGTCGTTGAGCGGTTTGGCGAGGATGAGTGGGCCAAGTTGATGGGGCCGGATCGAGAGATGCTCAACCCTTCGATGCTCGACGATATCCGATCCCGCTTCAAGGACGCGCTCCAGGGCTCTCACCGTATCAGGGACGTCGCTCGGGGGCTTGGAACCTTCTCGCGGGTGGAGCGGAATCGCGTAGTCCCGGTCGCGTTGATGCACGTGATCGAGGTTGCCATCAACATGGTGTTCAACGAGATCAAGTACCGGGCCAGGTTGGTCAAGGAGTACGGCAAGACCTCCACGATTATGGCCAACGACGGCAGGCTCTCTCAGGTATTTCTCAACTTGCTCATCAACGCGGCCCACGCGATCCAGGAGGGCGACGTCGAGGGCAACGAAATCAGGGTGCGCACCTGGCAGGAAGGTGACGAGGTGTTCGCGGAAGTCCGTGACACGGGCAGGGGCATAGCCAAGGAGCATATTCCTCATCTCTTCGAGCCGTTCTTCACCACCAAGGAGATCGGGGTGGGAACCGGACTGGGGCTACCTATCAGCAAGACCATCGTCGAGGAGTATGGCGGCCGCATCGAGGTGGCAAGCGAGGTCGGCAAAGGAACGAGCTTTGTTGTTCGCCTGCCGGTGAAGAAGGCAGAGCAGCTAGACGAAGCGGCGCCGGCAACGCAGGCGCTCGATCAACCCGACGTGCGCGGCCGCATCCTGGTCGTCGATGACGAGGCCGGGATCCGCAGCGCCATGGTCCGAATGCTGAAAGGTCACGACGTGGTCGAAGCAGCCTCTGGCGACGAGGCTCGGAAGATCATCAAGGCCGACCAGGCCTTCGATCTGATCCTCTGTGACATGATGATGCCCGCCATGTCGGGAGTGGAGCTGCACGAGTGGCTCTCGATGACGCACCCGGATCTGGCCAAACAGGTCGTGTTCATCACCGGCGGCGCATTCACCCCTAGGGCGTCGCAGTACCTGGCCAAGGTCAGCAACATCCGGCTCGAGAAGCCCTTTGACGTGGTCAATTTCAAGAAGATCGTCGGCGAGCTGATTCGAAGTGCAAAGCACAACAGGGGAGAATCGTGAATCGTAGGGGTGTCCGACGCGGTTCGGGTCTAGAAAGGAGAGATTGATGGAGACGACAGGATTCACACCTGAGGACATCCTGGACCTCGCTGTTCGGATGGAGAAGAACCGCGCGGAGTTCTACCAGCGTGCGGCCAGAATCGCCGAGGCGTTCAGACACTCGGACGACCAGGTGGGCGCGTGAAAACCGTTCAGAAACCGCCAGCCCTGGCTCGCTGCCTCCAAGCGGAAGGGAGCCTCCCCCATGAAGGATAGGACCGCCGAGACCAGAACGGTCACGATCACGTTTGGCGAAGACGGCATCCTCGTTGTTCGTTCACACCCCGGCCACGACCAGAGCGCAGACGATGCGCGCGAGAACCTCGAGACTTGTCGGCAGCTCGTGGGAGACAAGAAGGCGCCCGTGCTGGTGGACTTGCGACAAATGGGCGTCCTGGAAAATCAAGCCCGGAAGGTCTATGCAACCGAGGCAGACTTCGCCTTGGCCCAGGCCATGCTCGTGGACTCCGCCTTCACCCGCATCGCTGCCAACCTCTTCATCCGCATTGCCAACCCGGTACAGCCGACCAGGATGTTCAGCTCCGAAGACGAGGCCATTCAGTGGCTCAAGGGGATCCTCGCATGAGCCTGGACCGGCACCGCCTGGACGAACTTCTGGCTGTCATCGAGACGCTGGCGTCGGGCGACTTCAGCGCCAGGATGGGTCTGTCTCCGGCTCATGACGATCTCGATGCCATCGGTTATGGGCTCAACGTCATGGCCGAAGAGGTCGAGACTGCAAATGCCGAACGCCATGAAGCGAAGCGCCTCAGAGATGCCAGCGAGCAACGCCTCTCACACCTGCTCGCAACGAGCCCGACCACTGTTTATGCCTGCACGGCGGCGGAGCCCTACCCCGCCACCTTCGTCGCCGACACCGTCCAGCAACATTTTGGCTTTGCCCCGAGCGCCTTCCTCGACGACCCCGGCTTCTGGGCGTCGCGCATTCACCCAGAGGACGCCCCGCGCATCTTCGCCGGGCTTAGCAAGCTATCCGAACACGACCGTCACGCTCACGAATACCGTTGGCAGAAGGCTGATGGTTCCTGGTGCTGGGTTCACGACCGGTTGGTGCTCACGCACAACAGCGAGGGCAATCCCAACGAGATCATCGGCACATGGATGGATGTCACGAAGCGCAAGCGAGCGGAGGCGGAGTTGGCCGCTTCGGAATCTCGCGTTCGGTCCATCCTGAACACGGTGCTGGACGGAGTCATCGTCATCGACATTGGTGGTCGCGTCTCCACGTTCAACCCAGCAGCCGAGAAGATCTTTGGGTATTCGGAAGCCGAGGTCCGCGGAAAGAACATCTCCTTGCTGATGGCCGAGCCAGAAAGGAGCCATCACGATGCCTCCATCGCGCGGTACGTCGAGACCGGGGATCCACATGTCATTGGCAAAGCAGGGATCGAGGTCGTGGGTCGCAGGAATGACGGCACGATTGTCCCTCTCGGTCTCAGTGTGTCTGAGACTTGGATAGGCGGCGAGCGCTTCTTCACCGGCGTCGTTCGCGACATCACGGAGCAGAAGCAGGCACAGCAGGAGCTGAAGCGATCAAAGGACCTGGCGCTCGCCGCGAACAAGGCCAAGAGCGCCTTCCTGGCCAACATGAGCCACGAGCTACGGACGCCGCTCAACGGGATCATCGGCTTCTCTGAGCTGTTGGAGCAACAGCACTTTGGCCCACTGACTGATCGGCAAGGTACCTATGTCCAGAACATTCTCGTCAGCGGCCGGCACCTGCTGACGCTGGTGAACGACATCCTCGACCTCTCCAAGGTGGAGGCGGGCAAGCTCCAGCTGTCGCGCGAGTGGACGTCGTTTGAGCAGGTCGCAGATGGTGTCATGGGCATCGTACAGCCGTTTGCCAACAAGCGAAGCGTCACCGTCGAGCGAACGATACCTGCGAGCCTGCCCGATATTCTCGTCGATCCCGTGCGCCTCAAGCAGGTGCTCTACAACCTCCTCTCCAACGGGATCAAGTTCACACCCCGAGGCGGCAGGGTCGAGCTTCGGGTTGTGCTCGAGGGGTCGCACCTGCGCATCGACATCGAAGACACTGGGATCGGCGTTGCGCCCGACGACATGCCCAGACTGTTTCGGGAGTTCGAACAGATCGACCGGCTTGACGGAGAAGAACAAGAAGGCACCGGCCTGGGGCTGGCCCTGACCAGACGATTGGTGGAGATCCACGGCGGCGAGATTGAGGCAAAGAGTGAGCTGGGCAAGGGTTCCGTTTTCACCGTCAGGCTCCCAGCTCTTCGCGGACAGCCCGGAGAGGCCGCATCTGCGGCTGAGACCCCGTTTCCAGATGGTGCCATCGTCTTGGTGGTCGAAGACGACCCACAGGCCGCTGAGCTTATAGCCGGCCAGCTGCGCGCAAGTGGGGTCGCGGTCGCCTTTGCCCGAAACGCCGATGAGGCGGTTGCACTGGCAGGCAGTCTACGCCCGGCGGCGATCACGCTCGACATTCTGATGCGAGGGAAGAATGGTTGGGACGTGCTCGCGCGCCTCAAGCAGTCCCCGGAGACTGAAAGGATCCCCGTTATCGTCATTTCGGTCGTTGACGAGAAGAGAAAGGGGCTCGTGCTGGGAGCAGCGGACTATCTCGTGAAGCCGGTGAGCAGGGATGAGCTCACCAGTGCGCTCGCGCGCGCCGGTGTGGCGACCGGAGATCTCACAGGCCTGCGAGTGTGCCTGCTCGACAGTGGCAACGGTGAGCTGGGGCGGGTCGAGGGTGAGCTTCGACGCGCCGGGTGTGACGTTCGTCGCCACCAGGTGTTTTCCGTCGATGCACTTCGAAAGATATCCCCCGATGTGGCCATCGTCGACCTTGACCACGATCCGAAATCGGCACTGCAGTGCTTCGAGACTATCGACACCCTCGGCGACACTGCGCCACCGGTGCTGGCGCTTCTGGGAAGTGACGGAGCGGTGCCGGGCGAGTGGGTCACCAAGGTCGAAGGAATTTCACTGACAGAGGTTGTCCAGGCGCCGGATCGACTCGTGCGCACTATTCGGCGAATGGTCCACCAGTCGCGCCGGGGAGCTTCCTCCCTCCATGCGGTCACGTGGTTGCCTCAACGCGAGGAGATCGTCAGGTACCTCGATGACGTGATACGTCGAGCCGAGGGCGATCCGTGCCGTATCATGCTGGTCGCGGCACGTATCGACCCGACGGCCTTGCGCGGACGCTGGGACACTGAGATGTCGCGCCACATCCGAAGGGGTGACTTCGTTGGTCACGCGGCCGACGGCAACGTCGTCCTGGCGATCGAGAACACGTCAGGTGCTCCCGTCAGCGGTCTGGATGAACGCTTCGTCGCGATCCTTCGCCGGCTCGGTGTCGAACCGCACGATGTCCGTGTCATCCACTATCCAAAGGATGGAGGAACCGCGGAGGAGCTGCTGGCCGCCGCCGACGCAAACGGAAAGAAGGCACCATGAAAGGTCCGCGAATTCTTCTCGTCGAGGACAACGCCATCAATCGGCAGCTCGCCCACGACATTCTCGAGCACGCCGGTTTCGAGATCGTCGAAGCCACGAACGTCGACGAAGGACGTGCCCGGCTGCGAGAACGAACGCCCCAGCTCGTTGTCATGGATGTCCAGATACCGGGGGGCGGGGGCGAGTTGCTCTTGCGCGAGATCCGTGCGGACGCACGCACTGCGGGTCTACCCGTCGTCGCCGTCACCGCGTTTGCCATGGACGGCGATCGCGAGCGCCTGTTGGCCGCTGGGTTCAACGGCTACGTCAGCAAGCCGATTGACACGCGGCGCTTCGCATCCACGATAGCCTCGTTCCTCGATAACGTGGAGGTGAAGGATGAGTAACGAATCTGAAGCCCGTGGTGACAGGGTTCTCGTCGTCGACGACAACCTTCAGAACCGCCTCGTCGCCGAGGGCCATCTGGTGGCCGAGGGGCACACGGTCGTATTGGCCGAGAGCGGCAGCGAAGCCCTCGATCGCTTCGCGGCAGATCCCCCTGATCTCGTCCTCCTCGACATCCTCATGCCCGGAATGGACGGGTTCGAGGTGTGCCGGCGGCTGCGTGAAACCGATCGCGGTCGAGAGACGCCGATCCTGTTTCTGACCGCCCTTGGTGATCTCGACACGCATCAGCGGGCGCTGGAATCAGGCGGGGACGACTTCCTGACCAAGCCCATCCAGCGAGTGGAACTCCTGTTACGGGTGCGATCGCTGCTTCGCATAAAGCGCCTACAGAACGGGCTGGAGCGCAGCAATGCACTCATTAGCTCTCAGCGCGACGCGCTGCTGCGCGCCCAGGAGGACAAGCGCCGCCTCACCGCGATGATCGTCCACGATCTGAAGAGCCCGCTGACAGGGGTCCTGGCAAACGCCCAGTATCTTCTGGACAGCGCTGGCCTCGAAGGTGACCTCCGTGAGTCGCTGAAGGACGTGGTGACATCGAGCGACACCATGCATCGGATGGTCATGGATCTCCTCGATGTGGCGCGCAGCGAGGACGGCGCACTCATTCCACATCGCACCCCCGTGAACCTCGCTGGCTTGCTCGAGGAGTGCAGCGCTTCGTTTCGAGGCCAGTCACGGCAGTCGGGGCACGAGCTCGTCATAGACATTGGCGACAACACGAGCAGCCTGGAGGCGGACAAAGACCTGCTCCGGCGAGTCCTCGAAAACTTCCTGGACAACGCCGCGAAGTACGCGCCCTCGGGAACGGCAATCAAGATCGATGTGAGGCGGGAAGTTGAAGGCCGACTCTTGTTCCGCGTGCGGGACCGAGGCCCCGGCATTCCCGAGGAGTATCGCACCAAGATCTTCCAGCAGTACACGCAGGTCGATGATTCCGCACAAGTGCGGACCAGCCGCGGCCTCGGACTTGCGTTCTGCCGTCTCGCCGTCGAGGCCCATGGCGGTGAGATCTGGGTGCAGGACAATGTCGAGGGAGGGAGCGAGTTTTGCTTCTGGCTCCCGGTTCCGTCCCGAGAAGGCCAGCAACCGCAATAGGTGCGGCGCAAGTGGAGGGTGACATGGATGAGCACGCAACGAGCAGCACGACAGCGAAGGGGCCCACCGTGGCGAACAAAGGAGCGGTGGACGCCGCTGCTCGGGTCCTCGTGGTCGACGACGAGGCGCAGGTGCGCGATTCAGTGGCGCGGATCCTGCGCGGACGAGGCTACGATGTGGAGACCGCGACCGATGGTGCTAGCGCTCTTGCGACCATCGCGACCCGAGCGTGCGATGTCATCGTCAGCGACATCTCCATGCCGGCCATGGACGGCATTGCCCTGATGAGGTCTGTCCGGGAGGTGGACCTGGACACCCCCATCATCCTACTGACCGGGTCCCCGTCGCTGGAGACGGCGAAGAACGCGATCGAGCTGGGGGCATTTCGTTACCTGACGAAGCCGGTGAACAAGGACGAGCTCGAAACCGCGGTGGCACGCGCGACCGTGGCTCGGCGCGTGGCGCTGCTGAAGCGCGATGCATTGGCGGCGGCGGGCGGTGACAGCGCTGCGGCGGGGGACATTGCTGGTCTCCAGGTGAGCTTCGACCGAGCCCTTCAGAAGCTCTGGATGGCGTACCAGCCGATCGTGCGGGCTTCTGACGGGACAGTGTTCGGCTACGAGGCACTGATGAGGAGCGACGAGCCTGCACTGCCACATCCGGGGGCGATGCTTGATGCGGCCGAGCGGCTCCGCCGTGTCCTGGACCTCGGTCGGGTGGTGCGTGCTCGATCTGTCCCCGCAATGGTGGATGCTCCCATCGACCACGTGTTCTTCGTCAATCTCCATCCCGCAGATCTGCTCGACGATGACCTCCTGCTGCGGGACGCGCCTCTGTCTGCGCATGCCCACCGGATCGTCTTGGAGATCACAGAGCGGGCGACGATCTCGAACATGAACGAGGTCCGCCTTCGCCTGGGCCGGTTGAGAGAAATGGGCTTCCGTTTTGCGGTCGACGATCTAGGCGCGGGGTACGCCGGCCTCACCAGCTTCGCGACGCTCGAGCCCGATATTGTCAAGCTCGACATGACGCTCATTCGCGACGTGGACTCGAACCAGACAAAGCAGCGCGTAGTCCGGTCCATGGTGGGCCTCTGCAGGGAGATCGGCACCACGGTGGTCGCCGAAGGCATCGAGACCCCCAGTGAGCGCGACACCATCGTATCGCTGGGCTGCGATCTCGTGCAGGGCTACTTCGTCGCCAAGCCGGGGAGACCTTTTCCGTCCGTTCATTGGTAGCGTCGATGAGAGGCCCGATCGCGCGGTGGTGGAACAAGGGTGAGTGGCGGATAGCCCAAGGGGCGTCCGGCGCGAGATCCCAGACCGAGAGGAGAGATTGATGGAGACGATAGGATTCACACCTGAGGACATCCTGGACCTCGCTATTCAGATGGAGAAGAACGGCGCGGAGTTCTACCAGCGTGCGTCCAGAATCGCCGAGGCGCCCGGTCAGCGGCTCATGCTGGAGGGACTCGCAGCCATGGAGAGGGGCCACGCCGCGACCTTGGTGGAGCTGAAAGAGCGGATCGTTGATGTGCTGGGAACTGGTGATGCGGAGGTTGATGCGGTCGTCGCAGAGTTCCTGTCGTCGTGGCTGAGCGGAGTCGTGTTCGACAAGGATGCGAAGGATCTGCAGTTAGCTCAGAGCGCGACCGTTGCCGACATCTTGGGCAGGGCCATTCTACTGGAGAAGGAGACTGTTTGCTTCTATGCCGGTCTGCGTGCGTACGTTGCAGACACGGCGGCCGAGGAAGTGGTGGACCGGATCATCGGCGAGGAACTGCGCCACGTCACAGACCTTGGCAAAGCGATGCAGGACTTGAGGTAATGGCCCAAGGGGGTCTGCGGCTCCCAGCGGTTTTCACTGCACCAGCTCAAAGGAATCGGGAATCGTAGGTGAGCGTCACCGACTCGATGACGTTGTCGTTGCCCGTTGTCCCAGTCGCCCGCATATACGCGGATCCATCGGTCACCGCCGCCGAGCGGCACTTCCTCGAGTTCGCCCGCACCACCAGTATACCACTCTACGAGGTGGTCGACGCCCGCTCCGGTGTCTTGTCTCGAGTGTCGGGACCGGCGTGGGTGGGATGTGGCCGAGGTCGAGGTGGGGTTGGAAGCGGGTCACGTGCCAGGGGGTCTCGGGCCCCAGGCGCTCGCGGATCCAGCACGCCAGCGCCCGCAACTCGTCTTCGTCGTCGTTGTGGTCCGGGACGAGGTTGGTGACGACCTCCACGTGGACGCCACCCTGCTTGACGCGTTCCGTCACTCGCAGGGATGCCCTCCACGTCCACGCCGCCAGCGACCTTCTTGTAGGTCGTGGGTGAAAAGCCCTTGATGTCAACGCGGTAGACGTCGAGATGGGGCGCGAGGAGGTCCATGGCCTCCTCGGTGATGTAGCCGTTCGTGACGTAGTTCGTGAAGAGGCCGTGCTTCCTGGCGATCCTTGCCGTGTCCAGGGTGTACTCGAACCACAACGTGGGCTCGTTGAAGGTCCAGGAGAGGCCGATGCACGAGCGCGCCTTGGCCAGCTCCACCTGCTCCTCGGGGGAGAGGTAGGAAGTCCCGCGACTCGTGCCGCCCTGGAAGTGGGCGATGTCCCAGTTTTGGCAGCCTGGGCAGCGGAAGTTGCAGCCGAGGCCTCCCAACGAGAGCCACCGGCTGCCCGGGTGGAAGTGGAAGACCGGCTTCTTCTCGATCGGGTTCACCGAGACTGACGAGACCTCGCCGTAAGTCAGGCTGACCAGCCTCCCGCGCCGGTTCTTGCGGGTGCAGCACCATCCTCTCTCTCCCTCGGCCACGATGCACCGCCTCTGGCACACCCCACACTGCACGCGCCCATCCGGGAGCTTCTGATAGAGGAGTGCTTCCCTCTCCATGGGGCGTCACACCTGTTTCGGCGGGATGCGCCTGGGCGAATGGGCCGAGGAGTAGTCGATTCCTGCCTGTCGCAGTCGCTCCTCCACGTTGCCGTAGAGGGCCAACTCCTCGATCTCGAGCTCGCGCAAGTGCGGTGCGATGGCGCCAAGCCTTCTCCGCAGGGAGCGTATGTTCTCGGGGGTGGAGAAGCTGACCATGGCCGCGGGCTGCATGCGCACGCACGCACGAACCAGGTTCTCGACCGCCTGCAGCTGGAGCTCTGCCCCCGTGAGGCGGGTGAACTCTTCCTCGGTTGTCCCCTTGAAGCTCACCCGCACGTGGAGGTTCTCGAACCGTGCGAGGTTCTCGGCGTAGCTCTGGTCGCTGCCCAGCAGGATGCCGTTGGTCTCGAGGATGAACAGGAGGTCTGTCGGGATGCGCTGGAGGACGCCGAGCAGGTGCTCGCGGGCGAGGGTGGGCTCGTTTCCGCTGATGCGCACCTGGTCGTAGCCCTTCTTGCGCGCGATGCTGACGAGCCGGCGGGCCACATCACCCGCAGTGTAGAACTCCCCCACCTGCTCGCGGAGGACCACCTCGTTCCATGACCAGCAGAACAGGCAGCGGAGGTTGCAGTCCACGCAGTCGGCTGTGGCGATGCCGCCGTAGAACCGGGCCGGCCGGAAGCGGCGGTACTTGCGCGCCTCCCCGCTGGAAACCAGCCGGGAGATCTCCTCGGCCTGCAGCACGGGATCCATCACGAAGAGAGACTACCTCATCCGGATCGATCTGGCAGTCAGACCGTCATCTTGACCCTGTTCCCCTCGGGGGCATAGCATCGCGTCCACCCCTCGGAGCTGGAAGTGTTCGATGACGAAGTCCGACCTTGCGCAGAAGGTTGCCGAGAAGCTGAAGCTCTCCACCGGGAGGTCCGAGTTCCTCGTCAACACGATCATTGATGTCCTGGCCGACGCCCTGACGAAGGGCGAGCGCATCGAGCTGCGGGGCTTTGGCAGCTTCGAGGTCAGGAAGTACAAAGCCTACCAGGGTCGCAACCCCAGGACCGGCGAGGCCGTGCAGGTCAAGCCGAAGCGCCTGCCGTTCTTCAGGGTGGGCAAGGAGCTGCGGGAGAGGGTGAACCACCGCGGAGCTGCCACCGATGCCGACGGTGACTCCCCCGCTGGTGGAGGCGGCTGAGATGCCACCCAGGAAGAAGGCAGCAAAGGCCGAGATCGACTGGAAGCGGGCAGTGCCCAGCCACACCCCGGCGGAGGACTTCGTCTACCAACTGGAGGATGGGTTCCTTCTCCGCTGGGAGGCGGTGATCCGGGAGGAGCAGGAGCTGCCGCTCTCGAGGAAGCAGGAGCGCGCGCTCGACGAGCTGATCGGCTTCGACGAGAAGGACGCCAGGATCCTCGTCAGAGCACGCTCGGAGAGGCTCGGGCTGGGCTCGGTGAGCGATCGAGTCGCGGACTTCCTGTGAGGGGCCAGCAGGTTCTGGAGCACAATGATGAGGAAGACGAAGAAGAGGGCGAAGGTCAGGTCCTCGCGCGGTACAGTGGAGCGGATCTCCTTGCCTGGCGGTATGCCGATCTTCGCCTGCGCGGTGGAGCCGGACTGGCGGGTGCGCAATGCTCCCCGGTGGGAGGCGGCGCTGAGATCAGTATCAGTGTCAGGGGTGGAGGCGGTGACCCTCGCGGTGGTGAGATGGCACGGACTGAAGGAGCCGCAGTTCGGGGTGGCGCTGTGGCTGGACGAGCGAGCAGGCTCTTCCGATGCTTCGGTCAAGGAGGTGGTCGCCCAGGTTGGCGAAGCGATCCTGGAGCTTCCGCCGAGCGAGAAGTCAGTGCTGGTCGTCGGCCAGGAGCTCGAGTGCTTGTTCTGCGACGTGGACGAGCCTGTCTTCGTGAAGGACGCGGCTTCTTTTGCCGTGCGGCGGCAGGCTGTCCGGGCCAGGGGGCCGGCGAACGTGGCCTACGATCCGTTCGTGCGCCAGTAGGTGGCGCCAGCGCAGAGGAGGAGGTGATCAGTGCCGCGAAAGACCTGGGTGCGTACTCCGACTGCTGGCGGCAGGAGCATCCCCGAGGCGGTGCGGCGTCAGACCGAGGAGCGCATTCGTCGCTACGCCGAGTAGCATTTCCGGGGGAAGTACACGCGGCTGGATGTCCGGTTCCGCGGCAAGTTCTGCTACGTCGACGCCTACACCGAGCCGGCGGTTCCGAAGCGGCTCCCGCGCGATTTTCCGGAGACGAGAGCGCAGTACCTGGAGCGGCTGCGCGCCACGCCAACCCACCTGTGCCGCCTACGGTACTTCAGCGAGGACCAGTGGAGCTTCGCCATGTACAGCTACAGCCACGAGCGGTACGAGGACTCGTGCTTGCCGTCGGGCGACTTCTGGGGCCTTCCCGTGGAGGCCTTCGACGTGGCGGCGAGCCTGCACCTGTCCTGATCATGCCGCGCCATCGTGCGAGAGGAGGTATCCCGTGCCCGCGTATCTTCTTCGTGAAGGGGAAGGAAAGGCTGTTGCTATCTACAGCAGGTGCGAGGACGAGTTGCTCTGCCGCGCCGAGCTTCTGGTGATGCTCGGGGAGGTTGACGCCAGGGTCCCGCCCGGCCTGGCGCGGGGACCGATCCACGGCTACTACGACGTGGATCCCAGTTGCACCCGCGAGGAGTTTCTCAGGTCGTACGAGAAGGACCCGGCCAGGCACGAGAAGCTCATGGAAGCCAAGAAAGCCATCACAGAGGATGGCTGGGCTTTTCCTGCGCTGGACTGACGAGATTGCCCCGCGCAAGCAGCAGGACGGCTCGCCGGACTCTCATGCTTTCGGCCGGGCCTTCCTGGAAGGCGCCCTCCCGCTTTTCCGCAGACGCTGCGATGCTCGGCATCTCTCGAGGAGGTTCTTCGGCATGGCCCGGATGAATGGTGTCTCCGAGGACCAGCCAGACCAGTAGCTCCTGGCGGTCTCCCTGGGCCACACGATGCACAGCCTGTCCTTGGCCCTGGTGACAGCGACGTAGAGCAGTCTCAGCTCCTCGTCGAGCTTCTCCTGGTCTGGCTCGAGGTCGTCGAAGGTGGAGCGCATGGGGATGCATCCGTCGATGGCCTGGATGATGAACACCACTTTCCACTCGAGCCCCTTGGCCGAGTGCATGGTGGACAGAACGAGCTCGTCCTTCGCCCCGTCGTCGGTGAGGTTGTCCTTGCGCGAGCGGTTGGGTGGCTCGATGGCCAGCTCGGCCAGCATGGACTCGAGGCTCTCGTAGCGCTGGCAGAGCGCGACGAGCTGCTCGAGGTCCCGCTGCCGTTTGGGCCAGTCGTCGAACCGGAGCTTCAGGATGGGAGCGTAGTACTCGAGCACGTGCTCCAGGCTCCGGGCGGGCGTCGGCCTCGCCCTCTCCAAGGTCTCCAGGAGGCCGGCCAGCTCGTGCAGGCTGTGCAGCGACTTCTTCCGTGCAGGGTACTCCTTGAGGCCCTCGGCCACGGGCTTGCCTGCCAGCTCGCGCTGCATCTTGAGCGCGCCGGTCCTGCCGATGCCCTCGCAGAGCATGAGCACCCGGACCAGCGAGAGGTCGTCGGCCGGGTTCGACACCACGCGCAGGTGGGCCAGAGCATCCTTGATGTGTGCCGCCTCGAGGAAGCGGAAGCCGCCGTACTTCACGTAGGGGATCTTCGAGCGCTCCAGCTCAAGTTCGAGGGCCAGGGCGTGGCTGCCGGCCCGGAACAGCACAGCGATCTCCGACAGCGGGATGCCAGCCTGCCGGAGACGTTTGACTTCTGCCGCCACGAAGCTGGCCTGTTCCTCCTCGTCGGATGCCTCCACCAGCAGGGGCCGCTCGCCCCCTTCGCGGCAGGTGAGGAGGCGCTTGTGGAAGGCCTTGGACATCTGCTTCATCAGCGCGTTGGAGACGTCGAGGATCGGCTGGGTGCTGCGGTAGTTCTGCTCCAGCGTGACGAGAGGCGCGTCGGGGAACGCCTTGCGGAAGTCGAGGAGGTTGCGGTACCAGGCGCCGCGGAAGGCGTAGATGCTCTGGGCATCGTCGCCCACCACCATCAGGTTCTGCTGCTCCCCGGCGAGCTGGCAGGTGATACGAGCCTGCAGGAGGTTCGTGTCCTGGTACTCGTCCACCATCACGTAGCGGTAGCGCTCGCGGATGCGCTGTCTGGCCTCGGGGCTCTCCTCGAGCAGCCGGACCAGGTGGACGAGGAGGTCGTCGAAGTCGAGGAGGCGCCGCTCTGCCTTGTAGGCCTTGTAAAGCTTGGCGATCTTCGCCAGGTGGGCCTCTTCGCGGAGGAACTGGGGGTACTCCTCCTTGAGCACCTGCTTGATCTTGACCTTCTTGTTCGTGGCCTTGCTCAGGATGGCGGCGATGGTCTGTCGGCGCGGGAAGCCCCGGCCGCGCTCGGCGAGCTTGAGGTCGCTGCGGATGCTGCTCAGGATCTCGAAGGTGTCTGCCTGGTCGAGGACTGTGAAGTCCCCCGGAACATCGATGGCCCGGCCGTAGCGCCGCAGCACGGCGTTGGCGAAGGAGTGGAACGTTCCGCCGGAGACCTTCCAGCACTGCTCCCCGAGGAGCGCCGCGGCCCGGCCGATCATCTCCTGCGACGCGCGGCGCGTGAAGGTGAGGAGCAGGATCGAGTCAGCGGGCACGCCGGCCTTGACGAGCCTGACCAGGCGGTGGACCAGGGTCCGCGTCTTGCCCGTACCAGCGCCGGCGATGACGAGCACCGGGCCATCGTGGATGTCGGCCGCCTTGCCCTGGGCCGGATTGAGCGCCCCCTCGACGCCAGATGGCTCGGCTCGCTGCTTCTTGGGTCTCCTCGCTGCCATCCGGCTCTCCTGTCCACGTCCAGGTGAACGCCTTGGCCAGTCTACTCCAAGCAGGTCCGCGTGGCGCTTCACGTTCGCCCGCTGCTTGCATTCAGGCCTGTTGGTCAGGAATTCCTGCGATTTCGGGCCATTGCCCGGCCTGGCTGCCGAACAAACCGCTCGACACCACCGAGGCTGGCCCCGTAGCATGTGGAACTGCGGGAAGGAGTGAATCAGGAGAAAGGCGCCGCGCCCGTCCACAGCCGAAGATGAAGGGACAGGTCGAACAAGAAGCGCGCAGCGTTGCTGAGGCGAACCGTCTCACCCGGCAAAAGCTTGCAGGTCAGGGAAACCTCAACATCCGGGACCGGTTCCTGCTGGATGCCCTCGCTGTTGCAGACAAGGACGTGGTTTCCCACGACGCAGGCTTCTATACGCTGCCCTCCCATGCAGCCAAGATCCTCAAGCAGCCTGCACTCGCCGAATTGAACGAGATCTTCGGCATCGTCCGGCAGGTCAACGATCAGATGGTAGGGATGCCTGCCTCACAGGCACGGATCCTTCTGAACGGCGATGAGCGGGTGTTGGCGGTGAACCTCCGGCTGCGAACCTGGGCAGAACAGTACTGCAGGGACCGGCTGGCCAAGCGCAACGCTCGCGATGACAACGATCCGATGGCGAGATTCCAGCGCATCTACTACGAGCTGCTGCCCGACCTCGAGCGGATAGGGTTCGCCGAGGACTCTGTACACCCGGCCTTCCTCGCCGAGTTCATGGACTATCTGCCCTGGGCGCTCTACTGCCACACCTGGAGGGACAAGGTTGAGTTCCGGCGTTCCGAAGGCAAGCTGGGCGGGCAGTTTCGGGTGCTGACTGATTCGCTTGTTGATAAGGAGCGCTGCGAGGGGACCATCCAGCTCTACGCCTGGGACAGGGCCGATGACCTGGAACGGGTCATGGAGCTGCTGCAGGACGCGGGCGTGCACGGCGAGAGCTGCACCCCGGAGCGCGCTCGGGACCAGCTGGCCGGCTTGCTTTCTGACATTCTCGAGATGAAGCCCTTCTTGCTCAGGAACTTCAAGCCGGAAAAGTGCCTTGTAGAGCTGGGTGGCCTGGTGTTCATCTGGAGCTGGGCCACGGGCGGGAGGATCGGCCTGGTGCCCGTGGCGGAGTCAGAGCGCCAGGCGCTCGAGATGCTCCACAAACGGCAGTTCCTCACCATGCTCCGCGTGCTCCACGACGGCCACCTGGCCTGCGATGCAACACCTTGGATCGACACCGACGCGATCCCGCAAGAGCATCCAGCGGCGCTCACGGTGAACCTGCGGATCCTGGAGTGCTTCCACGCCAAGCTGTTCTCATTCTACGAGCGGGTCGATATCAGCGGCATCCTGGAGAGGCTACTCCGGAGCCAGGCTGACGACACGGACCTTACCGAAGAGAACGTCGCTGCATCCTGCCAGCTGATCGGCGAGTTCCCCGAACCTGACGAGGACGAAGAGGACACCACCCCTGTGCCGGCTCAGATCCGGACGGTCCGCATGCAGCGCCTGCTCGGTGTTCTTGATGAGCGGCTTGGTTGCGAGGTGCGGTCCGGCAAGGGGAGCGAGGTTGTCATCTTCCGCTCAGGCGGCCATCACTTCCGCCTCGGTCACCACAAACGCAACACCCATGTTCCATCACTGGTCATCAAGGGCCTCCTTCAACACGTGGGCATCTCGTTCCGAGAGTGGCTGGCCGCAATCTCGTGACACCGAGCTTGGAGGGGCTTGGAGTGCGCAGAAATCGTGGTAGATGGAAGGCCATCAGCAGCATCTTGGAGAGGCTCGGCTGTTCGAGTGCCAGGGTTGCGGCAGGGAGATCCCGGATGAAGAGGAAGGGTATGCGTGCTCATCGACGAGAGGCAGCTTCGCATGGTGCGTGAGAAGACGCTTGACCTGCTGGTGAAGCTCAAGGCCATGGCGGACGAGTCGCAGTCCGGCTCGCCGGAGGAGGCGGCTATTGCAGCGGCTCGGATGCAGGAGTTGATGTTCAAGCACAAGATCTCCATGGCCGAGCTCAGCGCAGCCGAGGACGAGGAACCCATAGGCGTCGTGGACGTGCTCGAGCAGGAGGGGGGCCACGATGTGGTGTCCTGGAAGCTGGACCTGCTTGACGGTATCTCCCGCTCCAACTTCTGCCGGGTTATCTACCGCACCGCCACCAGGAAGAGGACCGAGTGGGTGTGGAAGGATGCTGGCATCGCGTGCGAACTCTCGCCCAAGGCGCCAGGAAAGATGGAGGTCTTTGGACGCAAGTCAGACGTCGACACCGTTGTCTACTTGTATCTGTACCTCTGCAAGGAGATCGCCAGACTCGCCAGAGAGGGCGTGGAAGGGTGGAATGATCTCGCTGTGCAGAACTACAGGCAACAGGTGTCGGAGATCGGCATACGAATAGGACGCGGTGAGGTTTCTGCAAGGAGGGCTTTTGTGCTGATCGGCCAACTGGACAAGCCCTCGAAGCGACGGTGGCTCAATGCCTTTCGCAGCGGTGCTGTGCATACCATCTGTGAGCGCCTGCGACAGCAGCGCAAGGCGCAGGAGGAGGCTTTGATGGGCACAGCAGCCGGAGAGCAGTGCGCGGCCCTTGTCAGGAGGCAGGATGCTGCTGTGCAGGCCCACATCGAGAGGCTCTTCCCCAGGCTGAGCAAGGGCAGCAGGACAGCGGCCTTTTCGGACGGTGACGGCTACACAGCAGGTTGCGAGGCCGGGCGGGACGTGAGCCTCGGGAGCGATAACAGCGGCAAGGCGCTGAGAGCCAAGGCACCACAGCTGAAGAGCAGCTAGCAGCGTTCGGCGTTTCTCGTCTTTTTTTGTGTCTCGTCTCGTCAGCAGAATCTGTGGGTGACCGCGACGAAGCACGCCGACGACGCCGAATCCGACACG
>Ga0180009_10002973_pt1 | contig 19610 bp, 9 predicted proteins | sample OS_PC_MetaG_FD_123537 | JGI IMG/M metagenome (GOLD analysis project Ga0180009, IMG submission 123537) | Groundwater microbial communities from the Aspo Hard Rock Laboratory (HRL) deep subsurface site, Sweden - OS_PC_MetaG | ecosystem: Environmental > Aquatic > Deep subsurface > Groundwater...
CCATCCTCGCCGACTTCAGCCCCACCGACAGCCACAGCCTCACCGCCTGGCAGCCCGGCTGGCACATCGGGGTCATCGGCATTCTCGCGTCAAGGCTGAAAGACACATTCCACCGTCCCACCATCGTGCTGGCCAACAGTGAAAATGGTGAGCTCAAGGGTTCCGGCCGCTCGATTCCCGGCCTGCACCTGCGCGACGCGCTCGACCTGGTCGACAAACGCCATCCCGGCCTGATTCTGAAATTTGGCGGCCACGCGATGGCGGCCGGGCTCAGCCTGCCTGCCGGTCGCCAGGACGAATTCAGCCAGGCCTTCGAGGCGGTCGTGCGCGATCTGCTCGATCCGGCCGACCTGGAAGGCGTGATCGAAACCGACGGCGAACTCGACCCCGCCGACCACAGCTATGTGCTTGCCGAACAGCTCGACCATGCAGTGTGGGGACAGGGCTTCCCCGCTCCGCTGTTCACCGCCACCTTTGACGTGCTGGCGCAACGCGTGGTCGGCGAAAAGCACCTCAAGCTGAAACTCGGGCGCGATGGCGCGACATTCGAGGCCATGCGTTTTTTTCACCCGGACCCGCTGCCGGCACGCATCCACGCCGTCTACGCGCTGATGCCGAACGAGTTCAATGGACAGCAGACGCTGCAACTGAAGCTGCAGCATTGGGAACCGGCAGCCGGATGACGGCCAAAAGAATGGCGGGGAAAGAATCCCGCCAAACAAAGTGCCACCGGAGGATAAAGCCTTGCCCACGCCAGTTGGATGGCGTCATTCTGCATGCGGATGATGACTTTTCTCTGCGGCGCGGACACGCCAGGCATGGCCCGTTCGGCCCATGCCATCCAATCAGGGTTTCCCGCCTGCGCTGAGTTTTTCCCGGTCGAGACGGTCGCGCCAGGTTTCCAGCAGGTTTTCCACTTCGACTTTTTTCAAACCGGTAAAGGGCTCGGCCTGCGCCAGCGCATCCTGGCAGGATTTGTCACGATATTTCTGCATCATCTCGCGGCCCAGCGTGTAGAGGCTGCCGTTATGCGATTGGCAAGACTGCAGATCGCGCACCATGCCCGACAGTTCGCCTTCCGTGTGCTTTTTGGCGGATTCCGTCTGCGCAAGCCTCTGCGCAGTGGCCTGCTGAAGGGCCACGCTGTCGGCCAGCTGTTTTTCGGTGCCGGCCAGACGCGTTTTCAACGTATCGTTCTCTGTTTGCACGGCTTCGAGTCTGGCTTCCATCCGGCTGCGCACCGCGCGCTCTGCTGCAAGCTGGCGCTTCGTGGCGCCAAACTTTTCCAGCTCGCGCTCTGCGGTTTCCTTGTCGGCCAGGGCCGCCGCTTTCTCCTCCTCGGCCTGCGCGCGCGCCTGCTCGATCTGCTGCACCTGCTGCTGCATGCGGCGCAGCATCTGCTTTTCGCGGCTGTCGTTCGCCGCCCAAGTTGGAGAGGTCGCCAGCACCATCATCGCCAGCAGCAATGACAAAGTTTTCATTCGGTCGCCTCCGCAGGCAGGGGGCCGGGCAGGTCGGCCGTATCGGCGCCATGTTTCAGCAACAGACGCATCATCTTGAAATCGTTGTAGGTATAGGCAAGCCACAACGGCGTATGGGCATACTTGTCGCCCGCTTCCAGCGGCGCACCCGCCTCGACGAGGACGTCGGCGATGGCGTATTGCCCCGACGTGGTCGCGAGCGCCAGCGGCGTGCGGCCATCGCGATCGTAGCGACGGAAGTCAGGATGCGACGCCGCGAGCGCGCTCACGACGCCCGCGTGCCCCTTGCGTATCGCAGCATGCAGGGGCGCATCGCCTTCTACATTCGTGCGGTCGGGGTTCGCCCCGGCGCGCAGCAACAGGCGGGTTGCCGGCACGTTGCCCTTGATCGCTGCCAGCGCGAGCGGTGTGTATCCCCGCCAGCGGGCCTCGGTGTCCGCGCCGGCGTCGAGAAGCATCTGCACCAGTTCGACATTGTCGTGACGCACCGCGGCCATCAAGGGACTGTCGTCCCAGTAATCGCGCGCATTGGGGCTGACGCCGCTTTCGAGCAATGCCTTTGCCGTGCCCACATCCTGCCGCTCAGCGGCCTCCAGCAGCCTGGCCGCCTCGCCTTGCGCCGGTTGAGGCGGGACGAAATTGCCGTCGGCCTGGATGCGCGCGAACGCCTCGGGCGCTCGCAAGGTCCGCTCGCTCGCGAGCGGGGGCGCTTCCGGCCGGATCAGCCAGCTGTGTTCGTTCGACTCCCAGGGCTGATCCGCCCATGCCGACGCGGAAATCAGCACAGCCAGAAGGCAGACGATTCTAGAACTTGGCATTGAGATCGAGCTGGAACACGTCGATGGAAAGCGGCAATCCGCTGATTTCGTCGGCCGACATCCAGCGCGCCGCGAGCCAGGTGTTCTTGTAGAGGCCGTAGGAGCCGCCAACGAAAAAGCCCTTTGCATTGGTGCCGCCGAGGTGGAAGTCGGAGTCGGTGAAGGCGTCGAGCACGGCGTCGCGTTCCAGGTAACGGTAGCCGACGAAGGCCTGCCACTTTTCAAAATCGTTGACCTTGGGATAGCCGACGGTAAGCTTGACCTGGTAGCCGTCGGTTTCCGGCTCGATGTCCTGCCCGGTGCGCGCCAGGATCTCGCCGCGATCGAAGCCGACGTTGCGCACCCAGTCGACGCTGCCGATCACATGGATGGGATCGAACTGGGCAAAATCGGCCGCCAGGGTCAGGTTGGCGATGCGGTAGTCGGCCGCCAGCGCCCACAGGTTCGTGTTGTTGTTGCCGTCGTTGTCGATATTGAAGAGGCTGTTGCCTTTTTGCCGCGATTGCGGCGCAGTCGCGTTATTGAACACGTTGCCAAGCAGCGGGTTGGGGATACCTGCGATATTCCGGTAATCGTAGTAGCTCGCGCCGGCCTTGACCCGCGTCGTCTGGCTGGGCATCCACTCGGAGCCACCCTGGATCCCGACCAGCCACTTGTCCTTGGCGCGCACGTCGATGCCGTTTTCATCAATTTCCTGTAGCGGGAAAATGCCCGCCGTGACGAACGGCCGCCAGGCGCGCTCCGCATCCGGCCAGGGCCGGAAGGTGGCCGCGACGCCTTCGAAACCGAGGTCGCCGTCCCACACCAGGTCGGTGCTGAAGAAGGGATTGGGAATGCGGCCGCCGCTGATGCTCAGTCCTTCGAGCGGGGTCAGCCTGAGAAAGGCGCGGTCGAGCACCAGCGAATACTTGTTGCCGGTGGTGCCGAGCGTCTGGTTGGTCGAGACCGGGTCGGACGTGTTGCCGGTGCTGATGCGTATACCCGCATCCACGCCCGACACGACGTTGGCGTTGAGGCCGAGCCGCAGGCGCAGCCGCTCGCGATGACGGTCTTCCTGCGTGTTGTCGATATCCTGGCCGATAGTCTGGAATATCGAGGGCGGCGCGTTGCCGTCACCTAACAGATCGGCCTGATAGCGCAGACGGATGTCGCCTTCCCATTTCAGGCGGTCCAGCCATTCGGGCACCGCGTTGATGTCGCCCCAGCGCTCGGTCTTGGCCTGCGCCACCACTTCCTGGCGGATCTGCTCGCGGATTTCGTTGCGCACATGCTCTGGAATGTAGGTCACACGCACCACGGCCTTGTCGGCTTCCACCTCGGCGGCCTGAGCCTGGGCGGTTTTCTCGGTGGCCTGTTGCTGCGCCTTTTTCAGCATCGCGTCGGCGGCTTCCTGCTTCAGCACACCCTGCTCGACCAGTAACTGAATCAGGCTCAGCGTGGTTTCGTGCAGCAGCTCGATCTTCGCGCGCTCGTTGTCGGACGCCGCGAGCGCGCTACCCGAACACGCCGCTGCCACCGCCAGCGCCACCATTTTCCTTCGTATCGTCATAGCGTTCTCATGCTCATTCTTCAAGCGCGTGAAATCACGCGAATTTTCATCGGTTGCGGCATGTCTGCCGGCGGGCTGTCGCGCAGAGCGCGCATTCCTTTCAACGCCTCTTTCAGCACCTCGTCAGCCCGGGCATCGCCGGTGCTGTCCATCAGGGCGGCGCGCGTCACCTGCCCGCCGCCGTCGATCCATATCTTCACGATCACCTTGTAGTTCTTGTTCTTCAGCGCCTTCTCGCGCGAAAGCGCGGCCTGCACCGCCGAGTTCACTGCATCGTTGACCAGGGCGTCGTACCAGGCCCAGGGATTGCCTCCGCCACCGCTGCCCGGCAACGTCGGCACCCCTTTCGACCCGCCGACATCGATCCCGCCTTCGGCGCCCTCGCCGACGTTGAGCGGGGCCGCGGCTTCCGGTGGCGCCTGCGGTTCGGGCGTCGGCTCCGGCTCGTCCATCTTCACTTCTTCCTTGATTTCCGGCTCGGGCGGCTTCTCCTCTGGGGGCGGCGGCGGAGGTGGAGGCGGCCTGACCAGAGTGATCTGCTGCACTTTCATTTTCTGCAGCGGCCCCTGCGGGGTCAGCATGTCCTTCAGCCACAAGGCGATGAGCACGGCGGCGACCACCCCCGCCACCACCCCACCCCAGCGCATCCAGGCCGGCTTGCGGTCAGCCTCCATGCCTACTTCGCGGCAGGCTGGGTCACCAGACCCATCTGCGTGATGCCCACCTTCCCCAGAAGGTCGAGCACTTCCATCACCTTGCCGTACTGCACCACCGTATCGCCCTTGACCACCACCGGAAGGTCGGGCACGGCGGCCTTGGCTGCGGCCAGCTGGGTGCGCAGTTCGTCGAGCGTCACCGGATAGGTATCGAGGTAGACCTGTCCGGTATCGCTGATCGTGATCGCCTTGGTCTTGGGCTTGGCCAGGCTCGGCGTATCGCTCGCTTTGGGCAGGTTGACCTTGATGCCCTGCACCGAGGCGGTGGTCATGATGATGAAGATGACGAGCAGCACGTACGCCAGATCGAGCATCGGCGTGATGTTGATTTCGTCGTAGGGTTCGTTCTCGTCGTGCGCGCTGGCCATGGCGGGTTCCTCAGCGCGAATAGTTCTCGGCGAGCTTGGTGATCAGCTCGTCGATGAATACGCGCATATCCGACGTGATGATCTTGATGCGCGAATTGAGATAGTTGTAGCCGAACAGGGCCGGGATCGCCACGGCCATGCCCGCGGCGGTGGCCATCAGCGCCGCCGCGATGCCGGGCGCGATGGCGCTGACGTTGACGTCACCCGAGGCGGCGATGACCGCGAAGGTGATCATCACCCCCAGCACCGTGCCCAGCAGGCCAATGAACGGGCCGCCCGAAATCGCGATGGTGAGCAGCACCATCAGACGATTGAGCAGACCCGATTCGCGCACCAGGCCGGTGTCGAGACTGGCGCGAATCGAATCCAGCGCCTGCGGCGTGAGGTTCTTTTCGGTGTCCGCCAGGTGGCTGGCGTCGGTATCCTTGAAGCGGTGCGACAGTTCCAGCGCGGCAATGTGATAGAGCCGGTAGAGCGAAGAATGCCGGAAGGCCTCCGCCAGCTGGCTCGACTTGTCGAGCGCGCCGAGGTCGGACGACAATTCGCGGAACTTGTCGAGAAAGGCGCGGTTGGCCTTGTCCACCCTGTTCACGTATTCTGCCTTCGCGATCATCACCCATACGGCGATCACCAGCATCACGGCGAGCACGCCGATGGCGATCCAGCCGTCGAGCGTGAGCGCCTGGAACAACGTGCCCCATATACCCCCGCCACTGCTCTCGCCGACCTCGTCCTCGCCCAGCGCTACCAGCGCGCCCTCGGGGCCCTGCGCCGCCGCGACGGCGACCCAGGCAGCGGAGCGCGCTGTGCCGGCCAGCTGTATTTCGTCGAGCTCGCCGTTGTAGCCCGCACCCACGGTCATGGCGCTTGCCGGCAGTGCGGCGCCCGGCGCCTCGCCGGCGAGCATGCCGTCGACGTAGAGCTTGAGCGTGCCGTCCAGCGTGATCGCCAGGTGATGCCATTTGCCTACCGTCAGCGGAGCAGATGCGGCAAGACTGGCGCTGCCTGCCTGCGCATTGAGCACACCATTCACCAGCGTCACGCTCAATCCGTCTGCCTGAATCAGCACGCCGTCGAGTGCGGCCGGCTTCAGCCACATTGCCACGCTCATTCCGCCGGCAGCGTTGATTGCCGGCAACGTCAGGCTTTGCGATCCGTTGAATCGGGCACCGCCATTAGCGAACGAAGCGACCACACGCTCGCCGTTGAACGCGGTTGCGTTGAGTCCGTTCGGTCCGCTGTCGGCCGGGTTGCCGCCAGCCTCGTTGAAATGAAATACCGCGCTGGCGGCATCGTAGGTGCCCTTTGGATCGGATGCTGCTGGCGCCTCGACATTGCCGAAATACAGCCAAGCCTCGGTGCTGGCGGTCAGTTTTGGCACGTTCACCCAGACCAGCGCGAGCTGGTTGAGGCCGTCCCATTTCTCGATATGAAACTTGAGTTCGGTGGCATCGTCGCCCGCCACCACACGCAGGTCGCTGCCGTCTTCGTTGGCCGACAGGAAATCGAAGTTGCCGGTGTGCAGGCGGATCAGCACCGGCGCATCCGCGACCTCGCCGGCCGGGTTGGTCAGCGTGATCTTCTTGCGTGCACTCCAGTCCTCGTTCCACCAGGCATGGCTGGTAGCGGAGAATAATGAGAACAGCAGGGCAATCGCAACAGCAAGGACGCGCATGGGTCTTCAACCGGAATCTGGCAAGCACCCGATTATGCGGACCGGCAATGACAGGGCATGGACGCCGGCATGGCCCGATCGGGCCATGCCGGCGCCTGCCGGTCCGGTTGTCACTGATAATTCGTCAGGATCGTCATCCGCCTAAAGTATCGGGATAGTCTTGTTTCCCCCGCCGAGCCCTGTGAAGAGGAGAAAATCGTGATTTTTCCCGAAGTCTGGAAGTCGGAAGACGGTTCCGTCCTGACATTACGTCGACTGAACGACTCCGATGCCGAGAACCTCATTGCGTTCGTCAGGAACCTGTCCGTCTCGGCACGCTATTTCCGTTTCGGGCAGGGCGATTACGATCCGGGGTTGGATGAATCACTGAAGGTCTGCCCGTTACGCCCTGACGAGGGCATGCACCTCGTCGTGCTGGCGGCCGGAGACACCGGCGAGCAGGTCGTCGGCTCCGCACGCTACGTGATCCAGCCTGACCGTTCCAGCTGCGAGTTCGTCATCGTCGTCGCCGACAAGTGGAGCCACCATGGCGTCGGCCATCGACTGATGAACGCACTCCTCGAGTGTGCGAAAAGCCAGGGTTTGCAGAAAATGGCCGGGCGCATCCTCGCGAGCAATCGCGACATGCTCCAGTTCGTCAGAGGATGCGGATTCACGATTTCCGACAGCGCCGAAGGCGATTGGATGAAGATTGCGAGCATCGACCTGTGAAACGTCTGCCGGCGCGACACCCTACACCGCCCGCACTGGCCTCTTCATTCGCCGTGGCCGATCACCTCTGCCGAAATGAAGGTGGGCTTGAACGCCTGCTTCAGCTCTTCCGCGGCGCGCGCGGCTTCCGCCAGGTTCTGCGCCAGCGTTGCCGTGGTCGATGAGACGTCGCCGCCCGCGTTGCTGGCGCCGGAAGACGCTGCCGTCACCGCGCTGGTATCGGCCACCGGCGTGCCGGACGAGGAACCGGACACCGAGATGTTGTCCGCGCCGAGCACCACCTGCGCGGCAATGTTGAGGTTGCCCGCGCGGATGCCTGCGTCACCCGCGTTGACCGTGCCCTTCGGCGCGATGAGGTCGACGTCGCCGGCACTGCCGCCGGCCACAAAGAGCGCGCCGATACCGCTGCCTGTCACCGCCCCCTGCTGCTCAAGCGTCACGTTGCCCTGGGCATCCGTCTTGACGACCGGCGGCGGCACGGCAGATGCCGTCTTCTTGCCCTTGCCTGCGTCGATGTCACCTTCGCTCGACCACAGCAACACGTCACCCCCACCCACGGTGAGGATGCGCGACTGGTTGACCCGCATGTCTTCCCGCGACATGCCCTGGATGTCACCTTCCGCGGCCACCACCATACCCAGCACATTGCTTCCCACATCCACCAGTGCAGATGGCGTGTTGGGGAGGCCGACGACGACATCGCCGCCTGGCGCGAAGAATTCGATATCGCCACCGTTCTCCGTCTTCACCCGACTGGCGAACAGGTTGATATCGCCGTCGTGGTGCTTGAAGCTGCCGTCCGGATTTTTTTCCTCGATGCCGGGGAACAGCAAGGCCAGCGCCGTGTACCCCCGCGAAAAATCCCCAGCGAACGCGTTGTCCGGCTGATTCGCCTGTCGTCCGGTTTCGCGCAGCGCAGTGAGTTGCCAGGCGCGGACGCGTTCGCGCAGGCCCTCCGGATCGAGCTGCTCAACCGTCTGCACGGCAGCAACGGCCTCCGCCGCGGCGAGGCTGTCGTCACCTGCCAGCCAGCGCGCCTGCCACAGCAGGCTCTCATCGGCAGGGTCGGCATGCAGCGCGTCCAGCAGCCGTCCAAGCGCTCCGGCGTAATCGAGACCGGCCGCCCCCACGCCTGCCGCCAGATGGATATCCGCGCCACCGGCCGGCAGATTGGGGTTATCGATATTGCCTCGGCTCTGAATGCCACCCGACGTGCCCAGGTCGATATTGCGTCCTGCCGTGACCTCGACCCGCCCCGCTCCGCCAATGCGGATCAGCGAGCGGTCGCGACGGTCGCTGGTCGAGTCGTAGACGACATCGCGCCCAGCGAGGATGCGGCTGGTGTCGGCCGCATCGTTGTGCTGCGCGAACACGCTGAGATTGCGCACATCGTTGCCGGCGCGGATATCCACCGCTTTCGCCACGTTCAGCACCTTGCCCTGGCCTGACGAATTGACCCCGACGATATCGCCCTCCCTCGCGTAAACCCGGGCGGGTGTGCGATCTGCCGCGTGCACGGGCGTCGCCGCATGAATGTTGCCCAGCACTGAGAACGGATCGAGCAACAGGCTCGGGACGACCGGGCGCGCGGTCGAACTTTTGGATACCGTCCCGACGGAATTCTTTGCATCGGGAACAAAACGGGGATCCATGTCGCTCAGGGCGAGGTTGCTATTGAGGCGAATGGACGACCCCGCAAACAGTTCAATCGTTCCGCTCGCCGATGGGCTCAAGGTCAGGTTTCCGGTTGCTGCCGTGCCGACCGCCACGTCACCGAGGAAGGCGACCAGCGAGAGCGACGGTGGCAGCAAGCCGCTCACCAGCGTCGTCTGGTCGCCGACCAGATTGCCGCCCAGCAAATCGGGAAAGGCGCTCGAATTCAGCGTGCCGTTCTCCAGTCTCGTGTTGCCTGCCAGGCTTTGCGTCGCCACGCCACTGTCAGCGCCATAGGTGGAAAACAGGGTTGCGCGCGGGTTGCTGAACAGTGGCTGCACGAGGTTGCCTGCGCTTTGCGGCACCAGGTGCGGATTCACGATATTGCCGATGACAACATCGCCGGTCGCGCGCACGTCGGCACGGGCATCGCCCACACCGATGACCACCGCAAGCGGCGCCGTATTCGTATTAATTTTTTCGCTGCCTGCCGCCACCCGCCCGCCCGCACGGATGTCGAGTTCGCCGCGCCCGACGTAATAGCTGCCGCCCAGCACATCGCTGCCGGCCGTCACGCGCAGCGTACCGCCCCCGGTTTCCTTGAGAACCGCGTCAGACGGCTTAGTGCCGACGGTATACGCCTGCGTCGGCAGGCTCGCCGATACATCCCGCACCGTTCCGCCGGCAGCAATGGTCACATCGCCGCCGCCGAGCGCGCCGACCCCTTGCTTGAACTGGTCGAAACGCACCCACCACGAAGGTTGCTGGGCATACAAACCCGTCACCGGATCGATCGCGCCCTGGCGATACTGCCACTGCGAGAAAAGCTGGGCCGAGGGCTTGCCGACCACGTCGCCGCGCGCGGCGATGCGCACGTCGCCGCCGTCCACGGTGTAGGCGGCACGCAGGTTGGCAAAGGGCACGGTGAAACCCGGTAACGGGGTGGCCAGCCGGCCAGCCGTGTAGATCGCCGCGCCGGCATCAGCCAGGACAATATTGCGCCCGGCAACAACGTCGATATCGCCGGTGCCGGTGCGGATCAGCTTGCCCGCAGCGAGGGTCACATCCTTGTCGACAGCCTTCACCGCCAGCGGATCGGCGGCGTCGCTGTCCGCGCCCGCAATCAGCCGATACGACCAGGATGCATCGCTGCGGAGCGTTGCGGGCGTGTTGTTTGCCGCGCAGGCCACTGTCGTGCACGACGTGGCATGGCTGAAGCCATCCGACAGATTGGCGCCGACAAGCAGATTGCCGTCCGCACGCAGGGTCAGTACGCCGGCTTCGTTGCCCGCGCGCGCCGTTGCGAGATTCCAGTCTGCTCCCAGCGTCAGGTCGGCGGCCGAGCGCACTTCCACGCCTGACAGGATATGGATGTCCGAACGGCCCAGCCTGGTCTTGATCGAATCGTGTTTCGTTGCGAACGTCGTGTTGTCCTCGACGATTGCGGCCAGTCCAAGTGTGCTTCCGCTGTTGACGCTGCTGGTATCGAGCGTGGTCTTGTTCTCGTATACCTTCACCGCCTCGACGGCGATCGAACGCGCGCCAGCGATCGTGCTCTTGATCGGGCTCACGGCGACATCGGTGTTGCCGCCGACGCGCGGTGCGCGCAACAGCAACGTACCGCCCTGGCCGTCCGTTCCGCCGGACACCTTGATATCACTGCCGGTTTCCAGATTCAGGCTGCCGTCGCGCGTGCCGATAACGATGTCGCCGCCGTCCTCGCCCGCGCCGCTGGATTGCGCCAGCAACTTCGCACCCGGCAACCCATTCGCCTCGTCTTTACCGAGTACTTTAACGTCGTCCTTCGCGAAGAGTTCGATACGACCGGCGTCGGCACCCGAGGCATCGAGCTCGCCTCGCACGTCCAGCTTGCCGCCATCGGCGGCGATCCTGATCTCATGCGCGCGGACGGTGTCCGTACCGGCGATGCTCACGTCACCGGTGCGCACACGCAGCGCACGCGCACCGTCGAAGCCGTCATATACGGTGACGCCCTCGACAAGACGACCCGGGCCATTGAACGCAGTATTGAGTGCGGAAAAACTGGCAAGCGTCTTGACATCGATCTCCGCTCGCGCGCCCTCGCCGCGCTCGCCGCCCGCGTCCGCCAGCGCCTGCCCTTTCACCGAACCATCCGCCACGGTGAAGGTGCCATTGGCGGCACGCACGATCAGCGTGCCACCGTCGCCGCCCGCCGCGGCCGACACGTTCACGTTCGAACCCGTGTCAAACCCGACGTTGCCGGTCTCGCTGACGAATTCCGCCGTACCGCCCCAACTCGGCTTTTCAACATCGAAGAACTGCACCTCGCGGCCGGCGACATCGACGCTCGCATTCTCGCCCAGCGTCACGTTGCCGCTGGTTGCGGTGAGCTTGAAGCTGCCCGACGGCAATTCGGCCTTGGTTTTGAAATCAACCGACGTAGCCTGCAGCGCCCACGCCGCACCCAGTGCCGTGACGGGTGCGAGCACCCGGTCGGCGGCGTGGTGGACCGCCTCCAGTTTTCCGGCTGCAATCAAGGACTGGCTGGCACCGGTTTGACCGCTGATGCGAGTGACGCCCAAGGTCACCGGCGCAGCGACGTCCAGCTTGCCGATGCCTGATCCCACCAGTTCGTTCGCGGTGATATTCACCCCGCCGAATCCCGCAATCTTTTTGTCGCCCTTGCCCAGAGTCAAGGTGTCGGCGGTCACGGCCAGCGTGCCGCTGCCGAGCACGACATCATTGCCTCCACTATCCTTGGGCAATACAAACTTCGCCGCAGCAGTGTTGGCCAGCGTAAGCTGCTTCGCGTTGAGTTGTGCGGTCATGCCAGCATTGGCAATGCCTGCCAGACCCGCGCCTTGCAGCGTCAGGTTTTGCAACACCGGCTTGCCGTTTTCATCAAGCGTGCCGACAGCCACGCCTCCATACAGATCGAAGGTGGAATAGCTGGTGAGCGTCAGCCCTGCCAGATTGAAGGCGTCGAGGTCGGCCTGCGTATAAGTCAGGCCTTCGCTATCCGCGGGTGCCGCACCGAAGTTGATGCGCGTTGCACCGACAGCGAGATTGCCTGCGACCGGCGTCCGAACCACCTTGCCGTGCTCAGACTTTTCCGCCTCGAACTTCGTCGTTCCCTCGAAAGCGTTCTGCAGGGTCGCGTCGAGAACGATCGAATCGGCAGCGACGACCGTGCTTCCCGCCTCGCCCACGAGTGCGCCGGCGGTTTGATCCGGACTGCCGGTCCGCGCGAACGTTGCAGTCGTGGAAGCCGCGCGCACGAGCGCGCCATTGCCTGACGTTTCGTAGTGACCGGCGTCCCCCGCCGCACCCTGCGCGTCGATGGCGCTGCCCGATTTAAGTGTCAGGGTATCTTTCGCCGCCAGCATCACCTCACCTGCTTCGAGCGCGTGCGCGGCATCGTTGGCGAGCGTCACGGCATCGGCGCCGACCGTGAGCGTGGTCGTTCCACCGCTGCCATTGCGCGTGCCCCCCAGCAGCAGACTGCCCGCGCCCAGGGCATTGAGATCGGCGGCGTCGAGCACCACCGTATCCGGATCGAGCCCGGCAACGGCGCCGCTGGTCACCGCCAGTTTCAAGGCGCTGATGTCCACCTGTGCGCCGCGGCCTCCCGCGGCGGCAAGATCGTAGATTGCATCGAGCTTCAGCGCGTCCGCGCCGCTGCCGCTGGTGCTCACCGACAGCAAGCCTGCGTCCTGCGGGCGGTTGCGGCTGTCGGCGAAGAAATCGGAGGCCCTGGTCAGGGTGTATTCGGAGCGCGCCCGCACCTGGTCATGGGTCATCACGATCACGCCCTGCCAGTTGGCGTCTTTCGGCGCGCCGGCACGGGTGTCGGTGACATAGCCGGCCGCGACGCGCACGCCGTCCTGGCGACTGTAGGCCTGCCCCGGCAACACGTTCTGGATGCCGGTATCGAGCTTGACAGCGTAGGCGCCCGGCAACAGCGCGTAATGCGCTGGCAGCAAGGTGTAGACCCCGTCCGCCAGACCCGGCACGCCGGACAGATAGACCGCCTCGCCACTTGCCCGGTCGAAGCCCTCCTGCGCGTCGGCGGGCGCAAAGCCGCCCGTATGGTCGCGCAGGATGGCGTAGGTGTTTGCGTCGGCGAGGATATCGCGTGAACCGCCGGGGCCGACGGTGAATTCGTAGGCCTGTAGATCGCCGCCGCCTGACAGATCGATCGTCGCACCGGCCTGCATGTCCACCGACTGGCCGGACACGCGGATCGCCTTGCCGGTCAGTTCGTTCTGAACGAGCTGGCCGGTCGGCACTTTGGACGGATCGAGATCGACCACCCATTCGCGGCCATTCTGGGTCTTGCCGAACGGCAGCAGGCTGCCCGCAGCCGCCGCGACCGAGGTCAGGCTGCCATCCTTGAATACGAGCGATTCGCTGGCGTTGAATTCCAGCTGGCCGAACGGCGCCCACACATTGCCGTCCTGCACGATATGTTTCGCATCGATCGCCAGGCTGCCCTGCGCGGATAGCGGCTGCATCGGCGCGTCGGTGGTGCGGGTGAAGCTGACAGTTCTACCGGGCGCGGCGATGCGCGCCTGCGTGTAGCTTGCCGGAGCAACCACCGCGCCATGGAAAGTCAGGTCGGCTGCGCTTTTCAGCTCTGCCGTCGGCTGCACCGTACCGATGGTGGTGCCGCTGAAGCGAACAGCCTCGGTACCGGTCAGATCTGCGCTCGCCATGCCCCCCAGCTCGAATTTTCCGACCAGATCGAGCAGGCGTGCATCAAGCGTCAGTGTGCCGGTGTTGGTTGCCGCCGTCGTTGCGGCACGGCGGATCGGGTCGAGGTTGCCGACCCGCAGCGTGTCCGCGCGGAGCGTGCTGTCTCCCCCCGCGCCCAGGATCGCCGCGGCGTCCAGCGTCAATTCGCGCAACGGCAGCGTGCGGTCTGCGCCGACGTCGAGACCGTCGTCAAGCACAATCGCGTCACGGCTGGACAGGCGGATGCGGTCAAAACCCGCCCCTTCGATGCGCGCAACATCGAGTCGGGTGACGCCGTCGTCCTGCCCCGGCGTCACGTCAGGAGACAGATGCAATTCGGCGGCGACCAGGGGCTGCCCCAGGCCCGGATCGACGAACTTGCCCAGTGTGGCCTCGAAGGTTCCGCCACGCTGAGCGGTCGAGCCCCCCTCGGCCGCCAGCGCGCCGTCGAGCCGAATGCTGCCGTCGGCAAACACGTTCAAGCTTCCCGCATCGCTTCCTACCGGGCGCCCCAGCCCCCCGCTTTCGTTCAGCACGTCGAGTCGCACCGGTGCGACACCCGACACGTCCATGCGCGAACCCTTTTCCGCAACCACCCTGGCCGCGTCGAGGTCGATCACGCCACCCGCCAGCACGTCGCCCTGCGTCAAGCCACGGCTGTCGCGGTAGGTTCGCACGACACCCGACACGTCGAGCGTCGCTGTTTCGCCCACATGCACGTCGCGGTCGCTGCTCGCGGTGATCGTGCCGCCGTTCGCGCGCAGCAGGCCGTTAATTTCAACCCGGTTCAGGCCATCGAGCGTCAGCGTCGCGCCCGGATCGAGATCGATTCGCGCCTGCGTGCCAATGACCAGATCGCCGGTTTGCGCGGTATCCTCCCGCGCGCTCAAATCGACATTGACCACCTGGCGCTGCCGCACGTCGCGTACCGTCAGACGGCTGAAATCGCCGATTGCGCTGCCGCTGGTGCGGGTGACATGGTCCGGATTCAATTCGCGGTTGACCAGCACCGGCGCGATGCGGACGCCGTCGGCTACATCGAGCCGGGATAGCGCATTCAGGCTGTAGCGGACAAAGCCGCCGCGTTCGAACAGCCCGCTGCCGAGATCGAGCACATCCGGTGACGCGCTGGCCGTGTCGTCGATCCGGATGCGATCGCTGCCGAGCTTGAGCGTGCCGCCTTCGTCGACGCCATATGCATGCATCTCCACGCCATCGAGTCCGCGCACGACATGGCCGCTCACCGCGATCGTGCCGCCGTCGCCGCCGGCCAGCTTGCCGCTCGACTTGAGCCACGCGCCGCTGTCCGCATCCAGCGTCACGCCCAGTCCCAGCGCCACCGCTCCCTGCGCAACGAAACTGTCCGGACCACTCGAGACCGACTGTGCGGTCAGCGCGATCGTCCCGCCGTCGGTCAGCGGCGCTGTCGCCGTGCGTCCGCCTGCGGCAGGCAGATCGTTCACCCAGGCACCGCGCGTGGAAATCGCCACGCCATCGGCAACCGTCAGCGTCGGCGCGGGCAGCGCATCGGCAAGCTGCCCGGCGGTATTGCGCGCCGTCAGGGCGACAGTGCCCGCGTGGGCCGCGATATTCGCCGCCACATCGACGTTGGCGCCGGTGAGTATCACGCCGCCGCCTTGCGGCGCCTTGATCGCATCGCGCACTGCGATGGCCTGGTTGGCGAGCACGGTCAGTTCCGCCACGCGGTTTTCAGCCACCATGCCGCTGTCAAGCACGAAGGTCGATTTGATCTCGGCAGGCAGGGCGTCGCCGAAGCGGAAGCCTTCGGGCAGGGCGACTGCCGTACTGGACAGGACGACCGACTGATTGAGCTTGTAGTCCTGCGTGTCGTAGCCGTCCGCCTGCACCCTGTTTTTGTCCAGCGATGACACATCGTCGTAACCCACGATCCAGCGCGCACCGCGCGGCTGTATGCCCAGATCGCGCTGGCGCTCGCCCGTCACCGTCGCGCCAACGATCGCAGGCTGCGCGTACAGGCCGCCGATGCCGAAGGTTTCCAGGCTGCCGGCGTCCTTTCCCTCGGTGAAGCCGGTGTCGTACCGATAGCTCTGGCCCAGGTCGATCACCTCCTGGCGGTTCCATCGCCCGTAATCGATCACGTAGCGCGTGGCGATGCCGTCGTAGCGCACTTCAGCTCTGGCTTCGGACAGGTCGACCAGTTTGCCGCCGGACGTCAGCAGCGTGGTTTTGATGTTGCCCGGCGTGTGCTTCAGGCTGCCGCCCGACAGATCGACCGTCACGCCGGACTCGATGATGGCCTCGCCCTTCGAGTAAACCTTGAACGAACCGCCCGCGGTCGAACGTTCAGCGACCGTACGCTGCTGCTGTGCCTTCAGATTGAGCAGGGTGTCACGCGCCACCAGCGTGGGTTTGCCCGCGTCCGATGCTGCCAGCGCACGATCGATGTCGAGATAGACCTTCTGGCCGCGCAGTGGCCCCTGCTGGTTGATCGGGGAATCCTTCAGCTCGTCGCCGCGCAACTCGATCTCGACCACGCTACGCCCCGCCGCCACCTCCACATCGCGCAGGCCCGACACATCGATGCGCGCGCCGCTGCCGACATGCACACGCGCGGCGGTTGAGGCTGCGCTGCCGCCGCTGAAGATGTCGGTAGTGCCGCCGCCGAAGTAATCGGATTTCGGATTATCCAGTGCGATCAGTTCCACCTCGCCCGCCGGCGCGACAATGCGCGCGCCGCTATCCGCGATCGGCTGGCCTTGGGCATCGCGGGCCGCACCCTCGATACGGATGTCCTGCCCCACCACGCGCACGCGCGACGGCCGATCGAGCGCCGTGCCCGCCGCGCCGTCCTGGGTGGTCGCCGTATCCTTCACCTCCGGCAGAATCTCGGTGAGGCTGTCCTGTCCGAGCGTCACGCGCCCCGCCCGGACGGAGCCCGGCGTCTGCGTCACTACGTCCGCCGCCGTATCTTTCGCCATCAGATACACCGACCCGCCCGCCACGACCGACGTGGTCGCGCGCGCGATGCCCATCTGGTTCACCGCATAGCCCACCATGGTGACGTTGCCACGCGGCGTGGACAGTTCGCCCAGGTTGGTCGCGTGACCGAGCTTGTCCTCGGCCGCATCGGTCAGGACCACATCCTCGCCGTCGAGTTTTCCATCCGCGACGCTGCTGTTCAGCGTATCGAACGCATTCAGTCCCGTCGGGCTGTCGATCTCGATCAAGAGGCCGTTCAGTTCGCTGCCCCCCGAGCGCAGGTAGGCCTTGCTCGCTGCTGCAACGATGACCTGTCCACCGGGAGCCTCGACCTTGCCCTTGTTCACCACCGTCGGTGCGATCAGGATCACCCGGCCCTGGCTGCCGGCGGTGATCTTCGCATCCTCGAACACCTTGATGAAGCCGCGTGCCGCGCTGCCATCGAGCGCGTTCTCGAACTGCGGACTGGATTCGCCCTGCGGCAGAAAGGTATCCAGAAAGCGGTCCTGCATATTCAGCGTGCTGGCGGTGAAGCTGTTCAGGTTCACCTGCGAGCCGCCCATGAAGGCAATGCCGTTGCTGTTGACCAGGATCACGTTGGCCTTCTGGCCAGCCGCCTGCGAAATGCTGCCTGCAATCACGGTGGGGTTAATGTCATGGATGCGGGCCAGCAGCGAAAAAGCAGCACCCGGCACCAGGTTTTGTGTAATCAGACTATCGACCTGGCGCACCTGGAGATCGTGCCCGGCGCTGATGTTGCCCGTCTGGAAATTGACAATGGCCTTGTTGCCAACCTGATTGATGTAGGCCTGCGTGCCGCTCGCCTGATAATTCGCAATGGTTCCGGGTGCCGCAAAATTGGCACTCGGCACCGGCAGTTCAGCCTGAGCAACACCTGTCAACAGAACCCCCGCCAGCGCTACCGCCGCGCCGCTCGCCACCCTGCCCTGGCAGGACTTGCCCCGGCTGCGCGCGATCTCCGCCACCGGCACCATCATGCCCAGGGAAGTGCTGAAGATCAGCCGATAGCGATTGCGATTCATGGGGTTCTCCTTTATGTGCGCGGGCGAGCCGAAGCCGCACGATGTATGTCCTGCCTACCTTATCTGTCTGGCGCGTCTTGCCTGTGTCATCAGCAATGAGCCGATCGGCTCATTCACCACTCGTAGCCCAGCCTGAAGTGCCCGCGGCTGTCGCCGCGCTCGGTGTCGCCCAGATCCCGCAGCGCCACTGCCCAGTCGATCCCGGCCGAAACGCCGCGCCAGCCTTTCAGGCGCAGGCCGAGGCCGGCGCCCACCAGGGTGGTTCGATCCTCCGCCGTGATCGGCTCGCGCACATGCACGAAGCCGCCGTCGACGAAGGCCAGTAGGTGCAGGTCGTCGAGTGAGTCGCTCAACTGCCTGGCAAAATTGGGAGTGCTCGCTTCCAGGCTCAGTGCCACGCCGTTGTCGCCGAGCGCGGCCGATTCGAGATAGCCGCGCACCGTGTCGACGCCGCCGATGGCGAACTGCTCGTTCGAGATCAGCGGCTGCGCCGCGAGCTGCCAGTTGCCGCGCGCCTCGGCGCCCCAGCCGCTGGTCCAGCGCTCGGCATGCGAAGCGGTGCCGCGCAGGTAGGCGTAATTGGCGCGCCCCTTGAAGCGCTTGTCGGCGAACTCCTGCTCGTCTGCGACCAGCCCGCGCAGATTGAAATTGAACGCCACCCCGACCTTGGTGCTGCGCACCTCGCCCAGCCAGTTGCCGTCCCAGCCCAGGGTGAATGGCAGATAGGTGATCGGCGTGTTGAAATCGCCGCCGCCGATCAGCGCCACCGACTGGTCGAAGTCCTTGTAGTCGACCCCGAGCGTCGCGGTGTGGAAGAACCCCTCGCTGCGGCTGCGCAGCGGCACGATGTAGCGCGCCCCCAGGATGGTGCCGTTGCCCAGCACGTTGAGCGTGCCGACGGCCGCGACGTCGGATTCGGACAGCACGCCATACAGGGCCAGGTAATTGCCCGAGGCCAGCGGCCAGGTGTAGTTGGCTGCGAATACCCTGCTTTCGTCGGTGTTCTCGGGCGCGGTCTGCACGGTGAGGCCGAGGCCGTGCTGTTTCTGCCACAGGTTGTCCCAGCGCAGGCTGGCGGACAGCCGCGTGCGCGTGGTGTCCTGGCTATAACGGTCGTTGACCTCCACGCTGCCGTGCAGCGGCAACTGGTCCCGCACCTTGAGGTCGATCTCCACCGTGCCCGGCGTCTTGCCGGGGCGCAGCACCGGGGTAATGCGGCGATCAGCCGAGCGGTTCAGCGCCGCCAGCTCCTTCTGCATCTGCGGAAAATTTGGCACCGTGCCTTCGGCCAGTTCCGGCACGCCCGCCTTGATTTCGCCCAGGCTGAAATAGCGCGACTCGACCACACGCAGCCGGCCCACCGGCGCCTCGGTCACCGTCAGCCGGACCACGTGGGTGTCCACCTTCTGCTGCGGAATGCTCACCAGAACGGTGAGGTATCCCGCGCCGTGGTAGGCCTTCTCCAGCGCCTCGCGCGCCTTCTCCACGTCGCTCAGGGTCTTTTTTTCGCCGAGGTGTGGGTACACCGCCTGTTCGACCACCACCACTGGCAACAGCGTCGTGCCTTCCACCCGGTATTCGAATACGTCGAATTCCGCTTCCTGCGCGAAGGCAGCCGGCATTCCAAGCAACAGCACGAACAACCCCGTCAACGTCTTTTTCATTTTCGAATCACATATCCAGTCAACCGCAACAAGCCCTTGCCGGCCTTCCGACCGGCAAGGGCTTGCCGACTCGGCATTGGCGTCAGCCAACCCGTGTCGCAAAAGCAAAAATCCACCCCGCGTTGCCGCGGGGTGGACGTCAGACTGTCCGGACTCAACACGGCCCGGACGGTCAAACCCTGCTTACTCGGCCAGCGCCTGGGGTGCGCAGAAGTTGCCGTTGCGCGTGCCCTTGTGCACCTGGGTCTCGTTGCC
>Ga0180009_10002974_pt1 | contig 19606 bp, 24 predicted proteins | sample OS_PC_MetaG_FD_123537 | JGI IMG/M metagenome (GOLD analysis project Ga0180009, IMG submission 123537) | Groundwater microbial communities from the Aspo Hard Rock Laboratory (HRL) deep subsurface site, Sweden - OS_PC_MetaG | ecosystem: Environmental > Aquatic > Deep subsurface > Groundwater...
CCGACTTGAAGACTTCCTCGAAAAGTTCGCGGGCGATCTCTTTTTGAAGGTCGGCGCCGTAATCGGCCCGTGCTGCCTTCGCCGTTTCGCCCTCGATGCACGCCGGAATATGGACGTTAAGGGCAAGGCGTTCGGCGAACCGGTCTCCAAGTCCGTAACAAAGGATGAGATAGGCGAGCGCAGCCGGCGCGATCGATTTGGGGATGACGTCGAGAGTGCCGATCATGTCCCGCCTCGCTTAAGCAAGCGGGAATTGCTCCTCAGAACCGTCCTCACGTCGAAACGTTTCAAGCCGACGATGGCGGCGTCATCGCTCAAAGATTTGCTGGCGTTTGTGGGATAGAGAATTGCCGTCGCGACAAAGCTCGAACCCCAATGTAATCGGTCGTTCATGGCGTGTCCCTTCGCAGGTCACGCCTCTCGGATGGAGATCGGAGAGACGCAGGTTACGAAAGGGCTCGGTGGCGCGCGATCAGCCCTTAAATAAAGGATACTGATCTTCTGCCCAATGTAAACCCTAAAAAATCATAATGGGGCATTAGCGTAATATTGCGCGTTTCCAAGGGCCATCTAGCGCTTTAGCGCCAGTGCGCGCGCCGCCTTCAACTGCTCCGGGGATAGACCCTTGGCGAGGTCTAAGGCCTGCCCCTTCTTGTTGGGCAGATCAATGTCGGCGGGAAGGTCGTTGGTCCTCAAAAAGTTCTTGAGCGCCTGATCGGCGGCAGGGTCGAGCCGGCGTAAGGTGGCGCGTGTAAAAAGCTGACCGTCAAGCAGGCCTGCCTCCTTGTAATGGGTGCGCAGGAACGAAACGATGTCTCCGTCCTTACGTTTGCCTCTGTATAAAGGGGGAGCAATATTCTTTCTGACGATGAATTCATGTGCGGGCTCACCTTCCATGCGAGCCGCATAGACCGATTGAGTTTCGCTCTCGTTATCGCCCATTGCTTCCAGTTCAAAGGCGTAGCGCAAAAGCTCGTCCTTTTTCTTCGGACTTAATCGTTCGAATATCTCCAGCAATCTCTCGGCGCGTGCAATCATAGAAACTTCATCAAAAACGCCAAGATTAGCGAATTCCAATGAATTTTCAATGACTTTCTTGCTGATGTTCAACCGAAAAGTCTTTAGTGGCGACTCCTCGGAATCGTCAAGACTATTGCCGCTTTTCGCTTTTGTGGATTTCATCATCAATCGGGCAAAACCGTGCTGAGGATTAATTGATCGCAGAGGCGGCGAACCGTATCATCTTCCCGCATGAACGAGTGAAGCGTCAAGCGATCGAAGAACGGATTCGGGTGAACGCAAAGCTTTAGCTCGTCGAGTGCGACAACCCCATGACGCTTCGAGGACGTCAGCGTAATCCGTTCAAAGGGATAGATACGGCTGAGCAGCAAGGCATCGCGGTTGAACGCCTTGATCGCCCTGTCGTCGAGGCACAACCGTTTCAAATTCCCGTGTCTGCGATGCGTGGCGCTCGCAGCCTCGGTGACAAGTTGCGCAAGTGTGTCGATATAGGTACCACGGGCCTTGGTTCGCAAGCGGCGCTCCGATTCCTTCAGCAGCGAATGATAAATGAGATTGGTGCGGTTGAACTGCTCTTGATTGACGAGACCGCTCAACAAAATAGAGCCATCAGGCTCGCGATCCGAATTTTCCCTGAGAAAGCTGCCGCAGAGCCAAATTCCGCCGCTGCAGCGATAGGGCGCAGAGACCACCGATAAATTCTTGGTGTCAACCGGTCGTACCGGCGAAGCCAGTTGCAGGACATGGTGAAGGCAGGCAGCTCTCAGCAAGGCCTGGTCTTCATCGCGCCGCGAGAGTCCCGACCGATTGATCCATGCAATGCCGCTTCGTTCGAAGATATCCGGCTTGATCATCGAGGATCCCGACATCAAAGCGTTTTCGACGAACAGGCGCATATGGGCGGGCCATCGTCCCCTGACGTTATTCAAGATACGTTCGCGACCGCGCCTGGTCTCCTTCAAGTTCCAGAATTCTTCGTCCTGTTGGCGATGCCGAAAAGGGATGAGATCACTGCGTTCAACCAACTCAAGCGCGAAGAGAAGGTCTTCGATTTGACGGTCGCCAGCCATCAGCACCGGGTCGTAATGATAAGCCTTGTAGCGCACGGACGTTCGCGAAAACATTTTTGAGAAGACAATAATGTTGCCAAGACCTCGTCCCGCCGGGCAACGCTCATTCAGAAAGCTTGTAAGCAAAGGCGAGCGGCTAAGTCTCTTGTATTCAGCATCGACGAGTGCGCAAACGGGGCGCGAATAGCGCGACAATTGCGAAACTTCGCCGTTTGAAAGGTCATTTTCTTGCGGCGCGCCCCATGTCGATGTCTGGTAGGCATTGGCGGCGCGCAATTTTTCAAAGTGCGGCCCGATCGTTCCTGGAAACGCCATGCGACCGGCTTCGCCGTTGAAAGGTGCAAAAACAGCTGCAAAAAACTGGCCCAGTGAGATGTCGGAAAGACCGTTCTTGGCGGGCTTTACGCGAACGGGAACGAACTCAAGGAGCGGCTCTTGGGTTGGATCGGGCCGGTCCGTCACATCGAGTTCGAAAATCAGCAGACGGTGGGATGTGTCAAACAGTTGGATCTCGTAGTCTTTGACAGCGTCCGGATTGATCCCGAACTCACCAGCTTTTCGCGTTGCGAATCCAAGTCCGACGATCCGATCGAACAAGGCTTTCTGAAACAGAGGATCGAAAGCGCTGACCTCGCGATCGATGACGCTGATGCTACTCTCGACATGGAAAATGACGAAAACAAGCTGTCGGCGGCTGAGGAACGACGTGCGATTGAGAATGCGGAACAATCCGAAGTCATCCCACTCCCCCCGCGCGCAAATATCAGATAGCGAGTAACGTAGGAAATCGAGCCATTGCGCGGGGCCTGTTCGGTGTTCCAGCTTTGTTGCGCCCACGCGATTCATGGTGATCATCCGTGAAGTGAGGACCCAAATCCTACCCAGAGCCGCGCTGAGCGCAAGTCCGGAATTCAATCACCATCCCGCCAGGAATCTGCACCCCTGAAACAGCCCGTCGCCCTGTGCGGGTAGGACGTGAGGCTGAAACCACCAGTTGATGTACTGGCAGCGACCACCGCCGTAGTTGTTGAGAATCATCGGCCGGCCGAAGATCGCGACAAGTCCGATGATCAGACTCCAGGCCATGAGCCATTTGCGCGGGCGCAGCATCCACAAAATGCGACCGGCAAGGCCGCTAAACGGTGAATGCTGTTCCACCGTGCGATTGACGCTGCCGATTGCCAGTCCCATGGCAACAGATGCGCAGATCGTTGCCAACGCTAGACTCATCGGTTCGCCCTTCGCGATCTCAACGAGCCACCATGCGACGATCCAGAACAGCACCGCCTGGAACATCATGATGTCGGAGGATGGGCTCTGCTGCATCAGGCGGGCTCGGCTCGGTTTGGAGTGACGTCGTCATGGGCGTCGCCGCGCGTGACCAGCAGGTTCGCCTCGGTCAGATGACGCACGATGGCGCGGGCGTCGTCCTCGTTTGCCACCGCCGCAATGGGTTCGACGTCGAGGCCGCTCTCGACCCAGACCTCGAAGGCATCCCGCAGCTCGTAGCCGACGGGATGACCGAGCCGGCGCTCCTCGCGCTGTTCATGCCGCCCGCGCCAATGCGGGCGCGAGGCAAACCGCACCTCGGCGCCGCCACGGGTGAGATGGATCGTCTTGCCGTCCGGCGTCGTGATGGCGACGCGGTCGGGCGTGAACGCCACCACCAGATGATGGAGCGTCAAGCGGCTCATCTGCAGGGCGAGGCGCCGTACGGTGTCGATGCCCCAGTAGAGCGCGAAGATCGCCAGTGTGAGAATGATATAGCCGTGCGCCGTCGTGCCGAAGCTGCCGTGCCAGGCAAACGTGATCAGCGCGATGGTGAGAAGCGCCCAAACGGTGAGTGCCGTGCCAAGGCGTGTGCGGTTTAAGGCCTTGGCGAGTTCGGGCGTGCGCAGCGTGATCGTGGCAACGAACTCGTTTGAGGAGCGCTGATCGAGACTGATCTCAGAAAGCCGGCGCATCGAACCGCCCCTTGAACAGCTCATGGCTGTCATAGTTGACCCGCTGCAGCACGATCGGATCAAAGCCTGGAATGATCACAAGTTGGCGGCACAGCGGATCGAAGCGGCCGAAAAGACGCGCGATTTCATCGAATGTCATCAGCGGTTGGGTCTGCAGTGACCAGGTCGCGCCGAGCCGACCGCTGCTCGTCGCGTCGCGGTCAGATACCTCCGACTTGTTACGCACGATGAGGCTCGTGGTGCCGAGCCGTTTGGAGACCCATTCGAGCGTGTCGAGATCATTGAGACCGAACAGCTGCACCATGCCCGCGTTGCCAAGGAAGGTCTGCCACCGCTCCTTGTAGAGCGCCTTCAATTGCCCGATGTCCTGGATGATGACCCACAGCTTGACGCCGAACCCCGCCACCTGTCCGGCGGCATTTTCAAGCGCCTGCATGTGTCCCAACACTGGAAACTCGTCGAGGCAGAACAGCACCGGTGGTTCAGGATTAATCGGGATCTGTTCCATCTGGGCGAGCGCCAGATTGACGAACAGTCGAAACCATCGATTGCAGGTTCCCATCCGCATGGCCGGAAGGCACAGATAGATCGACACCGGTTTGCGATCTGCTCCAGTCTTGAGTGCTGCCAGATCGAAGTCATGGCCCGAGACGTTTTCGCGGATCTGCGGATAACTCAGAAAGCGCAAATGCCGCCGCGTGTTGGACAGCACCGAACCCCGCTCGTCGTCGGGCTTTGCAAAGAAATCCTCAGCGGCATCGATGACAGCCTGTCGGACATGGCCGTCGGCTGCGTTGTTCGCCTGCATCTGTACGGCAAGCACATCCATGCCGGTCTCGCCTGCCGATGACGCCTGCCCTGAAATGAGATCACGCACAGTGGCGAGCGTTCGGCGTCCTTCAAACAGTTGGTCAGTGGCAACGAACAGCACGACGCCCTCGATGAAGCCACGACTGCTGTCGTCCCAGTGCGGGTCCTGCGTATTGCCGGGGACAACGAGCGCATCGGCAATGAGACCGGCGTCCTCGATCATGGTCGCCGAGCCCGGTCTCAGGATCGACAACGGATTAAAGCGCGCGCGATAGCCCCGCGCGGGGCCTTTGACGATATCGAAGGGATCAGCAACAAAAACACGATACCCCTCTGCTGCACGGCTTGCGGCCGTGATTGTCGCCAACTCGCCCTTGACGTCGGTCACAAGCGTCGCTCCGGCGTAGCTGAGCAGCGTCGGGATGATCGAGGAGCGTCCCTTGCCGGAGCGGTTGCCGGCGATCGTCATAGCATGCGTGTCATCGCCAAAGCCGATCGCCTGCCCGCCATGGATCTCGCTATGTCCCAGCTTCATGGAGGGCATCGCAATCCCGTCAATGACGCCGAGGAAAATCTTGGTCGGGTCATAGGCAAGCAGACGCGACCGGCGAACGGCCTCAGTCCGCAGGAACGCTGCCCGCGGCATGGCCTGCTGTTCGAGGCTGCGGCCCCCCTCGCCTGCTTCGAACACGCCGCGCGGGAAACCGTCGAAGAGATCCTGGGACGCTGCTGTCATCGAAACACCCGCCTTGCCGTGCGGCGGGTTGCCATCAAAACCACCGGACCCGCTTTGCAATCTTGCCCGTCAGAATCCAATGGCGATCCAGGTCCGGCAATCGCCTTTGTTTACGCTTTTCAACCCACGTTTGCCTTTTCGTTGGGCTGGCTCCTCTCATTGCAGCTTGACCATGAACTTTTCGCACGGCCCGCGGGCGCTGCAACCCCTCTGGGGTCGGACTCTGCTTACGCAGGCCGCCTTGCGCTGACGCGCTGCGGTTCCGCTTCCGCTCTGCCGCCGTGCCAATGAAAAGTCATGGCTGCAATTGAGCAGCCCAATAAACGAAAGGAAACTCATCATGAGTAATGCAAAACAAAAACCAATCTACCGCGCCAAGTTCTGTCGCATCATCGGGACCGACGAAGCCGGCAAGGATAAACTCGGCCGAACGATCGAGATCGGTGCCGTCTGGTCCCGCCGCGAGGCCGGCAAGGGCGCCATCCTGAAGCTCGACATCGTGCCGCAGGATTTCACCAACGGGGTTCTGTTCCTCGACCCGGTCGAAGCCGAAGATCGGGGGTTCGCATGATCCCCGACATCACCACCAAGCACGGCCCGGGGACAACCCCGGGCTGGCGCCTCTCGCCCTACCGTGCGCCGCGGGAATTCTACCCAACGCCGCCCGAGGCGACCCGCGCCTTCCTCGCAGCCGAAACCTTCGATGGTCCGATCTGGGAGCCCGCCTGCGGGCAGGGCGCCATCGCCCGCGAGTGCGAGGCCGCCGGCTACGACGTCGTCGCCACGGATCTCGCCGACTATGGCTACGGCGAACCAGGCCGCGACTTCCTCAAACTGGACGTCCCGCGTGCCAGGCACATCATCACCAACCCGCCCTATGGCGCAGGTCTCGCCGACCGGTTCATCCGGCAGGCGTTGGCGATGACCGCCAAGACGGGCGGCAAGGTCGCGATGCTGCTCAATCTGGCAAGCCTGTGCGATCCATGCCGTCACTACTCCTACGTGGCGCGACCCCCGGTCAGGATCTACGCCCTCGACGAGTGCACCTGCTATCCCAACGGTGATCCCGACCTCGCGGGTCCCTACACCCGCAGGCATCGCTACTGCTGGATGGTCTGGGACACACTCAGTGTGGAACATTCGCCGAAGGTGACAACGACATTCCATTGGCTCTCGACAGCGCCTTACGCTGAAGGAGGTGCCCAATGAAACGCTACCGCTGCAAAATCGTACTGACGACGACCTTGGAACGCGTCATCGAGGCCAACTGCACCGAAGATTTGTTCGACGCAATCGATAGCCTCGAAACCGATCGATGGATCGAGCGGGACGCCTCCTGGGACGTCGTCGCCATCATCGAGCTGAAGGGAGGTGCGTCATGCTGAATGCAACAGACAGTGCCATCTTGCATCATCTGCGGCTGCTCGATGATCAGCTCATGAGGCTCAACCACGAGGCGTGCCTTGCCATCGAGGCACTCACCGTCGAACGCAACCGCAACCTCGCCATCGGCACCATCCTGCCGATGCAGGAACGCCTCAGGCTTGCAAGCCAACTGGTCGAGGTCATCCTCGCGGTGCACAGACTTGCGCCCGAGGATGCGCAGGACGGAGGTGCGTCATGACCACAGTCAGAGACTTGATCGCGCACCTTCAGCAAAACTATGCGCCGGATGACAAGATCGCCGCTGCCATCTGGCAGGTCGACGACGTCAGGTGGCAAGCCCGCGAGCGTAGTCTGACCATCAGCGACGACCATGCGACCGAGATCCTGGAACGGATCGATAGCAATCACGATGGATGCCTCGGCATCACTTGGGAGACGATCGACTTCTGGCTCGATCAGTTCGAGGAAGTAGGTGGATCATGAGAATGTCGAATGCCGAACGAAGCGCACGCGCTCGTCACGCGCTGAACTGCTACCAGAACCTTGTCGGAGAGGTCGATGAGAGCTTTGCTGCGACCGTTGTGGACTTGATGGCCGATCTGCGCCACTTCTGCGATCACATGGGGCTCGATTTCGAGCATGTGAGCAGTCAAGGCGACCGGTACTACCGTGAAGAGCGGATCGAGGAAGGAGGTGGCTCATGATGACACCTGCCGACATTGTTACGCTTCAGCTGATCCGGTCGATTGCGTTCCGGCTCGATGGCGGTTTCGTCCATCTCAGAATTGCCGAGGGCGTCATCGAGCGCGATGACGACCGCCAGAAAGCCGTCGAGGCGCTGCACAAGCAGCGCGCCCTGATTGCTGCCGAACTGGCGAAGCTCGATACCGCCATTACGGTGTGCGCGAACAGCCTTCCGCCCGGCTCGAAAAGGAGGTGCGTGATGCCGACGACCATCTGCGCCCGCGCGCCAGGCGCTGGGTTGCCCGTATCAGCGAAAAGCTGTTCACGGGTGACGAAAAATTATGCTAAGATTTAAGGATGAGCGAAGTCAAAGACGACATCATGCCATCGGCAACGCCAAGCGAGGACGAGATCCGCCGCTGGAACGCCTTGCCGCGTGACGAGCAACTCAAGCGGATGCGGCAGGCTCTGATCGACGGCGAGCAGTCGGGGCTTTCCGAGCGATCGATGGACGAGATCAAGGCCGCAGCCAGGGGGCGCGTGGCAAAGCTGCGCAATGGCTGAATACCGGCTCACCCGACAAGCCGAAATGGCGCTTGAGGATATCTACGTCTACACGGCACAAACCTTCGGCGATGCTCAGGCGGAGGCCTATCACGAAGGCTTTCACCGCACATTCGGCCTGATTGCCGATTTCCCGTTCATGGGCAGATCCGCGGATGAACTGATTGCCGGCTGGCGTCAGCACATCCATGGCAAACATGTGTTCTTCTATGCCGTCACTCCTGACGGCGGGATCGTCATCCAAGCTATCTTCAATAGCGCCCAGAACGTCCGCAAGCACATGCTCGACGACTGAAGAGGCGCCGGACCTTTCCGCCCGCAATCATCCTTTCACGATCCGGCTGCGGCAATCGCCGGTGTTTGCGCGGGATTACGCGCGTTTACCTTTTCGATGGGCTTTCACCTTCATTGCAGCTTGATCCGGACTTTTCGCACGGCGCGCCGTCGCTGCAACCCCGCCAAGTAAACTTGGGGGGTCGGACTCTACTTACGCAGGCCGCCTCGTCCTGACGGACTTCGGTTCCGCTCTCAGCTTTCCGCCGTGCTCCCGAAAAGTCACGGCTGCAATGGAGCAGCCCAAGAACGAAAGGAAACACTCATGAAAAACGCAAACCAACATCCGACGCAGCGCACCGCGTTCCGTCCCACGACAATGGGAGGTGCCCTATGACGACCGTCAAAGACCTCATCACGCATCTGACACGCGCCTATGACGCGGATGCCACCATCGCCGTTGCCATCTGGCAGGTCGGGGACGTGCATACCGAGGCGCAAGAGCTGGGGCTCACCGTCACCGACGATGTCGCCGCCCAGATCCTCACCCTCGTCTGCGAGGAGGCCGTGGCGTTCGCGCCGGATACGATCGGGTTCCATCTCGACCAACTCGATCAGGGAGGTGCGTGATGCCGATAGAAACCTGTGAATGCTGCGGTCGCGACCTCGACTGGAGATGGGAGGAAGCCTTCGAGAAGTTCGGCTTCAACGATGGTGACGGTCTCGTCATGACCCACAGCGTGGCCGACGTCCTCAGGGGCGCCGGCTACACGCTCGACATCCGCCCGTGGGGGCTGCACAACACCGTCATCGTCTCGATCCAGTGCCCGACACGCGGCGAGATCATGCCGAAGAGCCATCCCGCAATCACGATCGGGTACGACAACCCGCGGCGCTATCTCCCCGAGGATATCATCGACCTGCTCGATGACGCGCTGTCATAGCGAACCCTGAATAGCCCACGCGAAGCCCGCGAGTCATCTCGCGGGCTTTACGCTTTTATTCGCATTCCCACGCTTCTCTGCACATTTATCGATGGCCGGATTATATGCCCTGCCCTCTCCTGCCCTGCCGCCTTAGCGTTTCAGCTCGGTTTCAACTTCGCGGTGATTGGATTCCTAATGCACCTTGGTTTTGCACCGTGGTGACTTCGGGCGTGCGTGTCATGACAGTATGGCACGTCATGACCCTTGTGACCTTTCAGGCATGGCTGCTGGCACGCGGTTGGCGGCATGTTTGACGCATTTGCGCTGCCATGACCCGTGATGCTTTCCCTCATGTTTGCGCGTAATGACCTTCCATTCAATAAGGTTTACTATTCTATTGTTTTTAATACGCTTTTATTATCGGCATCGTGATGCTGCGTAATTGCGTCGGCAATTGAATTTTTGATTGCTCCGGGTTTGCAATTTTTCTTGCGCCGGAGTTGTTAATCTGGTTTTCTATCGATTGGATTTCGGAATAAGGAATAGCAAGATATGTTTTTCGGAACGAAAAACTGGTGAAGGGGGCCTGGCGCCGCCCCCTTCTTGACCGGACGCTGACGCGTCACGGTCAATTCAACCCAGCTTGGGGCCATCGGAGATGACCCGGGGCAAAGGTGCAGCCCAAGGCGCAAGTGGTGGCACCGTGATGGTGCGATCATGGTGCCGTTGACGGTCCGGTTTGGCCCGCAAGCGGGTCTGGCGGATGACGGCCGATGACACAGCGTGGCTTCGACGCCTCGAATCGACGTGCGTCGGTTCTGCATCACGTGATGATGCGGTCACACCGTGACGACACACCTGTGATGTCACACCGTGACCCGGAGTAGTTCTGAGTACATTCAGCGTAATCAGGCCGGCAACATGAGTGACGAGATTGCACAGACCGACGACAGGCAACGCCTGCCACAGTGTGGCAGTGCGAAGCGCGCGGGTGGCCGGCCGACACTGGCGCTCGAGGCGCGGCGCAGCGAACGGATCTCGTTCGGCGTGACCAAGCGGCAAAAGGCAGCCTTCCTGGTCGCCGCTGCGGAAGCAGGACTGTCGTCTAATGATTTTGCGCGGGAGGTTTTGTGTCGCGATGGCGCCCGTGCTGGGTTGGGGGCCTGCCATCGCGCCAAAGGGGCGCCCGTGTTCGAATTGGTCGATGCGCTCTCCCGGATCGGCGCGGATCTGTCTCGATTACACTTCATCGCAGATGAGACAGGTGTCGTCCCTGAGGGTCTCGACAGTGTGGTCGCGCGGCTCGACGGCAAGCTCGACCATCTGATCGTCGCCGCGGGTGTTGCAGCGGAGCTGGAGCACTATCGCGCGCGGCTCGAAACGATCGCGACGCAGCTTGAGGCCCGCGGTGCCATGACCGATCGCGCGCGCGGCATGATTGCGCGGTTCGATGCGGTCGTGGCCAAGGTATTGTCGACATGATCCCGCGCGTTGCCAAGCTTGGGACAGGGTTCGTCGGCGCCGGTCTTTATTACATGCACGACAAGCGTGATGAGGGCCTCTCAGCGGCCGAAGCCAAACGACCTTCAGCGGCGGAGTATTTCCTGTCCGACAAGGGACCCGCCCAGACGGCAAAGCGGGTCGGGTTCACCGCGACGCGCAATCTCGCGACAGATGATCCCATGAAAGCGCTGCGGCAGATGGCGTTCACCGCCGGGCATGCGCACGAGATCCGGGTCAATGCCGTGACGGCTGCCGCCAAGGCCGCAGGCATGAGCTACGATGCCTATGTGCGCGAGGCCAATCCGTTCCGCGGGCGCAAAGGCGAAAAGCCCGTCTATACGCTGTCGCTTGCCTGGCAGCCCGGTGATGTTACTGCAACCAAAGAGACGATGCTGAAGGCGGCCGACGAGGTGCGCCATGTGCTGGGGCTGCAGGACCACCAATGCGTCATCATCGAGCACACCGACACCAAGCATCCGCATGCCCATCTGATTTTCAACCGGGTGCATCCGGCGACCGGCAAGTACGCATCTGTTGCCAATGACCGCCTGAAACTATCACAGTGGGCGCTCGATTGGGAAAAGCGGCACGGCAGGGTCGTCTGCCCTGCGCGCGAGCCGAACCATCAGCAGCGCGAGGAGAACCGCGTTCGGAAGGTCGAGGCGCGGGTACGTGGGGAGCCACGTGCAAAGTCCGGCTACGTCAAGAATAAGGGCTTACCGCCATCCGAAATCGAATTCTGGATGAAGCACGGCAATGCGAACCTCACAGCCGTGCGCGCTGCGCGGGCCGACTACCAAAAGCAGGATCACGAGACGCATCAGCGCGTCACTGCGCGCAAACTCGCCGATGTCGATTTGCACCACGAGCGCGCCAATGGGCGAACACTCGACCGGATCGAGCGCACCCTCAAGGTGCTGACGCGGCAGCCCCCTGCCCGGCGGGAGAAAAAGCCGGCCTCCCTTCTCGATGTCGTATTCGGCGCGGTCAGAGGTGCTGCCTTGGGGATCGTTGCCCGCATCGCCAACAGGACCGACATCGCCAAGCTTGAAAAAATCAAGACGCAGCTCCGGCGCGAGCGCGATATCCGGCGCGCCGAGGTCATCGCCGACCGGCGCAGGGCCTACCAGAAGATGGAGCGAATCCATGCTTGGCAGAACTGGCTTGATGAAAAGCGCTGCCGCAGCTATCGCGACAGCGATACGCGCGACTGGCGCGCACGCTGTGACCGTTGGGATCTCGCTAAGATCAAGCCGCCCCTGTTCGGCACGGTCGACGTGACGTTCTACGACGTCGCCGAAAGCCGCGATGCGCGGCAGGCGTTGGATGACCGCCGCAAGCTGTTGCAGCCCATCGAGATGAAGCCGATCGTGCCTGAGCAAAACAACCGAGCACCAAACCCGCAGTTACCCTCCCCTCAACTTCCGGGGGCGCCGTCACAGAACAAGTTGCCGTTCGTGAAGCGTGATCCCGAGAAGCATGCGGCAGAGGTTGCGGATCGCGCCAAGCAACGGATGGCGGAACGGGGCGAGCGGACCCGCGAGCAGGGCCGGGCATCAGGGCGCAAGCGCAGGCCACGACCGCGGTGATGGGGGGGCAACTGCCGTTGGTTAAAGACGAATCCCACAAGCGGCCATCGGTGGCCTAACGATCGCCGAGCCAACTCGTGACGTCGACCACGTCCGGAATCGGCGGTAGTTCATCAGCGCTTCAAATGTCGATCTCCTCGCAAGGGCCCATCGCACTGAAGCGAAGTGTCGGGTTGAGATTGATAATTCTTAACGACAGACTAGCATGAGTTCTTTCCTCAGTGATTTTTACGGGGCGCCATGACCACATTGCTCGAATGGAGCGCGGATCTGCCTGAGTGGGCGCGCGACGCATTGCGCCGCATTGCGGTGAGTGATGCGCTTCCGCAAGAGGACCGCGACGCGGTCAAGGCTCGGATTAGGATTGCGCAGGGGATTGCAGTCAACGGAGAACACCCTTGCGTGCCGCTTGGCGAAGACCACTTGCCCGCCGCAGCTGGTGACGGAGGTGCGACCATCCTCTGTGGCCTCGGGCCGGTCCAGAATGTTGATAGGCTCGCTAACGATCAAGAGCTGCGGATGGCCGTGGAAGGGATTACGCTCGTCTACGGCCACAACGGCAGCGGCAAGAGCGGCTACGCCCGTGTGGCCAAGAAACTGTGTCAGGCCCGGGTCGTCGACGCTCTTAGAGGAGATGTCTTCGCGGACGCACCCGCACCACCTGCCGAAGCGCGCGTTCGTTACAGAATGCCTAATCAGGAAGTGCGGGAGGAACGCTGGCTAGATGGCGAGGCAGCCCTTACGGCGTTAAAGCGCATCAACGTGCTCGACAGCGCAAATGCACGGGCCTACATCGATCGGGAAAGCGAGATTACGTTCCTGCCCCGCGAAATTGAAATCGTGACGCGGCTTGGGGAGCTTTACTCGGCGCTCAGCACGGAGTTTGCCAGAGAGGCGGATGCGATTGCGCAACAGTATCGCGTTGCTTACGCAGTGGGCAGGTCCCTTGTACCCGCGACTGCATTTGCTGAGATTCCTTCTGAGCAATCCTTGCGTGATGCAGGCGCTTGGGACGAGGTTAAGGCGCAAGAACTGGCAGACCTGACAGCGATGCTGTCACAAGACCCGCGCGCTCTTGCGCGGGCGCGGCGCAGAATATCGGATTCTCTAACGGCTCTAGCAGACAGTTACGAAACGGCGAACTCTGGTCTTAGTGATGAACGGGTGGCGGCGATCAGTGCGAGGATAGCAAGTGCCCGCACAACCGCACAGGCCGCAGCTCTGTCAGCGCGGGAGCGCTTTGCCGATCAGGTGATCGAGGGCACGGGCACAAACGCCTGGCGGCTCATGTTTGAACACGCCCGCCAGTTCGCCGCGGAAAGTGGCTTACGCCAGCAAGACGAAGCGTTCCAAGAAGGCGACCCTTGCCCTACCTGCCAGAACCCGCTGGACGCGGCCGGGGCTCAGCGCCTCCAGCGGTTTGACGATTTCGTCCACAGCCGGGCCACTGCCAATGCGGAGGCGGCACGCAACGCCCTCGATCAGGAGCGCGAAACCTTGCAGGGGTTGCAGATTGCAGCCGGCGATGCGACGGCGCGCGCGCTCGCCGAATATCGAGCGCTTGGCGAGGCGGAAGCGGCCACTTTCAATGCGGCAATTGATTTCGAGGCTGGTCTGCGACACCGGTGCGCTACCCTACTCGCAGGAATAGAAACAGGACAGGCCGCCGACGTTGCCGCTCTGCCCGATAACGTGGTCGGCCGCTTGCGCGCCGAAATCGTTCGGGTTGATGCGGAAGCAGCGGCATTTGAAGCGCGGCCCGACGGTGATCCGGCGCTGGCCGCCCGCGCAGCAGAGCTCAGGGATGCTAAACGCCTATCCGAGGAGCTCGAAGCGGCATTGCTACGCCGGGCGGAGTTGGTACTTCGCCAACGCGTGCTAAATTGCAAAGCCGCCCTAGCCACGGAGCCCGTTTCTCGCTTCACCACGCAGCGCCGGCGCGAACTCGTAACGCCAGAACTGCGTCGCCGTATTGAAGATGAAGTGAAGCGTCTGGATCTTTCACACATCCCGTTGCGTGTGGCGGAGTCTACATCCAGGGGCCGCAATTTCTTCGACCTCGCACTCGACACGCGCCAGAACGCCAGGAAATCTCAGGTGCTCAGCGAGGGCGAGCAGACAGCGCTTGGCCTCGCTTGCTTCCTCGCGGAGATTAGCCGCATCCCCGGAAACCACGGGATCATCGTGGACGATCCGGTCTCATCGCTCGATCACCAGCGCTTGCGCAAGGTGGCTGAAAGACTCGTCGATGAAGCTACCGCCGGACGACAGATCATCGTGTTCACTCACAATCTCGTATTCTATCAGGAGGTAATAAGCGCCGCAGCCGCGCACAACCCTCCAGTGCCCCTGCTGCAAAACCTTATTTGCAAATCCGATGCTGGCGGCTTCGGGATCGTAACGGAGAACGACGAGCCCTGGATCGCCAAGAAAGTGGCGCAGCGGATCGAAGTGCTGAGAACGAAGCTTGCCACCATACCAAACGAGGCCGACAGGGAGTCGGAGGCGTACAGAGCTCTCGCGAAAGATTTCTACACTGACCTGCGTGAAACATGGGAGCGGTTGGTCGAGGAGGTTCTGCTTGGCGGTGTGGTCGAGCGCTATGGAGCTGCAGTCAAAACGCAAAGCCTGAAGGGCGTCGTGGTCGAGGATGAGGACTACCGGACGATCTTCCACGCGATGAGGCGAGTGTCGGAGCGTTCCGGGCATGACATGCCCGCTGGGAGGCAGATTCCGGTCCCTGACAAAGCGGAGATTGGCCGTGATCTCGATGCCATAGTTCAATATCGAACAGCCGCCAACCATCGCAAAAATAGGCTTGAACAGCAGCGCCGAGCCCTCGAAAATCCTCCGGCGGCTCAAGTTGGCTGACGTTAAGAAACCTCACGGCTGAATTAGGCTTGCGACGCCTGATCGGCATCGAGCGAGTACCTGGCATTGCGTCTGCCCCCTCATCCTTCTGCAAGATCTCAAGTCGAGCAAATCCATGATGTCATACAGCGCCGTGCATCGAAGGAACCTGCAGCGGCTTTCCGTGGCGCATCTCCCTCAGGCGACAGTTAGTGGCCCAACTGCGGACGTCGTCGGTGGCACTGACCAGCCCCAACGCAGCGTTCCCGCATTGCCGCCTTTCTCCGCCGTGTGTCGATTGGGCAGCAAGTCGAGGTATCCCAAAAGCCGTCATCGGCCGATTGCCCGGTGACGAGGTAGCCACATCCGCCGACGATGTCTGCAGTCGAGGCTACTTCGACCGTCGGCAATGCGATGGAATCCGCGTCCCGCAAGTCATGACATTAGATCAGCTCTGCGTGATGTCGGTAGTACCCTGGAAGCCGACAGTTAGTGCCCGTTGCGATTGAGCCTTGTCGTCGGTTGAGCCAACCTCGCTGATTGTCCGCACTGAAGGGTATTGGGTCGGTGTTCCAGTTCCGCGCCGCGACTTCCCGCAGCAGGAGGTTTAACTGACGTGCCCAGCAACAACGGGTACTCATACTCATCACCCCGTCTCGACGATCTTTGAGCTCTGGCCTTATGTCCGGACCGCAAGTGCTTATGCGGGTATCTATAGCAGATCCCCTCTATTGGCTTTTACCGGAAAGTGTGTCCGCCATTAGGATTGCTGCCGCTGATCCTGCTACTTTGTAGCCAGAGTGCACGTCTTTTGTGCCAAGCACGTCAGTAAAGTCATGCACAACAACGTTTGCCGGCACTTCGTCCGGATTGGCCGGACCGCTTGAGCCCAGCATCCCCGAGATGTGCAGCGCGGCGGACAATCTCTTCAGTATTGCATCGTTGCGAGAATACATCACATGAAGCGTCTCGATCTCTGCGATACCATTTTTTACTTCGTCGTCTTCAAGCACTTCATAAGTCAGGTCGGGAGCCAGCCAGAAAACGCGCCGCACGTTCCGAAACGCCTTCTGGTTTTTCCTCATGGCGTCGGCCACAACGAGGCAGCCCATGCTGTGGGAAATGATGTCGATCTTTCGCTTCCCGTTCTCACTGGCAAGCAAATCAAGCAGGGCAACAAGGCCCGGAGCACCCTCGCTGCGTGCCCACACCGCATCGGCACCGTATTGGCCGATCTCCCACGACAAGGTGGGGTTTCTTATGCCCTGCTGACCTGCCCCCGACTTTTCGGACCAGCGATAACTTGAGAGACTGCCTCTGATTTGGGAGGCAGAGATGCGCAAGTCAAGATTTACGGACGAGCAGATGGTGGCGATCCTGCGCGAGGCGGACGCGGGGCCGATCGCAGGGTTGGCCAAGCGGCACGGCATCAGCGAACAGACGATCTACACGTGGCGCAAGCGGTTCGGCACGATGCAGTCCGACGACGTTCGCCGGCTGAAGCAGCTGGAGACGGAGAACGCGCGGCTGAAGAAGCTGGTGGCGGAGCGCGACCTGGAGATCGAGGTGATGAAGGAGATCAATGCAAAAAAATGGTGAGCGTGCCGGCTCGCCGACGTGGTGTTGCGTACGCGAGGGGCAAGGGCCTGTCGCAACGGCAAGCTTGCACGCTGATCGGCGTCGGACGGTCTGCGTTGCATTATCGATCGAAGACGACTGAGAAGGATGCGCCGGTGTTGCAGCGTATGAGCGAGTTGTCAGCGCAGTATCCGCGTTACGGCTACCGACGGATCGCGATCTTCCTGGGTCGCGATGGACACAAGATGAGCTTCGGGCGCGCCTATCGCCTGTGGCGGGCGGCGAAGCTGCAACTACCGCGCAAACGTCCGAGAAAGCGCATTGCCACCGGGCGGCCGCGGCCTAATGCGCCGACTGGTGCGAACCAAGTGTGGTCTTACGACTTCGTATTCGACTGGGCCGCCAACGGCCAGCAATTGAAGTGCCTGACGGTCACCGACGAGTGGACCAGGGAAGGCCTGGCGATCGAGGTCGACGGCTCGATCCGTTCACGTCGCGTCATCGAAGTGCTGTCGCGGCTGGTGTCTGAACGCGGCGCACCGCTCTACATGCGTTCGGACAATGGGCCGGAGTTCGTCAGCCGGGCGCTTTTGCAATGGATCCTCGAGCAAGGTATCGAAACCGCATTGATCGACCCCGGCAAGCCCTGGCAGAATGGCTCGGCGGAAAGCTTCAACGGCAAGTTCCGCGACGAGTGCCTGAGCCTGGAGTGGTTCCGCTCCAGGGCCGAAGCGAAGGTCGTGATCGAACAATGGCGGCAACACTTCAACGCGGTGCGGCGGCATTCGAGCCTGGACTATCTGACGCCGCATGCATTTGCGGCAAAGCTTGAGGAGCAAGACGCGGCGTTCGTGCCGGCGACGGGCCGGAGCGCTGCGGTGTGTGGGGCCTCCGCGCCCCGGCCCGTCGCATCACCGCCCCACAAGGGGCAATCGATAGCAGCAACCGAGGTGGTCGTCTCAAGCTAAAAGTGGTCCGAAGAAACAGGGCAGGTCACTGCTGCTGGTAGGCGAACCGCTCCCATACACTCAGATCTGTCCAATGCCTTGTGCGGCTCGGCCAATCGTAGACGATGGGTAGTGATTCATATCCAGGCGATTTTGAATGTATGAGATGAGATCTTTGAAGTACCCCGCAACGCGGGTTTCGGGCGAATTGAAACCATGAACAAAGACTGTCACATCCCTATTGATCCTGGTCGGCGGTTCGCTGAAAAGAGCAATATTGCTGCCTTCAGCTTTCAGCCATTCCAGCCCGTGCTCTTTCCAGCGCCTAGAGCTGACATAGTGAACGTCGCTTTGTAGCGAGGCCCCTTTGCTATAGGGTGATGGATCCCTCGGGAGATCGCATGCCGTCAGTGGCAAGGCAGCGAGTAGCAGAAGCGCTAGTAGACGTAGCCCACAGCGAAGATTTTCCCTGGCACCCGGCATCCGCTCACTTTCTCCTTCCTGACACGATGAATCTGATTATAGGGATCGCATATCCCAAGTGTATAAGGATTACGATTTCAGACCGGGAAGCATTCGATGGCAACGACGATGCGCCTTGTTTCGTTCAACATCCTAGAGGGCCTGAGACCAGTCGATCCATTGGCAGGGGAGCGACGACTTATCGATCGAGATCGAGCCGCTGCGGTGACGAGGGTAGTTGCCGATCTGAGGCCAGACATCATGGTCGTCAACGAGGCGCTTCACTGCCGTTTTTATGCCGGTCGGAAGGTCGATTATGCCGATCTCCTAGGCTTTCAGCACCATGTTTCGGCGCTCTACGATGGTGCGTGGGGCAACGCGATCCTCAGTCGCTTTCCTATTTCGAACTCCAATGAAATGCGAATTTACAACCGCGGCGGACTCTCGGCATTTATCGAAACGCCTATGGGCGACGTAACTATTGCGTCCTATCACCCACATCCCAGGCGTTACCCCGAAAACAAAGCACAGGATTTCGTCAACTTGCTGAGTAGCGTGAGGGGTCCGCTTATCGTATGCGGCGACTTTAATTGCATCAGCCCTCAAGATGAAATTGACCGTGATTGCCTTATCGAGGCTTGCAGCGCTTTCAGCGCCGATCCAAAGGCAACTGTGGATCAGTTCTTGAAAAGCGGCCAGATGGTCTTCGGAAGTCTGGCCGGACTGGGACTCACTGATGCCATTCCGCCGGCCGGGCGACGCTACTCCATCCCCACCGACCTGTTGAGAAAGGATAAAGCGTCCGGGATGCGCATCGATCACGTGCTCGCCAATCAGTTGATCGAGATTGTCGAAGGTGAAGTTGTTCATAGCGAAGCCAGCAATAAGGCGAGCGATCATCATCCGGTCACGATCACGTTCCGCATTCGTCGTTGACTTCAGTCTTTGTGAAATCGACGAAGGTTGTGCCGGCTTATGTGTCAAGCTGCAAGGCGGCATGTTCCGGTTATGGGCCCTGGTCCCTTGTCGTCGGTGGGTTGCGCGCCCGCGTTCGTTTGCACCTGAGGGCAGAGCTGAAAATCACCGCTAATTCGGCCAAAATTTCCGCTGCTGAAGGTAGACTGCGCGCTCCGGGTCATGGCGACCGGTGAATCCGGTTGATGGCGACCACCGTTTCCAGTCGATGGCGACCACCCATTCCGGTCCATGGCGACCAGGGCAACAGGGCGGTGGATTGGCGTGCG
>Ga0180009_10002975_pt1 | contig 19603 bp, 18 predicted proteins | sample OS_PC_MetaG_FD_123537 | JGI IMG/M metagenome (GOLD analysis project Ga0180009, IMG submission 123537) | Groundwater microbial communities from the Aspo Hard Rock Laboratory (HRL) deep subsurface site, Sweden - OS_PC_MetaG | ecosystem: Environmental > Aquatic > Deep subsurface > Groundwater...
CGGCGGGCGTCTGCAAACCGCTGTTTCATTATGAAATCGATGAGGAGACCTGTAACGGCTGTACCCTCTGCGCCAAACGATGCCCGGAACAAGCCATCACCGGTGCAAAGAAAAAACTTCACGAACTGGACCAGGAGAAATGTATCAAGTGCGGCATTTGTTACGATGCCTGCAAGTTCGACGCGATTCTTATAAAATAATCCAAGGATACAAGAAGGTTAAATCCATGATATCATTCAAGCTAAATGGAAAGGGCGTCCAGGGAGAAGAAGGACAATATATCCTTCAAGTTGCTGAAAAATACGGAGTTGAAATTCCAACCCTATGCCACCACAAGGCTCTCGAACCTGCCGGGATGTGCCGTCTGTGCACGGTGGAACTCTTTGACGGCCGTCGCACCCGATTTGTGACTGCCTGCAACTATCCCATCTGGGAAGGCATGGAAGTCAAAACCGACACCGAGGCGGTACATGCAGGTCGCAAACTGATTGTGGAATTATTGCTGGCCCGTTGCCCGGATGTTCCCATCATGAAGGAACTGGCTGCAAAATACGGCATCGAAAAACCTCGCTTTAAAATTAAAGCAGACGACTGCATCCTTTGCGGGCTTTGCACCCGCATCTGTGATAAAATGGGCAACAGCGCCATCAGCCTGACCGGCCGGGGGGTGGACATGAAAGTGGATACCCCTTTTCATGTTCAGACCGAAGTTTGTCTGGGCTGCGGGGCCTGCGCCTGGGTTTGTCCCACCGGCCATATCAAGCTTGCAGATATCACCAAGCATGCCGTCAAACCGATTCCCTCGGAATACGACGCCGGGCTCGCTCCCCGCAAACCGATCTACGTTCCCTATGCCCAGGCCGTGCCGAACACGCCGGTGATTGACCGCTCCTTGTGCGTTCACTTTAAAACCGGCGGTTGCCAGATATGCACAGCCTTTTGTCCGGTAAATGCCATCAAGCACTCCCAGGAAGATGAAACCATCGAACTTGACGTCGGGTCCATCATCCTGGCGCCCGGCTTTAAAACCTTCGACCCGAGCCGGTTTGATACATACGGTTACGCCAAACTGCCCAATGTGGTGACCGCTCTTGAATTTGAACGGATCCTGTCGGCTACCGGCCCGTACATGGGTCATCTGGTCAGACCTTCGGACAAGCAGGAACCCAAAAAAATCGCCTGGTTGCAGTGTGTCGGTTCCAGGGACCTCAACCGCTGCGATAATGCCTACTGTTCTTCGGTCTGCTGTATGTACGCCATCAAACAAACCATCATCGCCACGGAACACAGCCATGATCCGCTGGATTGCGCGGTTTTTTACATGGATATGCGCACCCACGGCAAGGATTTTGACCGCTACCTGGAAAAAGCCAAGGATAAAGGCATCCGTTTTGTCCGCTCCCGCGTTCATACCGTAAGTCCGGTTGCCGGCAGCGACGATCTCAAGGTGCGCTATATCGAAGAAGACGGAACCATTAAGGAAGAAGTCTTTGACATGTTCGTCCTTTCCGTGGGTCTTGAGATCAGCCAGGATGTCGCTGATCTGGCCAAACGTCTGGGAATAGCCCTGGACGACTACCGTTTTATTGAGGCCGGCACGTTTAACCCTGTGGCAACTTCCGTTCCGGGAATCTTTGCCTGCGGCGCATTTACCGGGCCCAAAGACATTCCTTATTCGGTCATGGAAGCCAGTGCCGCAGCCTGTGCCGCAACCCAAGACCTGGCCCCGGCCCGCCATACCCGGACCAAAACGGTCGAGCTGCCTCCGCAAAGAGATGTCAGCGGAGAGCCGCCCAAAATCGGCGTCTTTGTATGCAACTGCGGGATTAATATCGGTGGTGTCGTCCGGGTGCCTGAAGTTGTGGATTATGCCAGGACCCTGCCAAATGTGGTCTATGCCGGCGAAAATCTGTTCAGTTGTTCCCAGGACACCCAGGAAAATATGGCCCAAGTTATTGAACAAAAAGGGCTCAACCGCGTCATCGTAGCCGCCTGCAGTCCCAAAACCCATGAACCGCTGTTCCAGGAAACGCTGATCAGTGCCGGTCTGAACAAGTACCTGTTTGAAATGGCCAACATCCGGAACCAGGATTCCTGGGTGCATTCGGATAATCCGGACGCGGCCACCGAAAAAGCCAAGGATCTGGTCCGCATGGCCGTGGCCAAGGCCAACCTTTTGATCCCCTTAAGCCAGACCGATCTTCCGGTTACCCAATCGGCACTGGTGGTTGGCGGCGGAATCGCCGGCATGACGGCTGCCGTCGCGCTGGCAAAACAGGGCTTTCCGGTCGATCTTGTGGAAAGGTCCGATGTTTTAGGCGGCAACGCTCTGATGCTGAACAAGACCGTTCAAAATGAAGATGTCCGCGCTTATGTCGCCGAACTCGCAAAGGCGGCCCAATCCGACGACCGCATCACCGTGCACACTCAAACGACCATTACCGGCGTTGACGGTTTTATCGGCAATTTCAAAACCGAGCTGCGTAACGGGTCTTCATCCAAGACCGTCGAGCACGGCGTCGCCGTTCTGGCTACCGGCGCCAAAGAATACAAACCCACCGAATACCTTTACGGCGAACATCCGGTGGTGATGACGCACCTGGAACTGGACGAACTTTTTAAAAATGACGACCCCAGAATCCAGCAGGCCGAAAATGTGGTCTTTATCCAGTGTGTCGGCTCCCGGGATGATCAGCACCCCTACTGTTCCAAGGTTTGCTGCACCCATTCGGTTAAATGTGCTTTGGACTTCAAGAAGAAGAACCCCGAAGTGAATGTGTACGTCCTTTACAGGGATCTGAGAACATACGGAAAAAAGGAGAATCTCTACCGGCAGGCCCGCGACGCCGGGATCCTCTTTTTTACGTATTCCAAGGATGACAAGCCGGTGGTCCGTCCGGAGGGTGATCAAGTAACGGTAGAGTTTACGGATCGGATCATACACCGCAAATTATCGGTTACGGCCGATATGCTGTGTCTGGCAACGGCCATCGTATCTCACAGGGATCTGACGCTGGCCCAATTCTTTAAAGTTCCGCTGGACACGGACGGCTGGTTTTTGGAAGCCCACCAGAAGTTGCGACCGGTCGATTTTGCCAACGACGGCGTCTTTTTATGCGGCATGGCCCACTACCCCAAGCCCATCGAGGAGAGTGTCGCCCAGGCCCAGGCCGCCGCTGCCAGAGCTGTGACCGTGCTGGCCATGGAAACGATCAAAGTGGGCGGCATTGTTTCCCATATCATTCCCGAACTGTGTTCCGGATGTCTGGGATGCATCAAGGTCTGCCCCTACAATGCCATCGACTTCAACAAACAAAAATATGTGGCCGAAGTCAATCAGGCCCTGTGCAAGGGCTGCGGTGCCTGTGCAGCGGCCTGCCCGTCCGAAGCCCCGTTGCTGATGGGCTTTAATAACAACCAAATTTACGCCCAGATCAAAAGCGCCTTGAGCGCATAATCGATTGAAAAGGAGAACAAGGTGAAAGAGGATAGATTCGAGCCCAAGATCATCGCGATGATGTGTAACTGGTGTGCCTACGGTGCGGCCGACCTGGCGGGTGTCAGCCGCCTGAACTACCCGCCCAATATTCGGCCCATCCGGGTCATGTGCTCAGCTACGGTATCGCCTCACCACATCTTAAGAGCCTTTCAGAGCGGCGCCGACGGCGTCCTGGTGGGCGGGTGACATGTCGGCGACTGCCATTACCTGTATGGTAATTACATGACGATCAAGCGCATAACCTTCGTGCAGGAGCTTTTAAATTTTATGGGATTGGACGGCCGCCTGCACCTGGACTGGATATCCTCGGCCGAGGCCCAGAAGTTTGTCCGGGTGGTTACCGATTTTACTGAAAAAGTCAGGGCGCTGGGCCCGAGCCCCTTGATGGGTAAACTTGAACTGAACGCCATCGCCAGAGACTGCGAAGCGGTACAGGAAGCCCTGAGCGTGGAGGGAGGATAATATGCAAACGCAGGTTAAACAGTGGCTCCAAGAGGGAAGCGTGGATATATTTCTGGGGTACAAACTGGTGCAGGGACATCCGTTGCCGCACTGTTTTACCAAGGACAATCTGGACGAGGTCAACGAATTAATCGCCGGCCGGGCCCGATATTCCCTGGAAAAGATCGCTACCAGAATTGCCGCCGTCCATCCGGACTTGAAAATCGGCCTGCTGGCGCGCGACTGCAACCAGCGCGCCCTGAATGTTCTTTATGTGTGGAACCAGCTGAAACCCGACAACATCCAGACCATTGGTCTGAATTGCTGTCCTTCCAAGCTCAAGGAACATGGAGACTGCTCCTATCTTGAGTACCGCAAAACCGGGCCGATTAAAAAGATGATCGGCATTGACAACCACATGGATGTTGCCGCGGTTGAAGAATTCGGCAATAAAGAGCGGTTCAGCCGCTGGATGTATGAGTTCAACAAATGCATCAAATGCTACGGCTGCAGGGACATCTGTCCGGTCTGTTTCTGCAAGGAATGCAGCCTGGAACACTCCGAACTCATCGGTACCGGTGCGTTGCCGCCGGAGGTGCCCATCTTTCACCTGGTGCGGGCGGTCCACATGGGCGGCCGGTGCATCGACTGCGGCCTGTGCGAAGACGCCTGTCCCGCGGACATTTCGTTGCGGCTGCTCTATGCCAAGGTCAACGAAATCGTGTCGGACATATTTGGTTATCAGACCGGTACCAGTCCGGAACAATCCCCGTTCAATATGCTGGGCCAAGAGGTGACGCTGGACCCCAAACCGCTTTAAGAATTGAATATTGACGATTGAAGATTTGATAATTTGAAAGTCACAACAAAGTCAATCGCCACATTAAGGAGTAACAAGTATGGATTTTAAATTCGTTCCTTCAGTTTGTTCATATTGCGGCTGCGGCTGCGGGGTTTTGTTCCAGGTCATGGACGGCCGGCTTTGCGATACCATGCCGATGAAAACCCATCCGGTCAACGAAGGCAAACTGTGCATCAAGGGCTGGAACCTTCACGAACACGTGATCAGCGATAAACGCTTGACGACGCCTCTATTAAAAAAGGACGGGCAACTGCAGCCGGCCACATGGGAAGAGGCCATCCGGACAACGGCCGACAGGCTCAAAGCTATCATCAAAGCCCATGGACCCAACAGTGTCGGCGTTCTGGCTTCGGCCAAGATTACCAACGAAGAAAATTATCTGGTCCAGAAATTTGCCAGGGCGGTGGTCGGAACCAACAATGTCGATCACTGCGCCCGGCTCTGACATTCCTCCACTGTGGTCGGTCTGGCCGCAGCATTCGGCAGTGGTGCCATGACCAACTCCATTGCCGAGATCGAGGATGCCGCCTGTATTTTCATTACCGGTTCCAATACTACGGCATGCCACCCGTTGATTGCCTACCGGGTTTTCAGGGCCAAGGAAAAAGGCGCCAAGCTCATCGTGGCTGATCCCAGAAACATTCAGCTGTCAAGGTTCGCCGACGTTTCTGTAAACCAGCGCCTGGGCAGCGACGTGGCCATGCTCAACGGCATGATGCATATTATCCTCAAAAACAACTGGCATGCCAAAGGCTATATCGAAAAAAGATGCGAAGGGTTCGAGGAGTTCAAAGCGGTTGTTGAAGCCTATTCGCCGGAAAAGGTCGAAACCATTACCGGTATCGCCCGGGCGGACCTGGAAAAGATGGCCGAACTGTACGCCAAAAACTCTCCGGCCTCATTGCTGTATGCCATGGGGATCACCCAGCACACCACCGGTGTCGACAATGTCAAATCCTGCTGCAATCTGGCCATGCTCTGCGGCAATGTCGGGGTGAAAAGCGGCGGTGTCAATCCCCTGCGAGGGCAGAACAATGTTCAGGGTGCCTGTGACATGGGTGGGTTGCCGAACGTCTTTCCGGCCTACCAGCCGGTAACCGTTGAAGCCAATACGGCAAAATTCGCCAAAGCCTGGGGCAAAGAACTGCCGAATCAAGTGGGATACACCATCACCGATATGACCAAGGCCATGCTCGACGGCAAGCTCAAGGCCCTGTATGTGGTCGGCGAGAATCCCATGCTGAGCGATCCGGATCAAAACCATCTCATCAAGGCCCTGTCCAACTTGGAGCTTCTGATATGCCAGGACATTTTCCTGACCGAGACCGCCCAAAAAGCGGACGTGGTATTCGCGGCGGCTGCGGTCGCCGAAAAGGACGGCACGTTTACCAACACCGAACGCCGCTGTATGCAAATCCATAAGGCCGTTGATCCGGTCGGCGATTCGCTGCCGGACTGGGACATCATCTGCCGGCTTGCAACGGCCATGGGCTACGCGATGAACTACGAAAACCCAGAAGCCATATTCAAAGAAATAACCAAAGTTACGCCGAGCTATGCCGGCATGACCTATGAACGGCTGGGGCTGAACGGGCTCCAGTGGCCCTGTCCGACGATTGAGCATCCCGGAACCCAATTTTTGCATGGTATCCAGTTTACCCGGGGCAAGGGACTGTTTCATGCCGTCAAGTATCTGGATCCGGCCGAGATGCCCGATGATGAATATCCCTTCTTCCTCACCACCGGACGAATGTTCGCGCACTATCATACCGGCACCATGACCCGGGTTTCCCCGCATCTGGATGCCGAGCAGAAAACCGGGTATGTGGAAATACACGCCGAAGACGCCAAATTGCTGGCGGTTAAAGATGGGGATGCGGTCAAACTTTCCACCCGCAGAGGTGAAATCAAGGTGCCGGTCAGGATCAGCAAAAAGGTAAAACCCGGTCTGCTTTTCGTGCCGTTTCATTTTGCGGAAAATTCGGCCAACGTACTCACCAATTCGGCCTTTGACCCCACTGCCAAGATCCCGGAGTTTAAAGTTTGCGCGGTCAAAATCGAGAAAGCCGCCTGATCATAAAATCGCTGCGCGATTTTATATAACGCGGCTTCGCCGCTCTAACAATACACAAAAAAAAGACCTTTGAGCAATGCAAACGCATTTCTCAGGGGTCTTTTTTTGTAAAAATTAAAGCTCCCAGCCCTGAAGGGCGGGGCTTTCCGGTAAGGATTTCAGTTTTTTTATATAGCTTCCCTCGACCCCGTCCTAAAGGACGGGGCTTGCGGGAAGCGTTCCGGTCAGGTTAAGCCAATATATCGCCCACATTCAGCCCTTTTTCAGCGGCAAATTCGGCGGCAGCCACTTTGGCGCCCTTGCCCGCCTTGATCCTGGAAACAAGCAGCCTGCCGCCGGAAACCGCCACCTGCATCCCCTGATTATCGATTTGGAGAATCGTTCCCGGGGTTTTGTCCTGGGATTTTTCAATGAGCTTGGGTCCGTAAAAACGAACTTTTTCATCCTTGAACAAAACATAAGCTCCGGGCTGCGGATCACAGCCGCGTACCAGATTATAGACTTCAAGGCCCGGCTTGGACCAGTCAATGCCGGCCACCCTGTCGTCGCAGGGCGGTTCATAGGTGACTTCGGCTTCATCCTGAGGTATTTTAGGTGCTTTACCTTCTTTGACAAGATCGATCGACTCTAAAATGGCCTCCACCCCCATGGGAAAAAGATGGTTAAAATAGAGGGCGCCGGTGGTATCTTCCGGGCCGATGTCAATCTCTTTTTGAAGCAGAACAAAACCGGTGTCGATGCCGCCGTCCGGCCAGAATATCGAAAGTCCGGTTTTGGTGTCTCCCATAATCACGGCCCAGTTGATGGCGCTGGCACCGCGATGGCGTGGTAACAGCGAGGGATGATAATTGATGGTTCCGTATATGGGAACGTCAAAAAAACGCGCCGGAATAATATCCGTGACAAACGCCATGACGGTCAGATCCGGTTTAAGCGCCTTGTACTCGGCAAAAACCTGATCATCTTTATACGTCGAGGGCTGATAAACCGGAATTTTTTTGGCAACGGCGGCGTCCTTGAGGGGGTCCGTCCGACCGCCGGGCCTGTCAGGCGGTGCGTAAACCGCCACAATGTCTTCCCCCCTTTCCAGCAAACTCTCCAACACTTTTACGGCAAACGCTGCCTGACCGATAAGTAGGATGCGCATACTGTACCTCCTGCTCTTTTTGGTGTTTTCGTACGCTCGTGCTCTCATTATAAATACCACGAAAATAAATAGAATAAAAGTGTCCTTTTAAAAAGAATGCGGCCATAAACTTTCGTTTGACATATAAATTTTCTTTTACTTATACTCGACATTATATAGATTTTCATAACTGTTTAGGTCTTTGAAACCAATCGATTTTAAAGGAGCTTCAGGTCTGCTTAAATTTTTGCTGGAAGCTGTTTGAGTGGATTAGGGCTCGTTATCCACCAAAATGATTACAGGGGTTCCCAATCGGGCCGGCGCCATTGTTCAGGAAGCCAAAGCGGGTGGATATTCACCGATTCAGCACAATACGCTCCCTACATACGGCCAAATCCGACCTGAAGTAATGTCATTGATGGCTTTTGAGGATAAAATGGGTTTTGCCCTGGGCTTGGGCATTGTTCGTTCCATAACTTCCGAAAGTATGGAACTGTTGACACCCTTGTCGGAGCTTTCCGATGTCGCCGGCCTGCACTTTGGCAGCTTGCAGCTCGATCCTTTTTCCGGCCAAGAGTTATGACTCAAGATCGGCCTTGCGGGCTTCAAAAGTTCCTGGTTGACACGCCAACGTCACCGCAGTTAAATATGGGTTATAAAAACCTAAAGACAACATGTTAATTTTTCACCAAAGGAGGAAAAATTGATAAAGAAGTTTACAATCCTATTGATCGGCATGTTTTGTCTGATGGGCCTGGTAACAACCATTGCATCCGCAGCCGATACGGTCAGGGTAGGGATTGTACTCCCCCTGACCGGAGATCAGGCCAATTTCGGCGAAATCGAAAAACAGTCTTTTGATCTGGCCGCGGAAGAGATCAATGCCGCCGGCGGAATCAACGGAAAAAACTCGAGCTGATTACTGATGGCCAACGATCACGTCAAAGAAGTTTATTTGGGGATATAATTCTAAATTATTACTCGGAGATTGGAAACTTATGAGCCCACAATATATTCCGGATGAAACCGAACTGTTTGACAGGATCTGGAAATATCGCAGGAGCGTTCAGCATCTTGAAAGAGAGTATCTTGACCTTCGGGTTCGTTTGCGCGATGCCGAAAGCGCTCTGCGGTCGGACCCGCAAAACCAAGATTTGAAGTCACAGGTTGATTATTTGCAAAGCCGGCTGAAAGATCTCGAGAGCAGATATCCCTGGATTTCCACGGGCAACCCATCGGAGATACCGTTCTGTATTAATTCAACGATATGACCTTCAAGAGGGATGTCGGTGCCGACACCCTTTATTTCCGGATTTATTAGTCCTGAAAAACCTGGTGTTTTGGGCTAGATTAGAGTTGACTGGCTTTGCAAAAGGGCCTCAAGAGTGCCTTAAGTTTGAAGTGAGCTAAAGTGCGCTAAAGTTAAGGAATTATGTCAATTACATATAAATTCAGCGGAGCAAAGCGACTCCATAACTTTAGGCACTTTAGCTCACTTTAGGCACTTTGAACTTCTCAATTTTCAGGAAGGCAGCCCCTTTCAGGAGCAAACCAAAGCCTGGTTTTTTTGGCCAGGATTCTTTACTTCGGGCCCAAATTACTGGTTGCCCAATCCGTTATGATCGCCGCAATCCGGGCATTGCCAGGTAATGCCGTTACACGACATCCCCAAAAAGTTTTCCAGCATGCAGTTCTGGCAGATACTGAATCCGCAACGGCATCTCCAGTTGAAAGGTATTTTCGCCCTGCAGCAGTGGCAGCTGCATTCCCTGGCCCTGCGGCGTTTTTCTCTGTATTTTGAGTTATTTACAAAGTCTGTCATGTTCTATTTTTGTGCATCGGTTCATGACAACATCGATACCCGCGCCGGACAGAAGCTCCGCAGCCTCCCGGTTTTCAATATTCAACTGCATCCAGAAGACTTTTGGCTTCAACCGAAGCGCCTCGTGAGCATGGGGCATTATCTGGGCGGGATTTCTGAATACGTCGACCATATCGACCGGTTCAGTGATATCGTCGAGCGAAGCATATGCTTTTTCCCCCAGTATCTGGTTTTGTCCCGGCCGGACCGGAATGATCCGGTACCCCTTTGCTTTAAGATAACTGGCAACCTTGTAAGAGTCTCTTTCCGGTTTAGGGCTTAAACCCAGAATCGCAATGGTCTTTGTCTTTTCGAGTATCTCTTTGATTTCAAGGTCTGCGGTAATAATTCTTCCGGTTTTCATAAGATGATTCCTCATAGGTTCTTGCGGTTTTGAACCGTTAATGATAGTAAACAATCCAAATTGAGTAAAAACGTAATCAGGTGTTGTCGGTTATTCGTTATTTGTTATTGGTTTCAGGTGAAAGTAAACAAAATTATATCTTACCATGAGTAAAAATAAAACACTCTTTTTGATAGACGGTAGCGCCTATATTTATCGAGCGTATCATGCCATCCGGGGTCTCACCAATTCCAAGGGTTTTCCGACAAATGCCGTTTTCGGATTTACCCGCATGCTTTTAAAGCTTATTGAAGATCGAGCTCCGGAATATGTGGTCATGTTTTTTGACGCCAAGGGCCCTACTTTCCGGCATGAGATCTACAAAGATTACAAGGCGAACCGTCCTCCGATGCCGGAAGATTTGTCGGTACAGATTGCGCACATCAAGGACGTGACCGCGGGGTTCAACATTCCGGTGATTGAAATGCCGGGTTTTGAGGCGGATGATCTTATCGGCACGCTTGGGCGTATGGCTGAAAAGGCCGGATTTTCGGTGGTTATGGTTACCGGGGACAAGGATTTTGTGCAGCTTGTGACGGATAGAGCGGTTGTCTGGGATCCCATGAAGGATAAAACCATAGATCTTCAGGCCGTCAGAAAGACCTATGGTGTTGAACCGAATCAGATGATCGATGTCATGGGGCTATCCGGGGATTCAACCGATAACATCCCCGGCGTCCCCGGCATCGGGCCGAAAACAGCCCTTGAATTAATCAAAAAATTCGGAAGTATGCAGCATTTGTATGCGCAGGTTGATACGATCGCCAAGAAAAAACAGCATGAAAACCTTGTCCGCCACAAAGAACAGGCTTACTTGAGTAGAGAACTGGTCAAAATAAACACCGGCGTACTGCTAGCGTTTAATGCTGAAGATTTTAAATCTAGGGCTCCGGACCATGCGCGACTTGCCGAGATTTTTAAAACATTGGAATTCAGGCAACTGCAGCAGGCCTTGCCGGCGCAAACGGATCTTTCCCAGAAGAAATATCAGGCGGTGTTGGACATTAATATGCTGTCCGACCTGGCCGCTCGTTGTGAATCTGCCAAGCTGCTGGCCATCGATACCGAGACGACCTCAAAAGATCCCATGCAGGCAGCCCTTGTGGGACTGTCGTTTTCAGTTCAGCCTGATGAGGCCTTTTACATCCCCCTGGCGCACAAATATCCTCAAGTCCCCCGGCAGCTTGAGATGCCGGATGTTTTAAATCGACTCAAAGCCGTGCTGGAAAATCCGGATATCAAAAAAATCGGCCAGAATATCAAATACGATTGGATCGTGCTTAAGCGTTATGGCATAAACCTCGCCGGGGTGGCCTTTGACACCATGCTGGCATCCTATCTGATCAATCCCTCAAAACGCGCTCACAACCTGGATCAGATCGCTCTCGATTTTCTTGATTACAAAACCATGACTTACGAGGATGTGACCGGTAAGGGCAAAAAGGCCATCAACTTTGCCCAGGTGCCTCTGGAAAAAGCCGTTCCCTATGCCTGCGAGGATGCTGACATCACCTTAAAAGCGTACAGGGTTCTACAACCCATACTGGAAGAATTGGGACTTACGGAACTTTTCGACAAAGTAGAATTGCCCCTTGTGCCTGTTTTAATGCAAATGGAAATGTCGGGAATATGTGTTGACAGGGAAAGGCTCCGGCTGCTTTCAAAATCGTTTGAGCATCAGCTTGAAACGCTTGAAGACAGAATATATTCAATGGCAGGCCAGGAATTCAACATCAAGTCATCCCAGCAGCTTGGACAAATTTTTTTTGAAAAACTCAAACTGCCGGTTCAGAAAAAAACCAGGAAAAAAACCGGTTATTCCACGGATGTGGAAGTCTTGACAGCCCTTGCAGACCATCATGAACTGCCTGCCTTGATTTTAAGACATCGAACCCTGGCCAAACTCAAATCTACGTATACGGACGCTTTGCTGGGTTTGATTCATCCGGAAACCGGACGCATCCATACATCGTTCAATCAAACGGTTGCGGCTACGGGGCGTCTAAGCAGTTCTGATCCGAATCTTCAGAATATTCCGATCCGTACCGAAGAGGGTCTGGAAATACGCAGGGCGTTTATTCCAAAAGAAGGCTGGGTCCTAATTTCCGCCGATTATTCCCAGATAGAACTTCGCATCCTGGCCCATTACGCCGAAGATGAGATTTTGATAGAGGCCTTCAAGAATGATGAAGACATTCATACCCGGACGGCCACCGAAGTCTTCCAGGTGTTTCCGTCTTTTATTACATCCGAACTGAGAAGGCAGGCCAAGGTGATCAACTTTGGCATTGTTTACGGCATGAGCCCCTACGGCCTTTCCAAAGAGCTCAAGATCAGTCAGAAAATGGCAAAGACCTATATAAATAACTATTTTGCAAGATACAAAGGTGTTAAACGGTTTATGGAACGAACCGTCAAAGATGCCAGAAAGACAAAAAAAACAAGTACACTGTTAGGCCGTATCCGGCTTTTGCCGGATATCAGCAGTTCCAATAAAGCCGTACGCGAATTTGCCGAGCGCACGGCGATCAACACGCCGATTCAAGGAACGGCCGCAGACCTCATAAAGCTTGCCATGATTCAAGTCGATTTTCGGTTTAAAGAAAAGGGTCTTAGGTCTGTAATGCTGCTTTCAGTGCATGATGAAATTGTTTTTGAAGTTCCGCCGGATGAGGTTGAAACTGTAAAAAAGCTCGTAAAAGAAACCATGGAAGGGATCTGGGACCTCAACGTGCCGCTTAAGGTAAATGTGAAGAGCGGGGAAAATTGGAGTGAGTTGCTTTAGTCCGCGTTACGGTTTTGTATCGTTATCCGCTTCGGGCGCTTCTTGGGGATCTTGCAACGTTTCTTTGACAGCGTTGTAGACATTTTTAAATGTATCCTGGAAGCTGGCCGGAGAAACTCTGCCGGCTTCGATAAACTTGACAACGATTTCCTTGGTCGTTTTTAAAATCTGTTCATCCATAGATGCCATTTGCTCCACCTGTTAATGAATTATTTTTACAATGATTTTGATTTGTTATCAGAACAAAATTCAATTGTCAAGGATCTCTTCAGGCACTTTTTGATGAAATGTTTAGGTTCAACCGTCCATTTGACAGAAAACGTTTAATTGTCTATTAAGTGATTAAAAAACACAACTGCCGTTAAGACCCCAAGGTACGAAGAAAAAATCGAAAATAAACTTTTTGTGCTTTTGTGGCAGATATTTTTTGGTTCTGGCTTGTCCAGGATAGGACTAATGGAGCAAAACATGGCGCCGTCGTTTGAAAAAAAAGTTCATTATCGTATAGAAAGTCCGGACATCGTTAAAACCGATGTGCTGGATCCGCTGGAATACCAATACCGCTTACAAAGAGATATTGATGTTGTGATCAAACAGCCTGAATATACATCGGTATGCCCCATGACCGGCCTGCCCGATACCGGCTGTATCACCATAAGATACACACCGGACAAGAAGATTATTGAATTAAAATCCTTGAAATTTTATCTCTTACAGTACAGAAACGTGGGGATTTTCTATGAACACGCGGTCAATCGAATTTTAGACGATCTGGTTGCAGTACTCGATCCGAAGTTTATGGAAGTAACCGGAGATTTTACGGCAAGAGGTGCCATTACCACTAAAGTTACAGCGGTGTACGAGAGGAAAAAATGATATTTCAAATACTATTGGCTTTTATCGAGAGAATTCGACCGGCTGTTTTGGTTTTATTTTTATCGGTTTTCATCCCGCTGCTTGGCGGATGCTCATCGTTTTCCACCATCAAGAAGGCAACAACGGGGATGATCCATAATATGTCCGCCCCGGATAGCCATTTGAAAAAAAAGGTCGGCATTGCGTTGTTTGAAAACAAAACGACGGTCACTGACCAGAAATTCAATGATGTTTTTGCAGATTATCTTTTAGGAGCTATCACCAAAGAGTGCTCCGACATCCTGTTGGTTAAGCCGGGTGACGCCGAATATCCCGATTATCTGGCAGAGCTGCCCAAACAGGCAGCCGGCCGAATCGACAGCTTTGAGCTGGCACAAAGGGGAAGACAACTCGGCTTGAATGCAATTGTAACCGGAGCGTTGATTGATATCAGCGAAAATCGGGAAAAAAAGGGTATACTTTGGTTTAAGCGTACCCATGAATATGTGCGGGTTAAGGTGGCGGTTGCAGTTTACGAAACCGAAACCGGTGCAAAGATTCTGGATGAAAGTTTCAATCAGAAAATCGATGTCGGGGAATCGGATTTCGATCCGGAATTTGATTCACCAGGACCCAAAAAACAGATAGATAAACAGACGTTAACCAACGCCTATGAAAAAATTGCATCCGACATGGGAGAGGCGGTCTGCAATGCGGTGGCCGATCAGCCCTGGAGGGGATTCCTTGCGTCGATCAATGACAATAAGATCCTTATATCTTCCGGCAACAGGGTCGGGCTGAAGCAGGGAGATATGCTTGATGTCTTTGATACAAGCAATGTTTTTCAGAATGCGCTGGGCCAGCGCTTTTTTATCCCCGGCCTGAAAACAGGCGAGGTGAAAATAACAGCTGTTTCTGCGGACACGGCTGAAGCTGAAATTGTTTCCGGTGAAGGTGATAAGATAAAACCGGGCGACTCGCTGAGATTGAAAGAATAAAAAATTAAATCTTTACCCTGTAAACCGTTATGGGTTCGTTGAGCCCTTTGATGGTGACCGGCGGCAGGGCTTCCACATCGATCTTGCCGGCAAGTTTCCGAAAGGTTGTATTGCAGATCATAATTTCACCTGCTTTGGCCATGCCTTGCAAGCGGGCGGCAATATTTACAGGCATGCCGATCGATGTAAATTCCTTTCTTCTCAAAGAACCTAAAATTCCGGAAAACACACTCCCGGTAGATATTCCAATTCCGATTTTCAGACTCAAGTTGTTTTGATCGCCTAGTTTCCGGTCGATTTCCTTTGCTTTTTGTTGCATTGCCACGGCTGCTTGTACCGCCCGGATGGTATCGTCTTCGTGTTCGACAGGTGCTCCAAAGACGACCATAATACTGTCACCGATATGCTTGTCAACGGTGCCGTTGTATGCATAGGCGATTTCGCCCATGGGCGTAAAGTAGTCGTTGTTCAAGAAAGCGGCCAGCGCTTTTGCCGGAACTTTGCGGGACATGCGCGTGAAACCGCGAATATCGGAAAAAAGGATCGACACCTCGTGAAATGAGGGGTGCAGGGCAATCGGTGATTTTTCGATCTTTTTGTAGACCTGTTCAGAAACAAACTGCTTCAGGCGCCTGCGCACGGAAATTTTGTGGATCTTGGCCCGAAGTTCCAGATTGTCGAATGGCTTTGTCAGGAAGCCGTCGATGCCGTCGTTTGTGGCCTGGATGGCAGCTTCCATCGTGGCATATCCGGTCAGGATGATTCTCGTAATCTCGGGATTGATCGAGCCGATGATGGCAAGCGTCTCTAATCCGTTTAATCCCGGCATTTTGTAATCGGAAATTACTGTTGCAACTATCTCTTTGTTATTCTTGATAAAGTTGATTCCAGCCTCCCCGTTTGCGGCCGTATGCGTTTGATAGGGTTCGCGTTTTAGCGCCCGAGCAACGGAACGCCGGACACCTTCTTCATCATCTATCAAAAGGAGTGTATGCATGGTGTTGTATCCTCATTAAAACGTATAGTATCATGTCCAATGGTTTTAAACTGGTTGCAAACAAATTTCATGCCAACGCCAGCCGAATTTCACACAGATTTAAGGGGAAAAGACCGTTTACCTGCAAAACCTTAGCCTGAGAAGGTTTGGCGTTGAAATGACGGCATCATTTTTTTTAATTTGATGTTTTCCAGCCCATAAACAGAACAATGATGTGGGCGCGTTATGCACAGAAAACTGTTCATCTGCGCACATTTTTGTGTGCACCTTTAAAAAAGATGTTCGGGATTGCTTTTCTTTTGTTAAACCTCACTAGTCCCTAATCACAATCCTTGAACATCTGAACCTGTGAACGGTAACAGTATTTTTTAGCAGTAATTGGCGATGCACAATCCAAGCTTGTTTTTTGGAATCTTTTGTCATATCTGATGATAGGAGAACGTAGGCACATTTGCCTCGAAAGCCGATGGCTTGACCGGCCTGCTTGCTCCCCGCCGCGAAGCACTGACGCACGTCAGAACCCCCGCCCTTCAGGGCCGGGGAGCTTCACTGTTTGAAGCATGCAGTGATCATATGAGGAGCTTTTATAATGATGTTGAGTTAATGATTTTTGCATGATATCCTATAGTTATCAGAAGCTTGGTCAGAAGCGGCCGTTGCCTGTTATTTTATCGGCTTCAAGGGAGTATTTGGCGTATAAAGGGGACAGCTATGAAGAAAGAGGGCATTAAACTTTACGACCTCATCAATCTTGCCAATCCGCAACATGTCTTCAATGAACTGAAATACATTGTTTCGCTAGTGGTCAATGATTTTGACTATTCATTGCTTGAGCAGATTTATGCCGATATAGAAATGCTGTTCAGGGGAGATTTTCCAGGCTATCGGGCCAGCAATACAAAATATCACGACCTGGAACACACCAGTTCGGTGGCGTTGACCGTTGCCCGTTTGATTCACGGCGGCTTTGTCGAGGGCCATTTGTTTCCTGCAAAAAATATTTTGCTGGGATTGATCGGAGCCCTTTTTCATGACATCGGTTTTATCCAGAGCGATTCCGATGTAAACGGCTCCGGGGCCAAATATACCGTTGGCCACGAGCAGCGAAGTATAGACTTTATAAAGAGCTACCTTTCCCGAAAAGCTTTTTCGGCCGAAGACATCCAAGATTGCACCCACATTATCATGTGCACGGTTTTGGATCTTGCGATTAAAGAAATTTCTTTTCGTTCCAATGATATAAAAGTACTTGGCCAAATCGTAGGGTCGGCCGACCTTTTGGCGCAGATGGCCGACAGAGAGTATTTGGAAAAACTGTTTATGCTCTTTAAGGAATTTGAGGAGGCCGGCCTGCCGGGATACGGATCCGAACTGGAACTGCTCAAAAAAACCGAAGATTTTTATAAATACGTGGCATTGCAACGCTTAAGCGAGGATTTCGCAGGTGTATCCGCATTTATACGGTTGCACTTCAAAGACCGTTGGGATCTTGATCGGGACTTATATCAGGAAGCGATTGTCGCCAATATTGAGTATTTGAAAACTGTCGTTGAGAAATGCGATGATTTGTATTCGTGTTACCTGCAACATCTTCGACGGGGAGGACTTACAGAAAAACTCCGCAAAAAAAATTGACAGGCTTCAACTTATAAAATCGCGCAGCGATTTTATAAAGGATGGCGTTATGGATACTGTAAAACATATCGGGTTAAAAAAGAACATCTGGAAAGATGAAAGGGGTTGGGGCATCAATCCTTTGGAAGCGCTGGGGATTAAAGCAGGATTGCCGGGCAATCTGCATATAGTTTCACTTAAACCCGGAACTGTAAGGGGTGATCATTATCATGCAACGGCCACGGAATGGATGCTTGTTTTTGGAGGAAAAGCCAAAATCGTCTGGAAGGTTAAAAAAGCAAGTTCGGTCCATCAAATTTTTGTAGACGATTCAGAACCGGCCCTGTTTGAAATTCCACCTGATATTGAACATGCCGTAATAAACGATTCCACAAGCGACATTTACTTGGCCGTTTTTTATGATTCTCATCAACCCGATACGGTTCGTTGTCCCTCTCTATTCAATTTGCACAATGAAAAAACCTGATGCAATACTTAGCCCGCAGGGTGAATATTTTTAAGAAATAATAATAAACCTTCCGGTACAAGGTGTAACCTTGCCGTTTTGGCAAAATTATCGATAATCAACGGTTTTTTATTAAAAATAGCGGTTTCTCAAAATTTTTCATGAAGTGTTCGGGTCAGGTTGCTTCTTTTTCCTAAATGCTTCCCGCATGGAAGCCATATCTTCTTTGAAAACGATATCCGTCCACTTTTTCTTTCTGGAATTAAACACATCTTTGCTGTAGCCCGTCAATGCCTGGACGTTGTCACCGAAGAATTCAACCGAACCGTCTTTATATCCTTATTCTGCGATTCATAACAAATAAGGAGCAATCCTTTGAATTTTATTGACATTAAAAGGCGAGTACTGTACTTTTTTTTGCCTAAATAGCGTAATCCAATTTTTAAAAGGAAAGGGGCAGCCAGTGGAAATCGTTGTATTATTGAAACAGGTTCCGGCCACTGAAGCGTTGATTGCTATTGCCGCTGACGGGGTTTCGATTAAGACCGATGACGTCAAGTGGGTTATCAATCCTTATGACGAATTTGCCGTGGAAGAGGCTTTGCGAATAAGGGAAGCCCATGGTGGATCGGTTTATATCGTTTCGGTGGGACCGGAAAAAACCGTGGAAGCGATCCGAACCGCTCTGGCCATGGGGGCCGACAAGGGAATCCTGATAAACGATCCGGCTACGAGAAGCCTCGATGGTCTGGGCATCGCCCGGGTTCTGGCGGCAGCGCTGAAGCAAATGCCTTTTGACGTGATTATCGCCGGCCAGCGGGCTGTTGACGACGACAATTTCATGGTAGGACCGGCTGTGGCCGAATACTTAAATATTCCGCATGTTTCAATGGTCGTTAAACAGGAAATCAGCGGCTCAAGGATCCGATGTTGTCGTACCATTGAAGGAGGGACCGTGACCCTGGAAACACCGTTACCGACCCTTCTGACCACCCAGCGCGGACTGAATGAACCGCGCTATGCATCACTTCCGGGCATTATGAAAGCCAAAAAGAAGCCCATTGACGTAAAAACCCTTGCCGACATCGGAATCGATGGCGTTCAAATCGGCAGCCCCTTGACAAAGATCACGGCCATGAGACCCCCTCCGGACAGAAAAGGTGGAATAATGATACAGGGTGACGCTGCCGAGGCCAAGGCGGCAGAACTTGTCAGGGTTTTACATGAGGAAGCCAAAGTTATCTAACCCGGATAAGCTGAAGTCCAAAAGTTTGAAGTTTGAAGTGCCTAAAGTCGGTGATATTTTTCAGTCCAATATAAACATGCCACCATCTCTGGTTAGTAGCAATTTAAGGAGAGGGATATGTCACGACCTGTACTTGCAATCGCGGAACAAATAGACGGTGTTTTCCGAAAAGTTACCTACGAGTCCTTAAGTGAAGGCCGGCGGATCGCAGATAATCTGGGTTGCGATTTGGCGGTCCTGGTTCTGGGGGCGGATATTGAAGACAAAGCCAAAGAACTTGAAAAATACGGTGCCGATAGAATCCTGGCAGTCGACAACCCGGCATTTGGCGAATATTTGACCGATATTTATACCCGTGTAGCTGCCGATGTCATCC
>Ga0180009_10002976_pt1 | contig 19601 bp, 19 predicted proteins | sample OS_PC_MetaG_FD_123537 | JGI IMG/M metagenome (GOLD analysis project Ga0180009, IMG submission 123537) | Groundwater microbial communities from the Aspo Hard Rock Laboratory (HRL) deep subsurface site, Sweden - OS_PC_MetaG | ecosystem: Environmental > Aquatic > Deep subsurface > Groundwater...
TTTTTCAAAGAATTTTCTTTGCTTACTTCCACCACTTGGTTTGAATATGTAATCAAATTTTTCTAATTTTTCTTTGGTTTTTTTAATATCTTTTTTGTTAACAGAAATAAATATATCGATAATTCCTTTTCCCCCTAAACCTGGAATTGCTGTACTCCCAATATGTTTTATTTTGGCATTTTTTGGTAAGAACTTTTTAAGTTTAGTTTTTTCCCTTGTAAACAATTTAGGAAACTCTGAAGAATATTTTTTAAAAACATATTTTTCCATAATTTATTTATAAAAATTGAAGTTTTAAAGGTTTTCCAAAATGTTTATATGCCAGAATTGGGGGCAAAGCATAAATTTATATACCAACGGGCTTTTAAATATTGTATGCATAGCGATTTAAAATCTAAAAAAAATATAGTTATTAATTATATCCAAAAAAATCCAAATGCTACTTATCAAGAAATTAAAAAAAATACAAAACTAAAGGTGGAAAGGCTTTTTTCTGAGTGTATGAAAGGTGCCTACAAAGCCGCAGGCATTCCTTTTTCTAAATCTCTATCTAAAAGGGGTAAGAATAAAATGATTTATGATGTAATCACTTTTATAAGGAAACATCCTGGTTGTACTGTTACTGAGGTTCAAAATGCAACTAAGGTTTCTATTCCTAAAGTATTTGGATCTATTACCAATGCTTATAAAAAAGCGGGTGTAGAATATCCAAGATTTAGTAAGTTAGAAGAAGCTTATAAATTCTTTAGAAAAAGTCCTTTATCTAGTTCTGTTGAAATTCAGAAAAGATTTGGGATAAATATTTACAAACATTCTAAGAATATGGAAGAATTCTGTAATAAGGCTGGTGTTAAATATATTGGGGGTCATAAAAAACGTTTGATTAAATCAAAAAGAAACGTTGTGGACTATATAAAATCTCATCCAGATTCTACTCAATGGGAAATCAATAAAAACTGTAAAACTCATGTGCAAGAAATTTTTAAAGGGGGTATAAAAGAAGCTTATAAAAAAGCTGAAATAAAATATCCAGAAAAAGCAAGAAAAAACTATGGTGTTATGAATAAAGAAATCAAAAAGAGAGCTCAAGATTACGAAAACAGAATGATAAATATCCTAAAAATAAAATTTAATTTTATCAAAAAACAATTAAGAACAAAGTCTGGTATTGCAGATGCTTTAATAAAAATAAGAGACGTAAACTATGTTGTGGAAATCAAAGATTATAGGTCAAAACCGATATCAATTTCTCAAATAAATCAATTAAATAGGTACATCAATGAAATAGATAATTGTAATAATGGGCTTTTAATATGCAATTTTAAACCCAAGAAAGATAAGTTTTATATAGGAAATAATAAGATCTCTATAATTACAGAAAAAGACCTTTTAAAGGGGGGCGTAGTTTAACTTGGCTAGAGCGGTCGATTTTCAAAAGAAAAGCCGAAGCTCCAAACCGACTGATCCAGGTTCAAATCCTGGCGTCCCCGCTTATTTTAACAATTTTAAAGTAGAAGTAGATGGTTTGAAGATTTCCCCTTCTTTTAGTAAATCTTCAATGATTAAATTAGCTTTTTCTTCTGGTATTTGGGATTCTAAAATAATTTTTGAAAGTTCTGCACCTTTTTCTCCATCATCTTTTTCTATTAAATTTAATATTTTTTGACGATCTGTTTCAGAAGTTTCTTCTACTGTCTCTTCTTCAACTAATGGTTGAAGCATTTCGGGTTGTTTTAATTCTAGAACTGGTGTTTCTAGTTTTTGTCTAACCCCAAATTCTTTTTCTAATTCTAACTTTCTGATTTTTTGCCAGGTTGGGTTTTCTACTTTATTGACTATCTCTGGAACAATATATATTTCTCCCGAGAATTGTCTTGGTCTGCCAATAACTAAAATTGTATCCCCAATTTGAATATCTTGTAATAATTTTATATCATCTTTCCAAACTTTTACTCTGATTGAAGCAGAACTGTCATCTAATGTAATTGACATATTTCCTCCTTCTTGATTCTCGTACTTCATAATTGTTGTTGCAATTATGTTTACTCTTGAGACTTTTTTATCTTTTATTTCAATATAATTTGGAGACCATTCTCCTGGGTCTTTTTTATATGGATTACTTATTAAATCTGAAATCCAAACTTTGTATGCTGTTTGTCTTTGAATTGCCATTTTAGATCCTTTGGATAAAACCTCTTTTTGGTTCGAATATTAATCCTTCTCTTTTCATTCTTTCTATTGCTTCTTCTACTTTTTCTTCATCTATTCCACGTTCTGCTGCTTCTGCAGAAATATCTTCTAATGGAATCGATTTCATTCCACGTTTTTCTAAATCATAAATAATTTCTTTTATTGAAACAATTCTTCCACGTTGTGATGCTGGAAGTCCTGTTGAAATTCTATCAATATCTATCTGTCCTGTTTCTTGATCCATTCCGACTTTTATCAAACAATATCTTAATAATTCTATCGCTTTTTTTGCATCTCTTTTTGTAACTTTTTTTGAAAGTCTTAATTTTGCTGAAGATTCAGAAAGTCTGATTAATGCTTCTAGCTGTCTTGCAGAAATTGGAATTGGTTTTATATCTTCATCTGATTCTTGTCCAGAGTTTCTTAAACTTACATAAAAATTTTTTATTTCCTCCATCGCACCTTCTGTTAATTCGGGTTTAATTCTTTGTTTGGCATAAGAAATATATTTTCTAAATAAATCTTGATGAATTTCTGTAACTAAAGTTTCTGGTTTTTGGTGAATCGACAAAACATGTCTTGCAATTTTTTCATCTATATCTTTATTTGGTATGTCTCTGATTGGGAATATTAAATCGAATCTGTTAATTAAAGTGGGGGGTAAGTCTATTTGGGAAGCTAAGGGCGTATAAGGATCAAATCTTCCTAATTTTGGGTTTGCTGCTGCTAAAACTGTTGTTTCTGCTCTTAAAGTTGCTTGAATATTAGCTTTACTAATTGTAATTGTTTGTTGCTCCATTGCTTCATGTAAGGCAGAACGATCTTCAGAAGTCATTTTATCAAGCTCGTCAATAACACAAATTCCGTGATTTGCTAAAACTATTGCTCCTGCTTCTAAGGCATATCCTTTTAATACATCATCTTTAACTACTGCTGCAGTAATTCCTGCTCCAGACGCTCCTTTTCCAGATACAAAACGTCCTTTTGGGGCTGCTTTAGAAATAAATTGTAACATTTGTGATTTTCCAGAACCAGGATCTCCCACTAATAAAATATGGATGTCCCCTCTTCTAATTACTTTATCTTCCATTATCTTTCTTGTTCCGCCAACTAACTGTAAAAGAAGTGCTTCTTTAATTTTCTCATGACCATAAATAGATGGTGCTATTGAAGCAACCATACGACTGTAAAATTTTGGATCTGCTGCAATTTCTTTTATTTCTTTTTCCTCTTCTTTGGAAATTTCAATTTCTTCAAAGCTTTCTTGAAGTGGTTTTACATAATTTGCATCCATTGCAATTTCAAATCTGGTTAATGTTGCTCCAGAGTGAGAGGTTTTCGGGATTTCCTTAATTACTCCCACCACCAGTACATTGCTTCCGGGGGTTGTTCTTTTTTCTAATCTTGGTTCAACTAAATCTTCTTTTAAGAAAACACTTAGTCTTTTTGGTTGAGAGCCTCCTTCTAAGTTTTCTGGGGCTTCTTCTATCTTTAAGTGTTGAGCATCTACCAAAACTTTCGAGATTAATCTGAATTTTCCTTTTCTACCACAACTACACCTACTTGGTTCCTTGAATTGTGAATCTAATTGTAAAACTGATATTGTGTTCCCGCAACTAGGGCATTCAAACTTTGCTGAAACTACTTGTGGTCTAACATCTGATGCTTGCCTTATAATTCCTTCTATGTATACGAAATTTCCTAAATCCACGCTTCTTATATCTCTTATCTGGAGCTTTGAAGCTACTGGAAAATTACAAAATCTTGCTTTTAATGAAAGGTCTTTTAGAATATCTATTTGAGTTAAGGCAATTTCTGCATTTTGTATTGATTCTGTTGGCTCTGAAATTATCTGTTCTGCAAGTTCTATGTCGAATTTAGACAATTCTTGAAAGTCTAAAAGAATTGATCTTTCTCCTTTTTCAATGATATTAGTTAAATTTTTAGAATAAACTGTTTCTATAAAGTCTTTAAACTGTTCTATCTGATTTTGTATGTCTATTACCATGGCCCCAAATTGGGATAACTAGTTCGTTTTTATAGTTTTATGCAGTTAAGATGATACTTTCATCAATACAAAAATAAGAATTAGTATCAAAATTATGGCTAAAATTAAGACATCGTGTTTGCTTATTATTCTTGATTTTTGGGATTTAACCACTTTCTTTTTAGTTTTTCTTGGCATGATTTTATTAAGGACTGCTTGTTTTTAAATGTAACTTTTTTGAGAAATTTGATAAAAACCGAAAGGTTTATATATAGATGTTACTACTTTTAGGTTACAATGAATCGAAAAAGAACTTGCGGCAAAAAAAGTAGTACGCTTGATAAAATTATTAATACTGCTAATATAGCTCTAGCTTTAGACGCTATTATTGTTCCGTTCTTAACTGGAAAAACCATTCATGAACATTTGGGGGGCTTCCGCCAGCAAGCGATTATAAAGTATTGGGCGAAAGAACAGCCCTAATGGCTGAACAATCATTATTGGGAATCTCGATGTTGTACATACTTGGAAAATCATTGTATAACAAACGTTATAAGACCTAATTTTCTCTTGAGAAGTAGCAACTGCCTTTATAAATAGTTTTAAATACCTTTTAGTCCCTCCTTTATAAATAAATTATATTCAAGGGGGTAATTATAATGGCTAAAAAACTAGTTAAAATTGTTAATATTGTTTGTTCCACAAACTTAGAACATGATATACATTTAATCAAATTAGCAGAGACTTTGCCAAATACGGAGTATAATCCGGAACAATTTCCGGGGTTAGTAATGAGGATAAGAGAACCTAAAACTTCGGCTTTGATTTTTAGTTCTGGAAATGTTGTTTGTACCGGTGCCAGATCAATGGCAAAAGTTAAAGAAAGTATAAAACAAATTGTTAAAAATGTTGAAAAAATTGGTATTAAGATTAAAGTTAAACCAAAAATCAAAGTTCAAAATATGGTTGCTTCGGGAGCAATTGATATGGATTTAAATTTGAATGTTTTAGCAATGAAATTAGAGAATGCGGAATATGAACCTGAACAATTCCCTGGATTAGTTTACAAATTGCCAGGAACAAGAGCTACATTTTTACTTTTTAGTAACGGAAAAATAGTTTGTACAGGTACTAGATCTGAAGTTAAATTAAACGAAGCAGTTAGAAAATTGGTCATAAACTTAAAAAAAGTTAAAAAGTAAGTTTTTTAAATTCTTTTTATTCCCCTTTTTATGAAAAAGAGGTTAGTAAGGGGGGTTTTATCTTTATCTTTAATAGCTAGACTGCTTTTTGGGGGGATAGCCAGCGCTGATCCTGCTGAAGGTTGGGCCTATTGTCATCCTGAACATTCTGATGTTGGAAACTATGGTGTGTTAGTTGAAGGTGAAGGATTTATTGCTAAAAGAGTTCATGATAGAGATACTAAAGAATGGGCTTGGCACATAGAAACAAAAGAAGGAGAAGTTATTGGTGATGATGAAAATGAATTAAGAACTTATGCTACAGCTGCAATGACTGCCCAAGTAGCTTATTTGGTTGATACTCATGGCGTTAATGAACTTGGACAAGGTCTTAGTGATGTTTTAAGAGAAAAAGCAGATACTTTTTATACTTTAGTTGAATTAAACGAAAGATTAGATGATTTACAATTTCTTTTTGAATGGGGTAGTAGGTTGGAAGGTCTTTTAGTTGGAGCAAAAATTGTAGAAGTTAATCCTAATTATTCTGAACTTGAAACTCAAATAATTAATCGAGTCAATTCTAGTTTCTTTGGAGAGTTTAGAGAATTTTGTATGGCTGATTCCTTGGATCAAGAACTTACTGCGCATGAATTATCTGATTATTTTGAAGATAAACTTGAAAGTTTTGCAGAAAAGAAAGTTGAAGAAAGTGCTGTAAATCTTAGAAGGGCTGCAAGTATTCTCGAAAGGGATCGAAAGCTATGGAAAAGTGAAGAGGCTTACAATTTTATAAGAGATTATACGGGTGGACATGTTTATGGACTCGCTTCTCTTAATTTTTTAAAGGGAATTAATGAACATAGAAGTGATTGGAGAACTCTTTTAACCTCTTTTTTAGAAAATTTTATTGAAGGTGGAACGGGTATTAATCCCAGGGAATTAATTAGAGATTCTAGTTTCTCAGAATTAATTTTTAGCTTGGAACCAAATACATTTGGGAATTTAGAAAGAGAAGTTTTTAATCAAACTAATATTTATAGGGAAATTACTAAGAGATATGATCCTAAGGAACCAGAAGGTCAAGCTACTTTTTATTTAAGAGAATTAAATCCTTAATGATATTTTAAATTTCTTTCCTTTAATTTCATATTCTTTTGATTCTTTAAACTTTTTATCTTCGAATACTAATTTAGAATTAGTTGTTTTTTGAATTTCATCTGTCCATTCTTTTAATGAGTAATCTGAAACTACCGAAAGCTCAATTTTGTCTTGTTTTTGCAGACCTGCTTTCTTTCTCATTTGTTGGGCTCTTCTAATTATTTCACGGGCAAAACCTTCTTGTTCTAGTTCTGGTGTAACTTCTTGATCAAAAACTACTTGGAATTCTTTTCCTTTTTTAATCTCTAATTTTTTAACATTAAGTTTTTTCTGTATCAGTTTTTTTAGTTCCTTTGCAGAACCTAATGTATCTATTACTCTTACTTCTGCTAAACTTAATGGCCATTTAACTCCAAGTCCTATTTTTTCCCTTTCTGCTAATCCTTTTTCGATTACTAAAAATGCGGATTCAAATAAAGCTTCCAATTTTTTATTTATTTTTTTGGGATCTGCTTTTGGCCAATCTGTTAAATGAACAGATTCTTTCTTTTCTATGTCTTTGAAATATTTTTGATAAATATGTTCTGTTAAGAACGGCACATATGGTGCCATTAATTGTATTACTGTGTAAATTGATTTGTATAAACAATAAACTGCTGCCTGTTTGTTATGGCCAGATTCATCTTGAACTCTGTCTCTAATTAATTGAATGTAACCTCTAGATAAATCATTTATGAAAAACTCTTGAACTGAAACCGCCGTTGTATTTGGATTGTAAGTTTCTAGGTTATGTGTAGCTTCTTTTACTAACTTATTTAACTTTGATAAAATCCAATCATCTTCTGCTTCAAACTTTTTTGGTGTTTTTGGTTTCCCTTCTGAGGATTGTGACAAATAATTACAAAGATTGAATAACATTGTTAAATTTCTTTGCATTTCTTTTGACTCGGTGTATCCAAAATTTACATTTGTTGTTAAATTATGTATAGAATATTGCCACCTTAAGATATCTGCACCTACTTTTTCTACTGCTTCATTAAACCATACTGCATTTCCCCATGATTTGTGCATTGGTCTGCCTAGCTCATCATTAACCTTTTCATGGGTTAGGACTGTTTTGTATGGTGGTTTGTTTTCTAATGCTACTGACATGAACAATAAAGAATAAAACCATAATCTAATTTGTTCTCTCATTTCCAACACTAATTCTGCCGGGAACCATTTTTTCCAATAAGCTTTATCTTGAATGTAATTTAATGTTGAGTAAGGTACAATTCCTGCGTCAAGCCAACAATCTCCTACTTCCGGAATTCTGGTTGCTTCTTTATCACATTTTGATCATTTAATTTTTACATCATCTATCCAGGGTTTGTGAAGTTCTTTTAGTTTATCGAATCCGCTTGTTGCTACTTTCTTTAATTCTTCTTTTGAAGATATGAATGTTTCATGTCCATCTGGGCAAATCCAAATTGGCAACGGTAGCCCCCAATATCTTTTTCTTGAGATAGACCAATCTGACATGCTGTCTAACCAGTTTTGCATTAGCTTTCCTGCATGTTCTGGTTGCCAATTTACTTTTTCAGCTGCTTTTTTCATTAAAGGACGTATTTCGTCTACTTTGATAAACCAAGAATCAACTAAACGGAATACTAATTCTTCTTTGCAACGCCAACAAGTTGGATAACGGTGTGCATAATCTGTTGTTTTGAACAAGAAATTTCTTTTTCCAAGATCTTCTATGACCATTTCTTTTGTTTCTTTTACATGTTTTCCAGTAAATTGATTAAAATTTTCTATGAAATATCCATTTTCATCCAAAGGAGATATTGCTTCTAATTTTTCTTTTTTACCTAATTCAAAGTCTTCTGCACCGCAACCTGTAGCAATATGGACTATTCCTGTTCCTTCTTCTTCTCCCACTAAATCCCAAGCAAGTACTCTGTGTTTTATTCCTTTTTGCGCATCTAGATAATCAAAAGGTCCTTTGTATTCTAGGCCTACAAGTTTTTTTCCTTTTAATGTTTCTAGTTCTTTGAAATTTTTTCCTAAACAATCTGTTGTTTGTTTTGATAAATATAAAATTTCATTATCTTTCTTTACTTTTACATAATCTAAATCTGGATGAACTGCTGCTGCAACATTGCTTGTTAATGTCCAAGGCGTTGTTGTCCAAACTAATAAAAATTCATTTTCTTTTCCTTTTATTGGGAACTTTAAATATAATGAAGTGTGCGTCATTTCTTCGTAAGCTTCAATCATTTCATGATGACTTACTGAAGTTCCACATCTTGAACACCAAGGTTGGACTCTATGTCCTTTGAAAAGCCATTTCTTATCATAACATTTTTTTAATAATAACCAAATATGTTCTATATTGTTATCATCCATTGTGTAATAAGAATTCTCCCAATCATTCCATTGACCAAGTCTAATGGACTGATCTGTTATAATTTTAGTGTATTTGTAAACACGATTTTTGCAATATTTTGAGAATTTATCTAATCCGTATTTTTCAATATCTTTTTTATTTTTTAGTTTAAGGTCTTTTTCTGCTTCTACTTCAACCCAAAGACCTTGACAATCAAAACCGTTTTGCCATCTTTGATCAAAACCTTGCATTGCTTTAAATCTTTGATATACATCTTTTATTGTTCTTCCCCAGACATGGTGGATTCCCATCTTATTGTTTGCAGTTATAGGGCCATCTATGAAAGACCAAGGTTTGTTTTTTGAATTTTTTTTTCTTAATTTATCAAAAATCTTGTTCTTTTCCCAAAATTTCAATATTTCCAGTTCTAATTCGTTTGGGTCGTACATCTTAATTCTGACAGTTTGGTCAATATTTAAAAAGTTTGTTATTGAACTGGATATTTGGACATTTGCCATTTACTTGCACAATGCTTATAAATGTGGCCTAATTCTCAATTGGGAAGGGTAAAATGAGCACAATTTGGACTGAAAAGTACAGGCCACAGACTTTTGATGAGATTAAAGGGCAAGATAAAATAGTCGATAGAGTGAAAGCTTTTGTTGATCAAAAAAATATGCCCCATTTGTTATTTGCTGGTCCTGCGGGGGTTGGAAAGACTACGTTATCCCTAGTTATAGCCAAACAAATGTTTAAAGAAGATTGGCAATATAATTTTCTTGAGTTGAATGCTTCTGATGAGCGCGGGATTGATATTGTTAGAAATAAAATTAAAGATTTTGCAAGAACTAAGTCTATTAAAGATGTTCCTTTCAAAATTATTTATTTGGACGAATGTGATTCTCTTACAAAAGAAGCCCAGCAAGCGTTAAGAAGAACAATGGAGAACTACACAAATACTTGTAGGTTTATTTTAAGTTGTAATTATTCAAGTAAAATTCTAGATCCTATTCAAAGTAGGTGTACTGTTTTTAGATTTAAACCCTTAGAAGAAAAGGATATCAAGGACATCATAAAAAATATTGCCCATACTGAAAAACTTAAAGTTAGTGATAGTGCAATCAAAGTTTTAATTGAGGTGACTGGCGGAGATGCAAGGAGATTAGAAAATATCTTACAGAGTTGTTCTGTAATCAGTAAAAATATTGATGATAATTTAATATTTGATATTGTTAGTGCTGCAAAACCAAAAGAAGTATTAGATATTTTGAAGTGGAGTAGCCAGGGTGAATTCATAAGAGCTAGAGATCTACTTTTAGATACAATGTTGAAACATGGGCTAAGTGGTTTTGATATTATAAAACAAATACAAAAAGAAATATGGAGCTTGGAGGTAGAAGATAAAGTAAAACTAAAGATGAGTGAAAAATGTGGAGAAACCGAGTTTAGGATGGTGGAGGGTAGTGATGAATTTTTGCAACTCGAAAGCATGCTTGCTAGTTTTGCTTTGATAGGAAAATGAACTTTTTAAAAAATATATTTGGAAAAAAAGAACCTGATGTGGAATTTGTAGATTTAGATGAATTAGATGCATGGTTAGTCAATAGGGTTGATATTTTAAAGAATCTTAAGATTAAAATTAAGGAATGCTATGATGAAGTTAGAACTTTGATGGAAGAAACAGAAAAGAAATTAGATGTATTAAGCACAGTTAGTGTTGAGGAAGAACAAGTTCCAGAGAAATTGAAACAAATTGTTAAGGGAAATAGAGATATTTATGTCCAAGGTTGTTCTATCTTATTGCGGAAACTTGCTCCTCCGGTTATTACTGATTATAAAACTGCTGAAGAGTATATTGAAAAATTTAAAGAAGAAATTAATTCTTTTAATAAAAAGGGTGCTAGAAATTTTAGTATTGCTCAGAATTTGATTGGTAAGGAATTAGTTAGTATAGTGGACAGTTTAAAGGAAATGATCTTTATTGTTAAGAACTTGAAGAAAAGGTTAGAAGAAGATAAACCAAAATTACAAGAATATGAAGATGTTTTGACTAAAATAGGGGGATTAAGAAAAGATATTCTATCCTGTAGAGAAAATGAAAACTATCAATTAATGATGGTTGAAGAAGTTTCTAGACTTAAGGAAGAACAAGAAAGGATAGAAAGTAAAATTTCTAAACTTAAGAAGAGTAAAGACCTTTTGAAATTAGAAAATGATAAAGTTAATTTACGGGATATTGAGATTTCTAAACAAAATAAGTTTGACAAAATAATTGATTTATTTTCTAAAGTTGATAAAGCTCTTAAGAAATATAATAATTTAAATGAAAATGAATTGATTACGGCTTATTTGAAAAGTTCTACTAATGCATTAAAACAGGATAGAGACTTACAAATTGTTGAAACTGCTAGAAAAATTAAAACGATGATCGATGATCGGAAATTGGACATAAGTGATGATAAAAGGGTAAGGATTTTAGAAGGGTTAACTAAATTGGACAAAGATTCTCTTTATGGATTAAGGATTGCTTTCATTGAAGCCGAAAAAGAGGAAGAAGTTTTAAGGAAAAGAGTTCTAGACAATAAAATTTTAGAAGACATTAAAGAAGAAGAAATGAGATTAAAGGAAATTAAAGACGAAATAAAAAAAGAAAAAAATAAAGAAATTGAATTTGTTGATCTAGAAAAAGAAAAAATAGAAATACAAACCGATATCCTTAGGATGACCGGCACCGAAGTAAAAATTGAAAATGAAGCTTTGGACTAAAAAATATCAACCAACTAAATTGAAGGATGTTCAAGCTCATGAAAAAGCTATTTATGACTTGAAAGATTATGTTGTTAATTATAAATTGCAAAAGAAAAAAGCTGCCTTGATTTATGGCCCTACTGGTTCTGGGAAAACTTGTAGTGTTTATGCTTTAGCAAAAGAAAGTGATTTAGAAGTAGTTGAAATGAATGCCTCTTCTTTTAGAAATAAAGACAATATTAATGAAATCATCGGTGGATCTATTGGTCAAGCTAGTTTATTTAATAAAGGAAAAATAATTTTAATTGATGAGGTTGATGGTTTAAGCGGGATGAAAGATCGTGGCGGAGTTCAAGCATTAGTTACTCTTTTGAGTAAAAGCAGTTTTCCAATTATTTTAACTGCTAACGATCCTTGGCAAAGTAAGTTAAGTTCCCTGAGAATGAAATGTAAAATGATTGAATTTCAAACTTTGAGTTACATTTCTATTTTTAATGTTTTAAGAAAGATTGCAACTTTGGAGAAAGTAAGAGTTCATGATGATATTTTAAAGAAGATTGCTACAAGTGTTGGGGGGATTTAAGGGCTGCTATCTCTGATTTACAAACTTTATCGAGCGGCAAGAAAGTTATTGTTAAGGAAGATTTAGAGGTCCTTGGTGAAGGAAACAAAAAAGAAAATATTTTTGAGGCTTTGAAAATAATTTTAAAAAGTAAAGATGCTGATGTTGTTTTGGGTTCTTTAGACAATTTAGATGAAAATTTTGATGAAGTCTTTTTATGGTTGGATGAGAATTTACCCATTGAATATAAAAATAATTTGGACCTGGCTAGGGGCTTTAATTATTTAAGTAAGGCGGATATTTTTAGGGGGAGGATTCGTAGATGGCAGCATTGGAGGTTTTTAGTTTATGAAAGGGTATTTTTAACTGTGGGTATTGCATTGTCAAAAGATAAGAAATATTTTGGTTTTCAAAGATATAAAAGAACGCAAAGAATTTTGAAATATTGGAAAGCTAAAATGAAGTATGCTCAAAGGAATTCTATTGCAGAAAAAATTGCTATGAAAATACATAGTTCTTCTAAAAAAGTTTTAAGAGACGAATTGCCTTATTTTAAAATTATCTTTAAAAATAATGGGCAAGATATTGCTAAAGAATTAGATTTAGATGAGAAAGAAATTGCTTGGTTTAACAAATAGAAAAATTAATAAGTTAGTTTAAGTTCTAATTTTTTATGTCTTTAAAAGAGATTCAAGATGAATTTGATAAGTGGGCACAGAAATGTGATCCCCCTTATTGGAAACCTCATGAAATTATGGCTAGGTTAATTGAGGAAGTTGGTGAACTTGCTAGAGAAATTAATCACCGGTATGGTCCAAAAAAGAAAAAATCTAGTGAAGAAACAAAAGAAATCGCTGATGAAATAAATGACATTATCATTACTATGATTTGTATGGCTAATTCTCATGGTATTGACTTAAATGAAGCAATGGAAAGAACAATGCAGAAGATAAAGGAAAGGGATACTGAAAGGTTTGAAGCAAAAAATTAATAAATGGCAATAAGAAATTAATTTTATGAACATCACAAAAGACACATTTGAAAAAAGCGTTGTTAAAACATTGAGTTATAGACTTAGTTCTTCTTTGATTACCTCTATGCTGATTTATATCTTTACTAGACAATGGAAAATTTCTTTTTTTATTGGCGGAATTGACTTTTTTGTTAAACTAATTTGGTATTATGCTCATGAGAGGTTATGGAATCATTCTGATTGGGGTGAGACTTTACCTAAAAAAGGTAAAAAATGAAAAGTTTTATATTAAATTGAAAACATTCTATTTTATGGCTTATAATATAATTGTTGGGAGGACTGAATCTGACAGGAAAAAACTTGGGGAAAGGGGCACTATTTTCTTAGGAAAGGGCTATGTTAAAATGGGCCAAACTACTTCTTTAAGTAATAATTTGTTTATTGATGTCGCAAGAAGCCACGTAATGCTTGTTAGCGGTAAAAGGGGGACTGGTAAGAGTTGGACTCTTGGTGTAATTGCAGAAGAATTGAGTAGTTTAGAAACAGAAGTTTCTCAAAATATTGCAACTGTTATTTTTGATACTATGGGTATTTTCTGGACGATGGTTTATCCGAATACAAGAGAAGAAGAATTATTAAGAAGTTGGAAGTTGGCTCCAAGACAATTTGACACTGTAGATATTTATACCCCCAAAGGTTATTTTACTGAACAAACAAAAAGGGGGGTTCCTTCCAAGTTTAAGTTTTCAATTAAACCAAGCGAATTAGATGTTGGTGATTGGTGTAATGTTTTTGGGGTTGAATTAACTGAACCAATTGGGATCATGATTTCTAGGATTATTGACGGTTTAAAAGAAAAGAAAAATTATGGTGTGGATGATATTATTAAAGATGTTAAAAAGGATAAGAGGACAGACAGACATGTTCAAGATGCTGTAGAGAATCTATTTGTTTCTGTTATTGGTTGGGGGTTATTTAGTGACACTGGAACAAAAATAAAAGATATTGTGAAAAGGGGGAGGGTTAGTGTTATTGATATTAGTTGTTATACCCATGTTGCAGGTAATTGGAGCATTAAGAGTTTAGTTATTGGATTAATTTGTAAAAAATTACTTAATGAAAGAATTTTTTATAGAAAATTAGAAGAAGTAAAAGCGATAGAAGCGGGAAGAAGTTATTTTGGACTTGAAAGGGGAGATGGGGGTAAACAAGAGATGCCAATTGTTTGGATTTTGATCGATGAAGCTCATGAATTCTTACCTAAAGAAGGGAAAACTGCTGCTACAGATATTTTAGTGCAATTGCTTAGAGAAGGTAGGCAACCAGGAATATCTATGGTTTTAGCTACACAACAACCCGGAGAGATTCATAAGGATGTTATGACCCAAAGTGATATTGTAATTAGTCATAGAATTACTGCTAAGAAGGATATTGATGCTTTGAATAATATGATGCAAAGTTATTTGACCAGCGATATTCAGAGATATATTAATGATTTGCCCAGGTTGAAAGGTTCTGCTATTATTTTAGATGATAATTCTGAAAGAATTTATCCAATGAGGGTTAAACCAAGAGTTACGTGGCATGGCGGAGAAGCACCAATTAGCGTCCCTGTAAAAAGAAAGGCTTTACTTGATTTGGGATTATGAAAAAGGTTTATAACAAAATTTTGGATAAGGCAATACCTTATTATGAAGGGGGGCGTTCTTATGATATTCCTCAAATTGGGTGGATGTTAAAAGAGGCTAGAAAAATTCTTAAAAAAATTAATTTAAGAGAAGGACTAATTTTTCCAATAATAATTTTACACGATATTGGCTATTCTGCGGTGGATGAAAAAAATCCAAATGTTAAGGAAATTGGAACAAAGAAAATTCATATGGAAGAAGGGGCAAAAATAGCTGAACAAATTCTTAGGAAATTAAATTATGACAAAGAGTTTGTAGAAAAAATTGTTTATTATATTTCTGTACATGATAACTGGGTTTTAGGTGATGATGAACCTTTTAAAGAATGCAAAGAAATGGCTTTGTTTAATGATTTAGATTTTTTAGTGGGGATCAGATCTAAAGAGATGTTTGATTTAAGGGCAGAATCTATGGAAATTGCTCCGTCAGAGATGTTTAACTCTCTTTTAAAAGAAGAAAAATTAAAAAGAAGACCATTTTGTTGTAAGGAAACCAAAGAATTATTTAGCCAGTTAATGGGTGATCGGAAAAAAGAATTATAAAATTTTAAAATCAAAACGAACTCTGTATTTGTAAGGTGAGAATTTTCCACATTTTTGTATTTTTAGAAGTTTGTATTTTTTTGTGTACTTTTCTATTTCTTCTTTTCCTGCTTTTGGGATGTCTTTTTCATTTAGGAAAATGTAGAAATGTAATATTCCATTTTTCTTTGTTTTTTTAATTGCTAGATCTAGGAAACTTTTTCCATGCATGGGATACGGCATTAAAACTCTATCAAATTTCTTTTTTATTTTTGGTAGAATTTCTTTTACATCTCCCTTGTAAAGTTTTATGTTTTTGAATTTGTTTAATTTTATGTTTTCTTCTGCATATTTATGCGCTGTTGGATTGATTTCTATTCCAACTATCTCTTTTGGTTTTGAATGTCTTGCAATTACTAAAGGATATACTGCTGTTCCTGAGAACATTACTAAAACTGATTCTCCTTTTTTTACTTTATTTGCTACTCTAAGTCTTTCTGTGCTAAGTCTTGGTGAAAAATAACATTTTTCTACGTCTAGTTTAACTTTTATTTCATTTTCTTTGTATAACGTGTGTTTTCTTTTTTCCCCAGCAAGAATCTTTAATTTTCTTAAACGGTAGATTCCTGAATGTTTTTTTACTTTCTTTGTAATAACTTTTAAATTCTTATGTAGCTTTAGTATAGTTTCTGCGATTATCTTTTCTTTTTTTTCTATTTCTGGTTTTATTTCTAAAATCGCTATATCCCCAATTGTATCATAAGCTGAGGGAACTAGGAAAAGTTGCTTTTTTGTTAATTTATCCTTTAAAGCTAATTTTAGGTCCTGTGATTGCATAATTTTGATTTGTATTTGGGGGTTAAAAATGTTTTGGAAAGATTTATATATTCTGAACACAGGAAAAATAATATGGAAAAAAAGTTTTGGTTGGTGATATTAGCTTTTTTAGTTTGTATCTATTCAGTTTCTGCTTGGACGTTTTATTACGGATATGGATCCGGTAATTTTGATATTTTTGGATTTTATCAGCGGTATTATCAATTAATTGATTTAGTTCTTTATTTCTTGTTCTTTAGTGCTATTGCTAATTTGACTATTGGACAAAAATTTAAGGGCACCGACATGAAATCTGCGAATATTTTAACTGGTGTATTTGGTTTGGTTATGTCTTTGGTTTTAGTATTTTTTGAAACAAATTATTATCGTGGGCCTTTAATTTTCCAACAAGCTAATGCGTTCTTAATTTTTATTTTGATTGTTTTAGTGTTATTTGCTATAATCGCTTTGACTGGTTTTATAAAAAATGTTTGGATCGCTGGGGTAATCGGTCTTGGACTTGGCCTTTTAGCTTGGAATAATTTGCAATGGGTTGTTAGTAATAATGGTTGGTATGCTGTAAGTTCTGGTAGTCTTTATTCTCTTAATTCTTTAAAGAACACTGTTTGGGTTTTTATTTTACTTGCGGTTGCGGTTGCGGGTTTTGCTTTGCAAGGTAGAGGCACAACTCACCATCCTTAAAAGTATTTATCTAAAGCGTTTTGACCTTTTTTCTTTCCTGTTAATTTTTCTAGAATTTTATCTATCCTTTCTTGTGAAAAGTCATGATCTAAGAGAATTTCATTTATTTTGTCTTCGTTTGGGCTTTCCCATTTTAACTGATAATTTTTCATAATTGGCATAGATTTGAAAATTGCGTAAATTTCTTTCCAGTTAAAATCTGGATTTAAATCTTTGAATAATTTGTCAAATGTTTTGTGTTGTTGAACTAATTTTAAAGCTGTTTTTGGTCCGATTCCTTTTATTCCTCCAACATTATAATCTGTCCCTATTAAAATCCCTAGGGCTATTAATTGATCTTGATTTATATTTAATTTCTTTAATGCTTGTTTTAACTCAATCATTTCTGGCGTTATGTTAATGTATGATCCCCCAACCTTTCTTTTTTGAGAAACTGTTAAGTTAGTTATCATCCTTGGTGAATTGAATAATAAAGTATCAAAATCTGAGCTAGCTACTGCGTAAACGTCTTTTTTCTCGCAAATGAATGCTGCTTGAGCATCTGATTCAGAAGGTGCTTGGATTACTGGGAGACCAAGTGCTTTTAGAAATTCTTTTGATTCTTCCATAATTTCTCTGGATAATCTAGTAGACATCTTGGAATATTTTGCCATTGCCTCAGTATTATCTTCTTCTTTTGCTTGTTCTAGTTTAGTTTCTGCTACTCTTTTTCTATGTTCTCTTTCTTCTTGCTCTTTAATCTTTAATCTTGGTGGCTTTCCATCAAAAACAAAACATGGTTTTATCCCTTTTTCAATTAAATTAGGTATTCTTGTTGATAGGCCCATTAAATGTGATGTTATTCTTTGTTTAGAATCCATTAATGGAGTTCCATCCATTTGCCTTATTGATGAAACAAACTGGTAAAGCATGTTAGAAGCATCTACTGCAATTTTCTTTCCTTTTAAATCTTCAAAGGTAATTGCTTTTTTTGGAACTAATTCTGAAAGTTTAACTCCCATGCTATTTTAGTAAAAATATTAACTTAAATAGTTTATCATAACAAACTTTATAACTGGGCTCCCTTTTAAAATAATGAAAAGAGATGATAAAACATACTTCTTTTGACCACAGCGGAGGATTTTATTTCTATCGTTTACATAATTGGAAGACTGATCAGTTAACAAATGGGTTTCCTAAACTGAAAAATTTTTTGCATAGTATGTTTGAGGATTGTCCGCATGATTATTTTCATTCTGGACCAAGAGGTTCTGCTTTGAAATTTAGTTTGCATGATGTTGATATGCATCAAACTACCGGACATGAAGTTTCTCAACTGACAATTGATGGTTTAGAAGAGAATAGTGAAAGGTATAAGACTGCTCATTCAAAAGTCCAGGTGTTTATGTTGGAGCATGACGATAAAACTTTAGCTGTAGAAGTGCCAATTTGGTTAAAAGCTAATGAATTAAAGAATTATTCTAATATTTTTAATAGTAAAGAGCCTTTAACTGGCCATATTGATGTTTTAAGGATGGAAGGAGACAATATTTGGGTTTGGGATTATAAGCCAAATGCAAAAAAAGAGAAATATGCTTCTACACAAGTATTCTTTTATGCTTTAATGATGAGTAAAAGAACAGGTATTCCGTTAGATCATTTTAGATGTGGGTACTTTGATAGTGCTTATTCCTTTATTTTTAAGCCTGAAATGGAGATGCTTAAAATGCCAGAATTGGGCAAATTCCTGGATAGATAAGGTTTATAAAAGTTTTTTCGTATCTAATTTTATGGTAAATATAAGTTTTTACATAACTGATGTAAATTATGAGAATAGAGAAGATAAGGCCTTAGTTCAGCTATTTGGAAGAACTATTGATGGTAAAAAAATATGTGTCTTGACAGACTATGATTATTCTTTTTATGTTATTCCTAAGAAAAATATTAAGAAAGTTATGGAGAAGGTTAAGAAAATAGTTGTTATGGGTAAAGAAAAAATCGATTTTGTCAAAAATGTTGAAATTATTGATATGAAGTATTTAGGGGGTGATGTTCAAGCAATAAGAGTTTTTATTAGTAATCCAAATGCTGTTAGAGAAATTGCTGAGAGAATAAAAGATTTGGATAATGTTGAACTAGTAAAAGAAACTGATTTGAATTTTTATAAAAAATATTTATTGGATAATCAAATTACGCCTTTAGTTTTGACAGATATTGAAGGGGAAGTTTTACTTGATAGGGATGATTTAGATGTAGATTTTGTTGTTAAAGCTAAAAAAATAAAACAAGTTAAAGAAGAATCTTTTGAAAATCCTAGCATAATTGCTTTTGATTTAGAAATATATTCTCCTGAAAAAAAATATCCTTCTGAGAAAGACCCCATTATTATGTTAAGTATGGTTTCAAATGATGGTTATCAGAAAGTTTTTACCTGGAAGAAGTTTAAACATAATAAAAAGTATATTGAATTTGTTGAAGATGAAGAAAGTTTAATACATAAATTTAAAGAGGTTTTAAAAGAGAAAAATCCTGATTATGTTACCGGTTATTTTTCAGATGGTTTTGATTTTCCCTTTTTACAATCTCGTGCAAAAAAATATGGTATTGATTTAAGATTTAATAATTCTCACTTAAGGATTAATAAAAGGGGGAACTCTGTTACTGCTAAATTAAAGGGAATTGTTCATTTAGATGTTTTCAAATTTATTGGGGGGATTATGGCTAACTCTTTGAATTTTGAAAATTATAAATTGAATACAGTTGCTAAGGAACTTCTTGGAAAGAAAAA
>Ga0180009_10002977_pt1 | contig 19598 bp, 18 predicted proteins | sample OS_PC_MetaG_FD_123537 | JGI IMG/M metagenome (GOLD analysis project Ga0180009, IMG submission 123537) | Groundwater microbial communities from the Aspo Hard Rock Laboratory (HRL) deep subsurface site, Sweden - OS_PC_MetaG | ecosystem: Environmental > Aquatic > Deep subsurface > Groundwater...
AAAAAGAGATCCATTCATTTTATAGGGATAGGCGGTTCAGGTATGAGCGGGATTGCTGAACTCCTTATAAAACTTGAACATAATGTCAGTGGTTCGGATATGGCCAGAACCAAGGTGACCGAAAGATTAGCCAATCTGGGGGCTAAAATATATATAGGTCATGCGGCCGAAAATGTTTCCGGGGCAGATGTGGTGGTTGTCTCCTCGGCCGTCAGCAGGGACAACCCTGAAGTTATATCGGCCAAAAGGCAGGCAATTCCGGTTATAATGCGGGCCGAGATGCTGGCTGAACTGATGCGTCTAAAGTATGGCATTGCAGTTGGGGGGAGTCATGGCAAGACGACTACGACCTCTCTGGTTGGTTCCGTATTGCTGGCCGGAAAACTGGACCCGACAGTAGTAATAGGTGGGAGACTTAACAATAGCGGGACTGGTGCCAGGCTCGGGGAGGGGGAATATCTGGTGGCCGAGGCGGATGAGAGTGACGGGTCTTTCCTAAAGCTTATGCCGACCATAGCGGTGGTAACCAATATAGATTATGAACATATCGACCATTATGGGAGCCGAGAGGTTCTGGTAAGCACGTTTTTAGATTTTATAAATAAGATTCCCTTCTACGGGACGGCCATCGTCTGTATAGACAATGATGACCTCCGCAATCTAATGGTCAACTATGAAAAGCGTTATCTCTCCTACGGTTTTTCTGAGGATGCTGATATAAGGGCCGAAGACATTACTATCAAAGGGGAATCAAAGTCTTTTGATATCCTATTCAAAGGGGAGAATTTGGGGAGAGTCGAGCTTCACCTGCCCGGAAGGCATAATGTATTAAATGCCTTGGCAGCCGTCGGGGTTGGCCTTGAGCTTGGTGTTCCGTTTGAGGCGATTCAGCGGGGACTTGAGTCTTTTGCCGGGGTTGAGCGGCGGTTCCAGTTCAAGGGGGAGCGTGACGGGGTAACCATTATTGATGATTATGGGCATCACCCTACGGAGATTGCCGCTACGCTTAGCGCGGCTAAAGAGGTTTGGCCCGAGAGGAGGATTATAGCTGTCTTTCAGCCACACCGCTATAGCCGCACCAGAGACCTTAAGGGGATGTTCACGGATACATTTCTTAATTCAGATATCCTTTTTATTACCCCCATATATTCGGCCGGCGAAAAACCGATAGAGGGGATAGATGCCTCTACAATTGTCAAAGAGGCCCAAGAGGGGGGAGTGGATAATGTAACTTTAGTGAAAGACCTTGATGATGTTGTGACCCGACTAAGGGAGATAACCAAACCGGGGGATGTAGTCATTACCATGGGGGCGGGAGACGTTGTGAAGGTTGCAGGGAAATATCTTGAGTAAAGATTTGGAAGGTATCTTTAGGGATATTAAAGGGAAGAAACGGGTTGATTATCCCTTGAGCAAACTCTCCTCTTTCCGTGTGGGGGGGAAGGGGGATATGGTGGTTTTTCCCAACGACGTGGATGACCTTCTTCTCCTACGTAAGATAGCCACTGAGAATGCTATTACGCTGACACTCATAGGGTTTGGCAGTAATCTCCTTATCCGTGACGGTGGGATTAGAGGTCTGACGGTTATACTCAGAAAGGGCTTCAAAAATATAGATGTTGTCGGGGAAAAGATTGCGGCCGGTGCAGGGATAGGACTTCAGGAATTGGCCAAAGAGGCGGCCAAACATTCTTTGAGCGGCCTGGAATTTGCCGCCGGAATACCAGGGACACTTGGCGGGGCAATTGCCATGAATGCCGGAACCGATAAGGGGGAGATTAAGGATATTTTGAGCCGCCTTACCCTCTTGGATGAGAGGGGTGAACTTTTAGAGATTAAGGGTTCTGATATCAGTTTTGGCTATCGAAGGGCCAATCTGCCTAAAGGGGGGATAGTCGTTGAGGCGGAGTTGGAACTGACCAAGGGGAACATAGAAGAGATTGAAAGGTCTATAGGGTCGGAGATAGAGAGGCGGCGTAACAAAGGGGAATATAAGGGTTTTAATGCCGGGTCGATATTTAAGAATCCAGCCGGGGATTTTGCCGGACGGCTTATAGAAGAAGCGGGACTTAAAGGATATAGGGTCGGCGGGGCAGTTGTCTCCGGTGACCATGCCAATTTTATTCTTAATGAAGGGGAGGCTACCGCCAAGGATATATTGGAGCTTATTTTGCTCATTAAAGACAGGGTGTATAAGAATAGCGGTCTTCTCCTTGAGGAGGAGATACAGATAATAGGGGAGGAGTAGGATTGGATAAAAACATTAAGGATATGAAGATAGGGGTCCTTATGGGGGGGATGTCGTCGGAGCGGGAGATATCCCTCATAACCGGCGGGGCTGTTTTCTCGGTCCTTAAAGAAAATGGATACAATGCAGCCTCGATAGATGTGGGGCGAGACCTCCCGCAAAGAATTATGGCCGAGGGGATAGATGTGGCCTTTATTGCTTTGCACGGGAAGTATGGTGAGGATGGGACGGTGCAGGGTCTTTTGGATCTGATGGGTATTCCCTACACAGGGTCATCCCTTCTGGGGAGCGCCATGGCTATGGATAAAATTATCTCTAAAGAGATATATAGGGCCCATAATCTCCCCACACCTGACTATGTTGCCCTCAGGATGACCGAGATAGGTAAGGGGAATATTCCCTCTTTGGGAAAATTTCCGGTGGTGGTCAAACCAGCCAACGGAGGTTCTACCATAGGGATTACAATCGTTGAGGGGGAGTCTGGTTTGAGGCCGGCCGTAGAGGAGGCCGCCAAATGGGACGATAATATTCTGATTGAGGAATTTATCGAGGGAACCCTTTTGACCGCCGGAGTCTTGGGGGACGAAGCACTCCCCGTGATTGAGATAGCCCCGAAGAGCGGGTTTTATGACTATGAGTCTAAATATACCAAGGGGGCGACCGAGTATATCCTGCCGGCCCGTTTGACTGATAAAGATGAGGAGGAGTGCCGACGTCTGGCCATTGCTTCTCACAAGGCGTTACGCTGTGGCGGGGCTACCCGTACCGATATGATATTGGATAAGGGGGGACGGATATATATCCTTGAAACAAATACTATTCCGGGGATGACCGGCACCTCACTTCTTCCTATGGCCGCTAAGGCAGCCGGTTATTCCTTTATTCAGCTGGTTGTAAAAATATTGGAAGGCACTCTAAAAAAGGGTTAACCCTCAGAAGGGGCGCTATTAAAATGGCATATATGGACAAATACAACAATAAAAGGGTGCCCAGGGGAGAAAGAAGGAGAAGGTCTCCGATCAGGGGATTTATGAAGTTGTTTTTAGCCACTTCTTTCCTTATTTTGGCAGGGTTGTTTTTACATAATTGTTACGGTTTTTTCACCACCTCTCCATATTTTATGGTTAAGGATATAGAGGTTATCGGAAATAACAGACTGGCCGCCGAGTATGTGGTTGGCCGGATAGGCTTGGATAAGAACCAAAATATATTTCTCACCGATATCTCGGCCATATCTGCCAAGGTAAGAGATAATCCCTGGATAAAGGATGTCTCCGTTTCCAGACTATTGCCGGATAAATTATCGGTAAAATTGGTAGAGAGGCATCCTGTTGCCATTATAAATAAAGGGGGAATTTACCTGGTTGGCGACGATGGGATGGTGATGGAGCGAATAGAAGATTATTCCGGTCTCCCTTTGCCCCTTTTATTAGGTACAGAGGTTGCTATTAAACGAGTAGGTGATAGACTTAAATCAGATTTGGCGGCCTCTCTGATAGATATCATAGCCGTCACCGCCGAATCTTCCTTTGTTACCGGCAAGGGGATAAAATCTATCGAGATGCTGCATAATAACAAGATTAATCTTGTTACCAGAGAGGGGAACATCTCTATTATAACAGACGGATTATATTTAGATGAAGGCTTGGAGAAGCTTGACCGGATAGAAGAGTTTATCGGGACCAGTTTTGTTAAAAAGATAGACCTCTCTTTTAAGGGGCAGGTTGTCGTTATATAAACAAGATTTATTATTCTGTGTTGTAACAATAGAAAGCAGAAAGGATTGGATATGGCCAAAAAAGGAGACATCATTGTTGGTGTAGATATAGGGACAACAAAGATATGCTGTATCATTGGTGAACCGAGGGGGGACGGCGGTATAGATATTGTAGGGATGGGGACCCATCCCTCTAAAGGACTCCGTAAGGGGGTTGTAATCAATATCGAAAGCACGGTTGAATCTATCAAGGGTGCAGTAGAAAAGGCAGAACTTATGGCCGGGGTTGAGGTTGATTCGGTCTATGTCGGCATTGCCGGAGGACACATAAAGGGGTTCAACAGTCATGGCGTGATAGCCATCAAGAATAAACAGGTTACTCAGTCGGATATAGATAGGGTGATAGAGGCGGCTAGGGCGGTGGCTATCCCCCCCGATAGAGAGGTTATCCACGTTATCCCTCAAGAGTATATACTTGATAACCAGGATGGGATAAAGGACCCGTTGGGTATGTCTGGGGTGAGGTTGGAGGCTAAGGTGCATATTGTCACCGGGGCCATAACCTCCGCCCAAAATATTGTCCGGAGCATAAACCGGGCAGGGCTGGATGTCAGGGATATCATTCTTGAGCCGCTGGCCTCGAGTGAAGCGGTTCTTGATCGGGATGAGAAGGAACTTGGAGTGGCTGTCCTGGATATTGGGGGGGGGACCTCTGATTTGGCCCTCTTCCTTCGGGATAGTATAACGTTTACCTCCGTCCTGGCTATCGGGGGAGACCACCTGACCAATGATATTGCCATAGGTCTCAGAACGCCCCAGGGGGAGGCGGAAAATATAAAGAAAAAGTATGGGGCGGCCATGGTCTCTATGGTCTCTAAGGATGAAACGATAGAGGTTCCAAGTACCGGCGGAAGATCATCACGTGTAATGTCGCGCCGAGACCTTAGTGAGATAATAGAGCCGAGGGTTGAGGAGATTTTTAGTCTGATAAGAAGAGATATACAGATGAGCGGCTATAACGATATGTTAGGGTCGGGGATAGTCCTTACCGGAGGGGCATCACTGATGGAGGGGATACCGGAGTTGGCCGAGAAGGTCTTTGACCTGCCGGCCAGGCTTGGATATCCTAAAGGGGTGGGGGGATTGTCGGATGCGATAGAGAGCACCATATTTGCCACCGGCGTTGGGCTTGTCCTGTTTGGTTTTAGGCATAGTAAAGGGGAGGGAAAGACACGTTTAACAGACCGTAACCTCTACGATAAGATACTAAAGAAAATGAAGGGATGGTTTTCCGAGTTGATGGATTATAATAACAAGGATTATACCCATTTTGAATAGCCCGGTTTTTGATTATCTCGTGATGGAGGAGACTAAAAATGTTTGAATTATCTGAAGACTTCAATGATGGAGCCAGGATAAAGGTTATCGGTGTCGGCGGCGGGGGGGGGAATGCCGTTGAATCGATGATGAGTCGAAAGATAAACGGCGTGGAGTTTGTTGTGGTCAATACCGACGCCCAGGTTTTGAAAAGGTCTTCCGTCCCTGTAAAGCTTCAGATAGGAGCCGATCTTACTCGTGGTCTGGGGGCAGGTGGTTCTCCCGATATAGGGAAGAGGGCTGCCCTTGAAAGTTCTGAGCTTCTTTACGATGCGGTAAGGGGGGCCGATATGATATTTATAACCGCCGGTATGGGGGGGGGGACAGGAACAGGGGCCACTTCTATAATTGCCCGTATGGCCAGGGAGATGGGGGTTTTGACCGTAGGCGTGGTGACACGTCCATTTTCCTTTGAGGGGAAGGTTAGACAGTCCCAGGCGGAGAAAGGCCTGGCCGAACTTGGGGAGGCGGTTGATACCTTGATAACCATACCTAATGACCGCCTATTAGAGATGGAGGATAACCTATCGTTTAAGGATGCCTTTAGGGTTGTTGATGATGTTTTGTATCAATCCGTTAAGGGGATATCTGAGTTGATTGTCGAACCAGCCTTGGTTAACCTCGACTTTGCCGATGTCAGGGCTGTTATGACCGGCATGGGGCGCGCTTTGATGGGGATTGGGGTGGGGCATGGGGTTAATAAGGCCAGAGAGGCGGCCGAGTTGGCCACTTCTTCTCCTCTGCTTGAAAACGCCTCCATAGAGGGGGCTAGAGGGCTGCTGATTCAGATAGTCGGGGGGCATAATATGACACTTAAAGAGGTGACCGAGGCCTCTAATATTATTCAGGAGAAGGCCCACAAGGATGCCAATATTATCTGGGGTGCGGGGACCCACGATGGCCTTGAGGATGAGATTAGGGTGACCCTTATCGCTACCGGTTTTGATGGCCGTGACAACGAAAAGGACTTGAGTAAGAGGATAGAGAATGTCAAGAGACTTCATACGGCGATGGCTAACAATCATAATGTCCTTGATATCCCGACCCATCTTAGGTTACAGGGGAAGGGGGGGGTATCGGACAAGGGGGATTTAGAGGGAAGCCTCTTTGCTCCCGACCAGGATTTAGATCCGCCGACCTTCTTGAGACGCAAGATGAAGGATAATTAAACAGAGCGACATAAATTTGTATACCTTTGTTGCTCCTCGGCTCCTTGTTGCGACGTATGCTTAATACGCCTCACTCCTCGCCTTCGTCGCGCCTCGGTCTACTTTTTTCTGACGCTCTGTACAGATAAGGGGTTATATGTCCTCTTCGGTCGTGGTTTCTTCCGTAGTTAAAAGCTCCTCTTCATCTTCCATCTCATCGTCAGGTTCAACCTGTTGTTGTTCAGCGAACAACTGGCCGCTCTTTCTGCGCAGTTCTCCTTCATTCTCTTCAGAGGTGTTTATATTCTCTTCTTTTTCCCTAAACTCCTCTATGGTTGGGAGATCAGCCAAATTTCTTAATCCAAAATATTCTAAGAATCGTCTGCTAGTGCCGAACATCATCGGTTTTCCTATAACCTTTTTTCGCCCCATGCCACGTATCAGCTTTTTATCAATCAGAGACTTAACAACACCGCCCGAGTCTACCCCCCTTATTGTGTCTATCTCTATCCTTGTTATCGGCTGTCTGTAGGCTATTATTGACAAAACCTCCAGGGCCGCCTTAGAAAGTTTTGTTTTCCTGTCTATATTTATGAACCGGCCAATCCAGTCGGCATATTTGGGACGTGTAGCCAACTGATAGCCCATGGCAATTTCGATTATCTGAATTCCACGCTGTTTATACTCGTGCATCAATTCATCCATAATATTTTTAAACGTGTCGGCATCTATCGCCCCTTCCAGCGTTTCTATTATCTTATCCGGCGTAACCGGTCTATCTGAAACGAGAAGTATATTCTCTATTATGGCCTTAGTTGTTGTCAGTTCCATTTTTGTTTTCGTTCCTGTATATGATTATCGATCCGAACAGCTGAGCCTGTTTTATTTTAACAAGCTTTATCCTTATTAATTCTAAGAGGGCCATAAATGTGGCCACTATCTCCATGTATGTTACCGAGGCTGGGAAGAGGTCTTCAAAGCGCATCTGAACATGGCGTGACAGGGCATCCATGATGTAATTTATCTTCTCGGTTACCGAAATTTCATCCAAGTTGATCTCTTTGCTGGATGTTCCTCCTATGCTGTTGAGAAGCTTGTTAAAGGCGGAAAGAAGGTCGAACAGGGTGGTCTCGTTTAACATATTCTCCCCATCGGCAGCGCTCTCCTTGGCCGGTTCCCTGACATAAATATTTCCTCTAAACTCCTCTCTGTCGCGCAAAAATGAGGTGGTTTCTTTGTAAATCTTATACTCAAGGAGTTTTCTCACCAGTTCGTTTCTGGGGTCGTCTCCCTCTTCCTCATCGGGGTTGACAGGATCAGGTTTGGGGAGGAGGAGTCTTGATTTTATATGAGTCAGGGTGGCGGCCATAACCAGAAATTCTCCGGCCACATCAAGGTTGAGATCCCTCATTAACTCTATGTAGGCTATATACTGTTCTGTTATCTGAGATATCGGGATATCGTATATATCTATCTCTTGGTCTCTAATGAGGTGCAGAAGTAGGTCAAGGGGGCCTTCAAATGTCGGGAGTTTTATCTGGTATGATTTTTCCTCGATAGTTTCCAAAGACTCCATCTTTTTCCCTATTTTATTGCAATTAAAGTCAGCCTTCGGGCCAGGCCCGATTATATTATGTTATTGACACTGCCCCTAGGCAGAATATATCATTCCAGATATATCAGAGACTGTCCAACCGAGTAAATTGCGTCATAAACGGATTTACCTATACGCCTATGTAACAGGTTAAACATTATAATACCTGTTCCTCTGAACTCAAAACTTATTGTTTGTCTTATCCGTAAGCCCCCTTTAAATTGGTTTGTGGAGGGAGCTGTCTATAAATATTTAACCGGTAGATACTATGAAGAGCCAGGTTTTTTTTCTTGACCTTAGAGGGATAGCGGAGGGGGGTATTTTTGAAGGGTTATCCAAGTTGATCGACAATATTCCCTTAAATAATATTATTGAAGAGGGTGATTTGGTTGCCTTAAAGATCCATTTCGGAGAAAAGGGGAATAGGGCCCACATAAAACCTCCCTATCTTCGTCCTATTGTGGATAGGGTGAGAGAGGCGGGGGGGAAACCTTTTCTGACCGATACCAACACCCTCTATGTCGGTTCCCGCAAGGAATCGGTTACCCATATCAGAACGGCCATAGAGAATGGTTTTGATTATTCCTCGGTAGGCGTCCCGGTTATTATTGCCGATGGGCTTAAAGGACAATCTTATGAAATGGTTTCTATCGATAAAAAATGGTACAAGGAGGTTGATGTTGCCTCTGACATCCATGCTGCCGATGTCTTGATAGGGGTTACCCACTTTAAATGTCATGAATTGACCGGCTTCGGCGGGGCAATAAAAAACCTTGGAATGGGGTGTGCCTCGGTCAAGGGGAAACTTAATCAGCATTCCAACGTCTCTCCATTTGTCCTTGAAACCTCGTGCGTAGGCTGTATGAGGTGTATTGGATGGTGTCCCTCTGAAGGGGCTATAGTCAAAACGGCTGAGGGGAAGGTGGCTATTAACCCTAAAAGATGCATCGGCTGCGGTGAGTGCATCCTCTCCTGCCGCCTTGGGGCGATAAAGATAAAATGGGATGCGGATGTCAGCAGTATGCAGGAGAAGATGGCTGAGCACGTCTGCGGGGCGCTTAAGGGGAAGGAGGGGAAGTCGGCCTTTATAACATTTATTACCGATGTTTCTCCCGCCTGCGATTGTTACCCCTTTAACGATGCCCCGATTGTCAGGGACATAGGTATCCTTGTTTCCGGAGACCCCGTAGCCATAGACCAAGCGGCGGCGGATCTGGTTAATGGAGAAGAGGGGAAGAGAGGGGGGAAGTTGATCGATAATTTTGCGCCGGGAGAAGATAAATTTAGGGGCGTTTACCCCGACATTGATTGGAGCGTTCAACTACGCTATGCGGAGGATATTGGTTTGGGGAGCCGTGAATACGATTTGATTCTGGTCGGATAGTTTTCTCATCAGAGTGGCCGAAATCTATCTAAACCCAATTTTATATCCTGGTGTTTCTTCTGATATACTAAGACCAATTGAAACTTGAGTGGGCCACGAGGCTTAGAGTAACAAGGTGTTTAAATTGACCAACCGGTTTATTTAGAATTTCAAGAAGATTGAGGGAGTTATCAGGGCATCCCCAAAGTTTTTCTAAAAACGAACTTTATAGTTCTATTGGTATAGAGATTGTGCGGAGCTTAAATAATAATATTGTTTCATTAAGGCAGTCTGTTTTAGTTGCCGTCTTAGCTGTGCTCTTGTCCTGCTTTGGTTGGCAGTCGGCCTTGGCCGGATCTGCCTTTACTATGCGTCTGTCAAGGACAGGCAGTCAGAGGGTAGCTATTGCCATCCCCCCCTTGGCCTTCAGTGGAGAGCCCACGCTTAGGCATCTGTCTCAAGCTACCGTAGATATCATCAAGAATGATTTGACCGAATCAACCTATTTCAGCCCCTTGGACGACGAAGATATTATGCGTCAACTCGCCGGTATTGACAGAGAAAAGGGGTATATAGACTTTCCGGAGTGGAGCAGTATTGGGGCGGAGATACTTTTGAAGGGGAAGGTATCGGCCGACCGAAACTCCTTCTCGGTGGAGTGTGAGCTGTACGACCTTTACGACATGAACCGCAAGATTGTCATTAGGGAGACCGGCCCCCTTAATAATTATCGTCAGGTAGTACACCGTATATCAGACAAGATTATCTGGGAGATATTCGGGGAAAAGGGGATATCCACTACCAAGATTACCTTTATATCGCGCGATAAGTTGGGCTATAAGCAGATCTATATATCCGACTATGACGGTCAAAACCTTAGACAGATTACAAGAAATAGGGCTATAAACCTCTTCCCCAACTGGTCTCCCGATGCCAAGAAGATAAGCTATACCTCCTTTAAAATGGGGAACCCCGACCTCTACCTCCTTGATCTTGAGACGGGGAAGGATAGAGCTATCTCGGCTGAGTCTGGCATCAATAGTAATGCCTCCTGGTCCCCCGATGGGAAGAGTATGGTCTTGTCGATGAGTATAAGCGGCAATCCTGAGATATATCGCCTTGATCTGGAAAACGGGGAGAGGAGGAAGCTGACCCAGTCAAGGGGCATTGACACATCCCCCGAATGGTCCCCCGATGGGCGGCGTGTTGCCTTTACCTCCAGCAGGTCCGGGACTCCCCAGATATATGTCATGGATATACAGGGGTGGAACATTAAAAGGGTAACCTATGATGGCTCTTACAACGACCAGGCCTCTTGGTCCCCTGACGGAACAAAGATAAGCTACTCCTCTATGAATAATGGACATTTTGATATTTATATGATAAATTTATCCACTAATGAGACTAGGCAATTGACCAAAAGTAGCGGGAATGATGAGTCCCCTTCCTGGTCTCCTGATGGGCGGAGGATAGCCTTTAGTTCTGACCGTAATGGGTCGTATCAACTCTTTGTAATGGAGGCCGATGGAGGTAATCAGCATAAAATAATGTCTTTAGATGGGGGAGGGTATGACCCGGCTTGGTCACCTCATCTTAACTGATGTATTGTTAGGTCTTAGCAAGGGATTTTTATAGGATGGTTGTTCCACATTATTTTTAGGGAGGTGTTATATGTCTAAGAAGTTTGGTCTAACAGGGTTGGTCGGTGTTTTGGCGGTTTTGTTGCTTGTTCAGGGTTGTGCCAAGAAAACCACATCTAAGACGGGGGAGGGTGTTTCTACGGCCGTTCCCCAGGCAGGTCGCGGCATGAAGGTTCGTGAAGAGGCCGGGTTAAAGGATATAGGCTTTGATTTTGATCAATCTGCCATCCGTCCCGATGCCAAAAATATTTTGAAGCAGAATGCCGAATGGATGGTGAAGAATCCGGGAGCGAATGTTTTGGTAGAGGGGCATTGTGATGATCGTGGTACCACAGAATATAATTTGGCCCTTGGAGAGAGAAGGGCGCTGTCAGTTAAGGCCTATCTTGTAACCTTGGGTATTAAGGCTGACAGGATTTATACGATAAGCTATGGTGAGGAGCTTCCTTTGGATGCTGCCCATAGTGAGGAAGCTTGGGCCAAGAACAGACGTGCTCACACAGTTGTAACCACAAAGTAGTATAAGTTGTTCTACCGAACAGGGTGTTATAGAGTAAGATATCTCGACATGTTAAAGAGATTATTTATTCTATGCACCCTGTTTATTTTGACCGGCTGCCCCCCCCTTGAGCAAAGATGGGCGAATATTGAGCAGGATAAGCTCAATCAGGCCACAGTTATAGACGGAATAAACAATATCTCAGACAGCCTTGAGCAGATATCGGCCAAGTTTGATGAGTATAGCTACAGGCTGAAGTCTGTCAATGACCGCCTTGATTCCCTGGAGCTGGCTGTAGCCGATCTAAAAACACTTTCTGCTACCCTACAAAAGCTGGAAGAAGAGGCCAATCTCAAAGATGAGCGGAGGGGGGATGATTTCAGTAATGAGATAGTCAGTATAAAGGCCGATCTGGCCGAGATAAGCGTTAAGCTCATGGCCCTTCAGAAAGAGTTGCAGGCTTCATCTCCCAAAGAACCCCCAAAACCGGTAGAAAAACCTGCAGAAAAGCCTGTGGAGAAACCAGCTAAAAAACCTATAGAAAAACCGATCGAAACACCTAAGACGAAAAACATCCCATAGTTATCAGGTTCAATTTATACGAGGCCGTACTCAAACGCTAACAACCCCCTTATTCCCCCTTAACAAAGGGGGATTTGATGTCAAATTATTTAATGCCTTCACCATAACTTTCTTGGCGGTTGATAAACTCCATAAAGGAATCCTCCAGATTTCTCCTGGTCGGCTCAATGGAAAGTATGGTAATTCCTTCTTCTCCCATGGTTTTAACAACTTCCCCCAGCCTATCTTTTGGAACAGTTGTTATCCACGAATCTTGACCGCCATTAATCTTTATCCCCTGATTAGTCAGTTTTTCGGCTGTCTCAAAATTTATCTTCCCCGTTTTTATTTCGTACTTCTCGTAGGAAATATAGAGCACCTCCGATACGGCCCCGCAGAACTCAAGCTTCCCACCAACCAATATGCCTATCCTATCGGAAATAGTTTCAACGTCGTGGAGTATATGGGAGCTGAAGAATATAGTTTTCCCCATCCCCTTAAAGGATAGAAGAAGGTCTCTCATCTGTCTCCGTCCTATAGGGTCTAATCCTGAGGCAGGTTCATCGAGTATTAAGATATCGGGGTCATGGATGACCGCCTGAATAAGCCCTATCTTCTGTATCATCCCCTTGGAGAAATATCTGAGTCGAGTCTTTTTGGCGTCTTCAAGTCCCATCTGAGAAATAAGCCTATTACCTTTCTCAACAATATCCTTCTTCTCCATTCCAAATGTTTGCCCGACGTAGAGAAGCAATTCCTCGGCAGTCAGATATTCGTAAAATATTGGATTTTCGGGGAGGAAACCAACCTTGGCCCGGCTTGAAGGGTCGCTGCTCTTTTTACCTGATATAAATATTTCTCCTGAGGTAGGCCTTATAATCCCAAGGATAGCCTTGATCGTGGTTGACTTACCCGCCCCATTTGGGCCGAGAAAACCGAATATCTCCCCCTCATCTATATTCAGACTCAGGTCGTCAATGGCCAAGAATTTTTTCTTAAGCCCGGACGAATAGACTTTGGTTAGATTTTTTATCTCTATGGCGTACATATTTATAGTTCCTTCTCATTAAAAACTTACCACCCCGGCCTTCGGCCACCCAAGCTCCCCTCCTTAGTTGAGGAGGGGCAGTTGGTTTAGAGGGGAATCTAGTTCATTTCTTAAAAAGAAAGTTGCTGGTTGTCTTTATTCTATCCTCTTTGGCATCGTAGTAAAACTCCCCCCCGTAAGGGTCTTTCGGAATCTCTTCTATTATCCCCCTGACAATAAGCTGATTAAGGGGATGGGGAATATTGTTGTATCTCTTTTTGTAGGCCTGGACGCCTTTATAGAGGGTGTCCGCCCCGGTGTAGGCCTCTATCCTTGTTGTTATATTTTTTCTTATCTCTTCATTGTTAATCTTACTGTAAAGTTCTTCCAAGATGGCAATGGCTACGGGGATTTGATTGGCCCGGTAATGAAACTTTAGGGATAGCTCTATCAGGGCCGGGTTTAATTTGGCCGCTATGTCGAAATATTCGGCTGCCTTGGCATCATCCCCGAGAAAGTGAAAATGGTTGAACCCTATAAAGAAAGGGATATAAAAGTCCCAGTCTCTATGTTTCATTCCCCGTTCAAGTATCCTATTTGTCTCGGCTACCATCCCATCCCAGGGGAGGGTCGCCTGGGCGAAGTAGTAGGAGTCGATGTTATAAGGGTCAAGGGTTGTTGAGGCCTCAAAAGAGTTATACATCCAGGGCAGGTCTTGCCTTACATTTTGCTCCTGGCGCTCCCCGTAATAGACCATCCCCCTGAAGAGGAGGAGTTTGGATACTATCCCCTTATAGTCAAGAGAGATTACCTTCAGCATCCCGACCGGCGGTATATAGGCGATTCTACTCTCAAGCCTATTGTTCCGCCTGTATCGGTCCACCTGAGAGAAGGAGACCGTGTATCCGAGGATTGATATCAGGATGAGGATAATGGGGAGTTGACGGGATATTCTCAAAGAAACTCCCTCCTCTCAAATATTATCGCAGCGATGGCCATGGCTATTACCATGTAGAAGAGGGAGTAGGCCGCCAGATATACCAGGTGGCCGGTATCTATCGGGAGAGAGTATATAGCAGCCGGTTTAAGGTCGAAGGCCTCAAAATTGGGGAATATATAGTAGGCCAGCTTGGCCAGATATTGAATGGCCAGATTCGGTTTTATATTAGGGGAGGCGCTTTCTATAAATATCCTGACCTCCTCCACCGATTCAGCGATCATGTAGAAGGCGATGGCCAGGGAGAGGGGGAGAAAGGCCGATGTGGCCAGACTTGAGAAGAGAAAGAGGATGGCGGCTATAATGGCCAGCTTAAGGAATATGAATAGAGAGGCCAAGAAATAGTTTCCCCAGCTTATGGTCTGGTTTATCTCCTGGGGAGATAAGACCCCGGCTATACAGACAGACAGCCCTCCCAGGGCGGATAGGATGGTTACCGAGAAGAGGATAAGGGTTAACAGCCCCAAAAATTTTCCGATTATATACTCCCCCCTCTTTATCGGGAGGGATATAACGGTGTAGATACTCCGCCTGTCTATATCCTTGGTTATAAGATTCTGCCCGATGAAGAGGGTCAGAATAAGGGATATGAATGAGGCGGACGAAAGGCTAAAATCGCAGGCCACCACCGCCACCTGCCTCATCGAGAAGGAGGCCAGGAGTGGAATAAAGAAGAGTAGGAATAGGGCCAGAAGGGAGAGACCGAATAAGGTCTTATCTCTTATCCCCCCCTTGATGGTTGCGATTGATATTAGAATGATGTTTTTCATGGCGCCATTATATCATCAAATCCCTCCTGACCTCCCTTTTCTAAAGGGAGGGAATTAAGCCTACACCCCCCGGTCTCCCCCTTTGTTAAGGGGGAATTCTTGAATAAAAAAAGGGGGTGGAGATAAAATCCCCACCCCACGATCAAAAAGACCTACAGCTTTAAGCCACTACTGTCTATTACTGAACGGTATAAGCAGCATTAAGACCTCCTCCCGGGGTTGCTGTAGGGACATAGGCATCGGCCAGCGTCCCCCAGGAGCCTGGTGTTACAGTAGCGCTGTAGGGGCTACCCCCACTACTGTGCATAACATACTGACTGTTTCCCCTTTTGTGCTGGGTAACTGAAGCAAAATGATCCCCGCCGTTACTGGTGTGGTAGGCCACCTGGACGCCGGCGCTTGGAATAAAGTATCCAGCATTCGACCCGATACCGAGGTCATTCGCTACTACAGTGAGTGCTCCCCCAAAAGTACCATCAGTGCCGCGATGAGCAGCCGCGGCCTCCGCCTTGCCTACCTCGGCGAACAGGGAGATCATGGCTACCATTATTAATAAATTAAATATCTTAGACATCTTGCCTCGCCACGTTATAAGCCTTAACACGATAGGTGCTGAACTGAGGTATGGCAATAGTCGCTACCTGCCGCATCGAGAAGGAGGATAAATAGTAAAAGAAACAGGGCCAGAATGGAAAGGCCGAATAAGGTCTTATCTCTTATTCCCCCCTTGATGGTTGCGATTGATATTAGAAGAATATTTTTCATGCCGTCATTATATCATCAAAATATCATCAAATCCCTCCTGACCTCCCTTTTCTAAAGGGAGGGAATTAAGCTTACACCCCCCTGTCTCCCCCTTTACCAAAGGGGAGTGGGAGGGAATTGTTGAATTAAAAAGGGGATGTGAGACTAAACTCCCACCCCCATCATTAAAGAGATTTGATTATACTCTTTAACCCACTATTGAGCGGTATAAGCGGTAAAATCTGTAGCAGGAACCGCTGTTGCCGCGGTGGTATCCAGAGTCGTCATCCAAGTGCCTACCGTTGTAACGGCAATACCGTAGAGAGACCCACCGTTACTATGAAGGCCATACTGTATGGTTCCCTTATTGTGCTGAGTCTCCACATGGAAATATGCCCCACTGGCATCAGTGTGAAACGCCACCTTTACACCGGCACTCGGGGTGAAGGTTCCCGCAGTTGCCGGTAAGCCGGCACCAAAGGTGTCCACGGCCACAGTGAGTGTGTCACCGAAACCGCCACCAACATTATGAATAACAGCAGCATCTGCATTCCCTATCCCTGCAAAGAGGGAGACTACCGCTATTATCGTTAATAAACGTAAAATCTTAGACATCTTTCATTACCTCCCTTTATATTGAATAACCTGTTAATGTTGTCAACAGGTTCTTGGCATCCGCCTGGGCTGCCGCGTTATAAGCTTTAACACGATAGGTGCTGAACTGAGGTATGGCGATAGCCGCCAATATACCTATGATTGCTACAACTATCAAAAGCTCGATCAATGTAAAACCCTTGTCATTATCTAATCTTTTAAACATCTGTCTCTCCACCTCCCTTCGCAAGTTTAGTTTGAAGATTTACCGATTCTCTGTCATTCCCGCGAAGGCGGGAATCCAGAAGTCTTTTAAAGAAAAATGGATTCCCCGATCAAGTCGGGGAATGACAATTTGGAGACCTTTTTAAAGGTCTCAACTAGATAGTATGCAACCCCCATGCCAAATATCCAGTTGGCCAATATCTGCCTAACGGGCTGTTTTAATAAGGTTTATTTTCGGCTCTTTTATTGTTGGGAAGGGATTGGGACGAATAATGCTACTAAATATAGCCCAATGACAATTATTGTCACCGTTTCAGCATGCCCCTCCTTTGGGGGATTTTAATGCGTCACGTCATTCCCCAGCTTGACTGGGGAATCCAGAACAGACATTGCAACCCTTCCAGACTGGATTCCCCGATTAAATCGGGGAATGACAAGGGGGTCGGGGGATGAAGGGGGATTTGAAAACTTGGAGATAGAAATATGGTGTGAGCCATGATTATAAAATCTCCCCTGACCCCTCTTTGCCAAAGAGGGGGACTCTAATATATTCCCCCTTAACAAAGGGGGACTAAGGGGGTTGTTTAGAAAACTTACCACCCCGGTCTTCGGCCACCCGAGCTCCCCTACTATTTTAGGAGGGGCAGGGGTGGTAAGAACTTAAGGAGGGGAGCTGCTATGCGCGCACCCCCCCAAAAAACTCCCCTCCTTGGTTAAGGAGGGGCAGGGGTGGTTTGAAAGATTAAAACTGAGTAGCCTCCTTTATCGCCTCAAACATTATATCTGTCATCATCCTCAGTTCATCTTTGGAGCTGACCAATGGGGGGACGAAGATAACTACATTCCCGATCGGCCTTATAATCATCCCCCTCTTCTTGGCCTCGTGGGCCACCCGGTTTCCTATCCTGGTTTCGATAGGGTAGGGGGTCTTCTTCTCTTTATCCGTTACCAGCTCTATTCCGACTATCATCCCTCTCTGTCTTATATCTCCGACATTTCTAAGATTGGCAAATTGTTTTAGAGATTTTGCTATCTTAGAAATCTTCCTCTTCATATTCTGAATAACCCTATTCTTCTCCATTAACTCTATGTTGGATAGAGAGGCGGCACAGCCGAGCTGGTTTCCGGTATAGGTATGGCCGTGAAAAAAAGTTTTACAATCTTTATATTCTCCGGTAAAGGCGGAGAATATTTCTTCGCTGGCCATGGTTACCGCCAGGGGCATGGTTCCCCCCGTTATCCCTTTAGACATGGTCATGATATCGGGGGAGACATTTTCATGCTGGCAGGCAAACATCTTTCCTGTCCTTCCGAAACCTACGGCCACCTCGTCGGCAATCATCAGGACATTATATTTTTTGGTTATCTCTCTAACCCTTGTCAGATATCCCTCCGGCTGGGTGATGACCCCTCCCGGCATCTGGATAAGGGGTTCAATAATAATGGCGGCGATATTCTCCCTATCCTTGGCGATAATCTCCTCCAGCCTGTCGGCGCATTTCAGGTTGCAGGAGGGATGGGTCAGATTGAGGGGACAGCGGTAACAGTATGGCGCAGGGGCGGGGATATTATCAAAACAGAGCTCCCCGAATATACGGTGATAGAGGGGAATCCCTCCCAGGCTGACGGCACCTATAGTATCCCCATGATAGCTGATGTCGAGAGAGACAAACCTCTTCTTGTTCGACTTCCCCCCCGAAAGATTCTGCCAATATTGGAAGGCCATCTTAAGGGCCGCCTCGACCGCTGTTGAGCCGTCATCGGAGTAGAAGACCCTATCGAGGCCCTTGGGGGTAATCTCGACCAGCTTTTTGGCCAACTCTATGGAGGGGATATTTCCCTGCCCCAGAAGGGTGGAATGGGCAATCTTTGAGAGTTGTTCGATAATCCCATCCGAGACCCCTTGGGCTCCGTGGCCATGTATATTGACCCAATAGGATGAATTGCCGTCGAGGTAGCGGTTTCCCAAGGTATCCTCTATGTAGACACCGCGTCCCTTGGCGATGATGGTTATATCCTCTTTGTCCCACTCGGAGGATTGGGTAAAAGGGTGCCACACATATTTTTTATCCCACTTCTCCAGCTCTTTATGTCTCTTTACCCCTGAGATATTTCCCATCAATTTAAGGAGCGGGGCGATATCGACCGATTTTCGGAAGACACTTTTTAGGTTGCCCAATTGTCCCCCTTCAACCGAGAGGTTGCTTATCTTAGGAATGATGCCGAGTATCGGAATCCCCGTTAATTTTTCTATCAATCTTGGCCCGCTCTTGGCCGCCCCCCCTTTATCCTTGCTGTTACCCTGATTAAAGATAAGCCCGGCAATGGCTATCCCCCTCTTTTTCAGGGCCTCTATGGTCAGGAGGGTGTGGTTTATTGTCCCAAGCCTTGTGGCCGAAACTATGATGACGGGGAGAGCGGTATCCTGAACAAGGTCGATCAGTGAATAATTGTCGGTTATCGGAACCATCGTCCCCCCGACCCCTTCAATAATCAGCGTCTCATGTTTTTTGGAAAGCTCTGATAGGGCCTTGTTAATGGAGTCCAAATCTATATCAACCCCTTCAATCTCGGCGGCGCTTAGGGGGGCCAGCGGTTCTCTAAGGGCGATCGGGTTGGCTATTGAGAGGGGGTCTTTGGCCTGACAGGCCTTTTGGAGAAAGAGGATGTCGCTCAACCCGCCGCAGGAAATAGGTTTCATTACCCCGACATCAAGACCCCCCTTTTCGGCCAAAAGGGCGGCCAACCCGGCCGAGACAACGGTCTTTCCAATCTCTGTATCGGTCCCGACAATAAAAAATCCCTTTTTCACCTGATTCCCTCTATAAATAATATTTGATAGGTAGCCGTAATCCCCTTATCGGCGGCAAAGTTTTGGTCGTAATAGTCTAACATCTTTTTTACGGCCGCCGCATTTCTCATCCCTTCAGGGGGGGGGAAGGGATTTTTGGCCCCGATAGATTTTAAGGTCTTCAAAAAGTCGAGGGCATTTTTATGGTATCTGACGTATCTTACCTTCTCTATCTTATAGCTTGCGATAGGATTATTTTTCAGGATAGAGGTTATGGCCTCTTCGGTAGGGTATATATCCATC
>Ga0180009_10002978_pt1 | contig 19596 bp, 22 predicted proteins | sample OS_PC_MetaG_FD_123537 | JGI IMG/M metagenome (GOLD analysis project Ga0180009, IMG submission 123537) | Groundwater microbial communities from the Aspo Hard Rock Laboratory (HRL) deep subsurface site, Sweden - OS_PC_MetaG | ecosystem: Environmental > Aquatic > Deep subsurface > Groundwater...
CCGGATCACATGCGGGTCATGCAGGGGATCGATCTTGCAGTGCAGAAAACCCATGGACTTGCGGATTTCCTCAACGGGCTCGGCGAGCGGCTGGAGCCCAGCCACCTCATCGACATCACGACCGCGCTCAATCTCATTACCCTCGAAGACATGAAGCGGCGCCTGAAGGCGTCCATTCATGAGACCTCCTCCGCGGAGGTCTATCAGAAGGCATCGGGCGACCTGGAGTTTTTCTGACCGGTCCGGGTCCGGCGGCTCCTGACCATCCTCGCGCAAGTTTCACCGTCTAGGGTGAACATACCGGTCAATGTGGCCGGCATCTTTTATTGAGCGCGGATACAGAATGAGTCTGTTGAACCAGCTGTCACAAATCACCAAGAATCTGGCCGGACTCGGTCAGACCAAATTGTTGGCTCTTGTCGGGGTTGGCGCCCTGTCGATCTTGTTGATTATCGGGTCCGCGATATTCCTGAACAAGCCGACGCGCGAGACGCTCTATATCGGTCTCTCCGGTGAGGACATCAACCAGATCGGTCTGGTGCTTGCAGAAGCCAACATCGATTTCGCGACCGGTTCGGATGGCACATCCGTGACTGTCCCGGCAGGTTTGACCAACCGTGCCCGGATGCTGCTGGCGGAACGCGGACTGCCGTCCTCGAGCACCGCGGGTTACGAGCTGTTTGACCAGGTTGGTTCGCTCGGCCTGACCAGCTTCATGCAGGAAGTGACCAGGGTCCGCGCGCTTGAGGGCGAAATTGCCCGGACAATTCAATCGATCAACGGCATTTCCGCTGCCCGTGTTCACATTGTCATGCCCGATCGCGGCAATTTCAGGCGCGGCGACCAGAAGCCGTCGGCTTCGGTGATGGTTCGCGGCGGCACCAACATTGCCGGCCGCACGGCTGATTCGATTCGTCATCTGGTTGCCTCATCCGTGCCGGGCCTGACCGTGGACGAAGTCACTGTGCTCGACGCGACCGGCAAGCTGCTCGCCGCCGGAGACGATTTTTCCAATTCCAACATCAACCGTTCGCTCTCGATCGTCCAGATGGTGCAGACGGAGGTCGAGACCAACATCGAAAAGGCGCTGTCGCCGTTCCTCGGGATCGAAAACTTCCGCGCCAGCGTCAATGCGAACGTCAACACCGACAGCCAGCAGATCCAGGAAACCGTCTACGACCCGGAATCCCGTGTCGAGCGCTCGATCCGGGTGACGCGGGAAAACCAGACCTCGAACGAATCGACGTCCGCCACGCCCGCCACTGTCGAACAGAACATTCCCGACCAGGGCCCGGGTGCCACCGGCGCCGCAGGTCCGACATCCAGCGAGTTGGCCGAGCGCAAGGAAGAGCAGACCAACTTCGAGATCAATTCGAAAACGGTCTCCACCGTCCGCAACAGCTACACCGTCGAGGGCCTGTCGATCGCCGTGGTGGTCAACAAGGCGCGCATCGATGCCATGCTCGGCGGCGAACCCACTCCGGAGCAGACCGCGGCCTACATAGCGGAACTTGAGCAGGTGGTTGCCTCCGCGTCCGGCATCGATGCCGAGCGCGGCGACCGCGCCACCGTGACGGTGATGGAGTTCCTGGCCAGCGAAATCCTCACCGCCGATGCGGCTCAGCCGGGGTTCATGGACACCTTGAGGACCCAGCTCGGCACGATCATCAATGCCATTGCCTTCATCACGGTTGCTGTGTTGCTGATCATGTTCGGGTTCCGTCCGCTGCTGCGCGGCTCGGCCGGAACTGCCAGCACGGATCCGCTTGCACTGGATGACGAACTGGAGCTGCCCGACTTCTCGCCGGCCGCGATGGGCGGGGGCAACGCCATGCCCATGGAAGGCTTCGGCGCGGACTTCGGATTTGGCGAGGAGAACGAATCCGAACTCGAGCTCGAAGACAGCGGTGCCTTCAACCGCCGTGTCAAGGAAGGTCCCGAGCGGCGTCTCGCCCGGATGGTCGAGATCAACGAGGAACGTGCGGCGAAAATTCTCAGAAGCTGGGCCTCGAGCGAAGCGGCATAACGCAAGCCGGTTCCAGCCGCCGGAGTATGACCGGCTGCAAGAAAGCATCCCGCCGCGGCGAAGATCCGCAGTGGGATGCGCGGCGTTCAGGGGGCTCCTGCCCGGGCCGCTCTCCGTCTTACCGGTGCCGGACCATCCACTCCCGAGATCACATGGGCGCGTTCGCAAACGGCTTGCCGGACGGCGATCCGCGGTCTTGCACATCTGTCCCGTCAGGCTTGGTCGCGCGGCGCGCCGGCGGCTTCTGAGGGCCGACGTCCATGCCGGATTCCAGCAGGAATGTGCCGGACAAGACCGGTATTTTGCGTTCGCTCCTGCACGCTTCAGCCTCGTACACAGAAATTATACAGATTGATTCGGTGAGAGACCGTGCAAAACCGGCAAAATGAGGTAAGCTTGACTCAGAGAAAATCGGATCTGTCCAGTCCCAGAAAGTGGTTATGTTTTTTCGGGGTGAAGTCCGGCACACTAAACCTGCCAGGGAGTTGATTCGGTGACTGGCCTGGCGGGGCAAACAGGAAAGCGGCTTGGTCTCGTGGCGGGGCAATCGGTTTCAAGTGGTGTATGGATGCTGACATTTCCCCAACCATGCGGTGGTTTCTCAGTGCGCTGTCAGTTGTCGGCGCTATAGGAGGCAAGGGTATCTGATGATTGCGCGCGGGGCATTTATCCATGAACTGGAAGCTCAGCGGAACCGCGGGCACCTGGATGGCGGAATGGACCTCATCTGCACCTATGCCGGCGCCAAGTCCTACCTTCTGGCCCGCACGGACCTCTACTCGGACCGCAATCACGACTTTGTCCTGACATCGAACTGGCCGTTCAACCTGGTCCGCAAATATGGCGCAACACTGGTCGATGGCGAGGCGCGCACAAGCGAGGTCCGCCGTTGTCTCCAGGCCTTCGAGCCGTCATTCCGGGAGATCGACGCTTCGGTGGACCTGTCTCCCGAATACGCGCGGCGGATGTGTCTGATACCCTACAATGCCGGCCAGGCCCGCATGCTGCTGGCCCTTCTGTTCGACAAGGATGCATCGGTCTCGCACGACCGCATGCGCGACGTGGCCCTGGCGACGGCCTATCACACCTCCCAGTTTCCCGAACTGGTCTCCAACAACTACGCGCTCTCCGATCTCACGGTCAGGGAAGTTGAATGCCTGTCCTGGATTGGCGAAGGAAAGACCAGTGACGAGATTGCACTGATTATCGGCATCTCGCGCAACACGGTGAACAACTATATCACCAGCATCATGAACAAGACCGGTGCAAAAACACGCTCCGAAGCGGTTGCATTCGCCGTTCGTCAGCGCATTATATGATCAGAGGAACCACTTGGATGGCAATCGGAGCATATCAAGACGCACAGAATAGCCAGGAGCGCTCCGTTGAGCGATCGGCGGACGGTGCGTCTGGCGGTGCCGGTTCGATTGCTGATCTGTTCCCAAGACTGGTGACGATGCAAAGGCTCTGCGGCAGCGCCGCGTTCGCGCTGCTGGCCGTTCAGGCGCACACCTTGCTCAAGCCGGGCCAGATCGAATGCGCCATGCAAAGCGCCGGATCCCAGGATCGGATCGACAAGTTCCTTCTGGAAAACTCCGAATTCCTGCTCAAGCACCTGTTCTCGTCGCCTTGCCCGGTCATCTTCGCGCCGCAAGGTGCCGCGGTTTTCAATTCCTCCCCCGCGACAGTCGTCAACACGGAAGCCGGCTCGGGCATCAACCTGGTGTTTCCCGTTCAACTGGGAACGATGGGCAACGGTCTGGTCGTCTTCCTCGATGCCCGCGCCATGCTCAACAATGACATGCTGATCGATCTGCACAGGAAGTCTCTCACCGTGATGCGGGAGAAGCTGCGGCTGGCCTTCGGGATGACCAGCGGGTCGGAAAATCTCAATGATCGTGAAATCGAATGCCTGCAGCTGGTCGGCAACGGGATGAAGAGCGAAGCGATCGGCGAACAGCTCAACCTCTCGGTTCACACGGTAAATGCCTATCTGGGATCCGCCACCACCAAGCTCAATGCCGTCAATCGTATCCAGGCGATTGCAAAGGCAATCCGGCTTGGCGTCATCGCATGACGGGCAGCGTCAATGCTTGTCTCGCTCGAGCGTCCCGCAGGCCGATCGTATAAAAACCCCTGGTGATCACACCAAATAATCTCGTGCGCCGCTTGGACGCATAAGAGACGCTCTCACTTCTTGAAGCCGGGCCGTCTTTCCCGTGTCAGCCGAACCCGCCTGACCACCGGATGCTCTGTCCAATTGCTTCAGGCCGCGGGCCTGGAGATGTGGGTTGCCGTCACGAACGGCCGGAAAGCCGCGGCGCGCAGGCTCTCGGCAAGAACCGCGGTGTTGTCCTCAGGATTTTCCAGCGGCTCGTCAAAGGCAATGTGGTTGATCTCGATGCCGCCGCAATCCTGTTCCAGCACAAGCCGCGCATAGATGGTGACTTTTCTCGGACGGATCTCGAGATCGAGCACAACGCGCGGCTGTCCGCCCCAGTCGAGGTAATAGTCGCCGCCGATACCAAGCTTTATGGTGCCGGGCAGAAAATACATTTCCGCGGCCGAAGCCACCAGGTCGGCCAGATCGCCGTGCCGTTCGAAACGCAACATCGAGATCAGGTCCGCCACGTCGATCAGGCGCAGTTCGCTCGCGACTGTGCAGATGGCGTCGGCAATGATCTTTTCCTGCTCGGCGGAGAATGGATTCTGTTTCATGTTCGCGCGCCCGGGATTCTGGAATTTGGTTTGGCCGAATAGATACGGTGCACCAACTCGGCAACAGCCTTGTAGAACACCGGCGGAATGAAATTATCCACTGAGACTTGCGCAAAAATGGAGCGAGCGAGCGGCGGGTCCTCGAAAACGGGAATTCCGTGTGCTTCGGCCACTTCACGAATCTTCAGCGCGATCAGGTCCTGTCCCTTGGCGATGACGATTGGAGCGCCGCCTTCCTCGCGGACGTAGCGCAGGGCGACCGCAAAATGGGTCGGATTGGCGATCACCAGGGTCGCGCGTGGCACATCGGCGATCATCCGGCGGCGCGCGCGGTCACGGGCAAGCGAGCGCTGGCGGGCCTTCATGATCGGATCGCCGTCCGACTGCTTGAGCTCGTCCTTGATCTCCTGCTTGCTCATCTTCAGGTCCTGGTGCCAGCTGTAGCGGGTCCACAACAGGTCGAGAACGGCCAGCGTGGCGGTGCAGATCAGCACCACGACGATCACCTTGCCGGCCATCCGCGCCATGTCGGGCACGACCAGCATCGGGTCCATGAACATGAAGTCGAGCGAGCGGAAAAACTCGGTCTGCATCACCACCGCGACGATGGTTGAGACCGCCGCGATCTTGAAGATGTTCTTGCCGAACTCGACGAAGCCCTTGGCGCCGTAAATCCGGCCGAATCCCTTGATGATCGAAATCCGCTCCAGCTTCGGCTGGATCCTGTCCAGCACCGGGCTCGGCATGTTCTGCAGCACCGAGGCGGAGATGCCGAACCCCATCAGCAGCGCGAAAGCGGGCAGCAGGATGCCGCCGGCCGCGAAAAACAGCATCTGGAACAGAGCCATCGCATCGCCGCCGGTATTGAGCTGCCACCCGTCCGATTGCTCGAACAGATCCTTCAATGTTTCGGCAAACCGTCCCGCGCTGTTGGGCAGGAAGAAGACAAGAAAGACCAGCATGCCCAGCGTCGATGCAAAAATCGGGACTTCCCGGCTGAAGGGCACATTGCCCTTGTCCACCGCGTCCCGGATCTTTTTCTCTGTTGGTTCTTCTGTTTTGCTGCCCTTGTCTTCGCTTTCGGCCATTTCAGCTCAGGCTCAAGCTGCGGCAGCTTCGGCGCCGGCGCTTTCGCGCAGGGTCAGCTGGTCAAGCCCGGCCAGTCTGATGGCCTCCTGGGCGATGCTGCGACGGGCAACGGCGATTTCGCGCGTGCTGACATTGCCGGTGCCCGAGGCCAGATCCGATTCGATCATCCGGCGCTGGCGGGCGCCGATGGCTGACAGGACCGAATCCGTCAGGGCCTGGTCAGCGCCACGCAGCGCTGTGGTGATGATATCGCCCGAAATGTCGTTGAACAGCGTGACGCGGCTCTTCTGCGGCATCAGGATGATGTCGTCGAACAGGAAGATCCGTGGCCGGACCTTTTCCACCGCGGTCTTGGAGACTGTCTCAAGCGCGCCGAGCAGTGATTCGACATCCGGCTTGGACAATTCGTTCATGATCTCCGCGACCTTGACCGAACCGGCGCTGGAGCGTTCCGCTTCAATGGCGGCAACCAGATCCCTGACGCGCGCCTCGATGATTTCAGCCGCCCGCGGATTGACATTCTTCAGATCGACGGCGCGACGGACGATATCGACCCGAACCTTTTCGGGCAGTTTCATCAGCGTCCGGCCGGCAAATGCGGTGGGCAGCATCGAGACGATGTAGGCTGCGGTTTGCGGATGCTCGCTCTGCAGGAACTTGCCGACGCGATCCGGATCGGAATCCTGAAGGCGGTCCCAGATCGATGTTTCGTAGCTCTGGAACTGGGTGCGGCGTCCAAGCAGCCCGTCGACCTCGTCGGGCGTAAGGCCTTCCTCGAGAATTCCCTCCATCGCCTTGGCATTGTCCATCAGGCCGGTGCCTTCGCTGAACAGATCCTCGAATTCATTGACCAGTTCCACCAGCTCCTGCGGCTTGATGGTGCGCAGGTTCTGGGCGTTCTTGATGATTTCCTGCAGTTCCTCGTGTTCGAAGAACTTCAGCAGCTTGCCCGCCACCGGTTTTCCCATGGCGAGCAGCACGGCGGCGGCCTTTTCCGACGGCGTCAGAGCTGTGCCGACTTCGGTGCCTTCCGGGGTGAACTCTCCATAACTTGTCATATCAGTTCGACTTCTTCTGCGGTTCGCCGATGACTTCGATTATCTTGACGGCAAATTTGGTGTCGTCTGTTTCAAGGACTGTAATCTCTCCGCGTCCGATAAGCTTGCCATTGACCATGATATCCACAGGTTCGCCGATTTTCCGGTCGAGCGCGATCGTTGCGCCTTCGGAAAGGTTCATGAGTGTGGAAACCGCCATGCGGCTTGAGCCGAGAATGATCTGCACGTCGATCGGAATGCCGAGTACCAGGTCCACGCGGTTGGTGGCCCCGGTAGCGCCGATCTTGGTGCCCGGATTGGAACCCTGCGGTGATCCGAAATCCTGGACCAGGGCGTTTCCGCCCCCCGCGCCAAGCGAAGGCCCGTCAAGATCCGGCGCACCGAAATCGCCGCCGAAATCCGTGCCGCCACCGAAATCCGCACCGCCAAGATCCGGCCCATCAAGACCAACCCCGCCGAAATCGGAAGTACCCGCTGCCGAATCGCCTATGTTGAACGGATCATCGGTCGCTGAGTCATCTCCGAAGTCTGCGCCAAAATCGGAACCAAAGGCTGCTGCGCCACCCATACCATCCACGCTTTCTTCAGTGAGATCCGGCTCCATGCCGGCATCTTTTTTCAATACGTCGCGAAGATCACCCACGGCCTCGTCAATTGCGCTGTCGTCCTGCGCCATCAGATCGTCGGTGCCATCGAGTGCTTTTTCGCCAGCCATGTATCTTTATCCCGTCTGAAGCTTGCCCGGAGCCTTCCACCCAGCTCGCGGGCATCATATCATCTAAAATCGGTTTTCCAGTTTTCGTCTGGCCCGGCCTGGCCCTCGACCTTGACCATGTAACGTGAACCCGCCCTCCCCAGGGCGCAGGTGTAGAGCGGCTGTCCGTTCGCGCTCAGGGTGACCTCGATATCTCCGTTGTGTGCGAATGCAATCAGATCGCCTGGCTGCAGGCGGCTGATCTCGCCCAGCGCCAGTGGCTGCAGCGCCACCGCGGCCTGCAGGCTGATTTGCGACTTGGAAACGCGGTCGCTCAGCCGTTCCGTCCACTCGTCCTTGTTCGGGTCGGATTTCTTGTCGAGCTTGGCCGTGTTGGTCTTCGTCTTGAGCAACACCGATTGCGGCAGGATGAGGGTCAGCGGAGCTGCGACCGAGCCGAATTCGATATCAAGCGTCAAGGCGACGGCATGAAAGTTCGGAATCGAATCGTCGTCTTCCTCGGGATGCTCCGGTTGCGGGTTTTTCGCCCGCGCTCTGGCGTCGGGCTTGGCCGAAACCAGTCCGCGCAGGCTGTCGTTGAGCTGTTCGAACACCACCAGCGACATGTCGAGTTCGATACCCGACAGCGGCCGCGCGGCAATGTCGAGCTGGTCCGGATCCGAACCGCCCAGCAGGCATTCGACCATGCCGATGATCAGCTTCGTGCCGCACAGGCTTGAAATTTCATTCGACCAGTTTGCGATGGTTGTTTCGCAATACACCGTGTCGCCGCTCAATTCGGCAAGCAGATCGCGCCGGCGTCCCAGGTGGATTTCCCCGGGCCGGGCGTCGATCACCACCCCGGTCGCACTGTGGAAGGCGGTGGCCAGCACCGGACAGAGCGCATTGAGCAGGGTTTGGCTTCTTGCCTCGATGTCCGCCGTGTTGCCCTTGACGCCGATCATCCGGTCCAGCAGGTCCGGATCAAATCCGTTGTGGTCCGACGATTGCTGGTTCTCGCTCGCAACGCTCATCGGATCAGGCCGCCTTCGCTTCGCCGCCGCCGCCCGGATTCATCATTTCCTGCTCGACCGCATCGATGGATGGGCGCTCGTAAGAGGAAATGGTCTTGCGGCCGTGCTCGAGTGCAACCTGAGGAACCGAACCGTTCATGTAGGCAAGCAGGGTCTGCTTGACGATCGTGTAAAGCCGGTTCTGCTTGGTCCGTACGATCTTGATGTTCGTGGCGATTGGGCTGAATATGCAATAGGAGAGGAAAATCCCGAGCATTGTGCCCACGAGCGCGGCGCCGATCAGGCCGCCAAGCACCGCCGGCGACTCGTTGATCGCGCCCATGGCTTTGATGACGCCCAGAACCGCGGCGATGATGCCGATGGCCGGACAGGCGTCGGACATGGTGCTCATGGCATGATAGGGCTTCAGGCGGTCCTGCGCGATGGTCTGGATTTCCTCGTCCATCAGCGCTTCGATCTCATGCGGGCGGGCATTGCCGATGATGATCAGGCGAACGTAGTCGCAGATGAACGCGGTCAGTTCCTTGTTCTTCAGGATAGTCGGCGCCGACTGAAACAGCTCCGACTCTTCCGGATTGTCGATGTGGCTCTCGATCTCGTTGCGGCTCTTGGTGCGCAGGTCGCGCATCAGCGAGTAGAGAATGCTCAGTGTGTCGAGATACTCGCGTTCCTTCGGGACCTTGCCTTTGAAAGCTTCGCCCAGTGCCTTCATCGTGTCTTTGATGGTCTTGACCGGATTGGTCATGATGAAGCCGCCGATTGCGGCGCCGCCGATGATCAGCAGTTCGAACGGCTGGTTGAGCACCTCGATATGGCCGCCCATGGCCATGAAGCCGCCGAGCACGCAACCGATGGTAATAACAAAACCAACAATAATATTCATAACGTCCCGCCGCGGTAATTGAGATGCAAACCAATCACTACGGCTTGAGCCTTGTGTGAAGCTGAATCTGTCTGCTTGATGAATGGCTTCCTGCCAATCTTCAGCTTCGCACAAGCAAGATGCCCTAATCCGGAACAGGCTTGCGGGGTTGTACCGGTTTGCAACTGCGCAATGCGCCCTGGAAAACAGGAGGGGTCATCCGGTGACATCGACATACACTAGCTACAATCTCATCACGCGGGATCTTCCGCGATCCATCGAGAGGATTGCCAGCCAGCCCCAGGTCGCCCGGGAAAGCGAATACTACCTCAAGCGGATTTCCGAGATCAAATCGATCGACGAGTTCATGGCGGACACCCGCGTGTTCAACTACGCCATGAAGGCTCATGGTCTTGAGGATATGAATTACGCCAAGGCGTTCATGCGCAAGGTTCTGACGGAAGGCGTCGAAAACGAGGATGCCTTTGCCAACCAGCTTGCCGATTCCAAGTACAAGGAATTCGCCGAGACCTACAATTTTGCCCGTCACGGCGAAACCGCGACCATCTTCACCAAGGCGCAGCAGGGCACGGTTGACAAGTATCACCGGCTGACGCTGGAGGAAGAGGCCGGCGAAGACAACACCGGTGTGCGGCTGGCGCTCTATTTCGAGCGGACAGCCCCGGAGCTCGATTCCGTCTACGGCATTCTTGCCGACACGGCCCTGTATGAGGTCGTCCGCACCGCGCTCGGCATTCCGGCGGAAGTCGCCGCTTCCGACATCGACAAGCAGGCCGAGATGCTGAAGTCGCGTCTCGATATCGAAGACTTCAAGGATCCGGAAAAACTCAACACCTTCATGCAGCGCTTCACCGCTCTCTGGGAACTCGACAATCCCTCCTACGGATCCGCCGACTCGAGCCTGCTGCTGAGTTCGTCCACCGGTTTCGGTATCACCCCCGAGCTGATGCTATCGATCAACAATCTCAAACTCGGGGGCCGCTGATGCAGGGTTCTATCTATGTCTCATTGTCGTCGCAGATTGCGCTTGAACGTCGCCTGAGCACGCTGGCCGACAACGTTGCCAACGCCAATACCACCGGGTTCAGGGCAACCGAGGTCAAGTTCAACGAAGTCCTGGCCAACACCGGTGCCACCGATGTCTCCTTCGTCAATGAGGGGCAGGATTATCTCAGCACCGCCAATGGCGGTCTCAAGACCACCGGCAGCGCGCTGGATTTCGCCATTCGCGGTGACGCCTGGTTCATGATCGAGACTCCGACGGGAAAGATGCTGACCCGCGATGGCCGGTTCACGCTCACCGACACCGGCCAGTTGGTCAACATCGACGGCTATCCCGTGCTTGATCCGGGCGAGGCGCCGATCCAGCTGGATCCCGATGGCGAAGCGCCCAAGGCAGGGCGCGACGGCGGCCTGAGCCAGGACGGCTTCCGGCGTGGCGCTATTGGCATGTTCTCGGCGGATTTCAGGGATGGTTTCGTCCGAAAGGCCCCGATCGGCATCGTGCCCACAATCCCGCCTGAACCGGTGGTCGACGCCGAGAGCGCCGGTCTGTTGCAGGGCTACATCGAGAATTCCAACGTCAATGCCATGGCCGAGATGAGCCGCCTGATCATGATCTCGCGGGCTTTCGACAACATCTCCTCGATGAACAAGTCGACCGAAGATACTTTCAAGCAAGCCATCCGAACTCTGGGCAGCGGAAGTTGAAACTGATGCCGGGTTTGCCGTTTGATTGCTTTCCCGGGTCGGGAGCCAGCGCGCGATGAGTGGGCGGTCGGGTCTGGCCCTGCTCGCCGAGAGCGTGCGCACCTTTTCCAAGCCGGAAGGCGCCTGGGACATATCTGGCACGGTCACCGCGGTCGCGCCCGGCCATTGCGTGGTCGCCGGGCTGTCGCGGCACGCGCGGATCGGGGATTTTCTCACGTTTCGCCACGGCGGGACGGCCAAGCTCGCTGAAGTTGTCAGCCTTGGTCCCGACGAGCTGATCGCCTGCCCGGTGGACGGAGCATCCCAGGCCAATATCGGCGAGCGGGTCTGGCGCAGTGGCCCGTTTCGGCTGTCGCCCGACAAGAGCTGGTGCGGCCGGACGATCAACGCGCTCGGGGAACCAGTGGATGGCGCCGGACCGCTCAGGCAGGGTCCGGTCCCGCGTTCGGTAACCGGTGCGGCGCCGGCATCCATGCTGCGCCAGAGGGTCGACAAGCCGCTCAGGACCGGAATTCGCGTCGTCGATGTCTTCACCCCGATGTGCCAGGGACAGCGGCTCGGGGTGTTCGCCGGATCGGGTGTCGGCAAGTCCACGCTTCTGTCGATGTTCGCTAAGGCCGCCGATTTTGACCGGGCCGTCGTGGCGCTGGTGGGCGAGCGTGGCCGTGAAGTCCGCGAATTCATCGAGGACACGCTTGGCCCGAACATGGCCAAGACCGTCGCCGTGGTCGCCACCAGCGATGAAAGCCCGATGCAGCGCAAGCTCGCGCCGCTTACTGCCATGGCCATCGCCGAACATTTCCGCGATACCGGCGAGAACGTTCTTCTGATCGTCGACAGCCTGACGCGATTTGCCCATGCGCTGCGCGAGATCGGCATGGCGGCGGGCGAACCGCCGGTGGCCCGTGGCTACCCCGCCTCCGTCTTCACCGCCTTGCCCGGGTTGCTGGAACGCGCCGGACCCGGGCCGGAAGGGGCCGGCGCAATCACCGCGATCGTCTCGATCTTGGTCGACGGCGACAATCACAACGATCCGGTGGCGGACTCGGCACGCGGCATTCTTGACGGGCACCTGGTGCTCGACCGCGCCCTTGCCGACGAGGGCCGCTATCCGCCGGTCAATCCGCTGACCTCGATTTCCCGGCTGGCCCGCAAGGCCTGGCGCGGGGACGAGGAAAAGCTGGTGATGCGCCTCAAGGCCCTGATCCATCGTTTCGAGGAAACCCGCGATTTGCGGCTGATCGGCGGCTATCGGGCCGGATCTGATGCCGAACTGGAAATGGCGATCAAGCAGACGCCGGTGATCTACGAGATATTGCGCCAGACGCCGGAACAACCGCCAAGCGCCGATGCTTTTGCCGAACTCGCGGATGCAATGAAGGCTGCGGCCGGCTTGCCCGTCTCATCGCCCGCCAAGGAAAGGACGAAACCGTGACCGACGTTGCCAAAGCTGCGATCGAGACTATTGAGAGTGTAGATGAAGCGCCGGTTCGCGCGACGAGCCGGGTTCGCAACGGCGACCGCGTGCTGGCTGTCGCCGGCTTCATGCTGGCCACTGCTGCGGCTTTTTTCCCCTGGTATGTCTTCTTCAATCAGGAGGACTTCGGCATCGCGCCGATGGGCTACACCGAGACCCGGGATCTTCCGGAAACCGGCGGGCGCTCCTTCGTCAACGTATCGCCGCTTGCCATTCCCGACGAAAAGGATGGATCGGGCCAGCCATCTGCCTTCGACCCGATCATAACTGCCACCGTATCCGGTGAGGGGAGCGAGTCCACGGGCGCGCCGGCGCTGACCGCCATCGACCCCGACAAGAGCTTCCCCGGCAAGCCGCGCTACAAGCTTCTGCATGTCGCCAATGGCCGGGCGCTCATCGAGGACAAGTCCGGCATGTATATCGTCCGCATCGGTTCGGTTCTGCCGGACAACTCCCGTCTTGCCACTCTGGAAAAGCGCGATGGGCAATGGGTGATCATCACCTCCAACGGCGAAGTCATCCAGCGTTGAGCTGACCCGAAGGGTCTGAACGCCAGCCGGGCCGTAATCCGCTACCTGGAGCCATCCCATCAACCGGCCGTTGACCGGTCTGTCGCATCCGCGCCGACGCCGTTCTCGAAATCGGTGTCGGCGTCCGCCGGCCGGGCCTAAGCCCATGCACCGGTCGCCATGTCCATGTTCTATGACCGGAAGGACTTGAGGCAATCCCGCCACACCATGCCTGGAGTATGGTGCGAGAAGCAGGCGCATTTCCCGTAAGGCACACGCAAGATTAACGGCCTAATCTCTGAGCTTGTTAAGGACAGGGAAACGCCATGCAGCCGATTCAGCTTTTCGAACTGGCATCCAACCAATCCCACTGGCTTACAGTGCGCCAAAGCGTGGTTGCCGGAAACATCGCGAACGCCAACACACCCGGCTACCAGACCCGGGATGTTGCGGCTTTCGAAGCCGTGCTCGACCAGACAAAGGCTCCGGTCCGCATGGCTGCAACCCATCCCGGCCATATCCATGAAGATCCGATGCGCGGCGCGGTTCGCAGCGGCCGCTTTGGCGACGTTGACGTTCAGCCATCCGGAAACTCGGTCAGTCTGCCGCAGGAGATGAGCAAGACCGGGGAAATCAAGCGGATGTACGAACTCAATACCGGGATGGTGAAGGCCTTTCACCGGATGATGCTTCTGACTGTGAGGCGCTGACCATGCCAGTTGATCCTCTTTCACTTGCCTCGCGCATCGCTGCTTCCGGATTGGGCGTTCAGGAAACCCGCATGCGTGTGGTTTCCGAGAACCTTGCCAATGCCCAGTCGACCGGCAACACGCCGGGAGCCGATGCCTATCGCCGCAAGACCATCAGTTTCTCCTGGGAACTCGACCGCACAATTGGCGCATCGCGCGCCGAAGTGGCCAAGATCGATGTCGATCCGGCCGACTTCACCATCGAGTATGATCCGGGAAATCCGGCAGCGGACAAGAATGGCATGGTCAAGATGCCCAACGTCAATGTCCTGGTCGAGCTGGCAGACATGCGGGAAGCCAACCGGTCGTACGAAGCCAATCTGCAGACCGTCAAGCAAACCCGTGAACTTGTTTCCATGACGATCGATCTGCTGAGGGCCAGCCAATGATTGACAAGATTTCTGGAATGTCTGCCCTGTCCGGCCTGTCCGGTCCGCGCGAGACGGACATGGCAAGCGCCGCGGGAATGCCGAACCTGACGGCTGCCGCGGTTGCGCCGTCACCATCTTCGTTCGCCGAGACCTTGAAAAGCCTCGGCGAAGGCGTGGTGTCCAATCTGAAGGTCGCCGAAGGTCAGTCCTTCGCCGCGATCCGCGGCCAGGTGCCGACCCGTGAAGTTGTCGACGCCATCATGGCCGCCGAACAGTCGCTGCAGACCGCTGTCGCCATCCGCGACAAGATGGTCACTGCTTATCTCGAAATCGCTCGTATGCAAATCTGAGGAACTCGCCATGAAGGCTTTGGCCATCGCAGCTACCGGTATGAACGCCCAGCAGCTCAATCTTGAGGTGATCGCCAACAACGTGGCGAACATCAACACCACCGGCTTCAAGCGGGCCCGCGCCGAATTTTCCGACCTGCTCTATCAGGTCGAGCGCAATTCCGGCGTTCCCAACGCTTCCAACCAGGCGATCGTGCCGGAAGGCGCTCATATCGGACTTGGCGTGCAGACATCTGCCGTTCGAAACCTGCACATCCAGGGCAGCCTCGTCGGCACCTCCAACAAGCTGGACCTGGCGCTCGTCGGCCGCGGCTGGTTCCAGATCGAAACGCCGGATGGCGAAACCCAGTATTCGAGGGCGGGCGCCTTCAACACCAATGCCGATGGCCAGCTGGTTACCATTGACGGCTATCTGGTGGTTCCGGGGATTACCTTCCCCGATGAAACCAGCGAAGTTCAGATTTCCCGTACCGGTCAGGTTCTGGTCCGGATCGGCGACGAGACCGAATTGCAGGATCTGGGTCAGCTGACCCTCGCCAATTTCGTCAACGAGGCGGGTCTCGAACCGCTGGGCGATAATCTTTTCCGTCAGACCGTGGCATCCGGCCCGGCGATCGTTGGCGCTCCGGCCGATCCGGGATTTGCCCATATCCAGCAGGGTTACCTGGAAGCCTCCAACGTCGATCCGGTCAAGGAAATCACTGATCTGATCTCAGCGCAGCGCGCCTATGAAATGAATTCGAAGATCATCAAGGCGGCGGATGAAATGGCGTCCGTCGTTTCCCAGAACCTCTAGGTTACAAAGGACAAGGCAGACATGACGTTTCGCCCAGTATTGCCTTTGCAAGGCCTCATCCGCGCGGCCATCGTGCTGCTTGGCCTGCTCTGCGCCATGCCCCTGGCGCAGGCCGGTCGCGGCACCGCGGTGGTCCCCGAACGGACCATCTACCCCGGCGAGGAAATCCTGGCGGAATCGGTTCGCGAGGTCGAGGTCACCAACCCGAACCTGCGCGGCGGCTATGCCGAAATCACCAGCGAAGTGCTGGGCAAGGTGACAACGCGCACATTGCTGCCGGGCCGCACCATTCCGGTCGCGGCGTTGCGCGATTCCTGGGCCGTCGAGCGTGGCAAGACGGTTCAGCTGATCTTCAGCGGCAAGGGCCTGACCATCACGGCAATGGGCACACCGCTTGAAAATGCGGCGATTGGCGATTTCATTCGTGTCCGCAATGTCGAAACCGGCGTTATCATCTCCGGAACGGTGATGGACAACGGCAGCATTCGGGTGGCGGCGAAATGATCCGCACTCTCGCAAAGATAGTCGGCATCTGGATCGCCATGTTTGTCCTGGCCGGATCCGGTCCCGGGCCTGCGACGGGCTCGGGAACCGGGACGGCGTCCATGGAGCAGTTCGTATCCGGATCGGGTATGAGCTTCATCCGGCCCGCCGGCGCCTCTTCTCGCATCAAGGATATCGCCTCGCTTCAGGCAGGCCGCGACAACCAGCTGATCGGCTATGGCCTCGTCGTCGGATTGCAGGGCACGGGCGATGGCCTCCGCAACTCACCGTTCACCGAGCAGTCGCTGCGCGCCATGTTGCAAAACCTCGGCATCTCCACCGAAGGCGGCGCCTCGCGTGTCAACAATGTCGCGGCCGTGATCGTCACGGCCAATCTGCCCCCCTTTGCCAGCCTCGGTTCGCGGATCGATGTCACCGTCTCCTCTCTCGGCGATGCGACCTCGCTGCGTGGCGGTACGCTGGTCATGACCTCGCTGTCAGGGCCCGACGGACAGATCTACGCCGTCGCGCAGGGCTCGGTTATCGTTTCGGCGATCAACGCGCAGGGCGATGCGGCCACCTTGCAGCAGGGCACCGCGACTGCGGGACGGTTGCCCGGCGGCGCCATCATCGAACGCGAGATCCCGGCAACGTTCAAGCAGGTTGACGGGCTGGTCTACCAGCTTCGCAATCCGGATTTCACCACCGCCGTGGGAATGGCCGATGTCATCAACGCCTTCTCCGAGGCGCGCTACGGCACAGCCATCGCAGAGGCGCGCGACTCCACCACCGTGGCGGTTCGCAAGCCGCCGCGGGCCGACCTTGCCCGGTTGACGGCGGAACTCGAGGGGCTGGTGGTCGAAACGGATTCGCCCGCCCGTGTCGTGGTCAACGAGCGGACCGGCACCATCGTCATCGGCAATGACGTCCGCATCTCCAGGGTCGCGGTCAGTCACGGAACGCTGACCGTACAGATCAATGAAACGCCGACGGTCGTGCAGCCATTGCCGTTCTCCGACGGGGTGACGGCGGTCGAGCCGCTGACCGACATCACCGCGGGCGTCGACGGCGGCCAGGTCGCCATCATCGACGGCCCGGACCTCCGAACGCTGGTGGCCGGCCTCAATTCGATCGGCGTCAAGCCCGACGGCATCATTGCCATCCTGCAGGGCATCAAGTCCGCCGGCGCGCTGCATGCGGAACTGGTGCTGCAATGATTGCGGCCCGACAGCCCTCCTCGCGCAGATGGGCCCGCGGCGCAGGCGCCGCGGCGGTCATCATGCTGGGCATGATCGCACCCGGCGCATTCGCACAACAGGCGCCGGCGCCGAGCCTCGAAGAGGAGATCCGTGCGTTCTGCGGCAACATCGCCGACGCCGCGCGCGACCAGCGCTATCTTCTGCAGAAGAAGGAACTCGAGGATCTTCAGGCCGGCGTCGACGAGAGAATCCGCCTGCTTGAGGAGCGCACACTGAAATACCGCGACTGGCTGAAGAAACGTGAAGACTTCATGCGGGTCGCCGATACGCAACTGGTTGAAATCTACAAGAACATGGCGCCTGACTCCGCTGCCGCGCAGCTGGAGATCGTCAAGCCCGGGATCGCGGCGGCAATCGTCATGAAGCTCAGCCCGCGGCTGGCGAGCCAGATTCTCAACGAGATGGATACCAAGAAGGCAGCGGCACTGGCGAGCATTCTCGCCGCGGCCGCGGCACCCGAACAAACCGAGGATCCGTCATGATTAGGGCCATAGCCGCCACCGTTCTTGCGCTCACCCTGGCCGGATGCAATTCGCAGACGATCAAGGAGATTGGCCAGGCGCCTTCGATGAGCCCGGTGGGCTCGGGGCTTGCCTATGGCGAAACCCCGCAGATGGCGGCTTATCCAAAGCAGCCGCCCGTGCGCTCGAGCAATTTCTCCTTGTGGGATGACCGGCGGTCGAAACTGTTCCAGGACGCCCGCGCGGTGAGTATCGGCGACATTCTCACGGTCGATCTCGCCATCAACGACAAGGCCAGCTTCGACAACGCCACCGACCGGAGCCGGAAGAATTCCAGCGGGATGAACATGGGGCTCAACCTCCCGGCGATCAGCACGATAAGTTCGGGTGACCTCAACTACGGTTCGAACACGTCGACCAAGGGGTCGGGCACAACGGAACGGTCGGAAAAACTGCAGTTGCGCGTCGCCGCCGTCGTCACCGGCATCCTGCCAAACGGCAATCTGGTGATCAGCGGCAGCCAGGAGGTGCGGGTCAACCAGGAACTCCGCATTCTCAACGTCGCCGGTATCGTGCGGCCGCTGGACGTGGATCACAACAACACCGTGGCCTACGACAAGATCGCCGAAGCCCGCGTTTCCTACGGTGGTCGTGGCCGGTTGACCGAAGTCCAGCAGCCACCCTACGGGCAGCAGCTTGTCGACATTCTTTCTCCGATTTGATGGCATGATCCATGGCTGACTTTGACAGCGCAGAAGAAGACGGCGGCAAGAAGAAGTCCGGACTTGTCGTCACCATCGCGATCGTGCTGGTTCTCAGCCTGATCGCTGCCGGCGGCGGCTGGATGGTGGGCGGTCTGATTGCGCCGCAGGTGGACCAGCCGGAATTGGCGGCTGGCGAGGAAGCCGACGGGAAAGACGAGAAAAAAGAGGACAAAGCCGAGGACAAACCCCGGGAAAACGTCGTCGCGCTTGAGCCGATCACCACAAACCTGTCATACCCTTCTGACAACTGGATCCGAGTCGAAGTCTCGCTTGTGTTCATCAATGAACCCGACGATGCCATTGCCGACCAGATCCATCAGGACATTCTTGCCTATCTGCGCACCGTGTCGCTTCAGCAGATAGAAGGACCGCGTGGCTTTCAGTATTTGCGCGAGGACCTGCGTGAACGCGTGAAACTGCGGTCGGAAGGCCGCGTCAACGATCTCCTTTTGAGGACATTTGTGATCGAATGATTCGATTTTTATCAGCCTTTGCAGCCATGATGGCATTTGCAACGGCGGCGCAGGCCCAGATCCTGGACCCGAATTTGCTGCAGACGCCGGTCGACGGCTCGGTTGCGAGCTGGATCATCCGCACCTTCGGGCTGTTGACCGTTCTGTCCGTGGCGCCGGGCATCTTGATCATGGTGACCAGCTTTCCGCGGTTCATCATCGCCTTCGCCATTCTCCGCGCAGGCATGGGGCTGGCCACGACACCCGCCAACATGATTCTGGTCAGCCTTTCCCTGTTCATGACCTTCTATGTCATGGCCCCGACATTCGACCGGGCTTGGCAAACCGGCGTCAGTCCGCTTCTCGAAAACCAGGTCACCGAGCAGGAAGCAATCGGCCTGATCGCCGATCCGTTTCGCGAGTTCATGCTGGCCAATACGCGCCCCAAGGATCTCACCTTGTTCATCGACATCGCCGACGAGCGCGGCCAGTCGACCGAAACCGACGGCAAGATCGACATGCGCGTGCTGGTTCCCGCCTTCATGATTTCCGAAATCCGGCGTGGTTTTGAAATCGGCTTCCTTGTGGTCCTGCCGTTTCTGGTGATCGATCTGGTGGTGGCGACCATCACCATGTCGATGGGCATGATGATGCTGCCGCCCACGGCCATCTCACTGCCTTTCAAGATCCTGTTCTTTGTCCTTATCGACGGC
>Ga0180009_10002979_pt1 | contig 19595 bp, 20 predicted proteins | sample OS_PC_MetaG_FD_123537 | JGI IMG/M metagenome (GOLD analysis project Ga0180009, IMG submission 123537) | Groundwater microbial communities from the Aspo Hard Rock Laboratory (HRL) deep subsurface site, Sweden - OS_PC_MetaG | ecosystem: Environmental > Aquatic > Deep subsurface > Groundwater...
CATTTAACAAGAATCTTACTGAATGGTTGATAGAATACAACTTTGTTAGACCTCATGAAACCTTGAACTATGAAACACCTATAGAAGTATCAAAAGTGTTACCTATGTGGTCATCTTGTACAATTAGTTGACAGAGAGAAGGTAATATGATATGATAATGGCATCTAAATTAGGAGGTTTAGAATTGAATAAAAAAAGAAAATCAAGGGTTATAAGTTTTTTATGGGCAATTGGTTTTTCTGTTCTTTCTGTTGTTGTTTTATTGGTGTGTGTTTTTGTTTTTCCAGAAAATCTTGAATGGGGAATACTTTTTAGTTTTATTCTCCTTATAATCGGAATGGTTTTTATTCGTTATAACGGCTTTGTTACCGGAAAAGGCAATGCAATTGAATGGCTACCAAAAGGAAAATTTTATGTTATTCGGTATATCATATACCAATACATACATAAATTTTCTTCTGAAGGTATACCGATCGTAAGTAAACGAATATCAATTCTTTTAAATGGTCCTAGTAAATATGACAAAGAATTAATTTTTTGTGATGTTTGTCTGGATGAAATTGTTGATGAAAATGAATCTGAAATAAAAGGATTTAAGAAGGGCCGTATTTATCAAATTTCATATGGAAAAATAAAACCAGAAGATCAAAAATTCGAAGAAAAACCAATAATCAGGGATATTTATTTTATGATTCCAATAACAAAAGAATAAAAAGCAACAAAAGGCAACGCACTATCAAGTGGTTGCCTTTTTCTATTTCTTTTTTTCTGCTAAAATACATATATGAATAAAATCAGAACAAGAATAGCTCCATCACCAACTGGCTTATTCCACATAGGAACAGCTAGAACTGCTTTATTTAATTATCTTTTTGCTAAAAAGCACAAAGGTGATTTTATTTTACGCATAGAAGATACTAATAAACAAAGATCAGAAAAAAAATATGAAAAAGATATTTTAAATAATTTAGATTGGCTAGGATTAAAATACGATGAAATATATTATCAATCAAAAAGAAAAGAAATTCATAAAAAATACTTAAAACAATTATTAGATTCTGGTCATGCATATAAAGATGAAATAATCTGGTTTAAAAATCCTAATAAAAAAATAGTTTTTAATGATTTAGTTAGGGGAGACATAGAATTTGATTCTTCTTTATTTGGTGATTTTTCTATTGCTAAATCATTAGACGAACCATTATATAATCTAGCTGTTGTTGTTGATGATCATGAAATGAATATTTCTCATGTTATTAGGGGAGAGGATCATATTTCTAATACACCAAAACAAATTTTAATTTATCAAGCATTGGGATTTGATATTCCTAAATATGCTCATGTTCCTTTAATTTTAGGTCCTGATAAATCTAAATTAAGCAAAAGGCATGGAACTGTTTCAATGAGTGATTATAGGAGAGAGGGCTATCTTCCAGAGGCTTTAATTAATTTCATGGCCTTATTGGGATGGAATCCTGGAGATGATAAAGAAATGTTTTCTTTAAAAAAATTAATTAAAGAATTTTCTTTAGATAAGGTTCAAAAGAGTGCGGCAATATTTAATATTGATAAATTAAATTGGTTTAATAATCAATATATTAAAAACACTCCATCTAAAGAATTAGCTAAATTAATTAAATTAAAACATCCAAAACTAGAAAAGATTATTGATATAGAAAAAGAAAGGATTAATAAGCTAACAGAAATAGAAATAGGTTTTTATTCTAAACTACCAAAATATGATTCTAGTTTATTAAAGTGGAAAGACATGAAAAAATTAGAAATTAAAGAATCTTTAGAAAAATCATATCACATATTGTGCGACGTTAAAGACTTTAACGAAAAGAGTTTAAAAGATATTTTAATAAAAAATACTGAAGATGATAAAGGAAGATTATTATGGCCACTAAGAGTAGCTTTATCTGGAAAGAAAAATTCACCTAGTCCATTTGAAATAGGTGAGGTATTAGGAAAACAAGAAACATTAAAAAGAATAAAAAAAGCTATTGACAAAGTATAGCTTTTTTAATAAAATAAAGCCTGAACATTCTATTAGGAGGGAATGATGAAAGAAATTAGCACAGAAAAATTGATTGAATATGCTCATCTTGTATTAGAAAATCCTTTTTGGATTCCGGAATTAGAAACAATGAAAAACTATCAAAGACTACACGATGATCATGATGGAACCTTTGATGGTAAGATTATTGTTACAATTGACCCAATGGGAGATATACATATTGGCACAGACAGAACTCGTTGGTTAAGATTTAGAAATAGCGATGGTGGAGGACTTAGCCTCAAAGTCAGAAACGCTCTTATGATATTGGCTTTAGCCATTAAACTAGATAATGAAAAATTTCCCATAGAAGAATTGCAAGAAGAATAAGTTCATTTCTGTTCTTGAAAACAAAGGTGCCGTGCCTTAGGCGGCCCTTTTTTTATTTCTTAATATTTGTTAATATATACATATGGTAAAAAAACTTATTTTAATTCTTTTTATTCTTTTTTTGCTACCCATGAATATATGGGCAGAGTCTATTGATAATTTAAAAGAACAAATTCAACAAAAAGAATTGGAGATTATTAAACTAGAACAAGAAGCTGAAAAGTATAAGGCTGAATTAAAAAACACCCAAGGGGAAAAGAATACGTTGAATAATCAAATAAACACAATACAGAGTAGAATAAATAAATTAAAAAATGATATATATCTTACTAATAGTAGAATTGATGGTGCGAGTTTAAAAATAGAAGAACTATCTTTAAATATTTATGAAAAGCAAAATGAAATAGATAAAAAGAAAGACAGCATAGCGCAAATGATACAAGCTCTTTATGAAGCAGATCAAGAATCATTAATGGAAATAGTTTTAATGAAAAGTAGTTTTTCTGAATTTTTAAATCAAGTTCATTATTTAGAACTTATGCAAAAAAGAGTACAAAATGATTTAACTGCTCTTCAGTCATTAAAAGCAGAAATGCAAACTGAGAAATCTAGACAAGAGTTTCAAAGAAATGAACTTTATTCTTTAAATAATCAACTATATTCTCAGAAAAAAATAGTAGATAATGAAAAAAAAGAAAAAGATTATTTATTACATCAAACAAAAGGGGAGGAAAAACAATATCAATCATTATTAAATGATGTATTAGTAAAACAACAAGAAATTCAACAAGAAGTATATGAATTAGAAGATAAGTTGCAATCAACAATAAACCCTGATTCTTTACCAGAAGAGCGCTCAGGAGTGCTTTCTTGGCCCATGGGAGGCATTTTAACCCAAGGATATGGAATTACACCATATAGTAAAAGATTGTATGTAAATGGGTTTCATAATGGCATAGATATAGCTTCTAGTTATGGAGAGCCTATAAAATCTGCTAGAGATGGAATAGTATTAGCAATAGGTAGCTGTGGTAGATATGCATATGGTAATTGGATAGCAATTAAGCATGATAATGGATTAACAACGCTTTATGCTCATTTATCTGGATATGCATCATTAAAAGTAGGGAATAGTGTTAAAAGGGGACAGACAATAGGATATGAGGGAAATACTGGATATTCTACTGGTGCTCACTTACACTTTGGAGTATATGTTACTGAAACATTTAAAGTAGAATCTAGATGGTATGGACAGTTACCAATTGGGGCACACTTAAATCCTTTGAAATATTTATAATTAATTATTTTATAATTCTACGCATATAATCATAGGGGACAAAGGTTGACATGGCTATTTAAGCCATTTTATAATGAATAAGTAAGGTCGCAGTATATTCCTTAAGAGACGAAACACATATTCATTTATGTCTACTTCTCTTAATACCTCTCCCCTGGCTTAAAAAATCAATTTTTCACATATTTATTAGTATTTAATTATTATGAATAAAAACAACTCACCTATAATACAACATATAACTAATTATTTAGAATATTTAGAAATAGAAAAGGGAGCTGCCTCTAAGACTCAAGAAAACTACTTTAGGTACCTAAATAAGTTTGTTAAGTGGTTAAAACTAAGCAAATTAGATCATATAAGGCCTCATGAGTTAAGTTCTGATCATGTTTGGAAGTATAGGGTATATTTATCAAAATACCCTATTTCTGATAAAAATAAAAATACATTAAAAAAGGTTACTCAAAATCATTATTTAATTGCCTTAAGAAGCTTATTAACCTATTTTACTGATCGAGATATTTTAAGCTTACCTACTGATAAAATAAAACTAGCAAAAGGAAAGGGTTCTAGAACTGTAAAGTTTCTAAATATTGATCAATTACAAAAATTACTTATCACACCTGATACGTCGCACAACATTGGACTAAGAGATAGAGCTATTTTAGAGGTTCTCTTCTCTACTGGATTACGCGTAGCTGAATTAGCTGCTTTAAACAAAGATCAAATAAAAATTAAACCAGATATTAAAGATATAGAATTAAGTGTTATTGGTAAAGGAAATAGACCTAGAACTGTTTATTTTTCTGAAAGAGCAATTAAATGGTTAAAAAAATATCTAGATTCTAGAGATGATAATGATAAATCTCTTTTTATTAATTACAGACCAGGGAAAAAAGATGATAACTCCCCTACTCGCAGATTAACTCCTCGTTCAATAGAAAGAACTTTAGAAAAATATTCTAAAATAGCTGGTTTACCAATAAGCGTAAGTCCACACACACTAAGACACTGCTTACATCCTTTAACTAGAATTTTTACACCAAATAATATTGTTTCTGCAAGAGATTTGTTTTTTTCTCAAGAAGATAACATACAATCAGTAAGTTGGAATAAATTTAATTTAAAAAATACAAAAATAATTTCTAAAAATTATCATATTACCTCCCTGTATTCTATATGGGCTGATGGATATAACTTAATTTGTTCTCCAAAACACAGATTATTTACAATAGGATCAAATGGCGTTGAAGAAAAAATGGCCATAGATTTAAAAGCTGGTGATTATGTAATGGGTATTAAAAAAATAAACATAAAAGAATCTAATTTTATAGACCCAAAACTAGCAAGACTTATGGGATATATTCTTGGAGATGGTGTTGTAAATAAAAGAAATCGCTCAATACAAATATATGATAAAGATAAGAAATTTCTAGAATATTATAAAAAAATAGCAGAAGAATTATTAAATATTAAAACTTCTGTTAAAAAAAACAAACAAAGCAATTCTTTTAAATTAAATATTAATAATATTGAATTAATTGATTTTCTATTAAATATTGGTTTTGGAGAAAAATCAAATAAAAAAAGAATTCCAAAAGAAATCCTTTGTGCTTCATTAAAAGAGCTTTCTGAATTTTTAGCAGGATTTTATGATGCCGAAGGAAATTCTGGAAGTATTAGAATGTTTTCTTCAAGTCTTGAACTTTTAAAAGATGCTCAAATTGCTTTATTAAGATTTGGAATTGATTCTCATTTATATAAAAGAGACAGAACTGTTATGTTGCCACAAAAAAAAGAATTTTCTCATAGATTTTATACATTGCACATTCTTCATTATTTTGATCAATTAAGGTTTTTAAATAATATAAACACACTTAAAAAGAAAAAGATTATAATTGATAAAGAATCTGATAATGAAAAATTACCAATTGGTAAATTATTAATTGAAATTAGAAAAGATACAGATAAGAAAAAAATCCCATTTTCATATAGATTACAAGAAAATCATAAGATAAAACACCTACCAAGATATTATGATAAAATTATTCCCTTAAAACAAACTGTTAAAAAAATAATAAAACAATTAAAAGATTTAAACTATAAATCAGAGCATTTAAAAAATTTGGAAATGATTGTCTCTGCTTATAATATTAAATGGATGAGAATAAAAGAAAAGAGACGACTCCCCTCACCCAGAAACTCTTCTTATGATTTTGGGGTAACAAAAAAAGAATCAAATTTAATAACTGATGGATTTATAAGTCATAATTCATATGCTACAGATTTATTAAACCAAGGAGCTGATCTTAGAACTGTTCAAGAGCTTCTTGGTCATCAAAATGTTGCCACTACACAAATATATACTCATGTCACAAATAAAAGGTTAAGAGAGATGCATAGGAAATTTCATAGTGGCAAAGATTTAAAAGATTGACTTTTGACTTTTTTGCTTTATACTAAAAAGTAGTTATTAATTTATTTAATAATATATTAGAGACATGCACATTTTCGATTTCTGGGCTACCTGAATCCCACCCCACCAAATTAATAACCGCATAAATCAGGTAGCCCTTTTTTATTTCTTTAAAAATTTATTTATAATTAGTTGCTTCTTTTTTTATACTGTATTATTAACATATGGACCAAATAAGAACATCATATTCTGCTTTAGATACTTTTAAACAATGTCCGTTAAGGTATAAGTATCAGCAAATAGATAGAATTAGAACTCCTAAAAACAAGGATGCTGTTTTTGGCAATAAAATACATACAGCATTAGAATATTTTCATTCAAAAACACCATGCTCCCCTACTTTAGATGAATTATTAAATAAATTAAAAGAAATCTGGGATTCTGAAGTTTTTCAAAATGAACAAGAAGATATTTTATACTTTTCAGAAGCAATAAAAATATTAAAAAACTATCATAGCTCATTCTCTCAAATTAAAGAAAAACCAGCTATTTTAGGTACAGAAACAAGATTTGAAATATTATTAGAAAAAAATGATAAAAAAGCTACTTTGTCTGGTATTATAGATAGAATAGATAAAACAAGCCAAGGAATAGAAATTGTTGATTATAAAACAGCAAAAAGGCTACCTTCTCAACAAGACATAGATAATAGCTTGCAATTATCTTTATATTGCCTTGGATTAATGAAAAGATGGCCAGAATTTAAACTAAAAGATATAAGCCTTAGTTTTTACTTTTTAAAACATCAAGAAAAATTAACAACAACAAGAACAAAAGAACAATTAGACTTAGTTAAAGAAAAAGTATTTGATGATTTAGAAAAAATAGAAAAAAGCAATTTTAAGCCAACTCCAACACCATTATGTGATTGGTGTGGTTATAAAAAAATGTGTCCTATGTGGAGACATTTGTATAAAAAAGAATTAACAGTAGATGATGAACAAATTAAAAAAATAGCAAATGAATATTTTGAATTAAAACAAGAAAATAGTAAAAATAATAAAAGATTAAATGAATTAAAAATAATAATAGAAAATTATTTAAACAAAGAAAAAATAGAAAGAGTTTTTACAGATCAAGTATATATTACTAGATCTTATTTAACAAAATATGAATATGATTTTGATAAATTAAAAGAAATATTAGAACCATTAAATAAATGGAATAATATATTAACGATAAACATAACAAAATTAAAGAATATAATTAAGGCTCTCCCCTATCCAAAAAGAAAAGAAATAGAAAAAATAAAGAAAAAAAGCAAAGAATATTCTATGTTGAATATAAAGAAAAAAAGGAACTAGTTTTTATATCTAATTCCCTTTATAAATTATGAAGCTTAATAATTTCTTGCATAATTTTACTTGTTGTTAATCTTATTATATCTTGCCCCTTTTTTATTTTAGAAGAATCCATTTTTTCAAAATAGATTGGTTTTCCAAACACAATCTTTTTTGGTAAAAACAAAGCGATTAATCCCCTAAAAAAGCCTTGAGCTTTTGGACCAAAACAAGCTGTTGGGACAACACATGCCCCAGAAAGCAATGCCATATAAGCAATTCCATTTTTGCCATCACCAATATTTTTACTATGAATCCTTGCTCCTTCTGGAAATATTCCTATTGGGTTTTCTTTTTTTAACAACTTTAATGATTTAAGAACTACCATGCTGTTGCTTGCTAGATATCCTCCATCTTCACATAAAAATTTTAAATAAAATCTTTCTCTTAAACGAGCATTTCCAATCCAATAAAATTTTCTTTTTGGTAAAAGATATCTGTGAATAAAATTATAAAGAGCACAAGTAATTACCAATGGATCAAAAATACTTCCATGGTTTGCTGCTATAATAAATACCTCTTTTTTTGGTATGTTCTTTAATCCATATATTTTTGATGTTGGAGTAAAGACTATCTTTGTTATAAAAATTAGGAATTTATATAGCAATGTTTTTTCTTTTTTAGCCATTCTTGCTCCTTTCTTTTTATTTAAAATAACATAAAATTAAAATTATTGCAATATTATTTTTATACTGTTAACATAAATAAGTAATAATTAAATATAAAAATATGACTCATCATAAAAGAAAACGTAACAAGATATATGCAAAAGCAAAAGCTGAGAAGAAAAAACAAGCCAAAATAAATATAAGGATAAGAGCTAAAAAAACTAAATAAATTTATTGCAATCCAGGACAATTCTTAGCTGGTGAATAGCCAGCTTTTTCTGCTTCTTGAATAGAATCATACCAAACTTTATTTTTTTCGCTAATTTGCTTAGCACCAGGACAATCAGGCAAATGATATTTAGCTCCATTTTTAGAAGTAACTACTTTTCCCAAGTCTTTGGTCTCCCCTACTTCTGGGTTTATAATCTGATTAACAGAAGCTTTTTCTAAGTTTTTTATTAAAATAGGCTCTTTACTTGGTACGCTTAGTCTTCCAATTCCAAAGAATATTAATGCTATTAATATTGTACAGATTATTAGAAAAGTATTAGTATTGATTGTTTTTTTATGTTGTGATAACATAATATATATGTCAACAAGTAAATCCGCAGGATCAAGTAAAAATATTCATGATTCTAAGCCTAAATACTTAGGTGTAAAATTATATGAAGGACAACCAGCAAAATCTGGTAGTATTATTATTCGTCAAAGAGGAACAAAATTTATCCCCGGCAAGAATGTTCGCCGAGGAAATGATGATACTTTGTATGCAGTAGAAACAGGAACTGTTAAATTTAGAAACTCTACAAAAATTAAATATGATGGAAATAAAAGAGATATTAAGATTGTTGAGGTTGTTTAGCTTCCTCAGAAACAATTATTTTAATTTCAGCTTCTAGACCATGGTCTAGATTTATTTTTATCTGATACTCGCCTATTTGTTTAATAGGATCGAGTATTTTTATTTGTGTCTTTTTAATTTTAAAACCTCTTTCTTTTAAAAGCTCAGAAATCTTTAATTCATTTATTGAACCATATAAATTACCACTTTCATCTGCTTTTTCTTTTGTTTCTAGCTCTAAACCATCTACTTTAGAGGCTAGTTCTTGAATTTCTTTTAATTCTTGTTCAGCTTCAACTAATTCTTCTTCTTTTTCTAATTCTTTTTGTTTAATTAATTCATCAGTAGCTGGTTTAGCTAAATTTTGAGCAAATAAAAAATTTCTAGCATAACCATCTGCCACATTTTTAATTTCTCCTTTCTTTCCTAGTTCTTCAATATCTTTTAATAAAATTACTTTCATTTTAATAATTCTAATGCTTTTTCTAATTGTGGGTCTTTATTATTATCAAAGTCTTCTTGTGTTAATTCTATTTCAATGTCTGGTTTTAAGCCATCGTCTGCTATAGATATTCCAGAAGGAGTTAACCACTTAGCTATTGTGATTTTTAAAGAAGATCCATCTCTAAAATTTTCTAATGTTTGAACTGATCCTTTTCCAAAGGTTTGTTCTCCTACTAATTGAGATGATTTAATATCTCTTAAAGCGCCAGCCAAGATTTCAGAAGCAGAAGCTGATCCTTTGTTTATTAAAACAACAACTGGTAAATCTTGTAAATGTTTATATCCCTTACTTTTATATTCATTAATAGCCCCATCTTTAAATTCTTCTTTTAATACAAGCTCTCCTTTTGGCAAAAACCAAGAAGCTATTTCTTGAGAAACCTCTAAATAACCACCAGGATTATTTCTAAGATCTAGAACAATCTTTTTAACATCATTGTTTAACATTTCAGAAACAATATCTTCAAATTTAGATGGTAGATTACCAGCAAAACGATAAATTTTTACATATCCAATATTGTTTTCTTTTGGCTCCCATCTAACCACAGGAACATTAATAGTGTCTCTAATAATAGAAAATTCTTTTGGTGAATCAAGGTTTGGTCTAATAATGGTTAAAACAACAGAAGTTCCTTTTTCTCCTCTAATTTTGCTAACAGCTTCTTCTATTAATAGACCTTCTGTTGATTCTCCATCTATTTCTAAAATTTTATCTCCTGATTTTAATCCAGCTTGATAAGCTGGTGTTCCCTCTAAAGGAGCAACAATGGTTAGTATTTTTTCTTTTATAGCTATTTCCATACCAACTCCTTCAAAATTTTCATTTCCACTTACACTTTCAATAAATGAATCTGTTTTTTCTGGTTTCATAAAAATAGTATAATCATCTCCTAAAGATTCTGTCATTCCAGAAATAGCTCCATATAAAAGTTCTTGATAATCAATTTTATCACTTTCAACAAATTTTTCTTCTAATTCTCTTAATGCTTGCCAAAATAAACTAAAATCAATTGAATCTGGTTTCCCTAAATCTTTATTAAAAAACATTCTATCATGAAGCGCTGGATTAGGAACAGATGACTTACCAATAAAAAATCCTACTATAAAAATTATAGCTATTAATACTACTATTATTGGAATTTTAAATTGTTTTTTACTTAACATATTTCCATTTCTTAAAATATTTTAAAGCACTATAAATATGAATTCTAGATTGCTTATTTAAAACAACATCTAATATTGCTCCAAATTTTTTACTAGCTCTGTGATAATAATGAGCCATTCTTGCCTTAGAATAGTATACCACCTTATAACCCTTTTGCCAAAATCTTCTACACCAATCTACATCTTCAAAATACATAAAAAACCTTTCATCCATTAAGCCAATTTTATCAATTGCTTTTTTTCTAACCATTATAGCTGAACCTTGAATCCAATCTACTTCTCTGGTTGTTGTTCTGTCCCATTCTTTAATTGTAAATTTATTTAAAATATTCTTACCCCTTTTAAGCTTTTTAAAAGGAGTTCTTCTGGCAACTATTGAAGAAATTGTTGGATAAGCAAAACAAGATATTTGTATGTTTCCAGTAAAATCAATTAATTGAGGTCCAAGAATACCAATTTTTTCATATTTTTCCATATAATTAAGCATTTTTTGAATTGAATCTTCTAAGACAACAATATCAGCATTTAAAATTAAAACATATTCTCCTTTTGATTTTTTTATACCTTGATTTACTAAAAAAGCATAACCAGTATTTTTTTTAAAGGAAAGAACTTGAACATCTTTAATATCTATTTTTTTATCAGCTTCAGAATCACAAATAATTATTTCACAATCTTTAAATGTTTTTTTAATAGACTCAACACAAACATGTAATAATTCAGGAGTTTTATGATGTGTAATTATTATACTTATCATAATTCAAATATGCTTTTACAAGCCTCTCGTATTTTACTAAAATTACCTTCTGTTGGTAAAAGAACATAAATTCCATTGATTTTGGTTTCATAAAGCAACCCATGCTCAGAACTTTCAAACACTATTTTATTAATCTTATTCATATTAGCTGTTTTAGCCAGTTCAACCAAGCCAGGCATTTCCCAAGGAGAAACATCTGTTCTAAGATTTTTAGATAAAACATCTAAAATACCACCAATTTTTAAAGGATCTTTTAAAATTCCTAAAGATAATATTTTATCTTTTAATGCTAAAAGAACTTGTTGTTGTCTTCTGGCTCTATCAAAATCATTAGAAGAAAATCTAGAGCGAGAGTATAAAAGAGCTTTTTCTCCATTTAATACTTGATCTCCTGCCTCAATTACAAAAGGTGTGCAGTTTTCTCCTGATTCATCACAAAACCATTGCTTTTCTTCAATAAATGGATTATCTAAATGAATTGTTATTCCGCCCAATAAATCAATAACATCCTTAAAAGATTCAAAATTAATTACAGCAGCATAATCAATATATAGGTCAGAAATATATGAAATTGTTTTTTTAGCATAATCTAATCCATTATCATACTTTTCTAAACCAACAACATAGGCTGCATTAATTTTTTCATACTTACTTTCACCAGGAAATTGCAAATATAGGTCACGGGGAATAGAAATTAAAGCTACTTGTCCTGTGCTTTTTTTAAAACTAACAATCATTATTCCATCAGACAATAAGCCACCATTAATATCTTCTTCTCCTCTAATACCTAATAAGAGAACATTTATTCTATCTTCATCTTTTTCTGGCACAAATTCTGAAGCAGGTAATTTGCCAAAAATCTTTTCCCAAGAAATATTTTTAATAGTAATTATCTTACTAAAAGCTAATCCTGTTTTAAATAAATAAAATCCTGGAATAATTAGAATTAAAACAATTAAACCAATAACTAACATTTTGGTTTTTCTATTTTCTTTGATTCTTCTCATTCCACTAACCTTTATTTTTTTTGGAGGTTTTATTGAATCTATCATATAAACCACTTTCTAATTTCTTTTTTATTAATTTTTCTATTAATTAATTTTCTTTTTCTTAAAATCTTTGGTAAAAGCCTAAAAAAATCTGGAATAACTTTTAATGTACCTGTTTCAAAAAAAAGAATATATATAAATAGCTTTAATTCTCTGAATAAAAATGGAAAAATATCTTTTAATAAATTTGAGTAAAAAGAATTTTTTAAAATTACCAATCTCCAATTCCTATAATCTAATCTTTTTCTTTTAACAGGAACTGTTTTTCTTAATTTAATAAAATCTAAATTTCCCTTGCTTAATCTTTTTGTAGTTGGCCTATCATGATAAGCAATTACTTTTGGATTAAAATATGCTTTCCACCCAGCCAAACGCATTCTCCATCCAAGATCAATATCAGTTGCATACCAAAATATATCTTCATCCAAAAATTGATTATTAATCATTACAGATTCTATTGCTTTTCTTCTAAAAATTGGGCAAGCTCCTTCTTGAGAAAATATTTCTTCAGAATTATTATATTGTCCATTATCTATTTGCCCATGTCCCCTATTAACCAATCTTCTAGATTTAAAAATTAAAAAACCAGTAGTATCAATAATGTTTGTTTTTTGAAATTCCTTAGAAGACCAATCAGCGCAATATGTTTTTGATTGTATTGCTCCAATTTCTTTATTATTAAACATTTTAACTGATTCTTTAACAAAATTTTTATCTAGAACAATATCAACACATAATACAAGAACATATTCACCTTTGCTTAATTGAAATACCTTATTTTGCGCAACGCTAAAACCATGATTTTTCTCATTTTCAATTATTTTAATTGGAAATTTAGACTTTTTAGATAAAGCCCTTACTATTTTAAGTGTATCATCTTTAGAATTATTATCAAACACTAATATTTCAATATTAGAATAGGTTTGGTTAAAAACAGAATTTAAACATTCTTTAATATATTTCTCTCCATTATACACAACTAAATTAATTGATACTAACATTTCTTTTTAAACCAATTATCATTGCGCTTGTTACTATTAAAAGTAAAAATACACGACCATCAAATAAAGCTAAGTTTGTTGTAGAATAAGCAAATGCCCAAACAAAACAAATAAAACACATCCAAGCAAAGAAATTTTTTCTTAAATCATAACAAGCTTTTAGTAATTTATAGATTATTAATAGAAAAATCAAAAGAGCAATTAAACCAAGTTCAGCAGCTATTTGTAAATAAATATTATGAGCTGAAGAACCTGCTTTTTCTAATTTTAATTCTTCATTAATAATTATTGGAAAATTATTAATTCCAACACCTAAAACAGGGCTCTCTAAAATAGATTTAAATGTTTGTTTCCAAATTAAAACTCTGCCTTGATTAGATAATTCTCCTAAATCCAAACCAGATTTAATTCTTCTTAACAACATTATTAAGTCATCTGGATTTAATTGATTTATTCTAAATTGTGGAAGATAAATAATTGCAGAAGTAATTGGTATTAGAATGATAAAAATTAGAAATATTGGAATTGTTTTTTTAGCAAATTCTTTGTTTTTCTTAAATAGAAATATAATTAAGAAAATTGGAAAAATCATACTTAACCATATACCACGAGTGCCTGAGAATATAAATGCGGCTAATAAAGGAGCAATTGTTATTATTCTAATAAATAATTTCTTTTTCCTTAATAAATACCATATACTTGGCAATGCTAATAACAAAAACAAAGGAAAAGAATGAGAATTAGTAAAAGTAGAAAACATTCTTAATTTTACAAATCCTCCAGCATATGTAAACCAAGTATTGGTTTGTTTAACAATTTCAACCCAAGATTCTCCATAAAACACTAATTGAGCTTTTTGAGCCCAAAATCTTACAAAATCAAATATTCCGAATAAATATGTTGAAATTAATTGTAAATAACCAATAATAATTATTAAAATACTAGATATTGTTATGCTTTTAATTAAATCACTAACATATTGTTTTTTTTCTTTAATTAAATCAACAATAACTGGAAACAAAATAAATATATTAAGAGTAAAAATGATTTTCTTAATAGCTTCAAATGTTCCAGGAGCTTTTATTAAAGATAATGCAGAAATCATTAAAAGAATTATCCCCCAAAATTCAATACTATACTTTTTAATTTTAATTTTAAACTTCTTTTCAAACAACCATTTAATAAAGATTACAATAGCTAATATTCTCCAAGAATTTAAAGAATCAAAATTATCAAACAAAGGCAAGGCAACAAAAAACGGAATTAATGAAACAAATAAAATAACGCAATCTTTTAATTCAGAAAAAATAATAAAAAATATTAAAATACCCAAAACAATTAAAGATAATTCTCTTGGAAAAGAGAAAAATACCATTAGAATTATACTAAGGATTGTTAATACAAAAACAACAATTAATTTAATATTTTTCAAAAACATCTAATACTTTTTTACCATGATCTAGCCATGTGTATTTTTTTAAACTTTCTCGACCATTTTTAGCAATTTGTCTTGCTTTTTCTATGTTTGTTAATGATTCAATCATTTTTTCTGCTATTTGATTTATATCTTTAGGATCTTTAACAAAAAAAGCACCATTTTCACCAAATATTTCTAAAGCTGCTTGATTTGCTCCAGTAATTGATGGAGTGCCACACATTGTTGCTTCTGCTGGTGGCAAACCAAATCCTTCATATTCTGAAGCATAAATAAATACCTTGGCTGCAGAGTACAAAACTGGTAAATCTTGTTCATTAATAAACTTTATCCTTATTATTCTCTCCCCTTTTTTATTAATTTCTTTAATCAACTCATCAATATTTTGATTATTAACATCTCTATGAGAAATTAAAAATTGTAAATCAGGAAATTGATTAGCAATTTTATCAAAAGCTAAAATAGACTCTTTAACTCTTCTTCTAATAACCATTTGACCAGTGTAAAAAATAAAATCTTTTTTAATATTATACTTTTCTTTTACTTTTTTAATTAAATTTTCATCATTAACTGGTTTAAAATCTAAGCCAGGAGAAGTAATAACAATTCTTTCTGGCTCTACCTTGTAATACTTAATAATATCTTTTTTAGCTGCTTTAGTTAATGTAAGTATTTTTGATGCCTTTCTGGCTGCGTGATCAATAAGAACACGATAAGCAATTCTATGAAATAAATCAAACCATTCTGGATGAGCCTTAAAGATTGTATCATGAATAATTACAATTGATTTTTTAAAGTATAAAAGTGGAAGCATAAATGTTGTAAAAAACATTATATCAATTTTATCTTTTATACCAATATATGGAATTAAAAAATTAAAATAAATTAAAAAACTTGGTTTAATAAATTTTAAAACTTTTTTTTCAAAAACAGGATGATTTAAAAATTCTATATTAGGAATACTAGCCCTAAAATACAAAACAAATTTAAATCTTTTTTCAATATCTTTAACACTGGAAATATATTTTAATAATTCAAAAAGCATACGAGCTATTCCAGCGCGAGTATTTGTTTTTTCTAATTCAAATGCTACTATTCCTATTTTTGTCATATTTCCCAAATTTAGATTTATAAAAATCTGTTAATGCTAATAAAATAATTTTAGAATATTGTCTATCAATATTAAAAACAATTTTAATTAATTGTTTTATAAAAATTAAAAAACTAAGCTTATATACTAGTATTTTAATGAAAAAATTAGCATTCTCTTTACATAGTAAAAATCTATTCCTATTGTTGTAATAAATGTGCTCAAACGAGCCTTTTTTGGTGCTCTGAGACACTTTGTGCCATATAATAGAGTCTTGCACCACATTGCTTTTAAAACCCATTTTACGGGCTTTTAAACAATAATCTACATCTTCAAAATACAAGAAATATTTTTCATTCATTAAACCTATTTCTTCAATAATCTTTCTTTTAATTAGCATGCAACAACCTGAAATATATTGAGTTTTTTTTGAAGAAACATGCTTTGCATTTGTGTATAATAAATTAATTTTACCTGCTTCAAACCAAACTTTTTTTGAATCATGATAATAGATTTTTGGAGAACAAAGATCATAATTTGATTCAACTAATTTCTTTAAAAATTTAGAATCAACAATTGTATCGTTGTTTAATAAAAGAACATAATCAGCATTATTATCCATAGCATATTTAATTCCAAGATTATTTGCTCCGGCAAACCCTATATTATTTTTACTTTTAATTGTTTTTACACTTTCGTTAAATTCTTGATTATTACTATTATCAACAACAATAATTTCATAATTAGAATAATCTAATTTTTCTAAAGATTTTAAGCATTCTTTAGTATCTTTTAGACCAGAATAATGCACAATTACAATAAATACTTTTGGCATAAATTAAGCTCCTAAAAGGAGTTTAGTTATTTTAATCTTAACAAAATTACTTAAGAACGTCAAAACCCAGAATCTTAATAGAAACTGGGTTTTAAAACTATTTTAAAAGAAATTAAAGTTCTTCTGAATCTTCTGTAGTTTCTTCTGTTGCTGGTTCTTCTGTAACAGGGGTTTCTTCAACTGGTTCTGGTGTAGGTTCAGGAATAGGTTCTGGTATTGGTTCTGGTTCGGGGGCTGGTTCAGGAATAGGTTCTGGCATTGGTTCAGGCTCAGACATTGGTTCTGGAGTTTCTTCTACAACTGGCTCATTAGTTTCAACTGGTTCTTGGGTTGGTTCAGTTGTTGCCTCAGCAACTGCTTCTGATTTTTTCTTTTTCCCAGTAACAATTACTAATATTACCACTAAAACTACTATTGCGCCGATTATGATCCACATAAATTTAATTTATTAATTATTAGGATTTTTTTCTGCGACCTTGTTTTAATAATAGCATACTTTTAAAAGTCAACCAAATTAAATTAATAAAAATAAGGTTATTTAGAGTTAACTAATACCTTACCACAATCCCCGTCTTTTAGGGCGGGAAATTATTTGACAAATCCTATCAGTTTGGTATGCTATATATGGTTAGCAAAAGGATTATTTATTGAATCTTTATTCACTTAATACCCTTTGTCTGCCTAAAAATCAAAAAGGAGGATGGTGATGAAAAATTCACTGATGGTTATTTTGGCTAGTGCTTTTGGCGGACTGATTGGTACCTTAACAGCTTCACAACTCGGAATCTTCTGGTGGATCGGTATGATTGTCGGTTTTTTGACTGGATTCTTGTCTTTTAAATTCGGTGATGTCCTTAGGGCTATCAAGTATGCATGGAAAAAAGTTATCGGATGGAAACCAAATTGGCCACTCTCTAGACAAATTTTCCTTTATTTTTTATCTATGTGTCTTTGGCTAATTTTTGTGGTTTCACCTTTATTATTTCTTTCTGATTCTGAAACCTCTACAAGTCTTTTGCTTACTATTGGCATGATTTGCATGATCGCACTAATTATCGTTCCTGTTATTTTTTTGTTTTTAAAAATTGAAGCAGATGAAACCTTTATTAATTCGATAAAAAGAATTTGGAAGTATAGTGTTTTATTCGTTTTGCTTTACCATCTACCAAGGCTGATTTTCAAAAAGATGACATATGTTATTCCACTAATCCCTAAGTTTATATCAGATACGCTTCATTCTATACTCGATATTATAATCACAATCGGGAAGTTCATAAAAACGGTTTTTATCATGATCTATTCAGAACTCAGAATATTGTGTGGAATGTGTGGGGCAGCCGGAACTGTTATTGGACATCTCTACTATGACAATGCGATAGTCGGTATGTTCGCTGGAGGAGCTTTCGGAGCATTAAACTACTTACTCGTTTCAAAAGGAATATTCCGGAAACAGGTCAAAGCTTATCAAGAAGCAAAGACCACATAAGCCAAAAAAATTAAAAAGGGCCGAGAGAAATCTCTCAGTCCTTTTTCTTTTTTATTTAAATTCTACTATTCACACAAGACGGTCATAATTGCCTAAACCGGCAAGTTTTAAGAGTGTTATAACAAGAGGCTAACTCATCCCCCCATTGAACGCACTTAGAACTTTTGATTGGAATAGAATTAAAGAAGAAATTAACAGTTTAAAGCCGATTTTATTAAAATTTCAGGGGCTACAATTAAGTTCTATTTAATAAATAATTCTCAACATTCTGTATAAGCATATCTCCTTTTCTTTGAATAGATTCTTGACTGAACCAACCTAAACGATAAGTAAAAATAACATTCGGTAAATCCTTCAAATCCTGCCTTGGTGGAAATTGTTCATAGACATCTAAAAACGCTTTAATTTTTCTTTGTTTTAAGGACTTAATCAATGTCTGTTGGTCTACAGCGTGTCCTACACTTGTATTTACGAAAATGGCTTCTGATTTCATTGAATTAAGCAATTTTCCAGAAATAAATCCTTTTGGTATATCCGGTGATACGTGAATTGAAATAATATCGCTTTGTTTAAATAATTCTTTAATAGAAACAAATTTTATGTCTTTTTCTATATCTTTCTTTCTGGTTCGTGAATAATAGATTACTTTCGTACCAAATCCTTTTAATCCAATTTCAGCAACTCGCATACCAATACGACCCATTCCTACAATTCCTAAGGTTTTGTCTTTTATTAAATGCTCATCTATTTTAGAAATATCTACTTTCTTATCTCCTCGTTTAATGTTTTCGTAAGTCCATTTACCAGTAGCTACATCTTTGTGCCATTTTTCTAAATTCTTAGATAAAGCCAAAATTCCTGCCCAAGCAACCTCTGCTACAGCATCTGTTCCATAGTCTGGAATGTGGTCTAAATGAATTTCTAATTTTCCAAGCTTTTCTTCTGTTATTGTAATTCTGTGCTTCCACCAATGACCCCAGTTTCCTATATACTTTAGATTCTTTGCATTCTTAATGGCATCTTCTGTAATCACTGTCCAACAATTAATAACTGCGTCAGCATCTTTAATTCTTTCTTTGACAACTTCATAATCATTGGTTTTTGGATAAAATATAACCTCTCTCCCAAAATCCTTTAGCTTTTTGTTTTGCTTCGGAGTCAGAATGAGATTATCAAATACTACTAATTTTTTAAACTTATTTGTCATGTATATAGTTATTAGTTAAAATTAATTAATAGACAAGTAATCAAATATTTTCTACACTTTAACTAGTAGAAACATTAGTTAAAGAAGTAAAGTCAGATTTTTTCATGTGGGCATTAAGC
>Ga0180009_10002980_pt1 | contig 19587 bp, 12 predicted proteins | sample OS_PC_MetaG_FD_123537 | JGI IMG/M metagenome (GOLD analysis project Ga0180009, IMG submission 123537) | Groundwater microbial communities from the Aspo Hard Rock Laboratory (HRL) deep subsurface site, Sweden - OS_PC_MetaG | ecosystem: Environmental > Aquatic > Deep subsurface > Groundwater...
CATGGATTCCGGCGCCCAGTCACGCCAGATGGGGTCATAATCCCAGAAGGCAACGCCTGCGACTTGAAAAAAGTGAATATCCGTCACCGGATCAAACGTTTTTCCCCAGACGCCCGCCATTCCATAGCGGGACGGCCCCGGATCCAGAAATCCGCCTTGGGCTGACAGGATGTCCGGAACAGTTATAACGGTCATGAAAATAAGGATAGCCGTGATTGATCCGACTGCTTTAAAATGTATGGTCATCTTTCAAACTGTTTTATGGACTGTAAGGGGCCGGTCTTGTATTTTATCCGGCAATGGTATAATTTAATTCATCCATATGCATACAGGTGAATTGATATTTTTTCAATTGCTGAATTTTTTAAAATTAATGAGGAGCGTGGGATGAAACTGATAAAGATAATCGCGATTATACTAGCGATCACGATTCCGTTAAACATAGCAAGCGATGCCCACGCAGGTTTGTGGACGGATTTCAAAGCGGGATTTAAAAAATTTTATAGTAAGTTTAAAAAAGGTGCCAAAACGTCCGGTGAAGCTGTCAAAAAAGATTCCAAAAAGTTTGGGAAAGAAGTCAGCGAAGACGCCCGCAATGCCGGTGCTGAAATTAAACAAGGCGCCAAAAAAATGGGGGATGCGATCAGCGAGGGGGCTAAATCGACAGCAAAAGACATTAAAAACACCTTCAACAAGGTCAAAAAAAAGCTGGATTAATGTGTAAAAATCATGATTTTATCAGACAATCAATGGCTTTTCATTTAAAATATATCTGTATGTTCTACTGACGCGACTGGATTCAGCATTTGTAACGGAAATCGCAAACAGAATTGAAAGGTATTACACCGCCAATTGAGGCAAGGAATGATGCATTTGAGGGCCCCAAAACGCGTGTTCTTGAAACGATAATATCTGAATATCTATAGATTAGCATGGTCCGACCCGAAATCCAGATTACAACAATTTCATTGATACTTACATCCAGTATCTTTGAGTTTTTAGAGTAGCCGGATACTTTCGAATCGGGTAATGTATTTCTGAGACATGATCCCTATACCCTACCCAATTCCTTTGCTTTTTTGTAGTAAATGCAGCCAGAACGAACACATGAAGCTTCTTTGGTTCCGCGGAGGTGTTCCCTCACGAATTGAATCGTGTGATTGTTGCATAATGTTCCTTCTACTTTCCAACAGTCCTTATCTTTTTGCCCATGCATTATGCAATCTTCACGGCCACATCCCAAGTACTCATAGCATGCTTCCATAGCGTTCCTCCCTGATTGTTAACACCCAAACTGTTTACCAGCCATTAGAAGGATCTCAATCTTCAAAAAATGGGAATGATCCAGAGTGTTGTAAGGTTAAGGATTTTTGCATTATCAGATCTTGCCCATTACCATAATTTCATTGATGCTTACTATATCCAGTATCCTGGAGTTTTTCGGGGCCTCCGGATGTTGTGATTGGGATAATTAGTCATCACTTCAAGCATATTCAAGCAACGTTTTATATTGGATAATCTTCAGTGATCAGGACATTCATTTTTTCATTTCCTGCAAAACGATTTTCATTTCAGATGCTAATTCGTTGAGGGCTCTTTCAAGGTTTGATAGTTCCTCCTCCGCCGTTGCCATTTTCCCTTCTTCTCCTAATTTCTCAAGGCGATAGGCCGCCGCGTATGCATCCTTCGCGCCGAAATTGCCTACAGCACCTTTCAGGCTGTGGGCTTCTCTCTCAAGGATACCGGCGTCGTTTTCTGTAATTCCTGCCTTGATCTTGGCAATATAATCAGAACAGTTTTCTATGAAAATACCTGCGATTTCCTGGAAAAGCTCTTTATTGCCTAAAACCGTTTCCATGGCACCGGACAGATCAAAAGTCTTTGGAGAAAATGTTTTTGAGTCTTGTGAGGGTTGTGGCTGTTTTTGCTCTTTTTCACTTTTAGATTTACGGGTAACTTTATCGATGACAAGGTAAAGCGCTTCCGGTTTGATCGGTTTGGACACATAGTCATCCATGCCTGCATCGATGCACTTTTCCCGATCCCCCGTCATGGCATGAGCAGTCATGGCAATAATAGGGACGCTATGGATTGATGATTGGCGATCGGCGATTGGCGGTTGTTGAGGATCACCAGTTTCAAGTTTTCTTATTTCCCGAGTGGCTTCAAATCCATTCATTTCCGGCATCTGGATATCCATGAGAATCAAATCGAAATCCCCCTTTTTAAATGCCTCAACAGCCTCTATCCCGTTCGATGCCAGGGTAACCTGGTGTCCCCTTGTCTCCAAAAGCTTTATGGCCAGGGTCTGGTTTATCAAGTTGTCTTCAGTCAGCAGAATTTTAAAACTTTCCCGCCCTTCATAAACTTTGTGACGCGTGATTACCGTCGTCGTTTCTTCCGAGGGAAGCCCCATGGTCATCATGATGGCATCAAGCAGTTCCGATTGCTTTATGGGTTTAGGCAGATACCCTGAGATGCCGACCTCTTTGCAGCGATCGGAGTCACCCCTTTGCCCTATGGAAGAAAGCAAGATAATTCTCACGTCTTTTCCCGAAGGCGCGTCCTTGATTGTTTTGGCTACATCAAATCCATCCATTTCCGGCATCTGCATATCCAATAAAATCAATCGATACGGCGTTCCGGAACCAAACGCCTCGTTGAAACGATCAAGCGCTTCCTTACCATTGGCTGTAATAGTTGGAACAAGGCCCCAGGATTTCATCATTTCCTGGAGCAGAATACGGTTGGTGTAATTGTCGTCCACAATGAGAACCGGCATTCCCGAAAGATCTTGCGGTTTGGGACGCGGGATGCTGATGTCTTTCGAGCGGCTTAGTTTAAAGCAGATCGTGAAATGGAAAATGCTGCCGGGACCTCCCATACGGGGTTCCCGGTTCCGGGTGTTGGAATCCTCCTCCAATCGAAACCTGTTCGGACTCTCCACATGGATCTTTCCACCCATCATCTCAACAAACTGTCTGGTTATGGATAGCCCCAGACCCGTGCCACCGTACTTTCTCGTGATGGAACCATCCACCTGTTCGAAACTATTGAAAATTGAATCCAGCTTGTCCGGAGGAATCCCGATGCCGGTGTCCGATACCATGAAATGGAGTTTCACCGAATCGTCCGATTCAGATTCCATTTCAACCCGGATCACGATTTCGCCTTTTTCGGTAAATTTAAGAGAATTTCCCGCTATATTGACGATAATCTGGCGCAGCCTGCCCGGGTCGCCGATTAAAGCGGTGGGCACATCCGGTCGGATGTGACAGGCCAACTCCAAACCCTTTTCGTGGGCCTTCAACGCCAGGGTGTCGGCAGCATTTTCAAGTGTGACTCGCAGGTTAAAATCGATCGCTTCCAGCTCCATTTTTCCGGCTTCGATTTTGGAAAAATCCAGGATGTCATTGATCAGTGCCAGGAGCGAATCTGCAGACATCTTTGCCATTTCTAAATGTTTCCGCTGCTCTCCGGTCAGGTCGGTGCCCAGAACCAGTTCCGTCATACCGATAATCCCGTTCATGGGAGTGCGGATCTCATGGCTCATGTTGGCCAGAAATTCGCTCTTGGCAATATTGGCTTTCTCAGCTTCCATGGCCATTTGCCTGGCATGTTCGGTGGCTTCCAGATTCTCTTTATAAAGTCTGGCATTTTCAATTGCCACGCCTACATGGTTGCCGATGGAAGTGAAAAGCTGGATTTCATCAGAGGTAAAAGCGTTCGGCTCACGGCCCCGGATGGACATATGGCCCAGTGTTATATTCTTGGATAGGAGGGGAAGGGTCACAAGCGTGCGGCAGCCGATCTTTTCAGAAAACGTTTGTTTACCCGCCGTACGGGGATGTGTTAGTACATCCTCAATGACTACCGCTTCCTGTTTTATTATGGCTTCATGTGATATCGCTTCATCCGGCTTCACCCGTTTTTTTAACATCCCCAAATCTTCAGAGGTAAGTCCTTTATGAGCGGCCAGCACCAGTTCCCGCGTTTGACTGTCCAAAATCCGGACATGGGCAGAATGACACTTGAACAGCTCCATGACTTTGTCCAGCGCATCACTTAGAATCTGATTTAGGTCCAGCGACTGGTTTGCAGCTTGTGCGATCGCGTTTATGGTGGCAAGGGTTTTGTTTTGTTGTTTGCTTTGAGTATACAGTTGTCTATATCTCTTTTCGCTCTCTCGAAGCGCCTCCTGTGCCTGCTTCTGCTCGGTAACGTCAATGGAGTACTCAATTATTTTGGATATATTTCCCTCGCTGTCGAAAACAGGATGAGCATTAACTTCAACATGTCTCGGGTTTCCTTCTTTATCATAATGAATATGTTCCAGGGTTATCGGTTTTTTTGTCTTTTTGATTATTTCAATCGGGCAGGGATCTTCTGGCGAATTACATGGAGTATCTCTTTTGTGGGTAAGCGCATAACAGGTTAAACCTGTTGATAACTGGCCTGTATGAGCGGCAGAATTTGCAAAACTAATTGTATAGTTAGTTGGATCAATAATGAGAAAAGGATAATCTAAGGAATTTAAGATTAAATTCAAGAAATCATTTTTGATTTCAACCTTCATGATTTTATTCTGCCTTTGATGAATATTGCCATATTTGCGCTTTCTTGCATTTACAGAAAGAATTTATTGCCAGATTACTGTTTGCACATATTTCTGATATCCAGAATATAGTCAGCCTTTCAATAATCCATGATCGGATAATTACTCTTTAGTTTGTTCGTCGCTATAAAGGTCCATATCGGGATAGTATTTTTTTGCACATTCCGGGCAAATGCCGTGACTGAATTCAGCACCAGAATGTTTATGGATATATGATTCGATTTGACTCCAGTAACCCTTATCATCACGAATTTTTTTGCAATAAGAACAAATGGGTAGCAACTCGCCCAATGTTTTTATTTTGGCAAGGGAATTCTGGAGTTGAACGACCATTTTTTCCCGTTCCTCCTCGGTTTTCTTCCGCTCGGTAACATCGCGTAGGATACCGGTAATCAGCATACCTTCCTTTGTCTGCATTGCCGCCATGGATATCTCTATAGGAATTTCATGGCCATCCTTTCTAAGCCCTACCACCTCAACTGTTTTTCCGATAATGTGTGAATCCCCCCCCGAAATCAGCCGTCTTAACCCCTCTTGATGAAGTTTACGAAATCGATCGGGCATGATAAACGCGAGGTGCCCACCTATTACCTCTTCCGGAGTATAACCAAAAATTGTTTCGGCTGCATTGTTCCAGAAAACAATATTTCCGCTACTATTAATAGAAATAATGGCGTCACTTGCTGTTTGTGCCAAGGAGTGATAACGACTTTGACTTTCCCTCAGCGCCTCCTCAGTCTGCTTGTGCTTTGAAATATCCCGCAAATTGAAAATTGTTGCCGATAGGTTTCCTTCCTGATCTGTATAATATGATCCGCTGATACTCACTGGAATCTTACTGCCATCCTTTTTGAAGCGGTAGCTGCGAATTGCGGAGAATTTTTCTCCAGCCGATACCTTATCAATCATCACCCGGGTTTCCTCCCAGTTCTCCTCAGGGACGAAATCATCTATTTTTTTACCTGTCCGCTCTTCCAAAGACCACCCGAAAACGCTTGTGAAAGCAGGATTGAGATATTGAACATTCCCCTCTTTGTCATAAACAACAACAGGATCAGGATTGGCATTAAGAACTATCCGGTATTTCTTCTCGGCCGCCAATAGTGCCATTTCAGCCCTTTTGCGTTCAGTAACGTCAATGGTATATTCAATTACTTGGGAGACATTCCCCTCACCGTCGAAAACAGGGTGAGCATGAACTTCAACATATCTCGGGTTTCCGTCTTTATCATGATGGATATGTTCCAAGATCACAGGTTTTTTCGTTTTCTTGATTAGATCAATCGGGCAGGGATGTTCGACCGAATTGCATGGGGTGTTACTCCTGTGTGAAATTGCATGACAGGTTAATTCTTGTGAAAGCTGGTCTGAACAAGCGGCTAAATTGGCTATTTCCAATGTATAATCAGAGGCGTTGATTACATAAAATGGATGTTTTAATGAGTTTAATATTAAATTTAGGAACTCGTTTTTTTGCTGGATTATCTGCTCAGCCTGCTTGCGGATGGTTATGTCTTCAAAAATTGTGGCAAACTGCTCTTTTTGTGGGCTGAATACCATAACTGAAAACCACTTGCCGAGTGTTTGAGAGTGCTGTTCGAAGCGGATCTCCTTGCCTGTTAGCGCAACTTTTCCATATCGTTCTATCCAGTTTGCAGAATCCTTTTCGATCCCAGGCAGAACTTCTGTGACTTTTTTTCCGAGAATATTTTCGATTTTTAACCCGGTGAGTTTTTCAAAGGCATCATTTGCCTCCAAAAATACATAGTCAATTGGTTCTGATTTTTCATTTAGAACGATTTTGTGTAGAGCAAACCCGTTCATCATGTTTTTAAATAGGAGCCGGTACATTTCATCATTTTCTAATTTCTTACGATCGGTTGATCTGTCAATCATATGACTTCCTTTGACCTGACAAACGTTCTTGACCATGAATACTTTTATTATGCTTGAGTAATGTCTTTAGTCTCATCCAAGACTTTCCTGACGGTTTTTGAAAGTTCAGCTTTCACCATCGGCTTATGAGCAAATGCCTTGATACCGATTATCTTCGCTTCCTCATCTGATATTTTTTACTGTAACCAGTGCACAGAATTACCGGAATATTTGAACGAATTTTCATCAGTTCAACAGCCAGTTTATCGTCGGTCATGTTCGGCATGGTCATGTCGGTTATGACCAGATCAAAATCGTTTGGCTTTGATCTGAATAACTCCACAGCCTCTACACTGATCTCTTCCTCTGCCTGCCGCGCAAAAAAAAGTTAAGATTTTTTTAACCAGGTCTTTAGCCCTTTTCCCGGCGGTGTATACCTCCTGGAGGTTGTCTTCAAGTTGAGAGCCTTTTTCGACGCCATCCAGTTCAGGTTCTATATAACCTATTACAGATGACAGAATATTATTAAAATCGTGTGCTATACCGCCGGCTAATGCACCGATAGCTTCCATTTTCTGGGCTTGTTGAAGCATTTTTTCAGCTATAAATCATATTCGTGCCCTGTACCATGTAAGTTAAGGCGAGCAAGACATGGAAAAAAAAAGAGCACTTATCATTGCGTAATTTATTTTATTTCCAATACTTATGTCAATCTTCCTCCAAAAAATTTAAAAATGATCTATATCGTTTAGCGATTTATGTTGTTTTCTTTAAACCAAGGTCAAAATTAATGATCACAAAGTTTTTATTATCATGACCCATGATACAAAATTATTCTTGTTTCTTGTCCAGCACCTCTCGCACTTTGCGCGCAAAGCCTTTCGTGGTAAAAGGCTTTTCGATAAAATTCAGTCCCGATGCCAGAACACCATGCTGAGCAATAGCATTGTCCGTGTAACCCGACATATAGAGCACCTTCATTTGCGACCTCAGAGGCTGTAGCCGCTGTGCTATTTCCCGGCCGCCCATCTTCGGCATCACCACATCGGTTATCATCAGATGAATCGGTCCTTCGTGTTCATTACTGATCCTCAAGGCTTCCTCGCCATTTTCAGCCTCAAGAACACTGTACCCGTTCGACCTCAGAATTTTCTGGATCAGGCGTTTGAGCGCATCATCGTCTTCTACAACCAGGATCGTCTCCGAACCCGTAAGTACACCCACTGGGATTTTTTCATTTTTCAGTACTTCCGCATCCCCTTCCAGCCGGGGCAGGCAAACCTTGAACGTCGTGCCGCGCCCCGGCTCGCTGTAGACCCAGATGAATCCGTTGCTCTGTTTGACGATGCCATACACGGTGGACAGTCCCAGGCCCGTGCCCTTGCCTTTTTCCTTGGTGGTAAAGAAAGGTTCAAATATCTGCGCCTGGGTCTCTTTGTTCATCCCGCAGCCGGTGTCAGTTACCGCCAGCATTACATAAGTCCCTGGTACCGCTACAACACCGTGATTTTCAAAATAGGTGGCGTCCAGATCCACATTAGCGGTCTCAATGGTGAGTTTGCCGCCCTGCGGCATGGCGTCCCGGGCGTTCACCGCCAGGTTCATCAGCACCTGCTCGATCTGGCCGGGGTCTGCCGTCACCTCGCCCAAATCCGGTTTCAGTATTGTTTCAAGTTCCACATCTTCTCCGATCACGCGCCGGAGTATCTTATCCATATTCGATGCCACTGTGTTGAGATTCAGAACCTCGGGCCGCAGAATCTGTCTGCGGCTGAAAGCCAAAAGCTGGCGGGTCAAGGTAGCTGCACTTGTTCCCGCTCTAATAATCTCCTTAATATCCTCTTTCAACGGATCGTCTTTGCCGAGCTTCATCAAGCTTATTTCAGCATACCCGAGTATGCTCGTCAGCAGGTTGTTAAAATCGTGGGCAACTCCGCCGGCCAAAGTGCCGATGGCTTCCATCTTCTGGGATTGACGCAGCTGTTCTTCCAGCTTTATTTTCTCTTTTTCCGCCTGTTTACGTTCGGTTATATCATGGACCATAGACTGAATGAGTTGCCTATTGAGAATGGTTACTCTCCTGGCGATAAATTCAATCGGCACAATGGTTCCATCCGGTTTTTGAAATTCAAGCTCATCTGAACCGCCATAACCCATTTCTTTCACCGCCTGAAAAATCTCTTTTGCCTTTTCTATCTTTTCAGGTGGTCGGATTTCCCATATTTTCAATTGCTTGAGATCTATTAAAGTCCTGCCTGTCAATTCTACAAACTGTGGGTTGCAGTCTTCGATTAGACCCGTTTCTGGATCGGTCAGGACAATGCCGTCCCGGGCTTCATTAAAAAGGGCATGGTATTTCTCCTCACTTTTACGCAAGGCATCTTCGGACTTTTTTTTCTGCGCTCCCGACTCCAATGCATGCAGCGCATAAGATATGTCTCGTGCAACTTCTTCAAAAAGCGACTGCTCTTCGCTGTCTGTTGCCATTCCGGCGGGGACGGAAACCGTCATGGTGCCGTAAACCTTGCCGTTATGTTCAAGTCGTATGCTCATTGCCTCTCTGCCGGCATAGTCATTTGCCAGGTGGCACTCCATGCACGCCTCAACCGGATTTCCGATTACCACGATTTCAGGCTGCTCGAGTGCTTTCCGGCTGCATGCCACCTGGCTGCCATCCTTTAATATCTCCGACAGTTGCGAAAATTCTTCCCCCATACCTGCCCCGACCAGGCTCACAAAATTCCCCGTTTCGTCAAAAAGCGCTATCCAGGCATTGTGGTATTCCCTGCTTGCCACAATGATGTCGCAAGCCTGTTGAATCAGCCGCTTGCAGTCCTTTTCCGTAACCATCAGTTTGTTTACTTTCCGAAGGGCCTGCAGGACGGCGTTTAGCTGCCGGACCCTTTCTTCCGATTGCCTGCGTTCGGCAGCCTCGGTCTGTAGACCCCGGTGGGCTGCCGTAAGGATTTGATTGAGTTTTATATACTTTGTGAGAAACAAGATCAGAACGATAAGCGTGGCAAAAGCAATTAAAATCATAACCCAGTATTTTTTAAGAACAGCCAGGGGCGTTACTTTGCCAAAATCCTTATAAGGTCCCACTTTCAATTCTTTCAGGCATTCATGCACGGACTGGTAGTTCAGGGGAATCGTCCAGCCGGCACTTTCTGAAGCCTTGACAGCCGGGGATTCCGCCGGCATTGCCAGTAATGCCGCGGCAACCTTTTCCGCCAATTCCAATGGAGTGTGTTCCAATTTCGCCAGGAGTCGTTCTGGATACGATCGCGTAGAATGCATAAAAGGCAGATGCACTTTTCCCCCGCTATGTTCATGAATAACCTTAAAATCAGAAATGTTTATCGTGCCGTCAGCTTGCATGAGTTCAAGGGTACCGGTCCGCACGGTTCCCGCATCCACCTGACCATCGCGCACGGCGTAAACGACTGCATCGTGGGTTCCGCCAAAGCTAAGAGCGGCAAAATCCTTTAACGGGTCGACCCCGGCCTCTTTGAATTCCCGCCAGGCCATCAGCCATCCGCCCAGCGAATTTTCATGGACACCCATGAAGGTTTTCCCTTTAAGATCACTGTATTGGTGAATATCGTCGCGGTTTTTCTTAGTGAATACGACAGCGCCGTATTGGGTTTGGGCTTTATTCAACACCTTGTTTATCAACGTGGCAACTGGGCTAACGCTGTACCAGGTTTCCATTGCTACATAAAAAGACGAGCCGGCAAGGATGAAATCAACTTCGCCTTTTTCAACAACGGAGTATATCTGCTCAAAATCAACCGGTACGATCATAAACGTTTTTCCCTGAATAACGCGGGACAGATATTCAGCAGTGGGAGACCATTCATCCAAACACTTTTGCGGCCCTCTATTTGCCAGCACGCCAATTTTCACCACATCGTTCTTTGCCTGGGCCACATCTAAGGCAGCCCCGCCGAACAGGGATACCATTAACAGTGCGGTTAAGAACATCTGTTTCACTGCTGCCTATCCTCCGGTAACAAAACCGAACCGGTCGTCTGGAAAATGTCAACCTGATTCGAGAAGTTTGGATTCGTCAAAAATATTTTATTATAAAAGATAAGAGGCGAATTGTATGTAAGGCTAAGGATTATTTTTTTGTCAGTCTCTGTCCTACAAAACCCAATGTGTGGAGCCTAAAATGATGAATTGGAGATGAGTGGCTTGACTTAAAGAAAGATGCTATGGGGTGGTACGAAGCAATAAATGTTTTGGTTTAATCTATGACAGTCAAAGAGGTTTTCAGGCGAAGAGGTCGTTGTCAATCATATATCGGGTTAACTCCTCATTGCTATTCATGTCCATTTTTGCAAAAATGCGAAACCGGTATGTGCTGATGGTTTTAGGACTCAGATACAATAATTTTGCAATATCTTTTACTCTCTTTCCCCTGGCAAGCAAATGCATAATCTGGTACTCACGGTCGGACAAGGTCTCGTGCGGTTCAATTAATCCGTTACTTTTCACATGATCAGCCAATTTTTCAGCAAGGATAGAACTTATATATTTGCCGCCCTTAACGATTTTTTGTAGGGCCGTTATTAACTCTTCCGGTCCCCGCTCCTTTGACAAATATCCGGAGGCGCCTGCCTTTAAAGCTCTAATGGCGTAATGTTCTTCCGGGTGCATGCTAAAAATTAGGACAGGCAGATTTGCATAATCCTTGTGTATCTGTTTTAAGATATCCAGACCGCTCGCCCCGGGCATGGAAATATCGAGTACAACCACATCGTATTTATTTTTGGATATTTCGTCCAAAACTTCGTGCCCGTTAGTCGCTTCACCACCGACAACCATATCAGGACAATCCATAATAATCTGCTTTATTCCTTCACGAACAACTGCATGATCATCCGCAATGAGAATCCGTATCATTCGGATACCTTTTTCGCCTGATGTTTAACGTCGTAAATGTCCATGTTTGCTTTTTCTGTTGGAATCCATACCGTGATGGTAGTTCCCTTACCCGGGACTCCCTTGATCTCCACCTTGCCGCCCAGAATATGGGTACGTTCCCTGACTCCCGATAGTCCAAATGATCCGGGTTTAGAAATCTGCTCCTGCGTAATTCCTTTCCCATTATCCCTGACCGTTAGTTCTAACCCAGCTCCTGTTTTTCTTAATCTTGCAGTGACGGCAGTCGCATCTGCATGCTGGGTAATATTGGTCAGTGCCTCCTGAAAGATACGGAAGAGCGCCGTATCACGCTCAGGATCCGGCGCAAACCCTTTGCTATCTATTCTAAGCTTGCATTTTACACCTGTTCGCTTTTGAAATTCTTCTGCCTGCCATTCGAGGGCTGCTCCAAGACCGAGAACATCCAATATGCCGGGTCTCAGGTCTGTAATAATCTTTTTTACAGTCTGAATTCCCATATCAACAGCTTTTGCCATAAATTCTGTTTTTTCTTGTAGCTGTTTTTTTTCTTTTGGCAATCTTTTTTTCAACCAAAAGATGTCCATTTTTAAAGCGGTCAGTGCCTGACCCAAATCATCGTGCACCTCACGGGCAATTTTTATCCTTTCCTGCTCCCTGGCAGACTGCAAATGTGCCGAGAGGTTACGTAACTGTTCGCGGGAGGCTCTTAATGATTCCTCAGACTGCTTGCGCTCGGTAATGTCGTTAATAAAGCCGAATAGAAACCTTCGCTCTCTTAAAGTTAAAAGTCCCGTCGATATCTCTACTGGAAATATTGAACCGTCTTTTTTCTTGTGGTAACGAACTGAAATGGTGCCAAGTTTTCCTGAAAGTAGTTTTATGATAGAATCCTCAGACTGCTCTGGCTCCGCGGTGATGTCCGGTTGCCTTAATTTCAAAAATTCTTCCTTGGTATAACCATAGAGACTCAACGCAGCGTCATTGACATCAACAAACTGTAGCGTTTCCGCGTCAAAAATAATGACCGCAACCGAACAGGCATTGAAAAGGCGTCGGTACTTTTCTTCGTTTTCCCGCAGAGCATCTTCAACATGCACAAGCGCGGTTATGTCTTTTGAAATCGAAGTAACAGCTATTGTTTTCCCATCTGCTCCTTTAATAGGACTCATTGTTCTGATATAATGTGTATTATCATGGCAGCCTTTATGTTGATATATTATTGATTTTCCAGTTTCAAATATTTGGTTTAACTGCTCCATAAAGAGTTTTGCTCTCTCATCAGCGTGAAACTCCTGATAGTTTCTTGCGGCGTAGTTATCTGCTCCTAATCCATGCTTTGACAGGTATTTTTTGTTTGCGAAAAGATATCGGCCGTTTCGATCCAATGTGCATACAAGGTCATCGGTAGCCTCCACCAGTGAACGATACCTCTCCTCTTTCTCCCGCAGAGCCACCTCCGTCCGCTTGCGCTCGGTAATGTCTACAACAATCCCTCTAAGGCCGATTGGTTTTTTTTCACAAATAATTGGGGCGGCATATATCATAACCGGGAATGTATTGCCGTCTTTCTTAACTGCTGTGTATTCATTGCCACCTAGTTTTTCCCCGCTCAATACCCTTTGCAAATTTTGCTTCGCTCGCTCCCGATCCTCAGGGATAAACATTTGAAAAGCGTTCAGTCTTTTATTTATATCTTCAGGGGTGTAGCCTGAAACCTCATATCCATGGCGATTAGCAAATGTAAAATTACCTCTCAAATCAATTTCAAAGACGGCCTGCGGCAATAAATTAGCGACTCCGTAGTAACCGTTTTCAATATTTTCAACGATGCCTTTGTATTTTTTCCTGCATTCGCGCAACGCTTTCTTGGCCGTCTTGAGCTCTGATTCTGTTTGCGCCAATTCCTGAATCCGTTGTTCCAATTCTTTATAGGTGGGTTTTTTGGGCATGTTTATTACCTATATCTCTCAAAATAGACTATCAAGTCGAGTTTCACATTCTTACATTATCAGATCGTGCCCATTACCATAATTTCATTGATGCTTACTATATCCAGTATCATGGAGTATTTAGGGTGGCCAGATTCTCAACTATGAGATAATCAGCCTTGAGATTGCTCATCGCCATAAAGGTCCATATCGGGGTAATATTTTTTAGCACATTCCGGGCAAATGCCGTGGCTGAATTCGGCTCCCGAATGCATATGAATGTAAGATTCTATTCGACTCCAATAACCTTTGTCATCTCTAATTTTTTTGCAGTGTGAACAAATTGGCAAGATACCTCGCAATGTTTTAATTTCTGACATGGCCTTCTGGAGTGATTCATTTTTCTCTTTGACTTGCTCAAACAAACGTTCACGCTCACTTATTTCAAAAGACAATTTTTTGTTAGACTCGCGGATCGTTCTGTTGAGCCGGATGAAGACTGCCGTGGAGCCTGCCAGCATTATAATCAAGACAGAGATCATTGAAAGCACATGCCAGTACTTTTTGATAACATCATACAAGGTTATTTTCCCTAAATCGGTATAGGGTCCGATTTTCAAATCCTTTAGACATTCGTGAACAGGTTGATAATTTGAAGGAATCGTCCAGCCAATGATTTCGGCAGCATGTGCGGCCTCCGAATCCGGTTTCATTGACATTAACGCGGCTGCAACTTTTTCCGCCATTTCATCAGTAGTATGCCGCACTTTGGCCAACGGCCATTCAGGATATAAGCGTGTTGAATGTCTAAATGGTAAGTGACTGCCCTCATCTTCATGCTCATGAACCACAAAAAAGTCGTTTATATCAATTTTTTTCTCGGCATGCATCCGTTCCATTGTGTCGGTTCTGACCGTCCCTGCATCCACCTTTCCATTAAGAACATTAAAGACCACTGCATCATGCGTACCCCCGAAAAATAAAGATGAAAAATCTTTCTGTGGGTTTATTCCGGCAGCCATAAGCTCCCGCCATGCCATCTGCCAACCGCCAAATGATGTCTGGTCAACAGCCATGAAAGTTTTACCTTTGAGATCAAGTAGACGACGAATGTCGGTTCGCTCTTTCTTACAGAAGATGACGCCACCAAATACCGTATATGCGGTATTAAAAACCTTGTTTTTCAAGGTCACAATACGATTAACCCCGAATCGTGATTCCAATTCCACGTACAATGACGAGTTGGCCAGAATAAAGTCAACGTCACCCCTTTCTACAGCAGAAAATATTTTCTCAAAAGGAAGTGGCAACACTACAAAAGTATGTCCGGGGATAGCCGCCGTCAGATACTCGGCAGTGGGAGACCATTGTTCTAAGCATCTTTCAGGCCCTCTTTTTGCAAGAACCCCGATATTGATCCGGGATTCTGCAGCGTGGTTGATGCTGGCATAAAAGATGATCGTAGAAATAATAAAGATAATTGATGGGCCATGTAAAAAAGATCTGGTGGAAAATTTTTTTAGGTTCATCCGACTAAAGCGTTCCTTGTTAAATTTTGTTATAATTTTTCGTCAAATACCTTCCGGATGATTTTGGCGAGATCTTTTCGGATAAATGGTTTATGGGCAAATGCCCGAACACCTATTGCCCGGGCTTTTTTCTGATTAACAGTTGAACTAAATCCGGTACATAGAATAATGGGAATATGGGGTCGAATATTGAGTATCTCTCTGGCAAGCTGGTCGCCTCTTAAATTGGGCATGGTTATGTCGGAGATGATTAAATCAAATGTGTCCGGCTTAGTCCTGAAAAGTTCCAAAGCCTCAATGCTGCTGGTCCTTGTCTCCACTTTATAGCCTAATAATTCCAGGAGCCGCTTACCAATAGAAACAATGGGCTGTTCATCATCAACTAATAGTATGTGTTCCGTACCGGTAGGCACCGCCTCTTCAACCATGATTTCTTCATGCACAGGTTTTTCTATCGCAGGGAAAAAAATGTTAAAGGTTGTTCCTTCTCCAGGTTCGCTGTAAACCGTTATGGCACCGCCGTGGTTTTTAACAATCCCATGGACAACAGCAAGACCCATGCCGGTCCCTTCACCGTTTATTTTTGTAGTAAAAAAGGGGTCAAATATTTTTTCAAGAACATCAGAGGCCATTCCATAGCCCGTATCGCTTACCGTCAGCCTGGTATAGCTTCCAGGTTCGACATCCAAGTGTTTATCCGTGAACTTTGCTTCAAGGCTTACATCTGTCAGGGTCACATCGAGGACACCCCCCTTATTCCGCATGGCATGATCCGCATTGGTACATAGATTCATCAACACTTGATGTATCTGCGTGGGATCGCCCATTACCAATGAATCACTTTGCAGGTTCTCTTGGATTTCTATGGTTGTGGGCAGTGAAGACCTCAACAGTTTCAAAACTTCTTTTACGATGAGTTTTACTTGAAACGGCTGTTTTTCATCCTTGCCTTGTCGGCTGAACGTGAGAATTTGTTTTACTAAATCTATCGCGCGTTTACTCGCACTTAGCACTTCATGCAGGTCTTCTTTTAACGAATTCTCTGTTTCAACTTTCATAAGCGCCAGCTCTGTATAGCCCACAACAGCAGAAAGGATATTATTAAAGTCATGGGCAATGCCGCCGGCCAGGGTTCCGATAGCCTCCATCTTCTGCGCTTGGCGGAGAAGGATTTCCAGTCTTTCGTTTTCCTTTTGAGCTTTTTTTATGTTTGTCAAGTCAATAAAACTCTCGAGCAAATGTTCCCGTCCGTTCAGCTTAATTGGTACAACACTCTTTAAAATTGGGAATTCTTCTTTTTCAATATTTAGAAATATACGACCTGTTTTGTCGACTTTCTGACCTAAATCGGTAATTGGGCATTTTCCTTTTTCCGTAGGACAAATGAACTGGTGACATTCATGCCCAACAATTTGATCTTTAGATGCTCCAGACAAATCTATCGCTGATTGGTTAACGTCAACAATAGTGTGATTTTCAGGATCGATAATAATAACTCCTGCATCTATTGAGTCTAAAACGATCTTTAAGCGTTCTTCACTTTCTTTTAGCATAGTCTCCGATAGCTTGCGGTCAGTAATATCAAGTGAATACTCAATCATCTGATGGACATTGCCATTGCTGTCAAAAATGGGATGGGCATGCACCTCAACATATCGAACATTTCCGTCTTTATCATAATGAACGTGCTCTGTAGCATATGAAGTTTTAGTTTTTATAACTTCATTAATTGGACAAGGGTGTTCCGAACCATTGCAAGGGGCACTTCTGTTGTGGGACAAGGCATAGCAGGTTGTCTTTTTTGAAATTTCACCATGGTGAGCAGAACGATTTGACATTATAATTTGATAATTATTAGTGTCGATAATATAGAATGGATGCGATAGAGAATCTATGACAGTGATAAAAAACCGGTTCATCCTTTCTGACTCACCTGTTCTTTCTTTAATCCGATTTTCTAATTCCTCATTGGCTATTACAATTAATTCTTTCCCTGTTTTGAATCTTCCGGCATAAAATCCAATAAAAGCGCAAAGCAGCGTAAAAGTCAGACTCCAAGGAATCATTTTCATAGAAAATGACTTTTGAAACTCTAAACTGATAATTTCTGCAGCTGAATGGCCATGAAACAGCTCGGGCTCCAGCATTAGGTGGCCGAAAATCATTATAATGGGATGTAAAACAAATAAGCCCACAAAACTTCCAGCTAAAACCCATTTAATTATAATTTTGAATTTCATTTAATCCCCCAACAATTATTTTATGCTTATCTAAGCTACTTTTCGCATCAGCTTCGGCATAAGCTTTCGAACATAACCGCATACGCCAGGATTCAGGACCCGGCGGCGGTATTTACAAACCCAAACAATGTGGTACTAAAGATAGTATATGCTGTGAGCGGTTTTTGTGTATACCATGGCGGCATTATACCACCGCCGGGCTCATTCATCCACGGGTAAACCCGTGGTATTCTGTCTTTGACCGCATAAAACATTGATAGGCAAATTGCAACAAAAAAACGATTGTCGACAATATTAATATATATTAATGGCGAAAAGTTCAAATAGGATTGAATACAGGATTTGGGGGTGGGTTTTAAGAATAAAAATACGAGGATAAATTGCCATTTAGCGAAACACCCGCCATGCTCAAGGATAGCTCGCTGTATCATTGAGTTTCGGGCGTATTGAAAAAGGGTCATTTAAGCCGGGCCGGTGTAAGATCAGATCAATATATGGATAAGATACCGCTATAACGGTATAAAAAACAATAATAAAATCAGTTGGGGGTATCTTGGGTTAATTTTCCAATCGTTTTTGATGTGGTAACCAAACCTTGAAAGTGGCTGGATGTATGATTGCTGCTTTACATCAATTGTTTTACGGCAACTGTTAAGATTCCATATTACGTTCGCCAATCGAAATCTCACAGAATCGAAAAATATAAGACTTCGATACGTTATATTCATACGTAATTTTTTTTTGACTTCCGCCGTATTTTTCAATATTCTATAAACAATTCATTTCGGCGTATCCAACTTCAATTGGTATCACGATAGCTATTCTGCCTGCGTTTCCTTATGTCTCGTTTTTTTACAACCCTCATTTAAAAAGGAGGTCATATGAATAAAAAGCTTAAATTATGCGGGTAACTCCCTGCAGATAAATTCGTGTTCTGCAGGGAGTAAACCCTGCGGTTGCATAAAAACCATAACAAGGTTTTGCAACAACAGGGTATAGCGTATAGGCAAAAACGGGTTTTTTACGATGGAATTTTAATCAGGGATGTCTCTCAACAAAAGGAGGGAATATGTATAAAAAGATTATGGTTCCATTGGACGGTTCGGAGTTGGCCGAGTGTGTCTTGCCGCAAGTGGAAACATTTATTAAAGGCTGCCAAGTGAGTACGCTTGTATTTGTCCGGGTGATTGAGTCGACAACTTTGACGTATAGAGGCGCATATGTGACCAGCAAAGAAGATTTGGAAAAAATCGAAACCAATGCAAAGAAGGTCGAGGAAGAGCGGAAAAGCAGCGCGGTGGAATATCTAAAGGGGGTGGTCACTCGATTCAAGCAGGATGGGGTGAAATACCAGACAGAGGTTCTTTCCGGAAAAGTGGCTGAAAGCCTTGTGGATTATGTCGAGGCAAACGGTGTCGATTTGATCATCATCGCAACCCATGGACGCTCCGGCGTCAGCCGCTGGGTTCGGGGAAGTATTGCCGATCGTGTCCTGCGGGCATCCCGGGTGCCGGTTCTGATGGTACGGGCGCCCGGAACCATGAATGAAAACAGGGTTTAACACATTTCCAAAAAGAACGGAGCAAGGTGCCTTAAACCTTGCTCCGTTCTCTAATGGGGAAGGGGCGTAACTATCAGCAAAGGTCTCTACGATGTGATCATAAAATCCTTACGATACCCCTCATCTTTTATAAATTTCACAATAAAATTTCGAATATGGACCATGGAATTTTCATCCTTGAAGCTCCGTTTTGCCACCGCATGGGTCTTAAGAATCATTTCTTCCGGATCATCAGGCAAGGTGTCCGGTTTTTCATAAATCCAGACAAAGATTTCCTGCTGGTCCTTTTCTGATTCGCAATCACATTCACAGCAAACGGCGAACTCCCCAGCAATAACCACCGGACCGACATCATCCATCCAATATACCGGTCGGTTGGGAAATAACTCAGGTGTCAACGGAATCATGGCCATGGTGCTTACCTCTTTCATACAAGATTTAGAGGAGAATTCTATCAAGACTGGCCGAAACTTGCAAGCACTTTTAAATAAACGGGCAGTTAAGGGTTGATGGGTTCTGCTGGATGTTTCATTTGGCAAATTCAGACGTCAAAAATGATCCGGGCCTCCCAGCCCCGGGGGAATGGGGCCACTTGAATCTGGTGGTAAGTGACCGCCTTGATTTCATTCTTAATAACATGTCGGCCCGGATCATAAGCGTCATAGCAAAGGATTGCGTAGATTTCAGATGCGGTAATTTTTTGAATCTTTGCTGATTTCACCAAAAGTTCGTTACCGGCCCAGAGATACAAAAGCTCCCGGAGCCAGTTAACCATTAAATCGGGCCAGTCAGAACCGGTTACGGTGATCTTTTTTTGGTTTTCACCCTTCACCGCGCTGATATCCGTAACCAGATCGAAAAGGGCAAAGGCGGCATTGGCAAAAAGATCTTCGCAGTCCTTTCCAAAGACATGGATGCCGAAGTCGGC
>Ga0180009_10002981_pt1 | contig 19587 bp, 25 predicted proteins | sample OS_PC_MetaG_FD_123537 | JGI IMG/M metagenome (GOLD analysis project Ga0180009, IMG submission 123537) | Groundwater microbial communities from the Aspo Hard Rock Laboratory (HRL) deep subsurface site, Sweden - OS_PC_MetaG | ecosystem: Environmental > Aquatic > Deep subsurface > Groundwater...
CTGCAGAGGAAAGCGCATGCGCATCGCCGAACTGATTCAACGCTGGAGCAAGGCAGGGCATGAACGCACCTCCGTACGGGCCTATACCGTCCACCTGCCGCTGCGTGATGCTGCACGCATCGAAGCCCTGCATGTCATGTATCCCGGACGCAGCGAGTCCCAGTTGATGGCCGATTTGGTTCGTGCTGCGCTCGACGAGCTGGAAGTGGCCATGCCCTACATCCCCGGCAGCCGCATCATCGCCGAAGACGATTATGGCGACCCGATCTACGAAGATCTCGGCCCTACGCCACAGTTTTACTCACTTTCACACGAAATATTACGCAAGCTCGCTGCCTTGCCGCTGGAGAAGTAACTGTCGGGTTTATTTACGCTTGGCGCCTCGCCGTTCGCGCGGATCATGGAAAAACCATTGTTTTGACAGTGTCAAATATATCTGGCACAAGGATTGCTAGAATTTCGTCATAAAAACCAATGATGGAGCGCAGCATGTATTTGGGTCCGATGATTCTTTTTACGGCGTTCGCCAGCTTGTTCTATGTCCCCGATTTTCTGGATACCCCGCTCGGGCTGCTCACGCCGCGTTTGCTCCTCTCGCAATTGCTGTTTTCCGTATTTGCCCTGATTGCGCTGGCCTCGCTGGCACGCTCGATTGAACGCGATCCGGTATGGCCTTGGCGGCCGGAATTTCGCCGGGTGGTGAACACCCTGTTGGGCCGCATACCGTAAACCCCGCCATCGATACGCCTGACCGGCTTAGAATAACGGCTTTCCGTTCTGCGAAGCCGCCATGCCCGTCAACCTCACCGCCCCCGATCCTGCCTCCCTCTTGCCTGTGGCTGGGGTGCGACTTGGCATTGCATCCGCCGGCATCAAAAAACCCGGCAAGCGCGACCTCACCCTGATCGAGCTTGCCCCGGGTGCCCAGGTGGCCGGGGTATTCACGCAAAACCGCTTTTGCGCCGCGCCGGTAGTATTGTGCAAGCAGCATCTGTCGCATGGCAGCATCCGCGCACTGGTGATCAACACCGGCAACGCCAACGCCGGCACCGGCGAAGAAGGCATGAACCGCGCCCGCCGGACCTGCGAAGCAGTGGCGCAACTGATGGGCTGCGCGGCAGAAAACGTGCTGCCGTTTTCCACTGGCGTGATCCTGGAACCACTGCCGATCGACAAAATCCTGCCCGCGCTGCCCGCCGCACAAACCGATCTGGCGCCGAATCACTGGGCGGAAGCCGCCCACGCCATCATGACCACCGACATCGTGGCCAAAGGCACCTCTCGTCAGGCACAAGTCGGCGGAAAAACCATCACCGTCACCGGCATCGCCAAAGGCTCGGGCATGATCCACCCCAACATGGCGACCATGCTGGGCTATGTGGCCACCGACGCGGCCATCGCGCCCGCGCTGATGCAGCAGCTGGTGAAAGACGTCGCCGATGTGTCATTCAACTGCGTCACCGTGGACGGCGACACTTCCACCAACGACAGTTTCATCCTGATTGCCACCGGGCAGGCTGGAAATGCGGAAATAAGCGACACATCGGACGCCGATTACACAGCACTGAAAGCTGCCGTCAGCGCGGTTTCCATCGAACTCGCGCAGGCCATGGCCCGCGACGGCGAAGGCGCAACCAAGTTCATCACAGTGCAGATTGAAGGCGGACGCGACCATGCGGAATGCAAGCAGATTGCTTATGCCATCGCGCGTTCGCCGCTGATCAAGACCGCGTTCTTTGCCAGCGACCCCAACCTCGGGCGCATCCTTGCAGCCATCGGTTACGCGGGCATCGCCGATCTCGATGTGAACACCTTGCAGGTGTATCTGGGCGACGTATTGGTGGCCGAAAAAGGCGGGCGGGCGACGAGCTACACCGAAGCGCAGGGCGCCGACGTAATGAAGGAAGCTGACATTACTGTACGCGTGGCACTCAACCGAGGCACCATTTCGGCTACGGTGTGGACCTGTGACTTTTCCTACGACTATGTGAAGATCAACGCGGAATACCGCACCTGAGCCGCACTCCGCGGCGACAGTACGGTTAACTCAAGCCTCTCCCTGGCATCCTGGGTTCACCTTTCAAGGAGCGAACCGGGCGGTATTATTTACCCAGCAATTCCGCCACGGGATGCAGCTGCTCCACATGTTGTGACACGACTTTCACGATGACGATGATCGGCAAGCCCAGCAGCATGCCCCACACACCCCATAACCAAGCCCAAAACAGCAGCGAAACAAACACGGCGGCCATGTTCATTTTGGCAAATTTTCCGGTCATCCAAGTGGTGACAAAGGTGCCGATGAAGGTCGCAATCAGCAGCGACGAGCCTGCGATCAATAGTCCCGCAGCAAGTGAATCGAATTGCATGAATCCGGCCATGCCGAGGATGGCTGCGGTGATGGCGGGACCCGCATAGGGGATGAGATGCAGCAAACCGGCGGCAACGGCCCAGGCCCCAGCATTTTCCAGACCGATCCATCGCAATGCGACCCAGGTAAGCAGCCCCAACAATACGTTGGTCACCAACAGCATGAACATGTATTTCTGGATGGAATCATTGATGTCATCCAGGATGTGCACCGTGATCTTTTTTCTCGACAGCGTCGGGCCCGCAAGCCGCACCAGCTTGCGTTTGAACAGATCACCGCCGAGCAGGAAAAAGAACACCAGAAAAAACACCATGGCCGCCTGGCCAATAATCGTGAGAACCCCTTTGGATCCCACCAGAAGAGCCTCACTCAGCTTGAAAGCAGGTTGGTCGATTACGACGCGCGTGATGCGTGATTTTGGCGGTGCCGACAGGTCGGCTTTACTCGCGGCTTTCTCAATCGTCTCCGCAGCAGCCTGAACATGCTTCATGTTGCTCTGCTGACCGCTGCGCATTTTGTCGAGCCCGGTCGACAACTTGCTCGCCGCTTCGGGCAATTGCGCAATGATTCTTTGAACCTGCCCGCGTAGTGCATAGGTGCCGAACACGAGCGCGCAAATTACGGTCAGCATGACCAGACTGGTGCCCACGACGCGCGGTATCCTGATCCACTCCAGCCACACCACGAGTGGGTTCAGGGTGTACGCAAAGAGGATCCCCAGCAACAGGGTAATCAGAAACGGTTGCGCCCAGTTCAGTGCAAATATCAACGCCACGGTCGCCATAATGGCGAGCGCAACGCCGCGTGCATCTACGGGCAAAGGAACGGTGAGCGGAATGGCGTCGGCCTTGGAGAGGCCGACGACAGCCTCAACTGCTGGCTCGGCTGCTGAACTCCCATTTGAGGTTGCTGGAAGGGAAGGGGAAATCATAGGATGCCGCCGCTCAAGAAGGCCAGAACGCTCGGTGCAAAAAAGGGGCTAGCGCTTGCTGCCGCCAAAAACAAGCAGCGCACCGCCAATCAGGATGGCCCCCACACCTGCCCAGACGGGGATATTGACGCGCTCCCGATCTGTAACCGAAAACTCGATCGGCCCCAACTTCGCCTCATGCGTTTCCTTGGTATAGCTGAACCCGCCGTATGCCAGGCTCAGTACGCCCGCCACAATCAGCGCCAATGCAATTCCTTTAACAGCGTTCATTTTTTCTCCTTACGGTGCGTGGATCAACAGGGTGTGAAGTGAATGCGCGTCACCCGGCGAAGTGACCATGGCCGATGGTTCGACATCTACCACTTTTCCTGACATCACATTCCAGGTCAAGAATTCATTCAAAGGAACAGCTTAGCGGGCGCATTCGGACCCATCAGTTCGGTAACGAACATAAGCTGATTTCTAGGGTGCAGGATCATCCACCCTGATCGGACTATAGCCAATATTCGGCGAGCCGCGCCGCCCACTCTTTCAACCGGAACAGCAACGGCCTGCGCTCCCAGCGATCAAGGTCGATAGCATCGGACTCTGCCAGATCACGGGCGAACATGGCATCCATTTGCCGTGAAAAGTCACGGCCGAGTATCACTGCATTGATTTCGTCATTATGCAGAAAGCTGCGCCAATCCAGATTGGTTGAACCTATGGTCGACCAAACGCCGTCGATGGAGGCTGTCTTGGAATGCATCACCGCGCCGCGCCGCTCATAGATCTTGACGCCGGCACGCAACAGCGGGGAATAATGCGAGCGCCCGGCGTGGAATACTGCCCAGGAATCGGTGTGGCTCGGCAAAACCAGCTTCACGTCGGCGCCGCGCCCCGCCGCGTCGGTCAAGGCCTTGAGCAATTGAGGGTCGGGAACGAAGTAGGCATTGGTGAGGTTTACACGTTGTTCCGCGTGGTCGATCGCCGATAGCAGCGTGAGATAGATCAGGCTGTGGGGATCGGCGGAGGCGCTGCCGATGGCACGCACGATCGCGCCTCCCTGGTCGTCGGGCTTGGGGTAGTATATTTTCTGAGCCAGCGGCTGACCTTCCTGCTTCACCCAGGTGTCGATGAACAGCTTTTGAAATTCCGCCACCACCGGCCCTTCGATCTGCAAGTGGGTGTCCCGCCAGCCGATGGGCTTCGCGTCCTTCTTTCGCGCCTTCCTGTGGGAGGGGCCGCTGGAATACGATTCACTGATATTGATGCCGCCGATGAAAGCGATACGGCCATCGACCACCAGCAACTTGCGGTGGTCGCGATTGTTGAGCAGCCACCCCTTCTTGTTTCTGGCCAAGGGGTTGACTGGATTGAACTCGAGCACCTGGATACCGCCGGCACTCAGGCGCTCGAAAAATTCCTTGGGCGTATTCAGGCAGCCGACGCTGTCGTAGATTAGATTGACCTGAATGCCCGCGGCTTGTTTTTCAAGCAACAGCGCTGCAAACTTTTTACCAATCTCATCGTCTTCGAAGATATAGGTTTCCAGGTTGATATGGTCCTTGGCCGCGCGCATGGCCGCAAACATGGCCTGATAAGTCGCCGGCCCGTCTTGTAGCAAAATGAGCTTGTTGCCCAGCACCAGTGGACTGTCGGCATTAATCGCCTGCTCCAGGGCCAAGTGTTTTTGCAGAATGTCGATGTTGCCGGATTCGCTCTTGAGTCCCCGGATAATGGCCGAGTTCTTATTTGCGGAAACAGGGCCGCGTGCGTTATCGAACGCCACGGTGCGTACGCGTGGTTTGTCTATCTCGCGTTCGCGCGCGGCGTCAGGGATGCTTGCGCATCCGGCAACGCTGAGCAGGCAGCAGGCAGCTACCGCCATGCGTCTGATTACCACGTAGGAGAAAGCAAGTGGGCGCGATGGCAGGGGTTGATCAATATTCTGGCAGGGCATTCTCTCGATTATTCCGGTTCGCATACGGCTCGCGCCCGCAAGACGGCCGTTTCACCTGATATCGGATTGATGACCCGGTTTGTAATGCTCAATGTCTAAGCAACCGGCGCCCAAGCTGCCACGCTATCAAGCCATGCTGCAGCCATCTGCCGACACGTCTTCGACGCAATGCAGCAAACAGGAGCGAAGCGCCCACCATTAAAATCGGATGACGCCTGACATAACAAAGCACGGCCACCCCACGGTCCACCAGCGACAGGCGCGCACGCCACGGTTCGAGAGTGTCCGTCAGAGTGGTTCGTTGCGCCGCCGCTTGCGCCACCAGTAGCTGGCGGCGTTCGGCCAGCTGGGTCAGTTTGCTGTTCATGATCCAGACCGGAGTTGCTGCCGGTCTTTGGATAGCTCGGCCAGGCTCGCTTCAAATAACCTCGGCTTGGTTCTGACCCGATGCAGGGCAAACCACCCCAGGCCAATGCCGGCCATCAGGAACAGTCCGGTCATGCCAGACAGTGCCAGCAGCCGGTGCGTGTCCCAGAAGGCGACCACAACCAGCATCGCCAGCAACACAACGCCCACACCGAGGCACCCCAGCGCAACCAGCCCCAACACCAGGAATGAGGTCAGTTGCTCCCGCTCTTCAGCCACGTCCGTGGACAACAGCTCAAGTCGGGTATGAACTATGCTGACCAGACTCACTGACAACGTCTTCAGGGATTCAAACAACCCCTCCGGCGCAGCTTGCGGTTCATCAGCCATCCTTGCTTAGCGCCGGGCAATCAGCAGGCCAACCAGCAGCCCAACCGCAGTGCCCACACCGATGGCCTGCCACGGGTGCACATGGACATACTCATCCGTCGCCTTGGCGGCGGCGCGGGTCTTGACCAGCAGCGCTGCCTGGGCTTCGCTCATTTTTTCCTTTGCCGCAGCAAGTGACGCCTCGGCCTTAGCGCGCATGGCGGCCACGGCCTCTCCACCCTGGCCGGCGGTGGCCTTGATCAGCGCCTCTGCATCAGCGATCACGACCTTGAAGTCCTGGATCAGCTGTTCTTTCGTCACGTCATTTGTGTCCGTATCAACAGACATGCTCTTTGCGTTCATGGATATCTCCCTTTTCGTTCATGATTAAAACACCAATTACTTTGATAGCACACTTGGACTTTAAGTTCGGGGCAATTTTCACTGGTTTTCGATAATCGTTCAATCAGATTCAAGTTTTGCACATCGAGCATCAAAGCCCAAACGCACAAGGCCAGTGCCAGAATTCAGATCTGGCACTGGCCCACGTCAACTGTCGTTTACTTGAGTCGCATATCGTTCTTGACGGAAACTACGCCCTTGACACTGCGGGTAATTTCAATCGCCTTGGGAATGTCGGCTGCGGTATGTACGAAGCCGCTCAATTGAACCACGCCCTTGAACGTCTCGACGTTGATTTCAGCAACCTTCAGGCTGGGCTCTTTCAAAATGGCTGCTTTCACCTTGGTGGTGATGACGCTGTCATCGATGTATTCACCCGTTCCTGAATGCTTGGCTGATGACGCACAACCTACAACGGACACCAGCGTGACGGCCAGAAGCGCTGCGGAGAGATATTTGTTGAATCGGTTCATGGTTAATACTCCAAATGTTAGTTAAGCGTACTGTTTAACGCTGACCTCTAACCGCTAGCCGACACGGTCTGACCCAGGTGTTTTCAGTTCGACCCGGCGGGGCTCAGTGCTTTGAACAAGTCCGTGTCGATACCGTAAGAACAGCTTAGTCACAAGGGCAGTCAGCGTCTGTGCGTTGACGAACATAGTGCGGGAGCGCTGTCTGGACCGGGCTGCGTCACGATCACAGCTGCGGATGCCTAAGCATCCGCACGCGTGTGCGCAATCGGTTTTTTGGTGAACAGGTATTCATGAAGCTCTTTGGAAAACCGTGGGTCTTGACGCCGAATCCACTCCAGCACCATCGCCGCATGCTCTTTTTCCTCGTCCCGATTGTGCTCAAGAATGGCCTTGAGTTCCTTGTCTTTGCACGCGTCCGCGCGCTGGTTGTACCAATCCACGGCCTCCAGTTCTTCCATCAAGGAAACAATCGCTCTATGCATGTCGCGCGTTTCAGCGGACAGCTCTTCTACAGGTTCGTGATAACCAACACTGGACATTTCTTTCCCCTCATGATGATGTGGTTCTTGCTTGGAGGCCGGGCTTTGATGCGCGCAAATGTATCGTCGCGTGTACGCAAGGCACCTCCGGATGACCCGATTGCGTATCGATCCCTTTCCGCCATGTGGTGGCGCAATACATTTGATAGACCGCGCACTCCATAACTTCGTTCGGCTTACCACGGTCCCTGAATTAACAAGGGTCGCCGGCTCACGCGCAGATTTCCTTCCCAGCCACAGACCATCGAACGGCAACGGTAACGAATGACCCAAACAAAGCGGCTCATGACCCTATCCACCAGGCGACGCGGGACGCGATACGCTGAGCCCTTACAGCGGGGACATGCGCCAGCTGAAACGGTATCGCCGGTTTCGGCATCGTGACCGTGATCGCGGACAGCAGCAGAAGTGGCATTCATGCGCTCAGCCGCGCCTTTGCAACGTTGCCGCATTGACTCACGCAAGAGAAAAAGCTCACGCGCAACTTTATGATTGGCGGTGGAGTGAGGCCAATAGACCTTACCCCCTTCCATTAACTGCTTCAAGTTGCGTTTATCGGTATCCTGATCCATCTCTAACTCCTGTTATTCAGTGCGCGCCTGGCAAAATTTTAACCAGGCACCCTTCGTCCGACCTGCCTGCACGTGAGCCCCTCAAACAGCGATATGCTGCAGAAAAAACCCTATGGAGACACGTTGGATGGGTTGCATTGCTCGGTGCGTCCAGGCGTTACGCCCTGGGCTCGCCCCGCTCGTTAACGGTCACGGTGGCACCGGGAGGGGTGCTCATCTGCATGTGATGTACTTGGCCGCGGAAGGTATAGGTAACCTCCCAATAGTCGGGACGGGCTTGGCTGGGCACGCTTTCGCATCGCTGGACATCCCGGGTCGAAACCTGTTGTCCACCAGTATTGCGGCCCACGTTGGCACCGATAGCGGCCCCCGCGACTGCGCCGCCGGCCGTGGCGATATCCTGACCGCGTCCGCCCCCAACCTGATGACCGAGAATGCCGCCAATGACAGCCCCGACGATCGCCCCGGGTACATTGACGCGACGGCGCTCTTCAATGATTTGCTCGGTTTCGACCCAGCATCGCTGTCCGGGTGTACCGAGCACGGCGTGTACTGAAGTGACGTTCGCCTCATACAGCAGTTCGTTGTAACGGCGACGGTAATCATTGACTGCAACCGGAGCCGGCGCGTAATGATGGTCCTCGATACGTGCGTCTGGGCTAATTGCCCTTACCGATGAAATCCGGTTGTTCAGGCCCATCTCGGCCAGCGAGGGATACCGGCCCGGACGCAGGACGACGCACCGTCCGTCGAACCGCGCATCCTCGCAAACCTCCCAGCGGTCGTGGAGAACCTCGACCGACGAGGCACGGTCATTGAAACCGTAGCGCGAGAAATTTCCGATCCGCTTCTCCGTGGTGAAAGACCGGCCTTCAAACCCCTGATGTTCGTAAAACGTAATCTGGGCTGATGCCTGCGTAGCAAGCGCCACGCCCACCGCCGCCAATGTGATTCTCAATATGACATTCATGACTGGTCCCTGATGTTATGGAGAGTGAAGCCCATGCCGAAGCGGGCAATTTGATCCCGTCGTTCGGCACAACCGACTGTCAATATGAGGCCCCATCCACCACGAGTCTGTGCGGGCCCGAACATAGCAGACCCGTATGACTAACCGCAGGTAACTCGCCATCATTTGCATAAGATCACGTCTATGTTCGCCACCGCACTGAACTGCGAAAGCCATGCGTTTACGCTGTTGATCTGCCGAGTGCGACCTTTCAAGTCAAGCCGGTTTGTTTGCGGATAGCTCGAAGCCTTTCGCACCTCCATTTTTCATTCAAAGGATTGACCATGAACCGTTCGATACTGATCTCTGCAATGCTTGCCACGCTTACCCTGGCCGCTTGTGACAAGCCCACCATCGTTACTGTGCCGGCCGCACCGGTTGCGGTGCCCGGCCCCGCAGGTCCTCAGGGCGAGACCGGTAGCCAGGGTGCAACGGGCTACCAGGGCGACACCGGCGAACAGGGTGCAACGGGCTATCAGGGCAAGACCGGCGAAACCGGCGATTCCACCACGGTGATCGTGGTGCCAGCCGAACCTGCCAACTAATCTTACTCACCCCTTCAAGGAGAACCCCATGGGCTTGGGAACCATACTGTTGATTGTGCTGATTCTGATGCTGATCGGTGTCATTCCGACTTGGCCACACAGCAAGAGTTGGGGCTATGGTCCCAGTGGCGGATTGGGATTGGTCGTAATCATCCTTATTATTCTGCTGTTGCTGGGTCAGATTTGACGGGTGACGCGTCGCGCCGCTGTGCGGTCACACTGATGTGGCCGCGCGCGCTGTTGATGGCGGCTTGTTTTCGTCAGCCCACCCATCCTGTTCAGCCTGACCCCATATCGGCCAACACATTGCGCTGGCCCACTTCCAGGCTCATCGCACCGCCTCCTGCTTGATAGACCAACTACCCACGGATGAACTCCGCTACAAACCCCTTACGTCGGCGACACGACCGAGCCAGCGTAGAACACTTCGCACGCGCCGCCAGGAAAGAAGCCTTCAACCTGCTTGAGCAACTTGACCACCGGCCCGCTGAGTGACTTGATCGCGCCCGGCTTTTCAACCACCGGGTTTTTGAAGGCGCCATGGATGGTTTGCTGCACCCTGATGCAGCCCTTGGCATCGACCAGGGCCACGGTCACGTCGTCGAACCGCTCATTGACGAAATCGAGCCCGCCCTTGAGGGCAACCCGGTTCTGCTTCGTCGCCATGGCCACATCCTGCGCTTGCGCCACGCCGCGCTCGACTTTCCAGTCGGAGACGAGCGTCTGGATCTCGCTGCGGCCCTCCGATTCCTGAAAATTACTCGCAAAATTGTAGCCCTTGGTAACCGCTAGCCCGGCCGGCCCGGCAAGGAGGAGCGCGGCCACGTCCACCAGATTGAAGTTTTGACTGGACTCATATCGGGCGAACGCCCGATCGAGATCGCGGCCATTCAGGATGAGCTGCTTGCCGCGCAGCGAGATCTGTCCCTGCGCGGTCCGTCTCAGCGCCTTCACGGTTTTGCCCTGCATCGACAGGTTCGCGGAAAAGTCCATCGCCCCTTCTGCGACATTCTTCGACGCCAGGTGCTTGAGGAATGCCTCGATGCGGAACGGCGAAAGGGAATAGCGAACATGGTAGAGCGGAACCGCACCGGTAAAACTCGCCCGGATACTGCCCGAACCCTGCCCATCGAATACACGCATCGTGACTGGCTTGAGATCGAACACCCCGCGCTGCCCGGCAACCGAAAACCTCAAGCCCGATGCGGCATAGTCCTGGGTACGAATTGCGCCGCAAGCGGCTTCCGCAGTAAAGGATAAATTCTTCATGATGCCCGGGCGGTTCCGTTCTGTAAGCCGCAGCCGGCTTACGGAGAGGCTGCAATCAGCTGCCTCGAATCCCCTCCCGGATTGCTTGTCCGCGTAAATGATCGTGCCGCCGGTAAGCGATATTTTTGCCAGGTTCAGGTCAGGCAATATTTTCCGGGCCGCCACGGATTTCTCGAGGTTGAATGTGCCATCGTGATCCCGCTCGATGGATATCCTTGGCTGCTCAAGCGAAATCGCCTTGATCTGCACCCGTTTGTAAAGCAGGGGAAGGAAATCAATTCGAATCCGGGCCTCCCTTGCGGTGGCGACATCCGTCCCCCGGTTACGGATGTTCACGTCCTCAAGGGTGACCAGCAAGCCTGGAAAAAAACCCACGCCCAAACGTCCACCGATTCTGACTTCCATCCCGAAAACGTCCGAGACAGCCGCTTCAAATCTGGACTTGAAGGCGTTGGCATCCAGGAAAAAAAACAGTGCAATTGCGCCGAGGACAAGCAGTCCGATGAGCCCGCCGATGACAATGCTGAAGATTTTAAGTAATTTTGACACTGGCTCGACCCAAGCTCATGTTCATTCTGGCGACACCCCTTCACGGGTTTATGACGATCGAATCCAGCGTGTTTATACGCCAGGAGGGCTGCCTCGACGTGCGCGGCACGTCGGGGCAAACCTGTCTGCTTACCTATCGCGGCCCTTGTCTCTACCCTGGCTTTTACCCTGGCTCTGGTCCTTGCCCCGTTCCTGATAATGTTGCCGCACTACGGGGTCACGCGGCTGGTAACGATATTTCTCCTGTTGAAGCTCACGCTGCCGCTCCACATGCTGAGGATACCGATCCCCTGAGTACTGTCGCTGATAAACAGGGGGCGGAGCAGCGCGGCGATCCCCTTTATCCCAATCGCCTTTACGTTGTTCCCAGTCTCGACCAAAATTTTCTTTCCAACGTGGCGGCGCATCGGCCCGCCACCCACGGAAGTACGTTGGCGGCTGGCGATAGTAGCGCACCGGAACGCGCAGGATGTACATCGGAACATAATCTGGCGGCACAAACGCCCAGGGCCCGTTGTACCAGGAACTGGCGTACCAGTTGTCATGATGGAAAACCCAGTACATGCCGTCGTAGAAGAAGAAGTTCGCTTCCAGTTGGGGGGCGTAGTAGACCGGGTAGCCTGGCACGCGGACGAGTCGCGGGTAGGCCGGCAGGTTGATCCCGATGCTGACGCGTGGGAACCCGATACCGATGCTCACCTCAGCAACAGCAGGGGAAGCAACCAGCGGGGTCATCAGCACCCCCATCACAAGTATGACGTTACGAATTTTCAGCATTGTGTGACCTCCAGTTAAATCAACATGGCGTTTGCCAGTATAGGCAACCGATGCGGAACAAACGCTGGTTTTACTTCAAATACAGGCCACAACATCGCCTCCCGGGATCGCTGAAACTGTGCGGTCCTCGACGTTGACGTGAACCCCTTTTCCCGGGCGAACCCGGCTACGGCATCAGATCATCAACGACGAATCAGGCGCAGCAGAATCACCACAACCGCGATGACCAGAAGAATGTGAATGAATCCGCCCATGGTGTACGCGGAAACCAAACCCAGTAACCACAGGATGATCAGGATGACTGCAATTGTTTCAAGCATGTTTTTCACTCCCCTATTAATTTAACTCCACCCCCATCAAAGACACCCCAAAAACGAGATGTCGATTGCGAGGCAATCGGACTTCCTTGCCTGCACTTCAAGCGGCTGACGCCAATAACCAATTGAGTCATTTGCCTCAAACCACCGTCTGTTTCTTATGTTAGAAAAATACGCTCAATACTCAACCCACACCGTACGCCATCGCACATAACACACTATTTATTTGGGTCAGCATGCCGATCATTGAAACTGAATGCCTGAACCAGCTTGATCACCCACCATCCGTAGCTCACGCGAATGAAGTGCAACGAATGTAGTTCGAGCGGTTGCTGCTGCACGGGTCGACCCTAGGTCACACACGATATCTTGCACATTGGAAATGCACGGAAACGACAAGGCCAGAAGCAATGCAATCGCCTCTGGCCTTGTTTACTGTGCGCGAACGCGCTACTTCTGTTTGCTATCACGCGGAGAAGAAGGCGGAACCCTCTCCCGCTTCGCTATCGGCATGGCGGCAACGCCCTGCCGTATTAATTCCGGCCATTATTCCGATCATGGCCATGGCGGTCGTTCCGATCCTTCTGATGCTTATCCCGACGCTCGTCCTTGCGACCACTCCGGCGATCATCATGGCGTTCCTGGTAACGCGGAACATACACCTGGTTGTACCAGCTGTCCTGAACAAAATAGACCCGCTCGCCGCAGGCGTTATATTTACCGCAATGTTTGCGCCAGTTCTTCGCGTGGCCGGGTGGCACATGCAGATAGATCGGCTCTCTTGCCGCTTCCCGATAAATGACACGCGGCTCGCGATACATCAGTCGCGGTTGAGGATAGTCACCGATGTCGATACGACCATAGAAGCCGGGGTCGCCGATGCTGATCGACACGCCGACATCGGCCGCGAGTACCGGGGAGACTGCGGCGAGCGTGAGTGCTGCTGCAATGAATAAACGTTTCATGTTGGTTCTCCTGTTGCTAACAATCTTGCCTGCGCACCGATTCGCTTCCCCTCCACAAACCATCGTGTGACGGCGGCGATTGGGGAATGAAACGTGTCAGGAATGGGTGTCCTTGTTGTTCTCTTCAAATTGCTTGATCTGCAACTCGGCTTCGTCCTTCGTGATGCCGTAGGCCTCCTGAATCTTGCCCGCCAACTCGATACGTTTGCCGTCTATCTGGTCAAGGTGATCGTCGGTTAACTTACCCCACTGGCCCTTTACCTGGCCCTTGAACTGCTTCCAGTTGCCTGCTGCAATATTCCAATTCATTTCAAACTCCTTCCACTCGTCACCCGGTTGGAGAAATTTCCAATCGAGCCCGCACTATTCTTATCCACCGCTTGAGCACCAGACTGCAGGGCAAACAATGTGGCAACAAACCGGGCGTGTTGACGAACGCCCCGGATTTGAATGCAAGCATAATCGCGTCCAGATATGCAGTCGGTACGGTGGCGCACACAGTGCAGCCGTAGTTCGTGGTGACGAGAACCGGAACGGGACAACGGTTTCAGAGGCAACCCGGGCCGGGCGCTAATACACTGCCTGCTGCCGTACATGCTCGGCCCGTTTCATCTCGACATAGGTCCGCCGGTCCATCTCGTGCAACTGCCGAGGATACCGTTCGGCAGCCGTAAACCAGTTCTGCAAACGTTTCTCAAGTCGCGCGGCCGGCGCCGTGCGGGCCGCCCCCAGGAAACTATCGATTGCGAGGTAATAACGCATCGTGTTGCGCTCCATCAGGCCACGCACCCCACGGATATAGTCGGGCTTGCCATCGGCCTGCTTGCCGATCACGGTGAATCCCACTTTATGGCTGCCGACAGTCCCGAGATAGGTCTGCATGGCCAGCCGTCCGGAAAAATTGATGGCGTAAGAATACGTCAGATGCAAAAACGTTTTGGCGTTCGGAAGGGCCACGGCTTCCAGCCGGATAATAAAATCGCTGGTGCCCAATGGGCCGTCCCTGGCGTTGAGGTTGATTTCAAAATACTCCGGCGTCGCCATGGCAACGCTGTAGTTGAATTCGACACGCGCCGCATCGGCCAGATCTTCAGGGGTTTTCTTGCCGATATTGACGTTCAGCACAGTGCCCGATGGCCGCTTTGCCGCATGACAATATTTAGTGTTGAGATGCAGGAGCATCACGTCACACCAGTTTTCCGGGTTGTTCAGGCCGGCATTCACCACAGCAAACGGGTGGTCGACGATTGCATGGATATCGCCTGTCAAGCGACTCGGCAATTCAGCTGAATCGAGCACCAGTTGCCGCTTGAACTGATTCTGCCGAAGGGGTTCCTCCAACGACAGGTATTTTGCGCGCAGGGTCGCTGCGGGATCCGGCTTGGCCATCGCGGCGCCCGCGACACCCATTGCGCAGATCAGCACCATGCCGCTCAACCAGCTCGCCTGCCTTGACCAGAAATGCTTATGCATGACGCCCTCTTTTGTGCCAGGACTTCTGCTTGCCATCCTGTACCGTGCCTTGATACGGTCACCCGTGTTTCGATCTGCCAGCCGACCGGCGCCGTCGCCTGACCCAAAAGGACAGGTGCTTCGTGACGGGTCAGGCAGCGTGCTATTGGCTAAAACGGACCTTGGCTTCCTTCACGCAAACCTCTTTTGTGTTGCCTGCGTAGGCGTCGCATTTTTCCTTCGCTACCTGATATTGGGCAGCAAGCTTGTCTGCGTTCGCCTCCTTGAAGGCATCGACGGCTTTTTCTGTAGCCTTGTCATTTGCCACGGCTGATTTTTCGTAGGCTGTCGCATTCGCGTCCAGGGCTTTCATCTGTGCCTTGGCGTCAGCCTTGGCGCCAATCTCGGCAGCCTTCGCTTCCTTCACGCAGACATCCTTCGCGTTACCGGCCTTGTCATCGCATCGCTCGTTGGCCACCGCATAAACAGCCTCTGCCTTGGCGACGCTTGCCTTGTAGTGGTTTTCCGAAGTGGGCTTGTAGCGCAATTCGAGTTCAGCCAAAGCGACCTTGTCACGACCCTTGGCTTCGGCTTTGCAGATGTCCAGTGCGTTGCCGGACAACGGGACGCAACTCGCTTTGGCCAGTTTGTACTCAGCCGAGATCTTGTCCTTGCCCGCGTTGTAGTCGCCCTTTGACAGGGTTTGCGCCATCGCTCCCGCGCTGAATGCGAGACTGACCGCAAGCGCGATTGCATTGATTTTGATTGTGTTCACGAACATTCCTTATAGAGGTGATGGACCTGGGGATGAGGTCTCGGCAAACCCTGCCGGGCACGTCATTTTCTTTGCCTGGAATACACGACGTTCAACCATCGCACATCGCCACAATGGTGACAGCACATACATGCTGGCTCCGAAGGGTCAAGAATAGGAGGGGTCTTCTTCACCGTCTGTCTGCTGACGTACATAGCCGGCAATCGAATGGCCCGCTGAAATTAATCATCAATATGCTGGACGTGCGCCATGCGGGGACGCTGGCCACGTGAGGAAATCCGGCTTGTGCGTGCCACTGTGGATGCATCACCCGAACTTGCCGGGCCGGGCACATTGTGCACCCGGCATCAACTGAAATAAATCAGGGGGCCAATTGGCCGGTGAGGGTTATCGGTCTTTCGCCGCTCAGTCCTGACGATACTGCACATCGGGCAGCAGGCGAGCCAGTTCCTTCTTGACGACGGCGTAGCACTCGCACGCGTGGGTCTCCAGTCCATGCCGGTCAAGCACTGAAATGTGGCCGCGGCGGTAACTGATCAACCCGGCGCGCTGCAATTTTCCGGCTGCCTCCGTGATGCCTTCGCGCCGCACACCCAGCATGCTGGCGACCAGTTCCTGCGTCATGATCAACTCGTTGGTTGGCAATCGATCGAGCGTCAACAACAGCCAGCGGCACAACTGCTGCTCCAGTGAATGATGCCGGTTGCACACCGCCGTTTGCGCCATCTGCGTCAGCAGCGCCTGGGTGTAGCGCAGCAACAGGCGCTGCATCAATCCAGCGCGATTGAATTCATCCTTCAGCCATTGCCCCTCCATGCGGTAGGCGTGGCCTGCGGTTTGCACCACGGCCGAGCTGGACGTGGTCTCCCCGCCCATGAAAAGCGACACCCCGACGACGCCTTCGTTGCCCACCCCCGCGGTTTCAGCCGAGGCGCCCGATTCCGTCACATAGTGCAGCGACACGATGGCGGTAGTGGGGAAATAGGCGTGCTGCAATTTTTCGCCGGGTTCATAGAGGCTTTCACCGAGCCGCAGCGGGACCCACTCCAGATACGCGGCGAGGGCATCGAATTCCACCGTGGGCAGCGCGGCAAGCAGGTGATTTTGACTCGGATTATGATTTGATGACATCGCTGACAGTCGGGGTCCTGTGTTCTATTTTTTTGCTGTGAGTTCGACGCCGACTCCGCGGTACCCGACAAAGCGGCTGGACTGATTGAACATCGGCTCCCCGCTCACCTGAAACTGTTGACGCGAGCCATCGGCGTTGACGCGGTGGAAAACGAAATCAAGGAACGGCTGGCGCTCGGCAATGATTCCCTGCAGCGTCTTCCGCTCGGCTTCATTCCAACCCACATCCTGAACCTCGTGCGCATTGCCCGCCAGGGCATCAACCCGGATTCCGAGCATCTCAAGAACCGGACCGGACACCTTTGTGAAGTTCATGTTCTCATCCTGCTCCCAGTACCAGTCGGAAGCCAGTTCGGTCAGGCTGCGATAGCGGGCTTCGCTTTCGCGCAGTTCGGCGGTTCGTTCCTGCACCGTTTGTTCCAGCACCTTGTTGTAATTCTCGAGCTTTTTGTACAGCAGCCGCACTTCCAGCATGTTGCGGATGCGCGTCCTGACCTCGACCAGATCGAACGGCTTGCTGATGAAATCCTTGGCGCCGGCCTGCAGTGCGCGCAGCTTGTGACCCGGTTGGGCCGTGATCACGAGGACGGGAAGATAGCCGTCCGCATCGTTAGTCTTGAGCCCCTCCATCACCTGAAACCCATCCATGCCGGGCATCTGCAGGTCAAGCAGGATCAGATCGTAGTGATTGGCGCGATGCAGCGCGCAGACGGTATGCGGATCCATCGTCGACGTCATGCGCTGATAACCCACTTCACGCAGCAATTCCTCCAGCAATCGCACATTGGCTTCCTGATCGTCCACGATCAGAATGCTGGCGTTAAGAATGTCTTGTTCGCTGATCATGGTATCCGTCCGATTGCTTTCATTAATGCTGTGTTCCAGTTTCTCGGGGTTCATATACGTCACCCCTCCATTGCCCATAGGTCAGTGCGCGTCGCGATGCGGTAATTGTTCTTGCCTGAGTGCTTGGCTTCATACAAGGCCAGATCCGCACTCTTCATCAGCGTCTCGACTTCCTCGCCATGCAGGGGATACATGCCCACGCCGACACTGGCGGTGATACTCACGTCACGACCCTGGATCAGATAAGGTTGTGATATCGCCTGAATCACTTTTGATACCAGCCTGGCGACACCATCGGCATCACTGATTTCCCACAAGCCGATCACGAATTCGTCGCCCCCCATGCGTGCCACCGTATCCTCCTGACGCACCGCGGCCACCAGGCGATCGGCGACCATTTTCAGCAGCATGTCCCCCGCATCATGGCCCAGGCTGTCGTTGATCTGCTTGAAGCCGTCCAGATCCAGATACATCACTGCCATGGCGCTCTTGTTTCTGTGCGCATGTGCGATGGCCAACGAGAGCCTGTCGGTTAAGAGCCGTCTATTCGGCAACCCGGTCAATGCGTCGTGCATCGCCATGGATTCGAGCGCGTGACTGTATTGCTCGAGTTGCTTGTACAACAGGCGCACCTCCAGCATGTTGTGGATGCGCGTTCTGGCTTCCATGAAGTCAAAAGGTTTGGCGATAAAGTCCTTCGCGCCCGCAGCCAGCGCCCGCAGCTTGTGTCCTGGCTGGGCCGTGATTGCGAGGACGGGAAGATAGCTGTCGGTTTCAATTTCCTTCAACCCTTCCATCACCTGGAAGCCGTCCATACCAGGCATCTGCAGGTCGAGCAGGATCAGATCATATTGATTGTCGCGATGCAGATCACATACAACACGCGGATCCATCGTCGAGGTCACGCAGCGATAACCGGCTTCTCGCAGCATTTGCTCCAGCAACAGCACATTGGTCTCCAGATCGTCGACGACCAGAATGCTGGCATTCAGCATCTCGTCTCGACTAATCATCGCGCGGCCTCGATCGGTCTGCGCGCGCTGGCGCTGTTTCCTCATGCTCCAGCGCGCTATCCAGCGCCTTCATGAATTCGTCAATTTTGATAGGCTTGGTCAAATAGCGGAAGAATCCCGCTGCCAGTCCCTTCGCGACATCGCTAGGCATGGCATTCGCACTCAGCGCAATGACTGGAATGTGCCCCGTCGCCGGATCATTTCGCAGAATCTTAAGGGCTTCGATACCGCTTATTCCGGGCAGATTGATGTCCATCAGGATGACATCCGGGAGGTGGTCGCGCGCCAGCTGAACGCCGAGATTGCCATCACGCGCACTCAGCATGCGGATGTGAGTGTGGGCCTCAATGATTTGCTCGACCAGCATCAGGTTAGCCGGATTGTCCTCCACATAAAGCAGCGTTCGCAGCGCTGGATTGCCGTTGGCATTCGGCACAACCTCAACAGGCATGATGCTGCCCATAGCAAGCTGCGGCGCTGCATCCACGACCAGTTCGATCCAGAATTCACTACCCACGCCAACCGTGCTTTCGACGCCGATTGTGCCCCCCATCAGTTCAACCAGCCGCTTGGTGACGACCAGGCCGATGCCCGTCCCTTCCTCACCACCCGTTTCTTGTCCGAGACGATTGAACGGCTGGAATAGCTGCGCCATTTTTTCTACAGACAATCCCTCGCCGCTGTCCGTGACGCTGATGCGCAAACAATTCGGCAGGCTTTCGGTGCAGGCAACCTTGACGGTTCCAAGCTTGCGGTTGTATTTGATTGCATTGGAGAGCAGGTTGATCAGAACCTGCTTGACGCGCGTACGATCCGCATTGGCAAACCAGCCGTGGTCGAACGGGAGGAAATCTATATGGATGCCACGTTGTTCCGCCTGCGGTTCGATCATGGCCTGGCATTCGCGCATGACATCGATCAGCGACACCGACTCTCGCGACAGCGATAGCTGGCCGGACTCGATCACCGCAAGA